>Ga0207675_100002407_pt1 | contig 18527 bp, 8 predicted proteins | sample KBSSwiS42_FD_184305 | JGI IMG/M metagenome (GOLD analysis project Ga0207675, IMG submission 184305) | Switchgrass rhizosphere microbial communities from Kellogg Biological Station, Michigan, USA - KBS Switchgrass S4-2 (SPAdes) (version 2) | ecosystem: Host-associated > Plants > Roots >... | reverse complement strand
CCTGGTGGCCCTGAAGCTGCTCGCAGACGGCGCTGACTCGGATGAGGCTATTAAGCTTCTCGAGTCCGTAATAGGACCAACGGCTGAGGACGTGGTTCGACGCGTTGAGGCGCGCTTCTCTTCCCTGCTAAAGGAAGGACGAGGCATAGCTGTTCCGGTCGCACTCGATGACTTGGAGGAATTCAATCCGCGAGCGGCTGCGGAGATGGGACTCAGAGAATATCCCGGTCCACGCGTGCTGCATTGGTGCGTGACGCGCTTCTGTCCACGTCGATGCGTCTATTGTTACGCGGAGCCGTTGCAGGGCGGCCACGCAACGGACGCCGTTATCACGCGCGAAGAGTTGAACCAAATCTTCGCTGAAGCCGTAACTCTGGGCGCCGAACATTTACTGGTCGCGGGTTCGGAACCGCTGTTACGCAAGGACGTCCCGGAAATAATGGGCGACGCATTGCTTCACGGTATAACTCCCTTCATCACCACTAAGCATCCGATCACGCGCGACATAGCAACACGCCTCGCGACTGCGGGAGTCACACACATTTCGCTCTCAGTTGACAGCGTGGCGCCCGGACCCAGCTTGCAGCTTATTGGCAGCGAAACTTATCCGGAACAGGTGCGGCGCTCGGTGTGTAACCTCAAAGAAGCAGGGGTGGAATACTCAGTGCAGTCCGTCGTGACGGCGTTTAATAAGGATGAGATCTACGGAGTCGCGCGTTTTGCTGCTGAGTCAAAAGCGCGCGTAATGCAGGTCGTGCCTTTTGAACCGGTGCGGCGGCCGCTGACAAACGTAACGAACGCGATGATGACTGCTCCTGCTGTTGATGAACTGGAGGAACTGGTAGAAGAAATCTCTGCGCTTTACCCGGATTTGAAATGTGAGTTGTTTGAAAAGCTCGGCAGTGGCGATCGCGCTGCTTACAACTGCGATATCGGCATGACGAAGATGTTCTTCATGCCTGACGGGACCGTGCACCGTTGTTACAAGCTGACGGAGGACAGCAGTCTTAATGGAAAGAACTTGCGATCGTGTTCAGTTGCGAGCGCCTGGCACGATCCCGAATTCGGTTTGAAGATCTCGCCGCCGAAGCACCTCTACGCTTCTTCTAACTGCGAGCCGTGCTCTCGATTCGACAACTGTCACAAGGAAGGACGCTGTATTTACCAGGCTGAGTTTACTCACCAGAACTACTTCGCGCCTGACCGGACGTGCGACGGTCCATATCCCGCCGAAACCTCACCTGCACTCGTATCGATTCGCCGCTAATTAGCGAACCAACTGAACAAGATCATTTTCAGCAGCTCGCCGTGCGGTTGTTCGATACCGCACCACGTGTGCAACCATTGGTTCAGTCGTTCCGCCGGTTGAGGTTTCGCAAATGGGAGCAGGGACAGAACCAGGCCCTCGGCGCGCGCGATCAGACGCCGATCATCCAAGCCGGAAATGGCAGTTAACACGGATTCAATCGAGCCCAGACCGGCCTGGACCAAACAATCAACCAACGAACGTTCAGATGTGAGCTCGTCAGCGAGAACGAGAATTGCAGATTCGAGCTTCGACAAAGGCGAAGAGATTCGCGACGGTCCGGTAACAGTAACCAGATCAAGATTGCCGGCGCCGAGATGCAGCGAAAGCTTCGTCGTGCTCTCAAACCACGCCGCCAGACACTCGTTCAACGCCGGCAGATTACGTTCGAGCGGAGAGTCCGGATCGATATCGCGTTCAAAGAAGTAAGCGTAGTCATTGCTATTCGCTACCGAAGGCGGGATTAAGTAGTCGTAATAACGATCGCCACGAATTGCACCTATGCCCTGGTTGACGTTATCGAAATGAAAAGGAGCAAAACGCTGCACCTGGGCCACATTGGCTTCCGGACCAGGCGAAGGCAGATGAAACAGCTTCGGCAGTAGACTTAACATGCCCTCATAATCCTCGTCTGTTTCGCCCGGAAAACCTACGAGCAGGTTGTAGGAGATTTCGACGCCAAACTCGCTTAACCATTTAAGCGCCTGAACGTTTTGAAAAGCGGTTGTGCCTTTACGCATCAGCTTCAGCACGTGATCTGAAAAACTTTCAAAGCCGGGCTGGACCCACGTCACTCCTGCGTCAACGAGCTTCTCAACATCTCGGCATCGTACGTTGGCCTTGATCTCAAAAAAGAACCGTAGGTCTGCGGGAATACTCGCGAGCGCAGGCAAGAGATCGTCATAAGCTTGATAGTCGAGGATGTTGTCCGCAGCCATAAAACTGCTGACTCCATGCTTTTCTGCGAGCGAGGTTAGTTCGCCGACTACTTTCTCGACGCTCTTGCGACGATAACGCATGCCGCGATTGTTTAGACCGCAGAAAGTGCAGTGATGCTTCTCTCCCCACCAACACCCGCGCGATGCTTCGAATGGCAAACTATGAAATGCGGCGAGTTCAAAGTTCTCGTTCGCCAACTCGTCTCGCGAAGCGAAGTAATCACTAAAGTCGGGAGCGGGCATGTTGTTCAGGTTTTCAAACAACAACGCGTCACCCGAAGTGTTAACTCCGGCCGCGATACCCGCGAGTGAGCCGTTGCTGTTCCCTTGCCTGAGCTGCGACAAATAATCAGCTAGCAGTTGATCTGCGTCGCCGAGAAAGACTGCGTCGATAAAGGCTTCAAAGATGCGAGCGTAAGTTATGCCCATCTCTCCGTGTACGCATGGCCCGCCCAGGATTGTGTGTATGTTTGGATCAGCCTGCTTCAGACGCCTGGCAAGAGCAACGCTCGGCATCACCTGATTGAACGTACACGTGAACCCAACCACGTCTGCTTTGCGACGCAGGATCTCCTGGGCAAACATGTCGAGTAGATTGGGAACGATCCGGTCACGCAAAATGAAGAGCGATGCGCGAAGCGACTCAGGCGATTCGTGATGATTGGGCGCTGTGAGCGCGCAGTTGGAGAGGTAACGCTCCGACTCTAAAGCCTCCTTCCCAAACACATCGACAGCAAACAGGTGTTCGGCGACGCCGAATAACGCCGGCGTGCCCGCGAGGTATTCGTAACCGTTGCAACCCATCACGGCTGAAAGATATATGTTTGGGTAAAGGACCTCGCACTGATGACCGAGGAACTTAAGATTTGAACTGAGAATACTCAGACTCAACGACGGGCGCGAGGTTGTGGCCCAGGGCATTGACACCAAAACGGTTGAGAGGTCATGTTTGTGAGTCATTGCGAGTCTATTTATCACCTAAGCCGTGGCGAGGCAAAATCATTTGAGGATGAATCACATGCGTAAAGCAAAAATAATTGTAATTGCTCTACTTTTACAACTGCTCTTTGGACCTGGTTACGTTGTTGCGCAGACCGAGAATATCACTCGCCAGGAAACACTTCGAGGCTCAGTCACGCCGGAACGTGAATGGTGGGACGTATTGCACTATCACCTGAAAGTCGAGTTCTTACTTGAAACGAGACGTTTGCGAGGTTCGAACACCATCACTTTCAAGACGCTAAAACCTGGAAGCAGGATGCAGATCGATTTGCAGCCGCCGCTAGCAATAACAAAGGTCACGCACGGCAGCGCGCAACTGAAATTTGAACGCGAAGGAAACGTCTTTTGGGTGACGTTTGAAAAAGAGATTCCCAAAGGAGTCGAAGACAAGATCGAAGTGTTTTATGAAGGCGTTCCAGTTGTCAGCAGGAATCCACCGTGGGTTGGCGGCATAACCTGGGGACGAGACGATCTTGGAGAACCTTTCATCGTTACAACCTGCCAGGGAATTGGAGCAAGTATCTGGTGGCCCAACAAAGATCACGGCTCCGACGAACCTGATCGCGGAATGCGAATCAGCGTGACCGTACCGGACAACCTGGTTGCCGTTTCCAACGGTCGATTAAAAAAGACCGACCACGATGTGGCTGCTAAGAAGAAAACGTTTCATTGGGAAGTAGTGAATCCGATCAATAACTACGGCGTCAACGTCAACATTGGCAATTACATAAACTTTTCCGATAAGTACCAGGGCAAAGGTGGTGTGCTCGATATCAACTACTGGGTCCTGCCTCACCAGAAAGATGCCGCGATCAGGCAGTTCAAGGAGGTTCGCCGGATGCTGGAGGCGTTTGAGTACTGGTTTGGAAAATATCCTTTCTACGAGGACGGCTACAAGCTGGTGACGGTTTCATATCCCGGAATGGAACATCAAAGCTCAGTAACTTACGGCAATTGGTTTAGGAACGGTTATTTGCAACGCGATCCGTGCGCCTGCGGCGTTGGCTTTAAGTTTGACTTCATCATTGTTCACGAATCAGCGCATGAGTGGTTTGGCAACAACATCTCGATGAAAGACGCGGCCGACATGTGGATTCACGAAGGGTTTGCGAATTATTCAGAGAACCTGTTTGTCGAATATCACTTCGGCAAAAAAGATGCGGAAGACTATGTGATCGGTACGCGCCGCAGCATCAGAAACGACAAACCAATCATCGGCGTCTACGGGACCAACCGAGAAGGATCGGGAGACATGTATCCCAAAGGCGGAAACATGCTCCACACGGTTCGACACATCATCAATGACGATGCGAAATGGCTGTCGATTTTGCGAGGTCTCAATGCTGAGTTCTGGCATCAGACTGTGACAACAGAACAGATCGAGTCGTATATCACGAAGAAGTCCGGCGTTGATCTCAGCAAAGTATTTGACCAGTACCTGCGGACGACGAAGGTTCCATTACTAAAGTACCGAGTAAACGGAAAGACCGTCTCCTTCAACTATGAGAGAGTGGTTAAAGGCTTCGCGATGCCGCTCCGCGTGAACATCAATGGAAAGGAAGTTGTAATAAGGCCAACCGAAGAAAAGCAGACCCTTGAGTTTCCTGAAGTGATCAAAACCTTTGAGGTCAATCGCAATTTCTACATTGAAACCGCAAAAAGCGATTCTTAACTCAACTCCTTCTCTCTAGTAAAACTGACAGTTACGCGTAACGGCCTAACCGGCCTAAGTTTGCGCGCTCAGAGTGAAGCTGAGCCGCTTGATACAGGTCATATGAACCTACCAGGAAAGGCAAACGTCGGGTTCAAATATTTTCAAGAGTTCGCAAGCCGGTCCACGTTTCAGACACTCGATTCAAATTTCCGGGTCTATCCGTTTTTGACGGGAACAAAGCCATGAGGGACATGATTGTCCGCGCCTGGATGAATCTTTTCGGCAGGGTCGGCGGGCCGATGACGTTTCGGATTATTCTTCAGCCAACGATGGCAGCGTTGTTGGCAGTCATCGCTGGATTGAAGGACGCTCGCGAGAACCGGCCGCCTTATTTCTGGACCATCCTCACCGATCCCTCTCAACGTGTTGATCTAATCCGTCAAGGGTGGAAGGCGACCGCAAGAGTTTTCATTTTGGCCATAGTAATGGATGTCATTTACCAACTCATCATGGAGAGCTGGGTTTATCCGTTTGAATTGCTAATCGTTGCTGTCCTTCTTGCGATCGTTCCGTATCTGCTGATTCGTGGACCGGTGAATCGTCTGGTGAGCTGGTGGCATCGGAGGCAAAAACTCGGCAGCTCAACTTAAATGTGGTTTTACAGGAACAGTAAGTCTGTTTTATGGCAGTTGCCAAAACGCAAAACGGTCGAGCGATGTGCTCAGCGGCAAAAGAACGTAGCCGCCTTCGATCCACAACGCGCCTTTGAATAATTCGTTAGGCGCGACTGTAGACGGCAAAGTTGTCGACAAGAGCTTGTCGCCTAATCGTTGATCGTAAATGTCAACGAACATCTTTCCATCCTGCACATCTCCGCTGTAACTGAAAACTGCAATCCATTCGCCCGCGCTTAACCTTGGAGGCGAACCCCACGACGTTCCGGTTTTTGCAAATTGGCGGTACGGTGGGACTGTACCGATGACTGTTTCCGCTACGGCTTCCGACGGGGCTTCTGAACGACGCGTGGTCACAGTTTGAGCACGGTCCCACTCTTCTTTCGTAGCGACTCGAGTTTGCGTCGGGTGATCCAGCGCTACCGCGAAGTAGTAAGTGCTTATCAGCCGGAAATGATAATTGCGTCCGCCATCCCTCTGCTCACGGTTGACCGGACGGTTTTCTGTTTCTTCATTAATTGCGAGAAAAAGTTCCTGCGGGAATGTGCGCGACAAGCGGACTTCTGTAATCTCAGTATCACTTCGCGCTGTAAGTTTTGCCGCCTGCTCTTTAGTCAGCGGTGAAAGTGGTATCCATACTTCATCGCTCGCGCCTGGAGGTAGTGGTTTTCCGTTCGCGTCTTTTCGCGAGGGCAACTGTATGGTCACTGGGTTTTCTTCAGGTGTGACAGGCGGCAATGTGACGACAATGAAATTCTGAGCTTCCTCGTCTTCGGGAAACAGGAAGTAACGCTCCTCCAACCAGACGACAGGACCTCGGAGGCCCGTCGGGTGCTTAACGTTTTTCGCTTGCCATTCGAACACCTTCCTGCCGGTCACGGCGTCGTAAATTTGCCAGAAGACGTCCCCAACAAGCGGGTCGCCACCGCCGAAAAGGAAATCGGGTGGCCGCTTTTCGCCGCTGTAGCTGAAGGTCGCGAGCCATTTGCCGGCCGGCGACAACATGCTGTGGCCCCAGTACTTGCCTGGCTTTGCATAACGCTGCTGCTTGTATTCGATCTCGCCCGAAGAATCGTCCTGGCCCTTCGGAAACACGAGCCTCGGTCGTGCACGGATCCGCGATCCGCTCTCCCATTCTTGTTGAGTTGCCGTTCGAACGCGCGCGCCATTTGAAAAGTTCACAGCGAACATATTCTTGCCGTACTTAACTTCCGGCATTTTCTTGTCTGCTTCATGCGCGTAGTTGTTATCGCCGTACGGTAGTGCGCCAAAGAAGAACTCGTCGTCAGGCGCATTCGGAACTTTCCTGACTTCTATCTGCTCGACGAACGATCCTTCCATCGGATCGAGCCACGGCTGAGGGAAATGCAGTTTTGTTATTGCGCTCGACGACGTGGTCACCACTTGAGTATCACCCAACTGGACCATGTGACACGACAGGGACGCGCTCACAAAAGCGAGTGCAATAATACTGGCCCGCAGTTTACGCATAAGAGACATCCACCCGACTAACCAGGATCGCCCTCATTACGTTACACGATGTGGGTAAAACTGCAATTACATTGACAACCCTATACTCAGCGGAGCATACTCCCGCCACCTCGCGCCACTTACACGCTTTCTCACCCACGTGCGACAAAGTATCTCTTGCACCGGGTCGAATGGAGTGGTCCATGAAGTCGCTGCTAGCCTGGCTGCGCACATTGGTTCAGCTTGTCTGGGAATCACTGCACGACGCCATTCCTACTTACATTTCGCAAAACAAAAAAGTGTGGGCGCATCTGTGTAGCTATTACCGGCGAAAACAGATTCCGCGAGCAGTCCGTCGCCGCAGTCCGAATCAATGCGTGCCAATTAATCATCCCGCAGTCAAGCAGCCCGACCCGCTGATCTATTCGCAGGATTATCTGTTGCGGCGGGGTTTGGCCGTAACCTGGGACAATCCCGATATTCAGCTCTACTTTCGCGGCACGCCGGTTCCCTCCTCACCGCTCCAACCCGATACGGATTACGAGATCGAAGCTCGAATCTGGAACAACTCGAACGAAGCTCCAGTCGCAGGTCTACCGGTCCGGTTTTCCTACGTAGATTTTGGCATCGGAACGCGATCGAACCCCATTGCCGGCGCGCGAGTGAATCTTGGCGTCAGAGGTGGGCCGGATCACCCCGCATTCGCGCGCGTGACATGGCACACGCCACCACTGCCGGGCCGCTTTTGTCTACGCGTCCTGCTCGACTGGTTTGACGACGCCAATCCCAACAACAACCTTGGACAAGAGAATATCAACATGGGCCGGGTCCACTCGCCGGCGGAGTTCACCTTCATTCTGCGCAATCCCGCGCAAGAACCACTGGTCTATCGCTTCGAGACTGATGCTTACCGGCTTCCGCCTCGCCCGGCATGTCCCGAGCAGCAGGACCCAGCCGCGCGTGAACTCGCGATGCGTGCGGAACATGATCGAAGCCGGTTTCCGGTTCCTGACGGATGGACCGTGGTACTGAGCCCCGCGGAGCCGGTGCTCGCAGCAGGCGCTGAAGAGACAATTCATGTGACGGTGACCGCGCCGGACGGTTTCAGAGGCACGCAAGTGATCAACGTTAACGCCTTCACCCCTTACGGTCCCGCGGGGGGCGTTGCGCTTCGCGTGGAAGGTTGAGTAATCATGCCGTACAGACAATACACACGCTGCGTGACGCCGGAGGATCATAGAGCCCGAATTTGGGGAGACGCGATTTCAATGGGAGTTTTCGCCGGGCTCCTGGCGTTCGTCTCCGGCATGCTCATAGCCGCCGCAGCGGGGACGGGACTGGCGTTTGGTTTCCTCGCCGCGAGTGCAGCAGGTATCGCCGTGGTCACGACACTGATTTCCGCCATTCGGTGGTGGCTGTACGGCCGGCTGATCTGCCTGGGCGCCGATCATTGTGTGATCGGCATGCTCCTCTCCTTCGAAGGGGAACCTCAGTTGTTCGACACCGACTATACCCTCAACCTTCTGCTCGCTCCTTCTCGACCCGGCGATTCGCAAATGGACGTACGCACGCTCAGCCTGGACGCACATCTAATTCAGGAGCAGTCAGCTACGAGGAGTTTGTCGCTGCCGTACGCAGGTTATCAGGCTCCCCCTTGCGATCCGCGGACATGTGGCCCTGGACATTGCCGCTGGACGGAGGCCCTGCACTGTGAGTTTGAGGGTGCCGGCATGCAGATTCTCTATGACGCGCTCAAGATACTTCTCGCTCTCATGATTGCTGCGGCGGTAGCTTCTGTTCTTTGCCTGATCCCCATCTTCGGCTGGATAGCCTGTCTGATCGCGTTAGTGTTGTTTTTCGTTGCCGCGCAGATCATACCGAACGCGCTCGTTCTTGCTGCGAACGACCGCGCTTATCCTTCAGACGTTAACCCGAGCATTCATGAACTGCATCAGAACGGCTGCGATGGAATGGGCGCCGACATTTTGGTCATCAGCGGAAGCTGGGTTTATGACTCAATGCACGGCGGCTGGAACGAGATTCATCCCGTCAAATACTGTCAAAGAGTCGCCGGCACGTGGACGGGCGCGTGGACCTTCGATTACAGAGCGGAACGTGATACGTGGTGCGCCATGATCGCCGGAGCGACCTCGCCGCTGACAGAGACGAACCAAAAGCTGCCGCAGCATCAATGGAGGGTGCATCCGGATGTTGACGGCTGCACGCCCGCTGATGAAGAGCCGATCCTTATTTAGGTAAAGTTCAAGGCTTCAGCCATTCCATTCGCAACCTCTACGGCAGTCGCGTCAGCGCGGACACTTGTGTAGCTGTCAACGCTCCGTTGTAGAGACGGATTCGCGCGACCGATCCGGCGGAGGACTCGAATGAGCCGCCATCGTCTCGGAAGAATCGCAGCGTATTACTACTGATAACTCCAAGACTGCTCGTGTCCGAGAATTGGAATTGCTGCACCCCGTCCACGTATCCAGTCACGGTGCCGGTCGTATCACGAGTGACCACGACTTGTACCCAGGTGTTGGCCGCAATCGATACTGGATTGCCGTAACCCGATGGGTAAAAGTAGAGATGTCCATACTGAACGTATAGGCCGTTATCACTGCCGGCATTCTTGAAATCGATAAGCCGCCGATAACCGCTTGTTGTCTGAAGTGAGCACAGCATCACTATCGTGTAGGTATCATTTGGCACAACTCCACTCGTCGGAGTAAGAGATACACCGTTGCCCTGGCTGAACGTGAGCACAGTCGTTGACACACCATCGACCACAGCTGATGTGAAACTGTTCGTCCCACCAATATCTGCAAGTGCAGCCGCACTGCCAACGGAACTGTCACGCGTGTTTTGCAATTGATAATCCGCCGTGAGCGTTCCACCGCTTATTACCGCGCTTACGGCGACAGTGATACTCCCGACACTCGCTCCGCTGGGATCGATCTTTATCGAGTACGTCCCCGTCACGGGTAGCGTCTGCGTCGGCAGGCCGAAGCTTGCTGAACTTGATGTGATCGAAGTGAGTGACGTGCCATCCGGCTTGAGTAACGTCGCCGTCACCGTGCCCATACTGTTGTTCGTAAAGCCAACCGAAATCTGTTGTCCAGACGTGCCGGCAAATATCGGCATAGCGTTTTGGCCGGGTACAGTCGTAGTCAACGTAAGCGATGGTCCACCAATGGTGAGAGTTCCCGTCGCATCCGCGGGCACGTCATTAAGAGTGAGCGTCACACTGCCTGTGGACGTGTCCCATGGGTTGACGAGAATCGTATAGGTGCCAGCAGCCAGGACCAGCGTATCGATGTATCCCGTACCGCCTGTCGCATAAGTATTCGAAACCAGCGTCGAGCCGTCCGGTCCTTTAACGGAGATATTGACGTAGTTTTGGTAGCCACCGCTGAGCGTAATGCTGTTGATGTTCAGACTGACGCGCTGATTCGCGGTTGCTACAAAGGTCGCTTGTCCGTTCTGTCCCGGCACAGTGTTCGTTAGAGTGAACGACGAACCACCTGGCGTAACGGAAAGCGACGCGTCGGCAGGCACGTCGTACATTGTCAGAGTCACGCTGCCTGTCGAGGTGTCCCACGGATCGACGACCACTGTATAAGTCCCCGTCACAGGCAAAGTTTGCACGTCGATAAAGCCGCCCGAATTTGCGAAGGTGCTCGATGTCAATGACGAGCCGTCCGGCTTCTGGATAGTAACGCCGACGTAGTTGTAATAACCGCCCGTCATGCCGACGTCGCTAACCTTGAGGCTGACACGTTGATTAGCTGTACCAGAGAACGTTGCCAGCGCCCTTTGCCCAACGGTCGTGGTTGTAACCGTGACCGGAGAACCTCCCGGCGTGATCGACGCCGAAACATCCGGCGGAACGTCAATCAACAACAGCGTCTGACTTCCAACTGTAGCTCCGCCTGGATCGATAAGAATCGTGTAAGTTCCGCTGACCGGCAGCACAACAGTGTCGATGAATCCCGACGCGCTGCACATCATCGCTGAGATCAGACTCGTTCCGTCCGGTCTCTTGATCGTATCGGTAACCGCAATGCAGCCACTGAAAGTCGTGTTACTCAACACCAAAGCCACTTTCTGGCCCGCACTGCCGTTGAACGTCAAAACAGCATTCTGACCTGGAACGGTGGTCGTAACTGTGACGGCTGAGCCGCCGGGTGTGATCGAACCGGTCGTATCAGCAGGCACGTCGTAGAGCGTCAACGTAACGCTTCCGACGTTGCTGCCTTGCGGGTCAACGAGGATCGTATACGTGCCGGCGACGGGAAGCGTGGTCACATCAATGAATCCGCTGGAAGTAATGTAACTCAACGAAGTGAGAACCGTTCCGTCGGGTTTCTTGATCGAAACATCCACGTAGCCATTGCCGCCCGTGAGCGACACCCCGGTGATCTTCAGACTCACGCGTTGTCCCGCATTGCCATCAAAACTCACGAGTGCGTTTTGTCCGGCAGACGTAGTTGTGACGGTAACTGAATTTCCGCCCACAATGATGCTGCCAGTGATATCAGCGGAAACGTCGTTGACAGTAAACGTGGCGCTGCCGGTGTTTGAGTCTTGCGGGTTGACGAAAAGAGTGTAGACACCGGTTGAAGGCAGAGTTTGAGTGTTTATGAAGGCCCCGCCGGAAGCCACGTAGTTTGCGGAAGTGAGCGTCGTCCCATCAGGTTTCTTAAGAATCACGTCAACGTAGCCGGAACCAGCAGTGAGATTGACACCGCCGATGTTGACGGTTATCCGCTGACCCGCTGTGCCGTTGAACGACAACAGCGCGTTCTGCCCCGGCACAGTCGTCGTTTCGGTGAACGGCGTACCGACGGTCATGTTGCCGGTCACGTCGGCGGGAACGTTGTAGAGCGTGACCGTCACGTTGCCCGTGTTGATATCCAATGGATTGATAAACACGGTGTAGGTTCCGGTCGTTGCGAGTGTCTGGACATCAATGAACGCTCCGGCGGATGACACATAGTTGAAGGACGTCAGAACCGAACCGTCTGGATTCTTCATGCCAAACTCAACGTACCCACTCCCTCCGCTGAGTGACAGCGAATTCAGCTTCAGACTGACTCGCTGGCCCGCAGTGCCTGCGAACGTTAGCTGAGCGTTCTGGCCCGGAACAGTTGTCGTAACAGTCACCGCAGCGCCGCCGGGAGTGATTGTGCTGCTGAAGTCGGCAGGAACGTCATACAACGTCAGCGTGGCGTGGCCCGTGTTGGCCCCGGCGGGATCCACGACGACGGTGTAAGTTCCCGCAACCGGCAACGAGGTTGCGTCGATGAATCCACCAGAAGTGCCGAAATAAACGGGATTAACCAGGTACGAGCCGTCGGGTTTTTTGATCGAGATATGGGCACCGCAACACGAGTCGTTAGCGAAGTTTACGTCAGTCAACTTCAAACTGACTCGCTGACCGGCACTGCCTTCAAAAGCTAAAAGGAAATTCTGACCGGCTTCGGTGGCCGTCACAGTTACGGGTGGACCACCTGGCGTGATCGAGCCGTTGATATAGGTTTCGGAGTAGACGGTGAGGTCCGCCGTTCTGGTTACCGCACCGAGCGTAGCAGTGATGGTAACGGTAGTGTTGCCCTGGAAAGATGGATTGGTGTTGATGGTGAATTCCACGCTTCTTTGCCCCGCCGGGATTGTGACCGTGGCGGGAACAGGAGCCACTGAGGAATTGCTGCTGGAGATCGAAATAGTCTTGTCGCCTAACGGCGCTGCGCCGTCAAGTTGCACTTTGCCGGCAGTGGGATTTCCCGCCTGAAGGGACGTAAATGAAAGAGACAGATTCGCGAGTGCGCTCGGCGTAATGCTCAGCGTCGCGGTCTGACTGGAGATGCCGGACGTCGCAGTTAGATCTACCTGAGTCGAGGACGAAACGCCTGCGGTAATCACACTGAAGTCTGCGGAAGTTTGTCCTGCGGGAACAATCATCGTCGCGGGAATTGCAGCAGCTATGACCGACGGGTTGCTGCTGCTAATGGTGACCTTAACTCCGCACGTGCCCGCGGCCTGGGCCAAGGTGACGTGCAGTGTGGTGGCGTTTCCGCCTATGACAGAAGTCGGCGTTAGCGTTACCGATTGCACTGTAGCCGCAGGAGCATCGGAACACTCGAAATCGTTAACAGAGAACGCTTGAGTCTTAAGCAGTTCGTCTAGGTGTACGGCAATCTGATCGTTAAATACCAATACTGAACTGAGCGAATATGGACCATCAACGCCGTTCTGAGCGATCTTGATTCCGTCGAAGTTGAACGTCAGCGTGTTGTTTCCAGCGGACATCGCGGTCGTACCGTCGATCGCTTGAATGTTTCGGCCGGCGGAATCTTTGAGAGTGCCGCTCCAATTGTAGGTCGCGGCTGCGAGTGTATTGAGCTCGACTTGAATACGCAGTATGTCGAATTTGCCGTTACTGTTTGTATCGATGCCAACGACGCTGTTATTCCCGGTGAATTTGACAGCGTCACGTTCGAGAGATGTGAGCGCATAAGCAGCGGTCTGGCCACCGTTCTCGCTGAAGGCTGCGATTGGTTCTTCCGGATCGCTTGTATAAAAAAGAGTAGCGTTCTTGATTGTGTAAGGCCCGTTCACTCCGAGATCGGCTATTTGCGTGGCGGTAAACGAGACACTCATCTGCTGGGCGCCTGTCGCTAGTTGAGCCGTAGCGGACGCTTGTGCTTCTTGCCCGTTGTTGGCAACGAGCGATAAGTGCAAACGATAGTTCCCCGCCTGTTGAACTTGTAAATTGGCAGTTACTACTATCCGGTCAAACAAGCTGTTGCCATTGTCGTCGACACCCGCATCACTGAACGACGTGAAGATAGCCATCGGTGGCAACACGCGAAACTCGGTTGATGTCATGCGAACATATGGAAAGCCGGCTGGCGAGTTTCCGTTGGCGCGCAACGCAGCGATGAACTTGCCTTCTGTGCCCGCAGTGTAGACACCGGTGTAGATACCATCACCCGGCTCGGAGTCGTCTGGACCAGAATCGCTGAACGTAACTTGAGCAGGCTGTACTTCCGGGTGATCCTTGTCCATCACGAACGCCTCGACAGTAGCGTTGGTGATTGGCGTAGTTCCGTTGAAAACAAATGCCGACAGAACGACCGGTTGACCGACCGTGTACGAAGCATTGTCTGAAAGCAACCCAACCTTTATCGGTGACGCGGTGATGTAAGACGCGGACACAAACGTGCTGGTAGTGACGTTCGTTGTATTTATTTTTATCTGATAGGTTCCCGCGGGCGCTGTCGAGGGAAGCCCGATAAGAGTGTGATTGCCGGACCTTGAAAACGGCGAGATCAATAGACCACTGGTCGCGGCATCGGAATCGGCTGCATAAACCTCCCACCCATAGCCGAATGAGGCTGCGTTGAGACTGTTGATCTCTGTGCCGCTCGGCAGGATCAGACTCACGACTGCGTCAGCGTTTGCAACGGTGACGTCAAATGCGTCGTCATCGCGCCCATTAACCTCGATATGGAAAGGTATCAACGTCGCCGCAGTCGAGGCGGGCGCGATTTTGACATAGATCTCATTTGCGGAAAGCTTTACCTCGCCTTCGTTTTGTTGGGCCAAGACTGGAGAGGCTAAGACCAATGAGATGATAAGGGCGAGTACTGGATAACGAAGGCGCGGCATAAAGTTCACCTTTCTCGTTCGTAACGTGACAGCGCAAGGTACTTCTCTGGTTTCTCTGTAAGGTGGCCCAAGTTACTCAACCGGTTGAGCGTTTCTGATAAGTGTCAGCACAAGCAGACCCATGGCCTCGTTGGCGATAGTTGCGTGGTTCCGCTTGATCTCATCAGGCTCGGGGTATAGCGCGACGAAGGGCCCGATATTCGAACTCCATATGGTCACTAGCATGTCGTTCAGCCGGTGTGTTGTATTCTGGGTCTCTATGACCGCGCGATACCTTTTTCCTAACACGTTGACCCACACCCAGCGCGTCGACGCAACGTCATAGAGAATCCGGTACACGAGGGTTCCTCCCATCAATTGCAAATACTCGTTACTGGTTTGCCCGGTACCTGCAAGTTCATCGGCTGTAATTGTTGGGCGGCCCAGGAATGTGCTGTCGTTGGCGTTAGCGTCAGCGCCCATACTGAAGTATTGAACGGTGGTCTTCTCACCCTTAACTACGAAAGACTGCGGTAACGGCAAGTTTTGCGTATTGAATCTCTCTACGAATTCTGTAGTTAAGTTTTGCCGTCCCTCGTTGTAGTCACCGTCATGCTGCGCGGCTAAGACCCGCTCAGGTGAGGTGGAAAGCAAGGCATTAGCTCCCCTCGAATCTCTTAAGTAATCGGCGAGAGAACTACCGTGGTGTGGTGTCGAGAGCGTTGTCATCGACACCACTGCTATTGGAGCGTCCTGAGTGGGCAAGAACTTCAGGAAGGCGCGCGTATCCAGCCCTCCCTTGCTGTGACAGATGATATGGATGTGATCGACACCAAACTTGAGCAAGATCGGTGGTATCTGTGCAGTAAGAATTGCCGAATTGAAAACAATATAAGTAGTGGGCATGTTGATGTCGTGAGAGTAAGGCACGCCCTGATCATGAAACGGCTTGGCAAAATTTAACCGGTCCCAGAACGCTCCACTTTCACCGTTCCCATGGACCATCACTACCGGATAGAGCGCGTTGATCTTGAGTGAGGCCCAGTCGACAGAGGTGCACCAGAGTTCCTTATTGTTCGCGATATTTGCCTGATCGATGAGGATCTCGACTTGGTTTTGGCCCGGTATTGGTGAGAGACCGTTCTCTCGCGCGAACCTGATTTGCGAGATCGGCACCTTGAGTTTGTTCATGCGCCACTTGTTGTTCTCGCCGTCGAGATAGGCTTCTGCGCCGAGATTGCCTATTGGTTGGCCGTTAAAAAGGATTCGATCGCGTTCGGGCTGGTCGGATCCCGAAGTTGGCGTGTTGAAATCCACGTCAAATGCCGGCATGGTCAGTACGGCATCCTTATTTATGACGCCGTTGTCGATTAGCTGCTGCGGGTGTAAGAGCTTTCCGTCACCATCAACTGCCCCGAGGTCACTTCCTCCGACGACGCGAGTCACTGGAATCGTGAACTTTAGTGACCCTTGAGATCGGAATTGGCAGCCGGTGTCGAGCCCGGGACTTGTATCCACGACGAACTCCGAGTCCCTGGGCGTCGGCGTCGGCCACGGTGATAAGCCCGAGTGAGAAGTCGCGGAGTATGAGCCACGCGAAGAGGCTGTCGCACTAATTCCTGACTTCTTTTGACTCGTGGCTTCTGGACGCGGATCTCCATACTCCGCAATTTGCGCAAATGATGGCGAGCACGTAGCGAGCACCATTACACAAGAGAGTGCAAGGCCCAGAGTTGCGGAAAAAATTGAATTTGTTTTCATCGCTAGCCTCTTTCGATAACTCTTTCGATAATTGGACACACCTGTATTGTCTTCACAACCAACGTAGCGAAGTGGAAGAACACTTCGGCGCTCGCGTGCTTAGATCACACGAGAAGCACGTGCTCTCGTTTTCAGTTTTTGCGATCCGTCTCAGGTCGGAACTGAGAAATGCGAGGTTCTACAACATCAAAAGAAAAGCATTCTGGGGCAGGAGGGCGATGAGCTTATGTGAAGAGTTGAAATGTGTCAACGACAAAGTTTGTCACTTTTTGCATACGTGACGTCGTAGAAAACATTGAAGTGAAAGTGATGCACGATTCGTTTGACTCTATTGGAATCGCAACACTCTGACGATGCGCTGATAAGCGCGCAGTACGGTCCAAGTGAAGTTGCCTGGAAGAGTCTGTTGCAGATATGGCGGCGGATCGGGGAATGGACCAACGTGTCGAAAAGGCGGCAAGACTGTCAACAAGAACTGATAGATGAATGCTTGAACTTTGTACATAAGACACGCTAGTTGATCCTGGTCAGGTGTGATGGGCCGGACGGTCACTCGACGTTCAAAACTCCGCGGAGCCGAATCACCGACGCGTATCTCAATCCGTACTGACACTTCCACCGGCGCAACAGTGCCATCGGATCGAACGGGCGGCATTCGAACTTGAAATCCTGAATTCGTGTTCGTTGCGCTTTCCTGCGTGCCGTCGCTATTGGTCCAGTTGTATGTTACCGACACCAATTCTGATTCGCGCCACCACGGCTGATGCACCTCGGTCCTGATGCTGAACGTTGCGCTCGCATCTGCCAGTGGCGACTCACCACAGCCGCTGTGCTCAACTAGAATTGCGCCCACACCAATGCGTCGAAACTCGTCGTCAAATGAAATAGAGACGAAGAATGGATCGATCGATGGAGCGACAACGTCGCGCCCTTCCACGTTGAGCAGTGTATGTCTCGTAAAATCCGCGTTCCGTTGATAGATCACGTAGTGTGGACCACCGGGTGCGGCATCCGTATGCTCGTTGTAAGGTGGAAAGTTGACGAGGTCTGGAATATTGCAAGCGGAGAAAACGCCGTAGAAGTCACGGCCAACACTTACAAGCCCCAGGTAGTCTCCCAAAAAAGGAAGATGGTGAGCCCTGGGGACTGTTGCGGGCGCCGACGCCAGTACAAGGTCTCGGTTGTTAACGAATGCTAAACCATCCCAAATACGCCGGCCGAGTAGCAGTCGAACGTGGGTCTCCCAACGTTGCTCAGCCCCAACATCTGTAAGTTGCTGGTACATCAGAGCGACTTCACCAAGGCTGTTAACGGCGAGTCCAGGATTAGTCGCATTGCTAACCGTTAGCAGGTCACCGCTTCCCCACGTCTGGCCTCCGTCGTCCGAGCGTCGCAGGTGCAGGGTTTGGCTGCTTCCCTGTTTATCGACCCATGCCAGGTAGACGGTTCGGCTGTTTCTCGGGTCAACTGCGATAACGAGGGCTAATCCAACACGTTCCTGCCCCATTTCTTCAGCGGCGATCGTGACATTTTGTATAACGCGTTGACCGGCCTCGCCGTCGGTTGAGTCGCGCAATGCTGTAAAAGCCCCAGTCGCCGCAGTGCCGCTACCGCGGTTGTCGTCGCGTGTGACAACCACGTCGGCCATATAAACGCCCGGCATCGGTTGACTTCGGCAAGCAAGGAAGGCCACGTATATGGTACCGTCCGGATGTGGGGCCGATCTGACTTTTGCATCCAGCAAAGTTGGCCGTGAATCCAGCGCAACTAAATTAAACCCAGGGCTTGAACTTGCGGCGTCGCTCGATAACAAGACTTTACCTGTGGCGCCTGGGTACGAGTTATAGTCGTTGCAACCAACATAAACGTGATCCGCACCGGATGTCGCAGTGGTCGCACTCACAACTGGCTGGTCCACTACCAAGGGTGTGGAGGCCGGCTGCGAGAACACCGTGGTTGGCGGAGTCATGGTCGAGACATCACTGGTGCGCATGACAACTGTTGTTGCGAACCTGCGTGACATCACTGAGTTCGCAAGAATGACGGCTATATACAAATTGTTTCCCGTGCCA
>Ga0207675_100002406_pt1 | contig 18533 bp, 10 predicted proteins | sample KBSSwiS42_FD_184305 | JGI IMG/M metagenome (GOLD analysis project Ga0207675, IMG submission 184305) | Switchgrass rhizosphere microbial communities from Kellogg Biological Station, Michigan, USA - KBS Switchgrass S4-2 (SPAdes) (version 2) | ecosystem: Host-associated > Plants > Roots >... | reverse complement strand
AGTCACAACTGGCGCAGCGTTACTTCCGGCGTGAGTCACGGCTGGTCGGCGGCGCGTTGTTTGTTCATGCTGAACTGTTTGTTGGGAGCGGTGGCTACTGAAGGCGGCGTCTTTCCGAATGCCTGGAATAAGTTCGTGCCCAAGCCGATTCACACGCCGCCACATCCGAAGATGTGGGGCGAGATCAATTGGCCGCAGGAGTTTCCGCTGTCGATGCACGAGATGTCTTTTCTTTTGCCACATCTTTTGAAGGAAGGCCGCGGCAAACTCGATACGTACTTCACGCGTGTCTACAACCCGGTTTGGACAAATCCCGACGGCTTCTCATGGATTGAGGCGTTGACCGATGAAAACCTGATTGGTTGCCACGCCGCGCTGACGCCCGTCTGGAGCGAGACTGCTTACTTCGCTGATTACGTTTTGCCGATGGGTCTGGGGCCGGAGCGTCACGACATTCATTCGTACGAGACGCATGATTCGCAATGGCTCGGCTTTAGGCAGCCGGTGATGCGCGCGGCGCGTCAGCGAAACGGCGAAGAAGTGCATGACACTCGCGAAGTAAATCCGGGTGAAGTTTGGGAAGAGAACGAGTTCTGGATGGAATTGACCTGGCGCATCGATCGCGACGGCGCGCTTGGCATTCGTCAATTCGTTGAGTCGAAGCAGAAGCCGGGAACTCGCCTGAGCGTCGATGAATACTATGGATGGATCTTTGAGAATTCTTTGCCAGGTCTGCCTGAGAAGGCTACGGCCGAGGGGCTGACGCCGCTTCAATTCATGCGCCGTTACGGCTCGTACGAGATCAAAAAGAAGACGGGCGCGCTTTACAACGAGAACGTTTCGGCTGAAGAACTCGATGACATTCGCGAGGATTCTCTCGGCCGGGTCTTTACGCGCGCGGCGAAACCAACTTCACCTAATGTGGTTCCTCTTCCCGGGCCTGACGGCGATGCTGAAGGCCGGCGATTGGCTGGAATCAAAGTCGATGGCGAAATCAAACGAGGCTTTCCGACGCCAAGCGGCAAGCTGGAATTCTTTTCGAGCACTATCGCTGCCTGGGGTTGGCCCGAATACGCGATTCCCACGTACATTCGTGGCCACGTTCATCCGGAAAACCTCGAACCCGATCAGACGATTCTAATTTCGACCTTTCGCCTGCCGATTCAGATTCACACGCGCAGCTCGAACGCGAAATGGTTGAATGAAATTGCGCACACGAATCCGCTGTGGCTGCACACGAGTCATGCGGCGAAGCTTGGCGTGCGCACAGGCGACCTGGTCCGCGTTGAAACTGAGATCGGCTACTTCGTCGTACGCGCCTGGGTCACCGAAGGCATTAAGCCCGGCATCGTGGCGTGCAGCCATCACATGGGCCGCTGGAAGATTCACGAAACCGGCCAGAAGCAGATGATGGCCACGGTCAAACTGGATCACACTGGCGACAAGTGGGGATTAAATCGTGAAGCCGGCGTCGGACCTTACGAATCGAGTGACAAAGACACTCTGCGCATTTGGTGGAACGATGTCGGTGTGCATCAAAACCTCACGTTCCCGGTGCATCCGGATCCAATTTCCGGAATGCATTGCTGGCATCAAGCCGTCCGAGTACGCAAGGCCGACCCGACGGATAAATATGGCGACATTCACGTCGACACTGCGAAGTCTCACGAGGTCTATAAAAAGTGGTTGGCACAAACGCGCCCGGCGCGCGAACATTCTCCTAATGGTGAACGCCGTCCTTACTGGATGCTACGGCCTCTGAAGCCCGCGCGGGAGTTTTATAAGTTAAAGTCGTAACTGATGGAAGAAGCACGGTCACAACTTGCCGCGTGGGAGACTTTCTTCTTCCTGATCGGTTCATCAGCGGCGGCACTCACTGGCTTGCAGTTCGTAGTCATCGCGCTCATTGCTGACTCGCGAAGAAAGGCAACCACGCGCGAGATTCAAGCTTTCGGTACGCCGACCATTGTTCATTTCGGCGCGGTGCTGTTGTTGGCGGCGATGATTAGCGCGCCCTGGCACAGCTTGTCGCGTCTGGCTCTGGTCATTGGGTTGTACGGTTTTGGAGGGTTTCTTTACACGCTGATTGTTTTTCTGCGGGCCCGAAGATTGAAATCATATCGGCTGGTCTTCGAAGATTGGCTGTGGCATGTGGGATTGCCTTTAGTTTCATACGCGGTCGCCATCGCCGCTGCTTTCTTCATCCGCGATCACGCCCATAGAAGTCTGTTCATCGTCGGATTCTCGGCGTTGACGCTGCTGTTCATCGGGATTCATAACGCGTGGGACGCAGTGACGTACATCACGATTGAAGTGGGGAAAAGGAAATAGTGTGACGTCCTTGAAATCCTTGCCCCCACATATAATCGCTGCCCAACCATCATGAAGAGACTCCTTGCTGTCGGTTCAGTTTCAATCGCTCTCGTTTGCTCGGTCACCTACTCGATCCTGGCCCAGCAAAACTTGCCCGGGTCGATCACCTCAAAATCTGATCAAGCACCCGTCGAAATCTGGCGGCAGGTGGAGATCATTCGCACCGCGCACGGCGTGCCACACATTCGCGCTGAGAATCTGCGCGCGGCGGGTTACGCTCTGGCCTGGCTGCAGTCCGAAGATTACGGCCCACGTACGGCGATAAACGTTTTGGAGGCGCGCGGAGAGTTAGCTCATTTAACCGGAAGTCGGGACAACATTGAGTCGGATTTTCTGGCGCTGCCTTTGCGCAATCGAGTAATTCAAACTTATCACCTCCTCGATCAGGAAACGAGAGATCTCTACGATGGTTTTGCCGCAGGGTTGAATCGTTATATTGAATTGCACCCGACAGAATTTCCACCGCACATGCCCAATGATTTTAGCGGCTATGACGTGGCGGCGATTGATGCCGTTGGGCCGTCGATCAGGAAGGCCCGAGCGTTTCTCGCAAAGATCAACCCATCACCAACGCCGACGCCAACTCCTGAAAGGCCTGCCACTAATGAAGGCCCAACCGGCAACGAAGACCCGTTCGAAGGTAACGATGGATCAAACGCGTGGGCGTTTGCACCGAGCCGCACTAAGTCGGGTAAGGCGATTCTCCTGCGCAATCCACATCTCGCCTGGACTGCCGGCTATTATGAAGCGCAACTCACCGTGCCCGGCGTGGTTGATTTCTATGGCGACTTTCGCATCGGGGGACCGTTCACGGTAGTCGGTGGTTTCAATCGATTCCTCGGTTGGTCGACTACGAATAACAACCAGGATCTCGCCGAGGTCTATGCGCTCGATGTCGATCCCAAGACGCCTGATCATTATCTATTCGACGGCGCCTCGCTCGCGCTGATACGAGAACTGCGCACGGTGACGTTTCGCAATGGTGAAGGTCTCTCGACTGAGACACGCGAATTCTGGACGACGCCTTTGGGTCCAGTGATCTATCGGGCCAACGGAAAGATCTACATCGTCAAGACGGGCGGTGACGGCGAGTTTCGCGCCGGCGAACAATTCCTGCGAATGATGCGCGCGACATCGCTCAACGAGTGGAAGGAAGCGATGAAGCTGCGCGCCCGTGTGACTTCGAATTTTACCTATGCCGATAGCGCCGGAAACATTTACTTTATCTGGAATGCATCGCTGCCGTTATTACCACATCCGACGGGCGGTGATGTTTCAGCGACGCCGGCGCATGCAATGCGCGACGTCTGGACGCGCTACGTTCCCTTTGAATCGCTGCCGCAGGTATTGAACCCGCGCGGTGGCTACATTCATAACGAAAACGATTCGCCACACTTCACGAACGTGAAAGGCCCAATCGACACCAAGAATGCGTATCCGAATTTCGAGCCGCCCGAGCTGTCGTTGCGCGGTCAGCTCGCAATTGAATTAATTGGTGGCGATAACAAATTGAGCCTTGAAGATGTGATTCGGCTGAAGCACAGCTATCGCATGCTGCTCGCGGATCGAGTCAAGCCAGATTTGATTGCGGCAGTAAAGACGAAAGAACCAACCGGAGATGTGGCCGCAGCGATTTCATTGCTCGAGCGGTGGGACAACATGGCGGCGCCCGAAAGCAAAGGCGCCGTTCTGTTCGAACTTTGGTGGGCTGACTATTCAGGCTTGCGGCCCCCGAACCGCACACCCTTGCCCGATGAAAAGCGGTTCGCGAAAGTCTGGAGCGCGGCGGAGCCGTTAAAGACTCCAAGCGGTCTCGCAGATCCTGATCGCGCTGTCGCGTCTTTCAACTGGGCGGTCGCGGAAGCCGCGCGACGCTATGGCAGTTGGGACATCGCGTGGGGCGATGTTCATCGGGTGCGCCGCGGCAACGTCGATGTTCCGGTGGGCGGCTGTGCTTCTTCGATGGGATGCTTCCGGGCACTCGCATTCACCCGCGAGACGGACGGAAAACTCTCAGCGAGCGGCGGCGACGGATGGATACTCGCCGTCGAGTTCGACGATGTGCCCCGCGCATTTTCAGTGCTCGCTTACGGAGAAAGTTCGCGCCGCGACTCGCCGTGGTTCGCCGATCAGGCGGAAATGTTCGCGAAAGGGCAGTTGAAGCCGGTGGCGTTCACCACCAAGGACATTGATGCGCAGACGGTGATCCGCTATCGGCCCGGCGAGAAGTAAATCACTTTACATATTCCGTCCTGCTAAAACCCACAGAGTAGCGCGACTGCTGGTAATACACCCGCATCAATGAGGCAACCCACGTTTGATTTTGATCTCCTAAGAGTCATCGTTTACCCCGGAACCAAAGGACAGACTGCGGTGTCTTACATCCAGCCTGTCCGTAACCAGCGAAACTGACACTGCGAAGGAGCTGATCATGCGTCGATTCAGCCTTCTTTTCTTCGTCCCCATACTCTTCCTGTCGCCAATACTGAGTGCTGCGCAAGCACAATCAACTGCCCTTCAGACCGGCTCCTCGATTGAAAAAGACTTGCGCGTCGGTCAAACGCATAGTTACACCATCAACCTTGAAAGAGAGCAGTTCTTACAATTGGCAATCGACCCGGCCGACTTAGACATTGTGGTGCGCGTGTTCCTACCTAATGGCAAGCTGCTGCGCGAGGTAAGTGACTTGAATCAGGGTGAGGACGTCGCATACGTCGAACTCGTAAGCGAGTTCTCCGGCGCCTATCGGTTTGAAGTTGTACCGGCCGGCGACCTGGCGGGTACCACGCCGGCGATGCATTACGAAATCAAGGTCAACGAACTCCGCAAGGCCACCGACGAAGAAGTGCGCGCGCAGAAAAACGAGAGCACACGCAAGGCCAAGGGTATGGCGTTGTTGCTCGAAACTGCGCAACACCTGGATCAATTTCGCCGGCCGGAAAATCGTGTCGAGATGCAGCTCGAAGCCGCGCAACTGCTGTGGCCTTCGGATGAAAAGCAGGCGCAGAAATTAATAACGCAGGCGATGGAAACGGTGAAGGAGGTCATCGCTAATGAAGGCGACCCGGTCTCGGAAAACGGTGACAGCCAGCTGGGAATGAAATTGCGGACACAGGTAATTCGTGTCCTGGCGCCGCACGATCCTGAAGCTGCGTTGAAGTTTCTGCGCGCGACGCGACAATCGACGGAAACACCCTCTGCGCTGTACGGGCAAGCCGATCCGGAGATACAGCTCGAATCGACGCTGGTCAATCAGGTCATCGCCACCGATCCGAAGCGCGCCTACGAACTGGCTGAGGACCTGTTGAGTCGCAGTTTCTCTTCGCAACTGATCGAGACGCTGAACCGCCTCGCGCAGAAGGACCACGATTTGGCTAGCCGGCTCGCGCGCGCGATGGCCAAGCGGATCGAGTCGCAGGATCTGATCAAAACGCGCGAAGCGGCTTATCTCGCGGGCAGTCTTCTTCAGGTACTCAGGACCTCGCAACAAATCGTAAAGCAGAACGGTGACGGCGCGGATCACAATGGCCTTCTTTCGAGCGAAGAATTCCGCGAACTCTTTCTGAAAGTCGTCACCGACTTGTTAACGTTCTCGTCGGCTGACACGGCTTTTTACACACCAGAGTTGGATAACGCGCGCGTTTTGGCGGCCACTATTCGACAGCTGGACGCGGAGGTGAAGACATACGCGGCTGATCGTGGCGCCCTAATAGAAAAGAGGGTGGCCGACTTAACCGGACCTATGCAGCAAATGCCGGCAGAGTGGCAGCGATACCAAAACGCTGCGAGTAACGAGTCAGTCGATGTTGCTTTGGACACGATCTCGCAAGCGCCGGTGCCGATGCGCGACTACCTTTTCCAACAGGTGGTGACGCGCGTGGCGAACAGCGGAGACGCTCAGCGCGCCCAACAAATAATTGCAGAGCGCATCAGCAATCCGACGCAGCGGGAACAGGCGCTCTATAACTTGAGACAACAAGCCGTCACCAATGCCGCGACAAAGGGAAACATCGACGAGGCGCTGAGGTTGGTGAGCAAGTTCAAGACCGCGCAGGAACGCATCAACTTGATAACGCAAATCCTGGAAAACATTGGGCCGCAAACAAAGCGTTCGTTGGCGGTGCAATATATCGAGCAGGCGAAGAATCTTGTTACTACGTCGGCGCGCGCGCAGGATGCGCAACAGATGGACATGCTTCTGCAGATGGCTGCAGTGCTGGGGCGATTTGACGCGACGCGTGCGTTTCAGATCGTCGATCCGCTCATCGATCAGTTCAACGAGATTAGCGCCGCCGCGGTAACCATGAACGGCTTTGGACATGATTTCTACGATGATGGCGAGCTGATCACATCTAATGACAATCCGGTAGCTTCTACCGCCAACGAGCTCTCCCGTACGCTCGCGACATTAGCGATGTTCGATTTCGATCGCGCAAGGATTGCGGCGGAAGGGATTCAGCGCATGGACGTGCGCCTCAGCGTGTTTATGGCGATCGCTCAGCAGACGCTGGAACTTGAGATTGAAACCGCTGACAACGCGGGGTACGGATACAACCAGGATTAACGGCCGCCGGGATCCGGCCGCGCCTCTCGCGCCGCACTAATTCACTTGCCCGCGGTGGTGAATTGCGAGAGAATCCGCTCGACCGAAACCCATCCAGTCATTCGAAGGTGTCGCAATGTATTTCAAGCAATTCTATCTGGGCTGTCTGGCGCACGCATCTTACCTGATCGGCGCGGACGGTGAAGCAGCCGTTGTCGATCCGCAGCGCGATGTCGATCAGTACCTCGAAGAAGCGGCGGCGCAGAACCTGAAAATCAAGTACATCATTGAAACTCATCTGCATGCGGATTTCGTTAGCGGACACCGCGAACTGGCGGCGCGCACCGGCGCAGAGATCGTATTCGGTGAAAAAGCCCGAGCCAGCTTCCCACATCAAGCGGTGAAGGATGGCGATGAGCTGGCGATCGGCACCGTGAAGCTTGGATTTCTCGAGACTCCGGGCCACACGCCGGAAAGTATTTGTGTGCTCGTGGCTGATACGGAAAATGTCGACGAACCAAAAAAGATCCTGACGGGTGACACATTGTTCATCGGAGACGTCGGGCGGCCTGACTTGGCGGGCGGCAAAGGCTACACGCCGGAGATGATGGCCGCGATGATGTACGACACGCTGCACAACAAACTGTTGAAGTTGGATGACACGACCGAAGTTTATCCCGCGCATGGCGCCGGTTCGATGTGCGGAAAGAACCTTTCGTCTGAAACTTCATCGACGATTGGCCAGCAGCGGCAGTTGAATTATGCGTTGCAGCCCATGGCGAAAGATGAGTTCGTGCGCATGATGACGGCGGACCTTGCGGCGGCTCCGGCGTACTTTCCCAAAGATGCCGAGATCAATCGTTCGGGAGCTGCCCCGCTGAGTGACCTGCCGACCTTGAAACCGATGACGCCTGCGGAAGTCGCCGAGCACGCACGCGCGGGCGAAATGATTCTCGATGTGCGCTCAGCGGCTGATTTCGGTGCGGCACACGTGCCTGGGTCGCTGAACATCGGCCTCGGCGGACAATTCGCTTCGTGGGCTGGCACGCTGATCGCGATGGAAACGCCGCTTGTGATCGTCGCCGAAACCGAAGAGAAGGCGAAGGAAGCACAGATGCGCCTGGCGCGCGTGGGTCTGGAAAATGTGAAGGGCTTCCTCGCCAGCATCGATGCCTGGAAAACCGCAGGTTTCGAAGTCGCTACAGTTCCGCAGATCACTGTCGGCGAATTGAAAGGACTGATCGCGTCGCGACCGGATTTGCAGGTGCTGGATGTGCGTCGTCCGGGCGAATACGAATCGGGTCACGCCCCGCGCGCCGCTACTGCACCGCTTTCGAATCTCAACGAGAGTTTACCGTCGCTGAAATTGGATCCGACAAAGATGACTGCCGTAATTTGCGCGGGCGGCTATCGCTCCAGTGCCGCCACGAGCATCCTGGAGCCGCAAGGATTCACGAACCTGCTCAACGTCACCGGCGGAACCAGCGCCTGGATCAAAGCCGGATACGAAGTTGAGAAGCCGGCCGCCGTCGGCGCGCATTGATCGGGCGCCGACATCCTGTTCCCGACGGGTCGGGATTCGCGAGCATCCTTGCTCGCGCTTTTTGGCAAATCTTCAAAATGCCGGCAGCGATGCCGGCGCACCGCAGGCAGGATGTCTGCGTTTCATTGCACACATGAACACAATTCAATTCCCCAGACGTAACTTTTTGTCGCTGGCGGGAAAGTCGCTTGGCCTCGCTGCACTTGCATCGCCGACGATCACTGCGCTTTTGAAAGATGTGCAGGCCGCGACGAGATCGATCGCGCACCTGACACCCGAACAGGCGGCGATGGACGAAGACTACTGGTCGACCATTCAGAATGCTTTCAGCGTCACGCGCGGCATCATCAATCTGAATAATGGCGGCGTCAGCCCGAGTCCACGCGTCGTCACCGAAGCGCTGGTTCGCTACATCTGGCAACAGGAGGACGCGACCGCGTACACGATGTGGCAGATTCTCGAGCCACAGTCGGAAACGATTCGGACCGGCCTCGCTGAGTTATTCGGTTGCAATCGCGAAGAGATTGCGATTACACGCGGTGCTTCCGAAGGACTCGAGACGCTTCTACTCGGTTTGGATCTGAAGTCGGGCGATGAGGTGCTGACGACAACGCAGGATTATCCGCGCATGCTGACTACAATTCGTCAGCGTGAGCGTCGCGAAGGGATCAAGCTCAATCTGATTCAAATTCCGGTTCCGCCAAAGAACATCAACGAAATCACTGCCGCGTTTGAACGCGCGATCACGCCGCGTACGCGTCTGGTTCAGATCGCGCATCAAATAAATCTCACCGGGCAAATCACACCGGTCAAAGCGGTCTGCGAAATGGCGCGACGCCACGGCATTGAAACGGTCGTCGATGGCGCGCATTCATTTGCGCAATTCTATTTTAAACAGCAGGACCTCGACTGCGATTACTTCGCAACGTCACTTCATAAATGGTTGTATTCTCCGAAAGGTACTGGACTGCTGTTCGTGAAGCGGGACAAAATTTCAAAAGTCTGGCCGCTGTTTGCTGCCGAGGAAAAACAGAAAGCGGACATTCGCAAGTTTGAAGAGATCGGCACGCACTCGGCCGCGCCACGGCTCGCGATCGGGGAATCGATTCTGTTTCACAACGGGATTGGCGGGAAACGAAAGGAAGCGCGCCTGCGATATCTCTCGCGTTACTGGATGGACAAACTGAAAGACATTCCCAAGGTGGGCTTCAACACTTCTTTCGATCCACAGCAGATGTGCGCGATCGCCAACGTCAAAATCGAAGGAATCGATCAGGGAAAGATTGGCAGCTACCTCTTCGATAAGCACCGGATCTTCACCACGCCGATCGTTCATGAGGAGTTCTCAGGGTTGCGCATCACGCCCAACGTGTACACGACGCTCTGGGAATTGGATCGGTTTTGCGAGGTCATGAGCTCAATCGCGCGCAACGGTTTGCCCGTTTAGCTAAGATTTCGACGAGAAGCGCTTCAAAAACCCAGAAAAAGGTTCTTGACGCCGATTTGCAGGGGCATCCATAATCGATCTTCGCGGCTTGGCCCCAAAACCGAGCCCACCTGGAGGACGTCAACCACTGTGAGTGAAGAATTAGAAAACAGCCTGCTCAAATCAATCGAAACCCACCTTGATGATCGGTTGCGCGCGATTCATGAAGAACTAGCGCGGCTGCAAAACGACTTCAACGAAACGCTGGGACGGCTGCGCGAGAGTGCCACGACCGGGCAACTCGAGAGTACGCCGCTTGGCTCGGCGATTTCCGCGCACCTGCAGGCGGCGCGCGAACAGAAGCTGAGCGGGGCCACGCCGGCACCGCCGCCGCCCGCCGATTTTTCACTGCTTAAGGGCGCCATCGATGACATCAAAAACCAGCGCAGCCAGAGCGATGTGCTCGGCGCGTTACTCAGAAGCGCCGCGCAGTTCACCGATCGCGCCGTGCTGTTTGTCATCAAAGGCGATCAGGCCATCGCCTGGCGCAAATCCGAAGCTACCAGTCGAAGCGATTTGCAAACCGTTTCCGGAGTAGCGCTGCCGCTGAACGGAAGCACCGTGATTAGCCAGGCCGCGCGGACGGCATCGACCGAAACGTCTTCCGGTACGCGCGCTGAGGATGGTTCGTTGATCGAACACCTCGGTGGTGAAGCACAACAACTCGCGGCGGTGCCGCTCGTCGTGCGACGGAAAGTTGTCGCGGTGCTTTACGCCGACTCAGCCTGGCCGCATCGCGATGCGATTCAGTTGGACGCTCTGGAAGTGTTGACGCAAGTTGCGTCCATCGCGGTTGAAGTCGTGTCAGCCCCGCGCGCGCATCCGCAACCTCAAGTCGCGGCGCCCGAACCTGCGCCGTCGCGCCCAGTCGAATCCGCGCCCGTCCCGGAAACGGTTGAGACCCACGTGGAAGAGCCGGCGTACACGCCCCAGGTCGAGCCGGTCACTGCGGAAGTTGAGCCGGAGCAAGTTGAGGCCGTCGCGGAGCCGGCCGCCGAAGTGGTTGCTGAAGCGCCACACGTCGAACCAGAGATTCACGCCGAAGCGGAACCACAACCAGAACCTGAGCCTGTGCAAACTACTCCGGTTGAGGCTGCACCAGTTGAAACTTTCACGCCAGTGGTTGAAGAGGCACACGTCGAGACGCCGGCGCCTGTGGAGCAACCTCCGCAGCCTGTCTTCACCGCACAGTATTCCACTCCACTCGGAAGCAAGCGTCGATGGAGTCGCGACGCCGAATTGCCGGTTGAGGTCAGCGATGAGGAACGTCCGTTGCACAACGACGCGCGGCGATTCGCGCGGTTGCTGGTTTCGGAAATCAAACTCTACAACGAACAGAAGGTCAGCGAAGGCCGCAATCAGGGCGACATCTACGAACGTCTGCGAGAAGACATCGATCGTTCGCGCGAGATGTACGACAAGCGCGTCGCGCCACCCGTTGCTGCGCGGCATGACTACTTTCATCACGAGTTAGTGAACACACTGGCTGAAGGCGATCCGGCGAAGTTGGGAAACACCTACCCGGGTGCGGCTGTCAGCGTCGTCTAAAACTCGATCAGTCGAAACACAGAAGGGCACGGTTCGCCGTGCCCTTTTTGCTTTTGAAGTGGCACGCGCATCTTACGCGTGATTTCACGGGCGGGACGCCCGTGCCGCTCAGGCTCCGCGTTTGCTGCTCATTCATTTTCGTCATAAAGTCAGAAGCCATCCGGCTTGCGAGCTTTTTCCTGGAGACAAACCGCAGATGCAACCTTCTCTTTCTGAAGATTTGCTGAAACCTGTGATTCAGCGACTGCGAGAGACCAATCTTTCGGCAGCGCGGAACTATCCCGGCGAAACCGGACTGCGTCAGCCCGTGCACACGGTCTATGGCGGCGCGCATCTGTTTCGCGCGGACACTGCGAAGCGCCTGGGCCAGGTCGCGGAACGAGCGCTGACTGAAAACGCGGCCGATTTTGTCGTCTTCGCGCGCGCCATCGGTTTGCCATCTTCTGACGACTTGCCCGATGTTTTGGATTACGCGACGGGATTGAAGCACCGCCTGGAAACGGATGCGGAAGCTGTGCGCGTTGAGAACAAAGCGGCATGGCTGGCCCACACAATCTATTTGCGCGTGCAGGAAAAGCTGAAGCGTGAACCGGTCGAGGACTTTCGCATCGATTTCGAAGACGGCTACGGCAACCGGCCCGACGCAGAAGAAGATGGCCACGCGGAATCAGCCGCGCTCGAAGTCGTAAAAGGCATGGAAGACGGCACGCTGCCGCCGTTCATCGGTATTCGCATCAAGCCTTTCAATGAGGAATTGCGCGGGAGAAGCTACCGCACGCTCGACATTTTCGTTTCGACGCTGGTGGAGAAAACAGGCGGACGCTTGCCGGATAATTTCGTCGTTACGCTGCCGAAGATTACTACGCCTGAGCAATGCTCCGCGCTTACTACGATCTTCGAGTTGCTCGAGCAGCAGACAGACCTCGCTGCCGGAGCTTTGAAAATGGAGATGATGATTGAAACGACGCAATCGATCATCAACTCTGAAGGCCGTATCAATCTGCCTTTGCTGCTAGAGGCGGCACGCGGTCGCTGTGTCGCCGCGCACTTTGGCACGTACGACTACACGGCAAGTTGCAGCATCACTGCCGCGCATCAGCACATGATGCATCCGGCGTGTGACTTCGCGAAGCACATGATGCAGGTTTCCTACGCCGGCACCGGCATCTGGCTCTCAGATGGCGCGACCAACATTATGCCAGTTGGTCCGCACCGCGCGACTGAAGGCGCGCCGCTCACGCAGGATCAGATTGACGAGAATCGCGCGGTCGTGCATCGCGCGTGGAAGCTGCATTATGATCACATTCAGCATTCGCTGGTCGGCGGTTTTTATCAGGGCTGGGATTTGCACCCGGGGCAACTGCCGACGCGTTATGCGGCGGTGTACTCGTTCTTTCTCGAGAGTCTGGACGCAGCATCAGAACGACTGCGCAACTTTGTTGAGAAAGCTGCAAAGGCCACGCTGGTAGGTGACGTTTTCGATGATGCCGCGACGGGTCAGGGACTGCTGAATTATTTTCTGCGCGCCATTAACTGCGGCGCGCTCACGGAAGACGAAGCAATGAAGTTGTCGAGCCTGACGCATGATGAGCTGCGTTCCGGGTCATTTGTGAGGATTTTGAAGAATCGCCAGGCATTGTAAGAAAGGCGTGGTGTTCTAAATTCAATTCTCAGTGTCTCAGTGAGTGTTCTGTGACTCTGTGGTGAAGCATTCCTGAAACATTTTCACCCCAGAGACACCGAGGATGCACAGAGACACAGAGGAAAAGCTCACCCTGGGACGCCACAGAGAAAGGAATTTATCAATGAGGATTGTTTGTCGCCTTGTCGCCTTAGTTTTACCTTTGGTGTTTTTGCCTGCGAGCGCCGCCGCGCAAGCGGTGAAAGCCAGCGATGCGGGCTCGCTGCCCGCGAAGATTCGTCGTTTTTCGCCAACCGTTTTGACCGCGAACACTAAGCGGCTCTCACCGAACGATCGTAAGGCGCTGCAAAAAATAATTGCCGCGGCGAAGCTGCTCGACCCGCTGTTTTTGCGGCAGGTTTGGGCGGGCAATGATGAGTTATATCGAAAGCTCGAGCTGGACCACACGCCTGTGGGCCGGATGCTGCTCCATTACTTCTTGATCAACGACGGCCCTTGGTCGCGACTTGATGAGAACGAACCATTCATCGATGACATCCCGGCAAAGCCCGCGTATGCGAACTACTATCCGGCAGACATGACGAAAGACGAGTTCAACTCATGGATGAATTCGCTTTCGCCCGCGGAAAAAGAAAAAGCCACCGGTTACTTTTATACGGTTCGGCGCGATGCCAACGGCAAACTTAAAACCGTGGCGTACAGCGAAGAGTACCGCGAGTTTCTCGAACCGGCGGCGAAGCTTCTGCGCGAAGCGGCGGCGCTCACAACCAACACCACATTGCGCGAATTTCTGAACAAGCGCGCGGCGGCGTTTGCTTCTAATGACTATTACGATAGCGATGTGGCCTGGATGGATCTCGATTCGGCGATCGATGTGACGATTGGGCCGTACGAGACGTACGAAGATGAATTGTTTGGCTATAAAGCGGCGTTCGAAGCTTACGTGACGCTCCGCGATGACGCGGAAACAGCCAAGCTGAAAAAGTTCAGCAGTTACCTGCAGGAACTCGAAGATCACCTGCCGATCGACCCGAAATATCGCAATCCGAAACTGGGCGCGGCGTCACCGATTCGCGTGGTAAACGAAGTGTTCAGCTCGGGAGAAGGGAACAGCGGCGTGCAAACCGCCGCCTTTAATCTGCCGAACGATGAACGCGTGGTGAAAGAGAAAGGCTCGAAGCGCATCATGCTTAAAAATGTGCAGGATGCGAAATTCAACAAGACACTGATTCCAATTTCGCGTGTGGTGTTGACGCGCGCCGACCAGACGAAACTTTCATTCGACTCGTTCTTCACGCACATCCTGACGCACGAGCTGATGCACGGGCTCGGCCCGCACAACATCAACGTCAACGGGCAGGCGACGACCGTGCGGCTGCAATTGAAAGACAAATACTCTTCGATTGAAGAAGCGAAAGCGGATGTGACCGGCCTGTGGGCGCTGCAATATCTCATCAACAAAGGCGTCGTGCCGAAGACAATGCAGCGCACCCTGTACACGACTTATCTCGCCAGCATGTTTCGGTCCGTCCGTTTCGGCATCAACGAAGCACACGGACGCGGCGTGGCGATGCAATTCAACTATTTCACCGATGAAGGCGGCATCAAGTACGACGAACGCACCGGAAAATTCAGCGTCGATGAGTCAAAGATTCAGGACGCAGTTCGGAAGCTGACGACTGAGCTGCTGATGATCGAAGCCGAAGGATCTTACGAAAAAGCCGCAGCCATTCTCGACAAGTACGCACTGACTCGACCGCCGATGAAAAGCGCGCTCGATAAGCTGAAGAGCGTGCCGGTGGACATCGAGCCGGTGTTTCCATTGGCGAAGTGAGTCCGCGTAGCGGACGGTTGACAGTAGCCCAGCACTTTAGTGCTCGGATCTTCGTTAGAGAAGATGATTGAGCCCGCGAAGCGGGCGATAGAGGTTTGCCATTACAGCAGCCCGTTGGCAGGCTTCTGTTTCACGGGCTTAGCGATTTATTAAGGCGCGTGTGCCCAGCGATAAATCACTGGGCTATTACCGGTCGTCCGCTACACGGACTAACTAAAACAACCTTCCTTGTTCTTCTTCGTCATCCGGCTCGACTGATTCCGCCAGACGCGGATAGGTCTCGATTAGCTTCGCCGGGCCCGGCACTTTCTCTTCCTCCAATTGCGCCAGGATCTCGAACGCGTTGACCAGGCTCTGGCCGCGTGCGTGATTGTTGGTGATGACAAAAGTCTGTTTCGCTTTCGCCGCCACTTCTTTGATTCGCGTCAACCACGGGTCGAGTTCTTCCGGCGAATACAAATAGTCGTAGCGCTCCAACACGTTGGCTTCTTCGCGAAACCAGTTCTGGTAATTGCGGCCATGCAGGCGCACGTAACCTATGTCGGAAGTCACTTCGGCTGACGGCTTAATCGAATCATGAAACAGCGGCTGATCGATGTCGCAGAGACCGACGCCGAGGTCCTCCAGCGTCTGTAACACGCGGGGATTATTCCAGGATTCATGACGTAACTCGACGATGAGAGGATAGTCTTTCAAACGGGTGACGAGTTGGTTGAGATAGTTGCGTTCCTCAATCTCATTCTTGAACGACCACGGAAACTGGACGAGCACGGCGCCAAGTTTTCCCGCTTCTATCAACGGGTCCATTCCTTCGCGAAAGAGCCTTTCGTCGTCAGCGGTAGCTTTGCCGCGCTCGTGTGTAAACGCGCGAAACAACTTGGCGGTGAAGACAAAGTTTGGATTGTGCTCGATGCGTCGCAGCCAGGCGCGAGCAGTCTCAGGCGCGGGCGGATGATAAAAGCTGCTGTTGATTTCCGCCGTATCGAAGTACTTCGCCACCAGCGCGAGCGTGTCGAACTTCGCTCCGGCGCTTTCCGGAAACACGCGTCCACGCCAATCATCGTATGACCAGCCGGCCGGGCCAACCCGAATATCTCGGAGCGCGCGCATTCGGTGGATTGTGTCGGAGAAAGGGCGCGTTTGTCGAAGCGTTTCCGGCTTCGCCGCCTGATGTGCGGTAAGGCTCTGCCTTACCGGTCCTCGCTCTTTCCAGATTTGGGGCTATGCCCTGGCAGGGCGAAGCCCGTATCTTTTCTTATATGGTTCCGGAAGGGCCAAGCCCTTCCGCACATCAGGCGGCAAGCCGCTGATTCAGTGGCGATCTCAATCTTCCCTGTGCTAGCCTGCGACTGCCGCAATCATTTCATGGTCGCAAAACCAAAAAGCGAACGGCGCGAACACTTCAAGACTTCGTCCGGCATCGAACTGCCGGTCGATTTCAATCCCTCAAACAGTGAAACCATCGATTACGATCGCGACCTCGGCGATCCTGGAGAGTTTCCGTTCACGCGCGGCATTCGTCCCAACATGTACCGCGGCCGCCTGTGGACCATGCGGCAGTATGCCGGTTACGCGACGGCTGAAGAATCGAACGCACGTTACAAATATCTACTGTCGCAAGGAACCACTGGACTGTCGGTCGCTTTTGATTTGCCGACGCAGATTGGACTCGATTCAGATGATCCGCTGGCCGCAGGTGAAGTCGGCAAAGTCGGCGTGGCGATCGATTCCATCGATGACATGCTCCGCCTCTTTGATGGAATTCCGCTCAGTGAAGTCTCGACTTCGATGACGATCAACGCGACGGCGGCGATTCTGCTCTGCCTGTATCTGGCAGTCGCGCGGAAACAGGGTGTCGCCTTCGACAAAGTCGACGGCACAATCCAAAACGACATCCTGAAAGAGTACATCGCCCGTGGCACTTACATCTTTCCGCCGGGGCCGAGCCTGCGCCTGATTACCGACACCTTCGCGTTTTGCGCGCGGGAAGTGCCGAAGTGGAACACGATTTCGATTAGCGGATATCACATTCGCGAAGCCGGATCGACCGCGGTGCAGGAAGTCGCATTCACCTTTGCCGATGCTATTGCTTACGTAGAAGCGGCGTTGCAAGCCGGACTGGAAATCGATGATTTCGCGCCGAGTCTTTCTTTCTTTTTCAATGCGCACAACAACTTGCTGGAGGAAATCGCGAAGTACCGCGCGGCGCGACGCTTGTGGGCGCGCATCATGCGCGAACGTTTCCACGCGCGTGATCAGAGAAGCCTCATGATGCGATTTCACACGCAGACGGCGGGCTCGACCTTGACCGCGCAACAGCCGGAAGTGAACGTCGTCCGCACCGCGATTCAGGCTTTGGCGGCGGTGCTCGGCGGGACGCAATCTCTGCACACAAACGCGATGGATGAAGCGCTGGCGTTGCCGACGGAAGATGCGGCGCGCCTGGCACTACGCACGCAGCAGGTAATTGCCTACGAGTCAGGTGTCGCGGATACCGTCGATCCCGTCGCGGGTTCCTATGCGATAGAAGAGTTGACGACGGAGATTGAGCAGCGTGTGGTTGACTACCTCGACAAAATTGAAGCCATCGGCGGCACACTGCGCGCGATTGAATCGGGCTACATTCAGCGCGAGATTCAAAACGCAGCGTACGAATATCAACGCGCCGTCGAAACGGGCGATGCGATTGTTGTCGGAGTAAATAAGTTTGAAAACGAAGAAGAGCGCCTGTTCAAAACGCTGCGAATCGATCCCGGCATCGAACGCGATCAAGTCGAACGCGTTCGCGCAGTACGCGCGCAACGCGATTCGGTGGCCACTGAGACGGCGCTGGTAAAACTTGAAGAAGCCGCGCGCGGACCTGAAAACGTTTTGCCACGCATCCTCGAGTGCGTCGAATCGAGGGCGACAGTTGGCGAAATCAGCAATCGCCTGCGCACAGTCTGGGGTGAATATCGCGAAGCAGTAACCGTCTGAACATGCAACTCCTGCCTGTTCTCGCGCCTATCCTGTTCTCCGCGACGTTTCTGATCGTTATCGTCTTCGTCATCCTCTATCAAAAGAAGAAGGAGAGAGAACGAACCGAAGCAATGCGCGCGGTTGCAAATTTTCTCCAGTGGAATTTCGTGGAAGTCGCACCGTGGAACATGATTGCCAACCTCGACTACTTCACGCTGTTCAACCAGGGTCACAGCAAGCAGATCAAGAACTTCATGTACGGCGAGGCGAATGGCGTGAAGGCCGCCATGTTCGATTACGTTTACGTGACCGGCTCAGGAAAGAACCGCACGACGCACTTTCAGACGGTGACGTACCTTGAGCCTGCCAACTTGCGCGCGCCGTACTTTTCGCTCCGGCCAGAAGGCTTCTTCACCAAAATCATGACGGCGTTTGGTTATCAGGACATCGATTTCGGCCAGCGGCCTGAATTTTCAAAGCGGTATTTGCTGCGGGGCCAGGACGAGATGGCCATTAGACAGGCCTTCAACGACCAACTGCTTTCGTTCTTCGAAACCTATCAGGGCACGTCCGTAGACGCCGGAAACAACCAATTATTCGTTTTTC
>Ga0207675_100002404_pt1 | contig 18537 bp, 19 predicted proteins | sample KBSSwiS42_FD_184305 | JGI IMG/M metagenome (GOLD analysis project Ga0207675, IMG submission 184305) | Switchgrass rhizosphere microbial communities from Kellogg Biological Station, Michigan, USA - KBS Switchgrass S4-2 (SPAdes) (version 2) | ecosystem: Host-associated > Plants > Roots >... | reverse complement strand
CGGGATACGGCGCGCGACGCGCCTGGCGCACGGTGGCGACGTGGTCGATGTTGATGCCGAGCGCTATCGAGGGAGCATTCGCGGAAGTCATGGGTTTCCTCGCCGCGCCATGGAACGCGCCACGGTGCGCGTCCGCAGTTCGCGGCCTTCAAGGCAATGGTCCAGCGCCTGGCGCAGCAGGCGCCGCGCCGCATCGAGCGACTCGTCGTCGTGCAGCTCCTCTTCCTGCAGCGCCAGCAGACACCGTCCGGAGTACGCCTCTGGCGCATCCTCGCGCACCTCCGAGAAACCCTCACCGACGTGAAAGCGGTAGTAAGTCCGGGCGTCGACCGCAAAATCCACGGCGTAGCCCAGGTGCGCGAGCAGGCGTTTCTCGAAGATACGCAACGTGGGTTCGGGTGCGGCATCGGTCGCGAGGCCACGCAATGCTACGGAGTAATCGTCAAACAGCGCGGGCTGCGGATCATGGCGCGTGGTCAGATTGATGATCAGCTCGTTGAGATAGAAACCGGACAGCACCTGGCGCGAGGGCAACGGCGTCGCATCACCACCAGGCTCTGCCCCGGTGAGCTGCGCAGCTTCGCCGCGCCCGCTCCACGACACCAGCAACGGCCGGAAAGGCATGAGCAAAGAGGCCAGCTTGGACTTCGGTCCGCGGGCGCCGCGCGCGAACAAAGTCAGGCGTCCGCGGCGCTGCGTGAAGACGTCGAGAATACGGCTGGTGTCGCGGTATTCCCGGCTGTGCAGGATGTAGGCCGGTTCCAGCGTGATGCGTTCGCGCGGCAGCATCAGGGCAGGCCTCTCATTCCAATCCGAGCTGCGCCAGCGCGCGCGCATCGTCGGCCCAGTCCTCGCGCACCTTGACCCACAGGTTGAGGTGCAGGCGCCGGCCGAGCCGCGTATTGAGCTCCTGCCGCGCCTTCTGCCCGATGCGCTTGAGCCGCGATCCCTTGGCGCCGATGACGATGGGCTTCTGGCCGGCGCGGTCCACCCAGATGACGGCATGCACCACCAGCTGCTCATCCACCTCTTCCAGCTTCTCGACCTCGACGGCGATGCCGTAGGGCAATTCCTCGACGAGCTCCATGGTGAGCTTCTCGCGGACGGTCTCGGCGATCTGGAACTCGATGCCGCGATCGGTGCGCTGATCCTCGGGGAACAACTGCGGGGATTCGGGCAGGCGTCCGCCGATGACCGCAATCAGGCGCTCGACGTTGACGCCTTTCTCCGCCGACACCGGCACGATGTCGAAAAACTCGTGGCGCGCCGCCAGCTCGGCCGTGAACGGCAGTAGTTTGTCCTTCTGCGGAACCTTGTCGACCTTGTTGACGACCGCGATGGCCTTGCGTCCGGAATCCCTGATGCGCTGGAGCACCGCCGCGTCTTCCTCGCCGAAGCGCAGCGCCTCGACTACGAACACCACCAGGTCCGCGTCGGCCAGTGCCGCGGCCGCGGTGCGATTCATGGCGCGATTGAGCGCACGCCGCTCGCCCAGGTGCAATCCGGGCGTGTCGACGAACGCGATCTGCACGCCTGGCCGATTGAGCACCCCGAGCACGCGGTGCCGCGTGGTCTGGGGGCGCGAGGTGACGATGGAAACCTTTTCGCCGACCAGCGCGTTCAGCAGCGTCGACTTGCCGACGTTGGGGCGCCCCACCAGCGCCGCGAAGCCGGCGCGAAACGCGGCCACCTCAGACATGACCCAGCGCCTGCAGCGCCGCCTGTGCCGCCACCTGCTCGGCGCGGCGGCGGCTGCCGCCCTCGCCTTCGGTCTCGATGCCGGCGTGGGGCACAACGCACGACACCCGGAAGACCTGCACGTGCGGCTCGCCGCTGGTGCTCTTGACGGTGTACACGGGCAACGCATGCCCATTCGCCTGCAGGAGTTCCTGCAAGCGCGTCTTGGCGTCTTTGAGCGTGGACGGTTCCGGCAGTGCCGCGATGCGCGACTCGAACAGCGGTTCGATGCGCTCGCGGACCGATTCCATGCCGCCGTCGAGATACAACGCGCCGCAAACCGCCTCGAAGGCATCGGCCAGGATGGAAGGTCGGCGGAAACCGCCGGTTTTCTGTTCGCCGGATCCGAGGAACAGCAGGTCGCCGAGCTGCATCGACAGCGCGATCTCCGCCAAAGGCTCCTCGCTCACCAGGCGCGCGCGCAATCGCGACAAGTCGCCTTCGCTGGCGCCGGGAAATTCGCGGTACAGCCTCTCCGAGAGCAGCAGGTTCAACACCGAGTCGCCGAGGAATTCGAGACGTTCGTTGTTCGGCCCGTCGGCACTGCGATGCGTGAGCGCTATGACGAACAACGCACGGTCGCGCGGCTCGTAGCCCAGGCGGGTGGCGAGCATGTGCGCCTGGGATTCAGGCGTGGCGCTCATGGGTGCCGCGGCATTCAGTTGATGACCACCGTCGACTTGAAGCTCATCAGCAGGAATAAATTGCCGAACATGGGTGCCGTCTCTTCGTAGTCGGCGCTCATTTCCCAGCCCTTGTCGCCCCTCGCCACCTTGATTTCGTTGACATTCGGCTTGTCGATGTAGCCGGTGTCGAAGCGCTTCTCGAGCGCGTTCTTGATGGTCTGCGGGGACAACGTTTCGTCGCTCTTGAGCTGCGACGCCGTCTCCTTCATGGCCGTCACGACCTTGTAGTAGTTGAGATACAGCGGGCCGGCGCGGAAGCCGGCGTAAAGGACGATTGCCATTGGAATCAGCAGGAAGATCCAGCCGATCGTCGTCACGCCTCGTTGTCTGTTCATAAGGTCTCCCGGGAAGTGATCACTCGATCGCGTGCCCGATGCGTCGCCAGTTGAATATCTCCCAACCGGAACGCTCCAGGTCGAAATTGAACCAGATTCGCGTCGCCTTGCCGACCAGGTTCTTGTCAGGCACCAGGCCCCACGAGCGGCTGTCCTCGCTGTTGTCGCGGTTGTCGCCGATCATCAGGTAAAAACCAGCCGGCACCACATCCATTTGCCTGTTGCCGCGGTCCAGGTCCGGGTTGTAGACGCCTTCGCGGCACAGGTAACTGCCGTATTCGCGGGCAACCTTGTCCCGGCCACAAGCCGACAATGATTCCGTACCGTCCGCTGCAATGTGCCGCGAACTCTGCCAGCCGAAAGTCGCGTGACAGGACATGACATTGTGCGTGTGTTCGCCTAGCTTCTCGACGGACAGGCGAAAGTCGACGTAACAGCCGTCGTTGTACAGGCCTGAGGACTGGAGGGCGACCGGCTGACCATTGATGATGAGTTGGTCGTCGTGGACTTCGACACGGTCGCCGGGCAGTCCAACCAGCCGCTTGATGTAATTGATGCTGGGATTGGGCGGATAACGGAACACCACCACGTCGCCGCGCTGCGGCGAACCCGTGTCGACGATCTTCTTGTCGATGACTGGCAGGCGCAGACCGTAAGCGTACTTGTTCACCACGATGAAATCGCCGTCGAGCAGCGTCGGCATCATGGAGTCCGAGGGGATGCGGAACGGCTCGAAGATGAACGCGCGCACGATGAGCACGATGAAGGCCACCGGGAAGAAACTGCGCGCATAGTCCACGGTGCCCGGCTCGCGCAGGGTCACCGGCGGCGTGACGGCCGCGGCCGCCGCCTCGCGGCGCTTCCTGAACGCCAGGTGATCGATGCCCCAGACGATGCCCGTGGCGACCGACAACACCAGCAGCACCAGGCTGAAATCGAGCGACTCCGCGCTGATCATGCGCACGATCACGGCCAGTACCAGCGCGGGCAGGATCGTATACGCGAAGCGCATCACTGCCGGGTCGCGCGCCTCCGGGTCTTTCGCCCTGATCTGGCGGCGCGGCGCCAGCAGCCAGCTGTCGATGGCGCACCACAGACCCACGGGCAGCGCGGCCCAGGCCAGCGGCAGCGCGATTTCCCGCAACCAGGCGAATATCTGGCGGCCGCCGATGGTAAAGACCACGCCGATGAGCACGAACGGCACCATGAAGTTCGCGATACGCGCCACCTGGTGACCGGGAACCGGCTGGCCCTCGGCGTTCCTGGGGCGGCGCGGCGCGAGTATGTAATGGTCGTACAACGCGATCAGGATCACCGGCACCGCAAGGTAGCTGAGCACCAGGAACAGCAGGTTGATTACCAGCATGGCGTTACTTCTTCCCTACTTTGAGCACGGCGAGAAACGCTTCCTGTGGGATCTCCACCTGGCCTAACTGCTTCATGCGTTTCTTGCCTTCTTTTTGTTTCTCGAGCAGCTTCTTCTTGCGCGTGATGTCGCCGCCGTAGCACTTGGCCAGAACGTTCTTGCGCAGTGCCTTGACGGTGGCGCGGGCGATGATATGGCTGCCGATGGCGGCCTGCACGGCCACCTCGAACATCTGCCTCGGAATCAGCTCCTGCATCTTGTCGACCAGCTCACGGCCACGGTCATAGGCATTGTCTTTGTGGACGATGAGCGCCAGCGCGTCGACCTTGTCGCCATTGATGAGCACGTCGAGCTTGGCGAGCGGCGCGGCCTGGAAATGGCTGAAGTCGTAGTCGAAGGACGCATAACCGCGGCTGGTGGATTTCAGTCGGTCGAAGAAATCCAGCACGACTTCGGCCAGCGGCAGCTCGTATTGCAACGACACCTGCGTGCCTAGGTACAGCATCTTCTTCTGCACGCCGCGTTTATCGGCACAGAGCTGCAGTACGCCACCCACGTGGTCGGGCGGCACGAGGATGTTGGCAATGATGATGGGTTCGCGCAGTTCTTCGATCTTGTCCACCGGCGGTAGTTTGGTCGGGTTGTCGACGAACCGGACTTCGCCATCCGTCGTCTTCACCTCGTAGATCACCGTCGGGGCGCTGGTGATGAGCTCGATCTGGTACTCCCGCTCGAGCCGTTCCTGCACGATATCCATGTGCAGCAGGCCGAGGAAGCCGACGCGGAATCCGAAGCCCAGCGCGGTGGAGACCTCGGGCTCGTAGTGCAGCGCGGAATCGTTCAGGCGCAACTTGCTCAACGCGTCGCGGAACTTGTCGTAGTCGTCCGCGACGATGGGGAACATGCCGGCGAACACGCGCGGCTGGACCTGCTTGAAGCCCGGCAGCGGTTCCGGCGCCTGCTTGTACTCGAGCGTAATGGTGTCGCCGACCGGTGCGCCGTCGATTTCCTTGATGCCGGCGATCACGAATCCCACGTCGCCCGGGCCGAGCTCGCGCGCCGGCACGGACTTGGGGGTGAATCGGCCGACCTTGTCGACCAGGTGCGCGCGCCCGGTCGACATCACGCGCACCTTGTCGCCCGCCTTGATCGTGCCGTTGACGATTCGCACCAGGGTCACGACACCCACGTAGTTGTCGAACCAGGAATCCACGATCAGCCCCTGCAATGGCGCGTTCGGATCGCCCTTGGGTTGCGGAATGCGTTCGATGAGCCTTTCGATCAGCTCCTCGACGCCCTCGCCGGTCTTTCCGGACACTTTGAGCGCGTCCTCGGCGGGAATGCCGATGACAGCTTCGATTTCCTTGATGACGCGCGCGGGGTCGGCCGAGGGCAGATCGATCTTGTTGATGACCGGCACGACTTCGAGGCCGAGCTCGGTGGCCGTGTAGCAATTGGCCACGCTTTGCGCCTCGACGCCCTGTGTGGCGTCGACCACCAGCAACGCGCCGTCGCAGGCGGCGAGCGAACGCGAGACCTCGTAGGAGAAGTCCACGTGTCCGGGAGTGTCGATGAGATTCAGCTGATAACGCAGGCCGTCGCGCTTCGACGTGTAATAGAGCGTGACCGACTGCGCCTTGATGGTGATGCCACGCTCGCGCTCGAGCTCGAGCGAATCGAGGACCTGGTCCTGCATTTCGCGCGCTTCGAGGCCACCGCAAATCTGGATGAAGCGGTCGGCCAGCGTGGATTTGCCGTGATCGACGTGCGCAATGATGGAGAAATTACGGATGCGGTCCATCAGGGCGAGGGCCTGTTTACACCATGAACATCATTGCGACGTCGGACGCGGTCGCGCAGCGCGAGGCGCGACGACCGCGGCGTATTGACGATACGTAAGGGAGGAGCAACGTGGCGCTGCGCGGCCCCGTCCACGTCCCGAAGGGTTGAGAACCGGACAGCCGCATGCCGCGTTGCTCGCTTCTCATTTGGATTGACCAAACTTCGTCGCTCGCGCCTTGCCTGCGGCTGTCGGGTTCTCAACGCAACGATGTTCATGGTGTAAACAGGCCCTAGGTCGTCCCGGCGCAGGGGCGCCGGCAAAAAATCAGCGCGGGATTATAGCCGCTGAACCGCTGAGCAGCCTTAAAAGTTCTTTGGAATTCAGGGTGTAATGGCAAATAACGCTGCCATCGAGCAGCAGGACCGGAACCTTCAGCCCAAACCGGCGCTGCAATTCAGGGTCCGTGTCGACGTCGACGATGGTGACCGTGGGAATGGTCTGCGTCCGCTCCAGGTCGGCCAGCGCATGCAGCATGTCCTGGCACAGGTCGCAGCCCTCGCGGCTGACCACCACGAGGCCCCGAGGCAAGTGCGGCATCAGTCGCGAGACTACTTGCGTCGCGGCGCGGGGCCCAGGCTCATGGCCGGAACCGTGGGTGCGCGGGAAGTCGCCTTCACCTGAGTGGCAAAGAACTCGACCGTGGCGAGAGGCACCTCTCCGACGGCGGTCACCTGGTGTCCATCCACCACGGTGGAGAAAGCCGACGACGAACCGACGCGGGACGGGCCCTCCGCGGGCTTGGAATCGGCTTTGCGCTGCTCGACAAATACCGAGACCGAGGCGATGCCATCGGTGTACACGATGTGCTGCACCGGTTCGTTCGAACCCGGCAGCGTCTGCACCGTGCTCATCTGCATGCGGAAACCCGCCGGCAGTTTCATCGCATCCCACAGTGCAGGCGCCGTGTTGCTCGCCAGTTGCTGACGGTCGGAGCGCTGCCAATTGAAGGTGGACGCATCCACCTGCGGCTTGAACATGGAATCCGGAATGCGGCCCGGCAGATCGATGGTGGAGAACACGATCTGTTCGATCACTTCACCCGAGCCGGCACACAACTGGGTCTTCAGAGGCATGGCGGTTTCTTCGTCAATCCACAGCCGGTATCCGTAGCGATACTGGTCGCGCGGCTGCAGGGCGACGACGCGCGTCGCGCGGCCGAGCAGGCGTTCGCGCTCGCCGCCGCGGATCTCGTACACCTGGGAATCGCTGTCATCGATGGCCGGCAGTGCGCCGAGCAGCGGACCGTCGGGCGCGCGCTGCTCCACGATGACGGTGCGGCGGTCCGGCAGGTAGCAGGTGAGCTCATTGCCCTCACGGATGAATTCACGGCCCGGCCCGTCGAGCGACAGCAGGCGTTCGGAGACGTCGCGGCCCCGGACGCGGTGGATGATTTTCAAAGTCTCGACGCGGCCGCCATGGTTGTGTGTGAACACACCGATGTAGTTGCGGGTGGTGAGCGCCTTGTTCATGCGCTCCAGCCATTCGCGGGGTTCGGCACCCAGGGCGACTCCGACCGTGAACAGCAATGACAGCGCGGCGAAGCGGGCGCCGGCGCGTCGCGCGGGTTGTAGGTGTTCAGGGCGCATCGGTGGCGACTCTTTTCTCATTTTTCGGATGATCATTTTTCGGATGATCAGTTTTCTGGTCGGCCGGTGGGATAGCGTCGTCTGCCATCGCGTCGTTGCCGGGTTCACCGGCCACGAGACCGCTCAACGCCAGGCGTCGCGACAGCGGTCCGGAGTATTCGCTGTGCGCCACGACGTAGTTGGCGAGCCGCGCCGGCGGCGCGAGGCTGTTCGTCGAGCCCGCCGGCGGCGTGCTGTAGTCGCCGGACGTGCCCGCCGTCTCGCGCGGATTCTGGGGAGTCGTCATGGCAACCCTGGGCGCCGCCGCTTCAGGCGCGAGCACGATGTGCTGAACGGGCGCCTCGGCCGCGGCAAGCACCTGCGACTCGCCGCCCGGTTGGCCGCGCAGCCACAAAATGGAGAGGGCCGCGACACCTGCGGCGATCCCGGCGCCAAACGCCGGCCGGGCGAAGCGCATCCAGCGATTCTCGCGAGTCAGCGCGCCGGAGGACTGAGCGACGACCGCCGGGCGCGACGCGGAGACGTTTGCATCGGCCGATGCTGAATCTCCGTAAGTCGGTTCCTGGGCTATGGCCGACTGGACGCGCCAGGCGACGCGATCGTGCAGGACCACGCCGCGTTCGGCGCGCAGGGCGGCGCCGATCAGGGCGTACCGCGACCACTGGCCCCGCAGCGCTTCGTCGCGCACCAGCCGCCGCGCGAGCAATTCGCATTCGGCCGCCGTCAGCTCGCCGTCGAACATGGCGGAAAGCTGGCTGTCCCGCTCCCCATGTCGTTCAGAAGAGGGGTGCTCTTCGTTCATACCATTTCCTCGGTGCGGCCCAGGCCGCCTTCAAACACTTCGCGCAGGCGCTTGTCGATGGCCTCACGCGCTCGAAAAATTCGTGAACGAACCGTGCCGACCGGACATTCCATGGCGGCGGCGATCTCTTCGTAACTCAACCCGTCGAGCTCGCGCAGCACGATGGCCGTCTTGAGTTCCTCAGGCAATCCTTCTATCGCGGAGTTCACGATGCCGCGAATTTCTTCCGTGAGCGCCATGCCCTCGGGCGTGTCGGGATCCTGGAGTTTGGTTTGCACGCTGTGTGATTCCTCGGGGTCGGTCAGATCGAGGTCATACGCGATGGGGCTGCGGTCTCTGGAAGCGAGGCTGTTCTTGGCGGTGTTGATGGCGATGCGGTACATCCACGTATAGAAGGCGCTGTCCCCGCGAAACTGGGGTAATGCCCGATATGCTTTGATGAATGCCTCTTGCGCAATGTCTTCCGCTTCAGCCGGGTTTCGCACGTAGCGCAAAACCAGCTTCACCACTTTGTGCTGGTACTTGCGCACCAGCAGATCGAATGCACTCTTGTCGCCGCGTTGGACGCGCTTCACGAGCACCAGATCGCTCTCTTCAACCGTCACCGGAACCCCCCGGCATACGGCTGGCTGAATAGACCCTGAACGCCCTGGAAAGTTTCCCCGCCGGACGTTGCTAATTGAATGATTTTTAATGCCGCGTGACGCACTTCATACCTTGGGGTCCGATGGTATCAGCTTGCCGCTTTCCCCCGCCCGGTGCTGGCGGAGCCGGGCCCACTCCAGGTGCCGGGCGAGCCGCCGGATGGCACATATGTCCTGTAGTCCTGCATCGATGAATAGCGGGTGACTTCCGTCGCGGCCCTTCAGCCAGAGCAACCACCCCAGCTGCCCCAGGCGAAAGGAGCCGCCAGCCAGTTCAACGGGCTTTTCGACGCGCAGGGGCCCGCACCGGGCAATCAGACTGTCGTCAACCCAATTGAGGGTGCGTACGCAATTGCGTCCTGCGAACAGGAAGCAAGCACGAATCCCTGTCGAACCGAACGTCGCGACGCCGACACAAATCGCGATGCGCGCGGGCAACGACAACGACACGCCGAAAAGTGTGGCCGCGCAGAACGCTCCCAACCACCCGGCGACGAGCACAGCGGCTCTCAACGATGGAACGAGTTCAATTTGCCTGGAGCACTGACCGGCACAGTCCGGCGAATCGTGAGTCTTTCGGCACATCGCCGGCGATGAGATATCGGACCAGGTCCGGATCGGGCAATTCGAGAAACTCCACGAACGCGGCACGTTCCTCGCTTGCGGCATCGGCATGCCGCCCCCGCAGATAGCGCAACAGCAGGAAGTCGAGCTCCTTCATGCCGCGACGGCAGCGCCATTCCAATTTACGGAGATCAGGATCGTAGCTGTCTCGGGTGGTCATATCGCCAGCGGGCCATGAAAGCGTAATGAGAAGCCCGATTCGCGAGGAGCCGCGGAGCGAGACCCGAGACATACCGCTTCTGGTAGGCGAGGGTCGAGCGAGCACGCGACGTGGCGAGCGGGCTTCGCAATAGCTTTCATGGCCCGCTAGTGTTCGCGCTCAATCATCATCTTTTTAATCTCGGCGATCGCCTTCGCCGGATTGAGGTCCTTCGGACAAGCCTCGGTGCAATTCATGATGGTGTGGCACCGGTACAGCCGGAATGGGTCCTGGAGATCATCGAGCCGCTCGCCCGTGGCCTCGTCGCGGCTGTCGACGATCCAGCGATAGGCCGCGAGCAGGGCCGCGGGTCCCAGGTAACGATCCGGGTTCCACCAATAACTGGGGCAGGAAGTCGAACAACAGGCGCACAGGATGCAGGCCGAAGGCCGGTCGATCTTTTCCTGGTCTTCTTTCGATTGCGGGCGTTCGCGATCCGGCGGCGCAGGCGTGCGCGCCTGCAACCAGGGTTTTACCGCCGCGTATTGCGCATAGAAATTGGTGAGGTCGGGCACCAGGTCCTTCACCACCGGCATGTGCGGCAGCGGATAGATCTTCACCTCGCCGCGGAAGTCGTCGCAGGCCTTGGTGCAGGCCAGCGTGTTGGTACCGCCGATGTTCATCGCGCAACTGCCGCAAATACCCTCGCGACAGGAGCGCCGGAACGTCAGCGTCGGGTCGATTTCGTTCTTTATCTTGATCAGCGCGTCGAGAACCATCGGGCCGCAGGCGTCCATGTCCAGCTCGTAGGAATCCATGCGCGGATTTGCGCCCGAATCCGGATCGAAGCGGTAGATGATGAACTTGCGCACCTTCTTCGCACCGGCCGGCGCGGGGTGGCGCCTGCCGGCGGACTTGTCGATCTTCGAATTGGCGGGGAGAGTGAACTCGACCATCAATACGTCCTCGCCTTCGGCGGTATCGGCTCGACATCCGATGTCAGCGTGTTCATGTGCACCGGGCGGTACTCGATACGGGTCTTGCCGGCGTCATCCACCCAGCACAGCGTGTGCTTCTGCCAGTGAGCGTCGTCGCGATCCTTGAAATCCTCGCGCGCATGCGCGCCGCGCGATTCGGTGCGATTCTCGGCCGAGACGATGGTTGCCATGGCCTGGCCCAGCAGATTGTCGAGCTCGATGGTTTCGACCAGGTCGGTGTTCCAGATGAGGCCGCGATCCGAGACACGCACGTCGGCGAATGAGGCGTGGGTCTTCGCGAGCGCCGCGACACCTTCCTTGAGCGTCTCGCCCGTGCGAAACACCGCGGCATCCTTCTGCATGACCCGCTGCATCTCGAGGCGGATCTCGGCAGTGCCACGCGAACCCCTGGCATTACGCAGTCGATCGAGGCGAGCGACCGCAAAATCGCCCGCGTCCTTCGCGAGCGGCTCGTGCTTGCGGCTGGGCTTGATGACCGTGGCCGCGTGACGGCTGGCCTCGCGGCCGAAGATCACGAGATCGAGCAGTGAATTGCTGCCGAGACGGTTTGCGCCGTGCACCGACACGCAGGCGGCCTCGCCCACCGCCATGAGTCCGGGAACCACGCTGTCCGGATCATCCGGCTTCAGTGTCACCACTTCGCCGTGCACGTTGCAGGGAATTCCACCCATGTTGTAGTGCACCGTGGGCAACACCGGGATCGGATCCTTGTTCACGTCCACGCCGGCGAAGATTCGCGCCGTCTCGGCGATACCCGGCAATCGCGCATGGATCACCTCGGGCCCGAGGTGTTCCAGGTGCAGGTGGATGTGGTCCTTGTGCGCACCGACGCCGCGACCTTCGCGGATCTCGATGGTCATCGAGCGCGACACCACGTCGCGCGAGGCAAGGTCCTTGGCGTTCGGCGCGTAACGCTCCATGAAGCGTTCGCCGTCGGAATTGGTGAGGTAGCCGCCCTCGCCGCGCGACCCTTCGGTGATCAGGCAACCCGAGCCGTAGATGCCCGTGGGATGGAATTGCACGAACTCCATGTCCTGCAACGGCAACCCGGCGCGCAGCGCCATGCCGCTGCCGTCGCCCGTGCAGGTGTGCGCCGAAGTGCAAGAGAAGTACGCGCGCCCGTAACCGCCGGTAGCGAGGATCACGGTGTGCGCGCGGTAGCGATGCAGGCGTCCCGTGGCCATGTCCAGCGCCACCACGCCGCGGCAGGCGCCGTCCTGCATGATGAGATCGAGCGCGAAGTATTCGATGAAGAACTCGGCGTTGTGCTTCAACGACTGCTGGTAGAGCGTGTGCAGCATGGCATGGCCGGTGCGGTCCGCGGCCGCGCAGGTGCGATGCGCCGTGCCCTTGCCATAGTGCGTGGTCATGCCGCCGAACGGCCGCTGGTAGATGCGGCCGTCGTTGGTGCGCGAGAATGGCACGCCATAGTGCTCGAGCTCGATGACCGCGGCGGGCGCTTCCTTGCACATGAACTCGATGGCGTCCTGGTCGCCGAGCCAGTCCGAGCCCTTGATGGTGTCGTAAAAGTGAAAGCGCCAGTCGTCCTCGCCCATGTTGCCGAGCGCCGCGGAGATGCCGCCCTGCGCCGCGACGGTGTGACTGCGCGTCGGGAACACCTTGGTGAGGCAGGCAGTGGACAAGCCGGCTTCCGCAAGGCCGAGCGTCGCACGCAGTCCCGCGCCGCCGGCGCCGACCACGACGACGTCGTAGGTGTGGTCGATGAACTCGTAGTCTTTCATGAGTTACGAGAGCGACAGAACCAGCACGGCGAAGATCGCCGCGACCCCGGCACCCGCATGTATGAAGGTATTCACCATCAGGAGGCCGGCCTTCGCGCCCTTGCCCTGCACGTAGTCCTCGATGACCACCTCGACACCGAGCTTTGAATGCCAGGCCAGCGTGAACACGAACAGGATGGTCAGCACGGCCACCCAGGGCTGGCCTAACCACCCACGCATGGCCTCGTACGAGTTCAGCGGATGCGACAACAGCGAAGCGACAAACCACACCGACAGCGGCAGCAGCGCCACGGCGGTGACGCGTTGTAACCACCAGTGGCCGACACCCTCGCCCGCCGCCCCGCGACCCAACACCTTACCCAGGGGAGTACGCAGGCTCATGGCGCGCCCGTGTTAGTCATGGCCGTGCATCCCAACCAGATCACCAATGCCGTGAGGAGCACGACGGCCACGACCACCACGACTCCGCTGCGACGCGCCTCGGCGCGTTCGAGACCGCGTCCGGTATCCCAATTCATGTGCCGGATGCCGTTGCAGAAGTGGTAGATGAAGGAGAACGCAAAACCGAACAGGACAAACCGGCCGAGTGGCGACGACAGGATCTTCATCGCGTTTGCGTATGCTGCCGGCCCGGAAGCGAGCGCCATCAGCCACCACACAAAGAGCAACAATCCCACTGTCGCCACGCATCCGGTAATGCGATGCAAGCCGGACAACAACATCGTGTACCCAAGCTTGTAAATGCCGAGATGTGGTGACAGGGGACGCTGGTTCATCGGTTACTCAGAAGTCGATACAGCGGCCGTTACGTTCCCAATCGCCGAATCGCGTCGGTTCTGGGCCGGGAGGACCACCGACTTCCGCCGCCGCGGCCGCTGGCTTGCGCTCTGCAGGCGCCGCGAGAGGCTGTGCGTTGGTGTGGGCAGTGGAGAGGCGCTCGGTCTCTACGTCGGAAGGGGCATTCGGCACGGGCGCAAAGTCTGCCAGAATCGCCCTCGTACGGCCATATGAAATTCGAGCAAAAACAAAGATGAGCGTGCCCGACGGTGTCGATCTCTCCACGGGGAACGACGGCCTCGGTGTGATTGCGTTCCGCGGCGCGGATACCGCGCGCTACCTGCAGGGCCAGTTGTCGGCGGACATCGAGACACTCGCGAACGGCGCGAGCACGCTCGCCGGATTGCACAACCCGCAGGGCCGGGTGGTCGCCATGCTCGCGCTCGTGCGCTCGGCGGCGGAAGAGATCTTCGCGGTGCTGCCACGGGAATTGACCGGCGCGGTCACCGCACGACTCCGCAAGTATGTGTTGCGCGCCAGGGTGACCATCGAAGACGTATCGGCGGTTCAGCGTGTCATCGGCGTGCGCCACGAAGTCGCGACCTCCGCGTGGCCGGAGATCTCCTGGGGCGAGCGGCGCCTTCTGCTCGTGCCATGCGAAGCCGGCAATCCCGCACCGGCCGATAGCGTCGCGCTTGCGCAATGGGAGAACGCGGACGTGGCGGCCGGACTGCCGCAGGTATACGCCGCCACCAGCGAACAATTCGTCGCGCAGATGCTGAATCTCGACTTGTTAGGTGCCATCGCCTTCGACAAGGGGTGTTACACCGGCCAGGAAGTGATCGCACGAGCGCATTACCGCGGACGCGTGAAGCGCCGCATGCAGCGTTGGCACAACGCGAGCGGCACCATGCTCGAGCCTGGTGATGCGGCGCGTGGCGCCGATGGTCGCGCGCTGGTCGTGGTGCGCACCGCGCAGGCCGGCGGCGGGCGCCAGGAAGTGCTCGCCGTGGGCACGTTTGGCGCAGCCGAATCTGGCGAGACCGGCGCGGCCGACACCGCGGTGCGCCTCAGCGGCCCGCTGTCCCTTCCCTACTCACTCCCCGAATAATGGGGACATTCCTCATTTCGTTGTAACAAATGGGGCCGGAAGCGATCTGAGCGCCGCTGCGCGCTGGCATCCTGTGGAACTCTCAGGGTGCGCGTGCTTCAAGAATTTCTGCGCAAATGCACGAAATTTTTGCCGTTCGCTTGCGCTCGGCTGCGCGGCCCGGATCTGTCAGCGCTTCGCTTGAAGTTGCGCTGAACGTACTACTCGTCCCATTTGTTACAACAAAATGAGGAATGTCCCCATTACCGGCGGGCGAAGGTCACGAGCAGCTGCGCGTATTCCGCCGCGCGCGCCGGCGTGAGCACCGGATGATTGCCGGCGAACTTGTGACCACGCGAATTGCGGGCACGTTCCAGGGCGCGGTTATAGGCAGGCGCGAGGTTGTCGGTGTCCGAGGTCATCACCAGCACGCGCTGCGACACTTCGCCCAGGCGCGCGAGCACGTCGTAGGCGGGTTTGCCGCTGCGCGCGTCGGGCTCTGCGCCGGCCGCGATGACGTCGTAACCGAGCTCCAGGTAGTCGCGCATGAATTCGTAGACCAGCGGCAGTGTTTCCTGCGTGATCTCGAAACCCGGATCCCAGTCCTTGAGCGTGCGCACCGTGACGTCGAACGCGAAGCCGCGATGCGCTCCGTCGCCGGATAACTTTGGCGACAGGCCCGTGGTGGGCAACGTCATCTTGCGCAGCTCTTCCGGCGCGAGGCCGAGCACGCCGTCGAGCACCGCGCCGGTGACCTGCGCGGGCGCGGCTAACAACATTTCGACCGCCACGGACGCGCCGAAGCGCCCGCCAATGACGGTATAGGGCACGGTGTGCAGCGAACCGCAAGCCTCGAGCACGTCGGTGGCATATTGCTGGACCGTCCAGTTCTGGCACTTCTTGTGTGAACGGCCGGTGCCCGCGAGGTCGAATGCAATGGCGCGGAAGCCGGCACGCGCCAGGTGCGGCATCAGGTGGTCGTACATGCGCCCGCTCGCCGGCGACCACGGCAGCAGGACGATGTCGGGTCCGGCGCCGCAGGCGCGGAAGTGAAGCTGACCGGAAAGCGTGTCGGCAAACCCGAATCGCAATGGCATCACGGCTCGATCGTGTGCCACGCCAGATCTTTCTCGCATCAAGACCATCCCTTCTGTTGAGCCTTGCCGTAGCTGCCGCTACGGGGCGCCAAGTGTACCCGCCTTATGGAAATTCTTTACAAATCGATGGCTTCGATCGACCGTGGGGCAATCGACGAGCCGAGGAAGCGTGCGCCCACGCGTGCGAAGCGCTCGGGACTGTCGGTGGCCATGAGCCGGAGCGTCCCGGCGCGCGCCGGATCCGCGGCCAGCCCGCGCTCGGCGAGCATGGCCGCGACCGCTCGCGCGGTCGTGGCCGCCGAATCGACAATGACTCGCGACGGTCCGATCTGCCGGGCGATGCTGCCCGCCAGCAGCGGGAAATGCGTGCATCCCAGCACCACGGTGTCGACGCGCGCATCGAGATGCGCGAGATATCGCTCCGTGACGGCATCCACCGCCTCGCCTTCGCTCCAGCCTTCCTCGGCGAGCGCGACGAATATCTGGCAAGCGACCTGGGCGACGTGCGCATCCGGTTTCAACCCGTGGATGGCGCGTTCATAGGCGCCGCCCTGCACCGTGCCTTCGGTGGCGAGCACCGCAATGCGGCCGCTCTTGCTCGCCTCGCAGGCCGCCCGCGCCCCCGGCTCGATCACCCCGATGACCGGCAGGGTTGGAAATTGTTCGCGCAGCCACGGCAGTGCGGATGCCGACGCGGTATTGCAGGCGACCACCAGCGCCTTGATGCCGCGTGCCACCAGTGCTTCGGCGGCGCGCACCGAGTAGCGCGCCACGGTCGCCGGACTCTTCGTGCCATAAGGCAGTCGCGCCGTGTCCCCGAGATACAGGAAATCTTCGTGCGGCAGACTGGCCGCGAGCGCGCGTAATACCGTGAGGCCGCCCACACCGGAGTCGAACACTCCCACCGGTGCATCTGCGCGCGGACCGGTCATCGTCAGGCGCTCTCCGGCCGCATGTGCGGGAACAACAGCACGTCGCGGATGGAAGGCGCATCGGTGAAGAACATCACCAGGCGGTCAATTCCTACACCGAGCCCCGCCGTCGGCGGCAAGCCGTATTCGAGCGCGCGCACGTAATCGGCGTCGTAGTACATGGCCTCATCGTCGCCCGCCTCCTTGCGCTCCACCTGGGCGCGGAACCGCGCCGCCTGGTCCTCGGCATCGTTGAGCTCGGAGAAGCCGTTGGCGATTTCGCGGCCGGCGACGAAGAACTCGAAACGATCCGTGAGGAACGGGTCCTTGTCGTTGGCGCGTGACAACGGGCTGACCTCGGTCGGGTACGCGTACACGAACGTCGGATCGAGCAGCGTGTCCTCGACGTACTTCTCGAACAGTTCGATCTGCAGCTTGCCGGCGCCGTCCGCCGGCTTGTACTTGAGCGCGGCCTCGTCACACAGTCGACGTAGATAGGCCACGTCGCGCGCCTTCGCCATCTCGAAACCCGGCACCTTCTCCGCCACGGCGTCCACGACGGTGACGCGCTTGAAGGGCTTCGCCAGGTCGTACTCGCGCCCTTGATAAGTGACGGTGCGCGAACCCAGCACCACGTCGGCCAGGCCCTGCATGGCGCGCTCGACCATCACGATGAGGTCGTTGTAGTCGGCGTAGGCGACGTACAACTCGAGCATGGTGAATTCGGGATTGTGGCGCGTGGACACGCCCTCGTTGCGAAAATTGCGATTGATCTCGTACACGCGCTCGAGGCCGCCGACCGTGAGGCGCTTCAGATACAGCTCCGGCGCGATGCGCAGGTACATGTCCATGTCGAGCGCGTTGTGGTGCGTCTTGAAAGGCCGTGCTGCCGCGCCACCCGGGATGGTCTGCAGCATCGGCGTCTCGACTTCCAGGATGTCCATGGAGTCGAGGAAATCGCGCAGGTACTTGATGATGCGGTTGCGGACGATGAAGACCTGGCGGCTCTTCTCGTTGACGATGAGATCGACGTAACGCTGCCGATAACGCGTGTCGACATCCGCCATGCCGTGCCACTTGTCCGGCAGCGGCCGCAGCGACTTCACCAGCATGCGCAGCTCTTCGACGCGCACCGACAACTCGCCGGTCTTCGTCTTGAACAATGTGCCGGTGACGGCGAGGATGTCGCCGACGTCGTATTTCTTGAACGCCTCGTAGGCGTCGCCGAGCGTGTCGCGCTGCAGGAAGATCTGCACCTGGCCAGTACGGTCCTGAAGCTTGGCGAAACTCGCCTTGCCCATGATGCGCTGGAACATCATGCGACCCGCGACGTGCACGCGAACCGGAGGGTTTGTGTCAAACCACTCGGCCGGCTTCGCGCCGTATTCGGCGGCGAGCAAGGACGCGAGCACGTCGCGCCGGAAGTCATTCGGGAACGCGGCGGTACCGGCTGCCTGCGCCTGCTCGCGGATCGCGGCGAGCTTTGCCCGCCGCTCTGCGATCAATCCGCCTTCTTCGGATTTCTTTGGGTCGTCACTCACAGGCCCGCCTTCAATGATGCTTCCATGAATGGATCGAGGTGACCGTCGAGCACCTTGTTGGTGTCGCCGATCTCGACGTCGGTGCGCAGATCCTTGATACGCGACTGGTCGAGCACATAGGAGCGTATCTGGTTACCCCAGGACACGTCGCTCTTCGAATCTTCGAGTACCTTGGCCGCCGCATTGCGCTTGTTGAATTCCAGCTCGTACATCTTGGCCTTGAGCATTTTCATTGCCGTGGCGCGGTTCTTGTGCTGGCTGCGCTCGTTCTGGCAGGCCACGACTATGCCCGTCGGACCGTGCGTCAGGCGCACCGCCGATTCGGTCTTGTTGACGTGCTGTCCGCCGGCACCGCTCGAGCGATATACGTCCATCTTGATGTCTGCCGGGTTGAGATCGATCTTGATGTCGTCGTCGACCTCGGGCGAGACGAACACGCTCGCGAACGAGGTGTGGCGGCGGTTGCCGGAATCGAACGGTGACTTGCGCACCAGGCGGTGCACGCCGGTCTCGGTGCGCAGCCAGCCGTAGGCGAATTCGCCCTTGATCTCGATGGTGGCGCTCTTGATGCCGGCCACTTCACCCGCCTGGGAATCGAACACCTCGGCTTCGAAGCCGC
>Ga0207675_100002402_pt1 | contig 18552 bp, 20 predicted proteins | sample KBSSwiS42_FD_184305 | JGI IMG/M metagenome (GOLD analysis project Ga0207675, IMG submission 184305) | Switchgrass rhizosphere microbial communities from Kellogg Biological Station, Michigan, USA - KBS Switchgrass S4-2 (SPAdes) (version 2) | ecosystem: Host-associated > Plants > Roots >... | reverse complement strand
GCCGCCACCCCCGACGAGGTCCGCGCCCTCGCCGAGTCCGCCCGCGCCTAACCCCTCAGGACCCGGTGGGAGCCGCCCTCAGCCTCAGGCTCCTGGAAGCCCGCGCCTGACCCCTCAGGACCCGGTGGGAGGCGCGCTCAGCCTCAGGCTCCTGGGGGGTCCCGCGCCTGAGCCCCGGACCCGGTGGAGAGGGCCCCATACGGGAGGGTAGCCCACCGGGTGGCTGGCGGCTTCCGTTCATCCACAGGCCCCCGCTTCGGCCCCAAAGTCGAGCCGTACCGCCCCTGCGTCCCGTTTGTCCCCCTGCCGCGGCGACCCACCTTTCGCTTACGATTGCGATCACCGCGGCCCTCGCGGTGGGCCGAGAGGTAGGAGGTGCGCGGTGGGAGCGCACGAGCTGGTTGAAGCCGGTCGCCAGCACGTGGCCACCGGCAGGATCCGCGAGGCCATGGCCTGCTTCAAGCGGGCCGCGGACGACCCCGAACGTGGCGCCGAGGCGCTGAGCCTGCTCGCCGCCGCCTATCTGCTGCCAGGGTGGCTCGCCCCCGAACTGGCCCTCGCCCACGCCCACCGCGCGGCCAGCCACCCGGCCGCCGGCGGCGAGCACCTGGCCCGCTGCGCCGCCGTGGCCCTGACCGCCGGCGACCCGTCGCTGGCCGAGGAGCTGGCCGGCCGGGCCGGCCGCGCGGGCGGCGGCGAGGCCCTGGCCATCCGGGCCACCGCGCTGCTGCGCCTCGGCGACCTGGCCAGGGTCCGGGCGCTGCTGGCCGGGCTGGAGCGGGCGTCGGGACCGGCGGTGTTCTGGCGCCGCCTGGTGGTCGAGGCGTCGGCGGCCGGCCAGATGGACATCGCCGTCGCCGCCCGCCGAGCCATGCGCCGCGGCGAGCTCCCGGCCCCGGCACTGCCCGAGGTCGTGGTCCGGGCCGCTGCCGGGCCGCTGTTCCTGGCCTGCCTGGCCGCGGCCATCGTGCTGGCCGTGGCCGCGCCCGAACGGCTGGCCGCGGTGTTCGCCCTCGGGTTCCTGGCCCTCGGCCTCGGCATGGCCGTGGCCGCCCGGCGCGCCTGACCCACCGCGCAGCTCGTTCCGGCGCTGTTGTCCCCGAGTAGGCGCTTGGTGCTTGACCTCGAACACGTGTTCGTCTAGCGTCAGGCCTCGACAGCCCAGAGCGGACGAAAGGAACCGCCGGGATGCCCGCCGCATCCTTCGCCATCCAGGGTCGCCTCGACGACCTCGGAACCCCGCTGCTCGACGTCGAGTTCGTCGTGCTCGACCTCGAGACCACCGGCGGGTCGCCCGCCAACGACCGGATCACCGAGGTCGGCGCCGTCAAGATCCGTGGCGGCGAGGTCCTCGGCACCTTCCACACTCTGGTCGACCCCGAGGTCTCCATCCCGCCGCTGATCAGCGCCCTGACCGGCATCACGAACGGGATGGTGGCCGACGCCGAGCCGATCGAGGTCGTGCTCCCCTGCCTGCTCGAGTTCCTCGGCGGCGCCGTGCTGGTCGCCCACAACGCCTCCTTCGACCGGCGCTTCGTCCAGGCCAACCTGGAGCGGCACGGCTACCAGCGCATGGCCAACCGGGTCGTGTGCACCGCCCGGCTGGCCCGCAAGCTGCTCCCCCGCGACGAGGTGCCGAACGTCCGCCTGGCCACCCTGGCCGCCTACCTGGGGGCCACGGTCGCCCCCTGCCACCGGGCCCTGACCGACGCCAAGGCGACCGTCGACGTGTTCCACAGCCTGCTCGAGCGGGCCGGCTCCTACGGCGTGCTCGCCCTGGAGGACCTGATCGAGTTCCCCTCGGCCAAGGCCGGGGCCAGCTTCAAGAAGGTCCATCTGGCCGACCGGCTGCCGCGCTGCCCCGGCGTCTACCTGTTCCGCGACAGCGGCGGGCGGGTCCTGTACGTGGGCAAGGCCAAGGACCTCAGGACCCGGGTCCGCAGCTACTTCTCGGGCGACGGACGGGTGAAGATCGCCGACCTGCTTCGCGAGCTGGCGGCCATCGACCACCAGCCGTGCGCGACCGAGCTGGAGGCCAGCGTCCGCGAGGTCCGGCTGATCCAGCACTACCGTCCCCGCTACAACCGCCGCAGCCGCAACCCCGAGCGCTACTGCTACCTCAAGCTGACCCGCGAGCGGTTCCCGCGCCTGTCGGTGGTCCGCCGGGTCCAGCCCGACGGCGCCCGCTACCTGGGGCCGTTCGGCTCGGCCGGCCAGGCCGAGCTGGTCAAGGCGGCGATCGAGGACGCCCTGCCGCTGCGCCGCTGCACCATGCGGATCGGGGCGCGCGGCGGCGGGTCGGCCTGTGCCCTGCTGGAGCTGGGGCGCTGCCTCGGGCCGTGCACCGGCGCGGTTGGCCAGGAGGGCTACGCCGCACTGGTCGCCACCCTGGAGGCGGCCCTGGACGGCGACCCGGAGCCGGTGCTGGGCCCGCTGCGGCGGCGCATGGCCGGCTACGCGGCCGAGCAACGCTACGAGCAGGCTGCGGGCGCCCGGGACCGGCTGGAGGCGCTCACCCGCGCCCTGGCCGAGGCACGCCGGGCGGCCGCCCTGGCCGGGGCGGAGGAGATCGTCCTGGCCCGCCCCCACGGTGACGGGCGGGAGGTGACCGTGGTCCGGCGGGGCCAGCTGGCCGCCGTCGGCCTGGTCGCCGCCGATGACCAGCCGGGCGTCGAGCGCCTGCTGGAGCTGGCCGCCTCACCGGAGCTGTTCGACGGTCCCCCGCCCCGCCACCTGGCCGACGAGGTCAACCTGGTCACCCGCTGGCTGGAAGGCGCCGCCGGCAAGGCCGAGCTTCTCGGGGTCCGCGGCCGCCTGGCCAGCCCCGCGATCGGCGGTGCGCTCCTGCAGCTCCGCTACGACCCCGGCCGCCACCGCCACGCCTGGCCCCCCGGCGAAGCCCGCGGCCGCCCCGAGGCCCGCCCCTCCCGCCCACGACGCCCCCGCCACCACGCCGGCTCGTTCGCCGGCGCCGTTTCGGCGAACGGCTAGCCGACCCGGTGCCCCGGGGGGACGGGGCGGTCAGGGCGGAGAAGGATGACGGCGCCGTCGGTGTCGTAGACGCCGAGGATGAGGACTTCGGACTTGAAGCCGGCGATCCGCCTGGGAGGGAAATTGACCACGCACACGACAGTGGTGCCGACGAGTTCCTGGGGCGGATAGGTGGTGATCTGGGCGCTTGCCACCCGTTCGCCGAGGGGGCCCAGGTCGAGGCGGACCTTGTAGGCCGGACGGCGGGCCTCCGGGAACTCCTCGACGGCGGTGACCAGGGCCGAACGGATGTCGACGGCGAAGAATTGCCCGGCCTCGACGGTGGGCAGCACAGTGCCGGATTCGGTTGTCTCTGGCATGAGCGGTAGGCTATCGCGCGTACGGGCGAGTCGTCTTGCGAGATAGTATTTCGCCTCCGGTCCCCAACATGCAGAGAGGGAGGTCTCCCCCGTGAGCGCGTTCGAGCCACACATGCCAAGCGAGCCGAAGGTCGACATGCCAGACTTCATGGTCGTCCTCCGGGGCTTCGACCGTCGCCAGGTGGAGATGTGGGCCGCCGAGGTCGCCAACCAGATCGAGCAGGAACGACTCCGCGCCGACGAGGCCGAGAAGCGCGCCTACCGGGTGGAGATCGACAACAAGAACGCCGCGTCCTTCAGCCACCTCGGCACGCATGTGGCCAGCATCCTCGAGGAGGCCGGCCGGTCGTCCGAGAACATGCTCGCCGACGCGGCCGACCGGGCGCAGGAGACGGTCGAGGCCGCCGAGGAGGAAGCCGCCGAGATCATCAAGGCGGCCGAGCACCGGGCCGGCGAGATCGAGGGCGACGCCCGCCGCACCCTCGAGGAGGCCAGGAGCGAAGGGGCGCGGGTCGAGGAGGACGCCCTCCAGGCGGCCGAGGAGATGCGGGCCCAGGCCGAGCAGGACGCCCGGACGGTGCTGGAGGAAGCTCGCGACGCGACCGACATGATCTGGCAGGAGGCCGAGCGCGAGCGCATCGGGGTCGAGGCCGAGACGATCCGGCTGGAGACCCTCCGCCACCGCTCGCTGGAGCAGCTGGGCCGTGTCTACGGTCACCTGGAGTCGGTGCTGGACGAGGTCCGCGCGGGCATCGGCCGGGTCGAGGAGGAGCAGGAGGACCTGGACGTGGCGACCGCGGCCGCGGCCGCCCGGCTCGGGGTCGAGCCGCCCGCCAGCTCCCCAGAGGAGAGCCCCCGGTTCCCCGACCTCCGCCCCCGGGACCGCACCGCCGCCGGCGACCTCACCGCCGGCGACGACTCCCTCAAGCTCGCCCCCGGTGACGACCCCGGCGAGCTGACCGCCGGTGGCGACCCCAGTGACCTTGGCGACCTCGGCGACCTTGACGACGGTGGGAAGCTCGCTGACGGTGGCGACGGCATGCTGTCGGCCACCCGGCCGGGAACGACGGACCCGGCTCGGCCCGGGACCGCCGACCGGCCGGAGCGGCCGGCCCTGTCCGACGCGGTCGACGACGTCACCGACGGGTCGTCGGCGAGGGACGGCGAGCCCACTCAGCCCGCCCTGACCTCCACCACCGCCGAGACCACCCAGCCGACCCCGGCCGCCGACCCGGCCACCACCACCCAGCCGACCCCTCCCGCCGCCAACGGCATGGCAGGGCCGGCCGACGGCGAAGCCGGACCGGGCCCGGATGCCACCCAGCGACTCGAGCCAGTCGGTAACAACGGCCCCAAGTCCCGCCCCTCCAAGCCAGCCTCCAAGGAGAGCAAGGGCGGCTCCTAGCCTCCGGCACCGCCGAGTCGCGGCCCGTCCACGGGTGGAACCGCCCGTCGTCTGAGGTCGCCCCGACCCCGCATCGCGCCCCGCACCAGGCCCCCGGTAGGGTCGACCTACAATGGTGGGGATCTCGGTTGGGCCTGGGAGGGGTCATGGAGCAGCGTTCGGTGGTGGTTGTGGGCGCCAAGCGGACCCCGATGGGGCGGTTCATGGGGGCGTTCGCCGACGTGCCAGCGGTCGACCTTGGGATCGCGGCCGCTCGGGCGGCGCTCGATGCCGCCGGGGTCGACCCGGGGCAGGTCGACGAGACGGTGGCCGGGCATGGGCGTCAGGCCGGGAATGGGCCGAACCCTGGACGGCAGGTGTCGATCCGGGCTGGGGTGCCAGAGACGGTGCCCGCCTACACCGTCAACAAGGCGTGTGGGTCGAGCGCCAAGGCGCTGACGCTGGCGGCTGGGTCGATCATCCTCGGTGAGATCGACGTGGCCCTGGTCGTCGGCATGGAGAACATGACCCGCACGCCGTACCTGCTGCGGGGGATGCGCGGCGGGTACCGGATGGGGCCGGCGGTGATCGAGGACGGCATGTCCTCGGACGGCTTCATGGACCCGCTGGCCTCCGAGGCCATGGGCGAGACGGCCGAGAACCTGGCCGAGCGGTATGCCGTGAGCCGCGAGGAGCAGGACGCGTTCGCGCTCCAGTCCCAGCGCCGGGCGGGCGAGGCGTGGGAGGCCGGCCGCTTCGCCGACGAGGTCGTTCCCGTCGACACCTTCGACGCCAGGCGCCGGACGGTCACGGTCGAGCGCGACGAGCACCCTCGGCCAGGGACCACGCCGGAGGCGCTGGCCAAGCTCAAGCCGGTGTTCCGCGACCCGGGCACGGTCACCGCCGGCAACTCCTCGGGGATCTGTGACGGTGCCGCCTCCCTGGTGGTGATGGCCGAGGAGGTGGCCCGGTCCGAGGGGCTCCGCCCGCTGGCCAGGGTGGCCGGCTGGGCCAGCGCCGGGGTCGACCCGCACATCATGGGCTGGGGCGTTGTCCCGGCCACGCAGAAGCTGCTGGCCAAGCTCGGCTGGACGCTTCCCGAGATCGACGTGGTGGAGGTCAACGAGGCGTTCGCGGCCCAGGTCCTGGCCTGCGACCGCGAGCTCAAGTTCGACTGGGAGCGGACCAACGTCAACGGCGGCGCCATCGCCCTCGGCCACCCGATCGGCATGACCGGCGCCCGCATCATCGGGACCGTCGTCCACCAGCTCCAGCAGCAGGGGGCGAGGCGCGGGCTGGCCACCCTGTGCATCTCCGGCGGCCAGGGCATGGCTGTCGCTCTGGAGCGGGTCGACGCCTGACCGGTCGGCCCCGGCAGGGCGCGGGCCTCGGAGGGCCATTGCGCCGGGCTCTGTGGGGCTGCTACGGTCCGGCTCTGTTCGCCGAGGTGGGAGGGTCCGGAGTTGGTCACCGCCATCGTGCTCGTCACCTGCGAAGTCGACCAGACCCCGGAGACCGCGCAGGCGCTCGCCGACCTCGACGGGGTCAGCGAGGTCTACTCGGTGGCCGGCGACTGGGACCTGGTCACGGTGGTCCGGGTCGGCGACCACGACGACCTGGCCGCGACCGTCACCGAGCACATCCGCAAGGTCAAGGGTGTGGAGACGACCCGCACCCTGATCGCCTTCCGCACCTACTCCCGTCACGACCTGGACCAGATGTTCTCGGTCGGCTTCGAGGCCGGCCAGCCGGACTGACCCGGCTGGTGCCCTTCCTCGCGCCCGAGAAGCACCGCCAGAGGGTAGGCGGACGGGTCAGCCGGCGGCGGCGATGCGGCGGGAGCTCTCGACCCAGGCGTCGAGGGCGTCCCTGGCCCGGCCGTCGTCGATCGAGCGGGCGGCGGCCTCCAGCCCCTCGGGCAGGCTGATGGCGGCGTCGGCCGCGACCAGGGCGGCGGCGGTGTTGAGCAGCACCAGGTCGCGGGCCGGGCCGCCCTGGCCGTCCAGGACCTCCTTGGCGATGGCGACGTTGCGGTCGACGTCGCCGCCGACCAGGTCCTCACGCTCGACGGCGGCCAGGCCGAGCTCGACCGGGTCGACCACCAGCTCGCGGACCCCGTCGGCGCTGACGTCGAGCAGGGTCGAGGTGGTCGTGGTGGTCAGCTCGTCCAGGCCGTCGTGCCCGTAGAACACCAGGGCGTGGTGGATGCCGGTGCGGCGCAGGACCTCGGCCATGACCGGGGCCATGCGCGGGTCGGCCACGCCGAGGGCCTGGTGGCCGGCTCTGGCCGGGTTGGCCAGGGGCCCGAGGAAGTTGAAGACGGTCGGGACGCCGAGCTCGCGGCGGGGCCCGCCGGCGTGGCGCATCGCCGGGTGGAACACGGGGGCGAAGCAGAAGCCGATGCGGACCTCGGCGAGGGTGGCCGCCACCCCCTCGGGCGGCAGGGCGATCGCCACCCCGAGCGCCTCCAGCAGGTCGGCGCTTCCGCAGCGGCCGGAGGCGGCCCGGTTGCCGTGCTTGGCCACCCGCTGGCCGGCGCCGGCGGCGACCAGCGCGGCCAGGGTGGAGACGTTGAAGGTGCCGGCCCGGTCGCCGCCGGTGCCGCAGGTGTCGAGCAGCGGGCCCGGCACCTCGAGGGGCGCGGCCGCGGCCAGCATCGCCTTGACCATGCCGGTCATCTCGGCGGCGGTCTCGCCCTTGATGCGCAGGCCGGTGGCGAAGGCGGCGATCTGGGCCGGGGTGGCCTCCCCGGCCAGCACCGAGTCCATCGCGGCGCCGGCCTGCTCCTCGCTCAGGTCCTCACGGCGCAGCAGCGGCCCGAGCACGCTGGGCCAGGCGAACAGGTCGGACACTGCGGGCTCCCGGGGGTCACGTCGATGCTGTCGGCGCAAGCCTAGTTCACCCACGCAATCCGGGCGCGCCCCGGCCCTGCCGAGCGGTGCCTACCAGGACGCGGTGGGGAGCATGGCCCTGGTGAGGGCGGCCTGGTGACGGGCGCCGGCGGCCCGGCTCTGGTCGCCGAGCGATGCCCAGGCCTGGGCCTCGTCGAGGGCCAGCTGGACGGCGGCCGCGCTGGCCGGCGGGGCCAGGTCCTGCCCGGACTGGGCCAGCTCGAGGGCGTCGGTGAAGCGGCCGTCGGCCAGGGCCCACAGGGCCAGGGCCTCGACCGACCAGGCGGCCAGCTCGGCGTGCCCGGCCTGCCGGGCCAGGCGGAAGGCGGCGTCGCGGCTGGCCTCGGCCGCCTCCCGGTCCCCGGCCTCGAACGAGAGCTGGGCGACCAGCACCGACAGCCACCCGGCGGCGACCAGCAGCCGCCGGTGCTGGGCGAGGGTCGGCCGGCGCTCCAGCAGCCGGCCGACGTAGCCGAGCTGGGCCAGCACGGCCGGGATGAGCTCGCCCGGCGGCGTGCCGGCGGCGGCGTCGCGGAGGCGGGCCACCGTCCGCTCCACCCCGGCCAGGGTCCCCGGTCCCAGCTCGGACGCCTCGGCCCGCCTGGCGACCTCGACCGCCTCGAACACCGCCCCGCCGGGGCCCGGCCCGGCGTCCGGGGCCGCGACCTCGAGCGAGGGCTCGTCATCGTCGGTCGCCGTGAGGCTCCCCTCAGGATCGACCAGGGACCAGAGCATCAGCAGCACCCCGTCGGCCTGGAGCGCCTCGTCGCAGCGCTCGACGAGCTCGCGGGACGGGCGCACGGCGGACCGCTCCACGGCGCCGATGTAGGAGCCGTGGTAGCCGGTGCGACGGCCCAGGCCGGCCTGGGTCAGACCGTTGAAGCTCCGCAGCCGGCGGAGCAGGGCGCCGAGGCAGGCGGCGGCGGTCACGGTGGGGTCGAGCGTTGCTGCCTGGGACATCGGCGGTCTCCCGTTCCGCGCTGCGCGATGCGAATGACGCCATTCGCATTCTTTCGCATTTATTCGCACTCGATCCTCTGGACACCCGACCCGGGCGAGTGCACCTTGTCGGCCGAAGTGTTCGAGGCGCGTCGAACGTACCAGGCGGCAGTGACAAAGGAGGGTGGAACCGGTGCGCGTGTTCGTGGTGGTCCTCATCGGCCTTGTGGTGGTGCTGGCCGTCCTCACCGAGGTGTGCCTGCTGCAGGCGGCATCGATGCGCCGCAAGGTCCAGGCGGTCCTTCCTCCCCCGGAGGACAGCGAGGAGGAGGGCCGCTGAGAGGTCCGGGGGCGCGCTCGCGACGATGGGCTCCGGAGCGGCGCGCCCCCGGCCATCCCCCGTGCGGGTCAGGCGGGCTGGGGCTCGGCGGGGAGGGCGTCGGCGACCGGGGCGACCACGGCCGCGCGGTCGAGCTGGAGCCGGCCGTCGACCATCGACTGGAGCTCGGCCAGGGCGCGGACCAGGGCGCCCTGGGAGTCGAGGATGCGGGCCGCGAGCCCGGGGGCGACGGTGGCGTACGAGGGGGCGAACGCGAACCCGCAGAACGGGCAGCGGAAGCCGTCGCTCGGCTGGAGGAGCTGGTCGAGCAGCAGCTCGCGACGACACGACCCACAGCGGGCCGGGATGCTCATGAGGCCGCCCCTTCGAGGGTGGCCTCGCCGTGGCGCTCCTCGTCGTCCTCCGCCAGCAGCCGGCTGGCCACCTGAGCCAGGGCGAACGGGTCGACCGGCCGGTTGACCAGGGCGTCGGCGCCGGACCAGCGGCCCAGCCACTCGTCCTGGAACCGGTCGAGGATGAGGATGACCGGGCAGGCCGTGTCGGGGTTGGCCTTGAGGTCTCGGGTCAGGCCGAAGCCCCCGTACGGGGTGACCGACACGTCGGCCACCACCAGGTCGGGCAGGTGGGACTCGGCCAGGACCAGGGCGTCGTTGCCGTTGACGGCCTCGAGGAACGAGACCTCCTCGCCGGTCAGCTCCAGCCGCTCGAGGGCGAGGCGGAGCCGGTCCCGGAAGCCCGGGTCGTCGGCGACCAGCAGGATCTGGGTCACGGGTGCTCCCGTTCTGCTCGGTTGAGCATCCAGTCGGTGAGAGTGAACACCAGGGATGGATACCACGTCCCGTCGCGCTGGATGGTGACCACGTACGGCGCCTGGCCCTTGGCGACCGCATCCTCCAGCCGGAGGGACTCATGCGACGGGCCCCCGGCGATCCGGCCGGCGGTCGCCCGGACCCTGGCCACCCCGTCGGCGACCTCCTCGGTCCGGGTCTTGAGGCCCTCGACCCGCACGGTGCCCGCCTGCGCCATCTTGCCCTGGCGGTCGAGCAGCGGCCGGTAGGCGGCCAGGACGCGCCGCTCGGCCGGCGAGAGCAGCTCGAGGGCGGCCTGCGGGCCGCGACCGGCGGCGTCGACCAGGTCGCGGACGGCCGCCTCGGGCGAGGCGGCGCCGGGTGTGGCCTGCTGGCCGGTGCCGGCGAGCTGGTCCCAGTCGGGCTCGGCGGCCCCGGCGGCCCCGGCGGCGAGGCGCCCGTACTCGGCGGCCGAGGCGAGCAGCGAGACCCGCCAGCGGCCGTCGCTGCGGACGGTCACCAGCCGCAGGGCCTTGACCGCCCCCTTGGACTGGTCGGCAAGGCGGCGGTTCAGCTCGGCCGCCGGCAGCTCCAGCTTGGCCCCTCGGGCGTCGCGGCCGCCGACCGTGCCGCCGGCCAGCTCGACCACGCCGACGTCGGCGCCGCCGAGGCCGGCGACCCGCTGGAAGCGGACGTCGCGGGCGGTCAGCTGGAGGCCGGACAGCGGCTGGCCGGTCGGGCCGGTCATGCGGCCGGCGAGCAGCGCGGTGACACGGTCGCCGTAGGTGGCCAGCAGCAGGCGCTCCTCGTCGTCCAGGTAGCGGCCGGCCTTGTCCAGGTCCTGCTGGCCGAGGGCGGTGAGCAGCCCGGTGGCGGCGGCTTCGGGCGAGGAGGCGCCCTCGGCGGTGCTGGCCGACTGGCGGGCGGCGACCAGGCCGACCCCGCCGAACAGCAGCAGGACGGCGATGACGCCGGCCACGATCCCGGGGCCGAGCCGCCGTCGTGTGGCCGGGGGCGGCTCCGGCGTCCAGGTGGGAACGGTCGGGTGCTGGTCGCTCACGCGCTGCTCCTTGTCGTCGCTCCCTCAAGGATAGGCCGACCCGCCGGTCAAGATGCGGTCCGCGCGGGTCGACAACCGACGCATGGAACGATTTCGCCTGGGTGCCTCGGTCGGCCGGATCGTGCTCGGCCTGGCCGCGCTCGCCGCCGTGCTCGCGCCCGGGCCGGCTCCGGCCGCCCCGAGCAACCCGGGCCCGGCGGCCCTGGCCTCGGCGCGGGCCGAGGCGGCCCGGCTCCAGCGGGAGGTGGCCGGGCTCGACGTCAAGGTCGAGACCCTGGCCGAGGCCCACTCGGCCGCCCAGGCCAGGCTGGACGGGCTCATCCAGGCGGCCCACCGGCACCAGGCGGCGCTGGAGCGCTCGGAGCTCAAGCTGCGGGAGACACAGGCGGACTACGCCGGCGACGTGCGCGACCTGTACGCCCGGGGGCCGCTGGCCCCGCTGGAGCTGCTGCTGGCCGCCGGGGACATCCACGAGCTGGCCGTGGCCACCGGCGTGGCCCGCGGGGTCCTCGACCGGGACCTGGCGGCGCTGTCCAGCGTCGGGCTGGCCACCGGGACCGTCCGGGCCCGGGTGGCCGAGCTGGGCGCGACCCAGGCCGAGACCCTGGCCCTACGGGGGCGTCTGGCCAGCCAGGAGACGGCCATCGGGCAGCTGCTGAGCGCCCGCAAGGCCATGCTGGCCACGGCCAGGGCCGAGGTCCGGGCCCAGGTCCGGGCCGAGCAGGCCCGGCGGGAGGCGGCCAGGCGGGCGATGGTGGCGGCCGCGGCGGCCAAGGCCCGGACGCTCGGGTTCGCCGCCTTCGCCGACTCCCCCGCCCCCAGCCCGGCCGCCGCGGCGGCCGTCAGGGCCGCCCTCGGCCAGGTGGGCAAGCCGTACCGCTGGGGGGCGACCGGCCCGGCCTCGTTCGACTGCTCGGGGCTGACCCGCTTCGCCTACACCGCCGCCGGGCTGTCGCTGCCGCGGACCTCGCGCCAGCAGTGGTCGGCCGGCCGCCACCTCGAGGTTGCCGACCTGCGCCCCGGCGACCTGGTCTTCTGGGCCCACGACCCGGCCAACCCGGCCACCATCCACCACGTCGGCATGTACGTCGGCCAGGGCCTGATGGTCCACGCCCCCCACACGGGCGCCCTCGTCCGGGTCGACGCCATGCGTCCCAGCGGCTACGCCGGGGCGACCCGGCCGGGTCGCGCCTAGCCCGGCCCGAGGGTCAGGGCTTGGGCTTGGCGGTGGGGCCGCGCCAGGGGAACTCGACGGTGTGGTTCCAGCAGTTGGGACCCGGGTTGTACTGGGACAGCGGATCGCCGCATTGCCCGCACACACGGCCCAGCGGGAAGCTCTTCTGCCCGGCCTTGCCGGAGCCGGAGTGGGTTCGGGCGCCCTGCACGGCGCGTCCCTTGGAGCTCATGTGATTCCCCGATCCTCTGCCGGGCGCTGCCCGGCCGCCGTGGCGACGACCTCAAAGTCTGCCACCCTGTCCCGGACGGCGCAAAGGGGGCCAGCCGGAACGTCCAGGTCAGCGGTAGCGCAGCAGGGTGCCGAGACCGGCCTCGGCGGCCCGGTGGAGGAACAGCCGGGCCACGGCCAGGTCGGTGGTGGCCAGCCCCCGGTGCCAGAACAGGGTGCGCTCCTCGAGCCGCTCCCGTCCTGGCGCCCGGCCGGCGACGATCTCGCCCAGCTCGGCGTGGAGGTTGTGGCGGCCCAGCCGGCCGGAGTCGACGTGGCGGCGCAGGGCCCCGAGCGGCCCCACCGTGGCCTGGCCCCAGTCGTCGACCACCACCTTGTCCATGACGTCGACCAGGTCGAGGTCGACGGCGCTGACCGTCCCGTAGGGGATCACGGTGGTCCCCGGCGTCACCCAGCCGGTCTCCAGCAGCACCCGCGGCTCGGTCAGGCGGGTCGCCTCGACCATGATGTCGGCCCCGGCCAGGGCCTCCTCGGGCGTCGCCACGGCCCGCACCGGCTTGCCCAGCTCCTCGGCCAGCCGGGCCGCGAACGCCTCCCTCGACTCGGCCCTCCGGCTGGTCACCCGGATCTCGTCGAAGCCGAACAGGTCGTCCAGCATGGTCACGTTCCACCAGGCCGATCCGCGGGCGCCGAGGTGGCCCAGGACCTTTGAGCCCGGCCTGGCCAGGTGCCTGGCCCCGAGCGCGGTCAGGGCGCCGGTGCGGGCCGCGGTCAGCATGGTCCCGTCGACGATGCCGAGTGGCATGCCGGTGTCCGGGTCGAGCAGCAGGACCAGGGCGAGCTCGCTGGGCAGCCCCAGGCGCCAGTTGCCGACGAAGTCGCCGACCACCTTGACCCCGCTGACGTGCTCGGGACCAAGGTGGCCGCGCAGGACGTTGAAATGCCCGGCGCCCCCGTTGGGGGGCGCCAGGTGGACCCGCGGCTCGAGCACGACCCGCCCTTCGCCCTGGGCCCGGACGGCGCCCTCGACCGCGGCCAGGATCTCGGCCCGGCCGACGTCGAGGGCGTCGACGTCCGGTCCAGCGACGAAGCGGAAGGTCAGAGCAGGCCCTGCTGGGTCAGCCAGTCGTTGGCGACCTTCTCCGGGTCCTCCTTGTCCACGTCGACCAGCTTGTTGAGCTTGGTCAGCTCCTCGGTGGTGATCTTGGCCGAGATGGCGTTCAGCGCCTGCTTGACCTGGTCGGTCATGGCGTCCTTGCGGCCGATGGGCACGATGTTCTGGGCCGGCTCGAGCGGCTTGTCCTCCTCGAGCAGGACCCAGTTGTTGGCGGCGATGGCGCCCTGGGTGGTGAACACCCGGCCCACGTCGATGTCACCCTTGTTGAGGGCCGAGGTGGTCAGGGGGCCGCCGGCGTCCAGCGCCTTGAACTCCTTGAAGTCCTCGATCCCGTAGACCGACTTGAGGCCGGGGAGGCCGGCCGGGCGGGTCTTGAGCTCGGGCGGCCCGCCGACCACCAGCTGGCTGGCCTTGCCCTTGAGGTCGGAGATCTTGGCCAGGCCGTACTTGTCGGCGGTCTCCTTGGTGACGGCCCAGCCGTCCTTGTCCTCGGCCGGGCTCTCGTCGAGGGCGACCAGGCCTTTGGCGTCCAGCAGGGGCGCCAGGGCGGTGTTGACCTCCTCGGAGGTGGTCTGGGTGGCCTTCGGGTCGAGGAACGACAGCACCGAGCCGTTGTACTCGGGCAGTAGGTCGATGTCGCCCTTCTCCAGGGCCGGGAACACGACCTCCCGGGCCCCCAGGTTCAGCCTGGTGTCGACCTTGACGCCGGCCTTTTCGAGCACGGCGGCGTACATCTGGGCCAGGATGAGCTGCTCGGAGAAGTTGGTCGAGCCGACGGTGACGGTCGACCCGCCGTTCTGCTGGCTGCCTCCCTCGAGCGCGTCGTTCCCGCCACCGCAGGCGGCCAGCAGCAGCGCCAGGCAGGCCGCGACCGCGGTCGCGGCACCGCCGAGCCGGATCCTTCGCATGGACGATCTTCCTTTCCGTTGGAGCTGGGACCTTGTCGTCCCAGGACTATGCGGCCTTTTCCACCTTGGCGCGGACGGCCGCGTCCGCAGCCCGCCCGGCCACCCCCGGCGACACCACCAGGGCCTGCACGCGGCCGAGCACCAGCTCGGTGAGCAGCGACAGCACGGCGACCAGGATGGCCCCACCGACCACCTGGGCAAGGTCGCGCTGGGAGAGCCCGTCGATCAGGTAGCGGCCGAGCCCGCCCAGGCCGACGAAGGCGGCCAGGGTCGCGGTGGCCACCACCTGCACCGCCGAGGTGCGGATGCCGGCCATGATCAGCGGCATGGCCACCGGCAGCTCGACCTGCCACAGCACCTGGCGGCCGCGCATGCCCATGCCCTCGGCGGCCTCGCGGACGTCGCGGTCGACCGAGCGGATCCCGATGTAGCTGTTGGTGACGATCGGGGGCACGGCCAGCGCGATCAGGGCGACCAGGACCGGGACGATGCCGAAGCCGACCAGGGTGAACATCAGGATGATGATGCCCAGCGATGGGATGGCCCGGCCCAGGTTGGTCAGGTTGACGGCGACCAGGGCGCCCCGGCCGGTGTGGCCGATGAAGACCCCGATGGGCAGGGCGATGGCGGCGGCGATGGCCGTGGCCAGCAGCGAGTAGTAGAGGTGCTGGAGGGTGCGCACCGGGATGCCGTCCGGCCCGCTCCACTGGGCCGGGTCGGTCAGCCAGGTGAAGACCTCGTTGATGACGGTCACGGCGCGCTACCTCCCGCTGCTCCGGGCCCAGGGGGTGAGCCGGTTCTGCAGCCCGACCAGGAGGAGGTCGGCGGTGAAGGCCAGCAGCGCCGAGAGCACGATCCCGATGATGATGGGGGTCGAGAAGTTCAGGGTGAAGCCCTCGATGAACAGCTGCCCCAGCCCGCCCCAGCCGATCAGGGCAGTGACGGTGACCAGCCCGATGGTGGTCACGGTGGCGATGCGTACGCCGGCGATGATGACCGGCAGGGCCAGCGGCAGCTCGACCTGGAAGAGCTGGCGGGCCCGGGTGAAGCCCATCGCCTCGGCGGCCTCACGGACGTCGTTGTCGACGCCCCGCAGCCCCTCGACGATGTTCCGGACCAGGATCAGCAGGGTGTAGATGGTCAGGCCGATCAGGGCGGTCTGGATCTGCAGCCCGGTGAAGGGGATCAGGAGGATGAACAGGGCCAGGGATGGGATGGTGAACAGCACTCCGGTGAAGCCGAGGATGGGCCCGTACAGCCGCGGCCACTGGACCGCGGCCAGGGCCAGTGGGAAGGCCAGCAGCAGCCCGAACAGCAGAGCCAGGCCGGTCAGCTCCACGTGCTGGACCAGGTTGTCGCGGATGTCGTCGAGGTGTCGGCCGACCCACGACCAGCGGATCAGCTCGGCCGCCAGGACCGGGGCGGGGCCGTCGGTCAACTGATCTCCTTGGACAGCAGCTCCAGGGTGACGATGCCCTCGTAGCGGTCGCCGTCGCTGACCCGAACGGCGACCCCGGTGCGCGACTGGACCATGGCGTTGAGGGCGGCCCGTAGGGAGTCGTCGGCCCGGACCTGGAGCTGGAAGGGAAGGACCTCGGCGTCGCCGACCCGGCCCCGCTCGGCCGCCTCGGCGGCATACGCCCAGCCGAGCAGCCGCCGGTCACCGTCGACCACGACCACCCAGTCGCTGCCGTAGGCCTCGGCCTCGTCAACAGCCCGGCGGCCGTCATCGTCGGGCGAGACCACCGGGCCGGGCTCGGCCTTGACCGCCGACACCGGCACCAGGGCCAGGCGCTTGAGGCCGCGCTCGGCGCCGAGGAAGTCGGCCACGAAGTCGTTGGCCGGCTCGGCCAGCAGCTCGTCGGGGGGCGCGTACTGCTCCAGGTGGCCGCCCTGGCGGAAGATGGCGATGCGGTCGCCCATCTTGATCGCCTCGTCGATGTCGTGGGTGACGAAGACGATCGTCTTGCGGACCTCCTGCTGGAGGCGGAGGAACTCGTCCTGGAGGCGGCTGCGCACGATCGGGTCGACCGCTCCGAAGGGCTCGTCCATGAGCATGATCGGCGGGTCGACGGCCAGGGCCCTGGCCACCCCGACCCGCTGGCGCTGGCCGCCCGAGAGCTGGTGCGGGTAGCGGTCGCGGACCTCGGCGGGCAGGCCGACCAGCTCCAGCAGCTCGTCAACGCGGGCCCGGGTCCGCTGCTTGTCCCAGCCGGTCAGCTCGGGGACGGTGGCGATGTTCTCGCCGATGGTGCGGTGCGGGAACAGCCCGATCTGCTGGATGACGTAGCCGATGCCGCGGCGCAACTCGGGCGGGTCGACAGTGGCCACGTCCTTCCCGTTGACCACAATGGTGCCGCTCGTCGCCTCGATCATCCGGTTGATCATGCGCAGGGTGGTGGTCTTGCCGCAGCCGGACGGGCCGACCAGGACGGTCAGGTCGCCCTCGGGCACCTCGAGGTCGAGGCTGTCGACGGCAGTGGTCCCATCGGGGAAGCGCTTGGTGACGGATTCGAAGCTGATCAACTGCCTCCCCCGTCCCTGTGAGCTCCGGACCCGAAGTGGTCGCGTAGTGTGGCAACGATCCACGCTGAGTGTCAACGGTCCAAGCACACGCCGGCGGCGCGACCATGTCGACCTCTCAACCTAACCATATCGCCATGACAACGAACCGCCAGTGATCACCCTGGCCGGCCACCGCGACCTGACCCGGGAGGCGGTCGAGGCGGTGGCCTGGGGCGGCGAGCCGCTGGCCCTGGCCCCAGTGGCGCTGGAGCGGGTGGCCCACGGCCAGGCCGAGCTGGCGGGCCTGCTGGCCGGCGGGGCGCGGGTCTACGGCGTCAACACCGGCATGGGCTGGCTGGCCTCGGTCGAGCTTGACCCGGCGGCCCAGGAAGGCCACCAGCGCAACCTGCTCCTGGGCCGGGCGGTCGGCGGGCCGCCGTGGCTGGAGGCCGCCGAGGTGCGGGCGCTGCTGATGGCCCGGCTGGGAAACCTTCTGAGCGGGCACGCCGGGGTCGGGCCGGAGCTGTGCCGGTTCCTGGTCGACCGGGTCAACGACGGGTTCGTGCCGGCCGTCCCGCGGGGCGGGGCCGGCTGCGCCGGGGAGGTGATCCCGCTCGCCCACGCCTTCCTGACGCTGACCGGGGCCGGGCTGGTGCTGCGGCCCGACGGGTCGGCCCAGGAGGCGGAGGCGGCCCTGGCCGAGCGGGGCGCCCTCCCCTACCGCCTCAAGGCCAAGGAGGGGATCGCCCTGCTCGCCGGGTCGCCCCTGGCCACCGCCCTGGCCCTGGCCCGGCTGCGGTCGGCCGAGCGGCTGGCCGCCCAGCTGCTGGCCTCGGCGGCGGCCGCCATCGACGCGCTGGCCGCACCTCTGGACCCCTACGACGAGGCGGTCGGCCGCCTGGCCGGGGACCCGCTGCTCGAGGGGGTCCTGGCCGACCTCCGCGGGGCCGTCGGCGACCGGCAGGCCGAGGCGGGGCCGGCGGGCCGGCGGGCGCTCGGGCCGCAGGCGCCGGTGTCGTTCCGGGTGGCGCCGCAGGTGCTGGCCCAGCTGCGGCGAACGCTGGGGCGGCTGGACGAGGACGTGCGGCGGGCGCTGGTGGCGGTCACCGACTCCCCGGCCGTGGTGGGCGGGCGGGTGGTGGCCGGGGGCGGGTTCCACGCGGTGGGGCTGGCCGCCGGGATGGACGCGGCCGCGCTGTCCCTGGTCCAGGCGGCCGAGCTGGCCGGCCAGCGCCTGCACCGCCTGCTCGACAGCCGCTTCAGCGGGCTGCCCGACCAGCTCAGCCCCGACCCGGGGCCGGTGACCGGCCTGGTCGTGGTCCACAAGCGGGCCGTGGGGGCGCTGCACGAGGCCCGCCGCCTGACCGTCCCGGCCTCGGCCGGCCAGGCCGACACCTCGCTGGGCCAGGAGGACGCGGCCAGCTTCGCCCCCGAGGCCGCCGAGCAGCTGCGCCGGGTCGAGCAGCTGACCCGCGAGGTCGTCGCCTGCGAGCTCCTGGCCGCCCGCCAGGCCTGGTGGCTCCGCCGGACCTCGCCGGCGGGCGGGCTGGGGCCGCTTGCGGCCTGCCTGCAGGAACTGGTCGCGCCCGTTGAACGGGACCGGTCCCTCGGCCCCGACCTGGCCCGGCTGGTCGAGGTCCTGGAGCGGGACGAGCTTCCCCTGCCCTAGGCGCTCGCGTCGAGGGAGACGGGGGTGTGGACAACTCAGAGCACCCAATCCGGTGGCTAGGCTACGCTCCCCCACCGGGGGACTCGGCAGCGACGTCCGGGGTTGGGGCGTGGGTTGAGGCGTCGGTTGGGCGTGGGTTGAGGGTGCCGGGAATGCGTGGGACCTGGCCGACGCTACCCTTACTGCCATGCGCGAC
>Ga0207675_100002399_pt1 | contig 18554 bp, 16 predicted proteins | sample KBSSwiS42_FD_184305 | JGI IMG/M metagenome (GOLD analysis project Ga0207675, IMG submission 184305) | Switchgrass rhizosphere microbial communities from Kellogg Biological Station, Michigan, USA - KBS Switchgrass S4-2 (SPAdes) (version 2) | ecosystem: Host-associated > Plants > Roots >... | reverse complement strand
ACCCGGCCTGCATGTCTGAGATGGCGCTGATCAGATTGTCCGGCGTGGGCGGATCGCTGTCCGCCGCGAACACCTTGCCGACCACCTCGGGCGCCAGCAATGACGTGCCGGCTCTCACCAAAGGAAAGCCCGTGATAGAGCTGGCCGCCGCTGGGCTGATCCCGAGGTCCCCGGTGATCGCCGAGAACGGCACATTCGTGATCGCCGACTGCGCCAGAATGGCGAACGTCCCGGCCTCGCCCAGGAACACCGGCGCGGGGCCCACGCCCGTGCTTCCACTCGTGTCGGGTGGCTCGTTGGCCGTGCCCGCGCTGCCCGCGCTGCCCGCGCTGCCAGTGGCGCCAGCGGCGTTCGCGCCTGCGCCGCTCGAGCCTGCGCCGCTCGAGCCCATGGCACTCGGCTCGGCAGCGACCGAGCCACCGGCGCCCGAGCTGCCGTCATCGTCGGGAGAGTCGACGCCCTGGCTGGCGCCCCCCGTGCCGCCGGACCCTGTTCGGCTGCTGCCGGAGAGCTGGGCGCCGGCGCTCAGCTCGCTCACGCCGTCCCCTTCGCTGCTCGCGCCCGCGCCGCCACCCGCGCCCGTGTTGCTGCCGCTTGGAGACGCGCTGCTACCTGCATCCCCGGTCTGGTCGCCGTCGATGACCCTGCCGGTCCGATCGTCGATGCTGCAGGCTACAGGCAAAATCATGAAGGCGGGCAGCAGGGCGATGCGCGCCAGCTGTCGAATGGAGAGCGATCGAAGCATTGAGAAACCTCAGCAAGCGGCAAATTGTGAGCTGCCCGTGCAGCGAAAAAAGGCGATCGCTTCAAACGACGGCCCGTTACTTCTGCGCGCCGGCCGTGCGCGCGCAGATGGGCGCCTGCTCAGAGACGAGACAAAGCGCCACACCCTCGCGATGACTGCAGCAGCCCAGCGAGGGCGTGCCCCTCTTGCGGGCACCCCTACATCCACGCCTGGAACCCCCCGCTCCAGGGCACTAGTCAATCGCTCGCGGCAACACACCGTCCGCGAACGTCTTCAGTCGATACCGCGCTGATCCGCCGCGCCCCACACGGCTGCAGACACGCTATCGAACTCAATACCATACCCAGTGATCTCGACAGCGCAAGGCGAGGGACCACGATTTACCACATCGGCCGTCCCGAGGGGCCGGGGTCCGACGAGCAGCCAAGAGCGCTGGGCGCGCGTCGAGACTGTCAGTAGCGGCGGGCCCGCGGCGGCGCGCTGGTCATTTCGCTCGAGACCCGATCGCTGGTGCCGGCTTCTCGCGCGAGCCCAACTGCTTGCGTACGACGTAGACGAGGGCGCCCAGGCCGAGCAGGCTCGCGCCGCTGATGGCCGAGCCCAGCGGCAGCGCGGCCGCGAGCGTGACACAACCGAGTACGCCGAGCGCAGCCAGTGCGCGTGGCCACCTGCGCTCTGAGGGCCCGAGCGTCCAGGCCGCCGCGTTCGCAATGGCATAATACGTGAGCACGGCGAACGAGCTGAAGCCGATCGCAGAGCGGATGTCCACGAGCGCGGCAACGCTCGCGACGACTGCGCCGACGGCGAGCTCCGCGCGATGTGGCACGCGATAGCGCGGATGGACCGCGGAGAAGAATGCAGGCATGTCGCCCTGGGCAGACATCGCGAACAGCGTCCGGCTGACTCCCACGATCAACGAAAGCAAGGCGCCGAGCGAAGCCACTGTCGCCCCGACCCGGACCACCGGCGAGAGCCACGCAAACTGGCCGGCTTCGACAGCGGTCGACAGCGGCGCCGCGGACACGGCGACCTCCGAGGCGCCGGCGCCCGCCAGGGCGCTCAGCGCCACCGCCGTATAGACCAGCAATGCGATGCCGAGCGCGATCGGGATCGCTAGCGGGATCGTACGCTTCGGATCGATGACCTCTTCGCCGAGCGTCGCCAGCCGGGCATAGCCGGCGAACGCGAAAAACAAGAGGCCTGCGGACTGCAGGACAGCGTAGGGGCTCGCGCCATGGAGCGGCCACAGGCGTCCGAGCTCGGCCTCGCCACCGAGCCAGACCGCGCCGACCAGCAGGGCCAGAGCCGAGAGCACGATGGCGACCACGATCTTGGTGAGCAGCGCCGTCTTCTTCACGCCCAGGTAGTTGACTGTCGTGAGCACGACGGTGGCACTGACAGCGAGCGGACGCGCCAGCGAGGGTGCCGCGTAGCTGCCGAAGGTCATTGCCATCGCCGCGCAGCTCGCCAGCTTGCCGATCACGAAGCCCCAGCCCGCCAGGAAGCCCCAGAACGGACCGAGTCGCTTCTGACCGTAGACATAGGTGCCGCCCGATTCCGGGTAGAGCGCTGCCAGCTGCGCCGAGGACGTGGCGTTGCAGTAGGCGACGAGCGCTGCGATCGCGAGCCCCAGGATGAGGCCGTTCCCCGCTGCGCGAGCGGCCGGACCGAAAGCGGCAAACACACCGGCGCCGATCATCGAGCCAAGGCCGATCACCACCGCATCGAATAGGCCGAGCCGCCGCGAAAGGCGCGTCGGCTCGGCTGCGCTGGCGTTCACGGCCCGCTGCTGCCCCGTTCGATACGGGCGTCGGCCGACCAGGGGCCAGCGCCCGCGATCACGAGCAAGAGCGCCCCGAGGATCATGGCCCCATCGGTCCGCGCCTCGTGCGCCATTTTCCTGGCCCAACCCGCGAGCACCACCGCCGCCGCACAGGCAACCACGCCCGGGAATCCCCCGCGCTCCGGGGCGGCCTGCTGGATTGAGTCCGCTTTCATGATCGATTCTGTCTGGTATTGCGAAGCGCGCGCTGCGCTCGGCTGCGGCCCCCCGCCATGACGCCGAACGTGCACTTCGCATATGATTTGCGCACACTCGAGGCAAGGGCCAGCGCGCATCGCTCGCATCAGGTCTGGCGACCAACCGCCGTCGTGCCTGCAGTGCCAGCCCCTCGACTCATCCTGTGTTATGCGGCGCGACATGTCTGCTCCTCGTCACGACGACTGGGGTCAACCCATCGGTCCGGCGCTGCCGGGCTGGAAAGCGCCGGCAGTGCCGGCGCGGCGGACACTGCACGGCGCGCTCTGTGAAGTCGTTCCGCTCGACCCGGAGCGCCATGGCTCCGAGTTGTTCCGGGCCTTCGCGGCGGACGCGGATGAGCGCCGCTGGACGTACTTGCCGTATGGGCCGTTCGCGGACGAGCACGCCTTTCGAGCGTGGCTGCAGGCCTCCGCGTCGAGCAGCGATCCGCTGTTCTTTGCCATAGTAGATTCCGGCGGCTCTGCCGTCGGCGTGGCCAGTTACCTGCGCATCACTCCCGCACACGGTGTCATCGAGGTCGGACACCTGAATTTTTCAGCGAGTCTTCAGCGGCGCCCAGCGGCCAGCGAGGCATTGTACCTGCTGATGAAGAACGCCTTCGAGCTCGGTTACCGGCGCTACGAATGGAAGTGCGATAGCTTGAACCAGCCGTCGCGTGCTGCAGCCCAACGACTCGGCATGTCGTTCGAAGGCATCTTCCGTCAGGCCATCGTGTACAAGGGCCGCAGCCGCGACACGGCATGGTACGCAGCCATCGACAGCGACTGGCCCGAGCTCGCGCGCGCCTACCGCAGCTGGCTCGCTCCCGAAAACTTCGATCCGAGCGGGGCTCAGCGCTCACGTCTGAGTGACCTCACGGCGCCGCTGCTGGCAATTAACACAGTTAAGTCCAGCATTTGAAGCTGATCAGGTTGACGCACAGGCCGCCAGCTATTCAAAAGGGGCAGGCGCGCCGCTCTCCGTTGCATGGATTCGGGGAAGATGCGCGATCGGGCGAGCGAGCTCATCACGCCGGACTACGCGGGCGCCATCGCCGACCGCGTATGCGTTCACGTCTGGCGTGGCGCAGTGAGCGTCAAGGCGATCCAGACCACACGCCGGTTCGTTCAACACTGGGACGAGGACATCCGCGGCGTGTTCGTGGTGATCGATGCGTGTTCGCTCGTGCCGGACGAAGCGGCTCGGGCCGAGATGAGCCGGCTCCACGACGAGGCGGCGCTCGATTTCGTCACGATCGTGTGTGAAGGAAGCGGCTTCAGGGCGGCGTCGATCCGCGCCGTGTTGACCGGAATGCACGTTCTCCAGCAGACCCCGTATCAGACGAAGGTGTTCGCAACCGTGACGGATGCCGCTGGCTGGGCGGCTCGGAACTATGGGTCGCTGCTCGGTGCGCTCGATCTGCCACGGTTCGTACGGGACTTGCGCCGCCGCGCGGACGCTAAGCCTGCGTAGCCGAAAGCTCCCCAGCCATCCGGTGGACGAGCCGCCCCGGCGTGTCTCGATCGTGGCCCCGGTTCTGGTAGGTGGCCGTCACCATCCGCTCGAACAACCCCTCGAGCTCGAGTCGTACCGCCTGGGATTCCAGGTAGCCGAGTGCCCGTGCAATCGCCTCGAAGGTGGCCAGCCCCGAGGGGTGGGTTTCCCTTCTGACGCCCCAACGAGTCGTCGGACCCGGCGGCAGGGTCACCGCTTGCGCACGCGCGACCGCCCCGATGCGCTTGGGGATCCGGCTCGCCTGACGCCAGCTGCCATCCGGGACGACGAGCGTGACCGGTCGCGGGTCATCGTTCCGAAACGCCGCGCTCAAGGTGCAGGCGCCCTGCTGAGGGAACAGAACCAGGACCCGCCGTTGCTCGTCGTGCAAGTGGTCGAGCTCGACAGGTTGGTCCCGTCGCCCGTGCACGTACAGTTCGCTGTTGTCGAGCGCCGCGAGTGCCATCGGCCCCGTCGCGGTGGTCTTCGGCAGCTCCTTGTAGTGCATGATCAGGACGACCCGGGTTTCCAGTTCGAGAGCTACGATATGCTCGCACACGCAGGCAGCAACATGCAGGCGACAGCGTGTGCAACGCGGCGCGTTCTTGGAGCGATGTCCCATGTTCGGAGCTTCTACCACGCTCCGGCATTTCAACCCGGAGAGTCAGCACCCATCGGGCACGGCTGCCGGTGGCATCGGCGCCTGTTCATCATGCTCCTCGCGTCCGGGTCTGTAGCCGCCCGCCGTGGACGAGGGCTCGATCCTCCACCGGCGCCGAGAGCGCGGCGCTACTGGCCGCTCGTGCAATGCCCAGCAGCGCGCTCGCTTCTCTTCACGGCACGCTGATCTCGATGTCGTACAGGTTGCTCACCGTAGCCTCGACGTCGACGTAGACGCGGGCCCGGTAGGTGCCGGGGGAGAGCCGATTGGTCAGCTCCAGACGACCGGTGCCTTCCGCGAAGGCAAGGGCCTGGAGCGCGACGCCGTCGCCGTCGCCGCTGCCCTGCACCACGCCCCACGAGACGTTGGCTCCCGCGCGGATCGGCGCACCGTCGGCGCCGCTGGCGCTGAAGGTGGCGACGGGCGTGCCCTTGCCCGCACCGCGAGCCAAGGCGGCGCTGCTCGGGCCCGCCACGACCGGCGTGGTCCCGCGCAGGTAGCCCTTTAACCAACGAAACGCGGGCTTTTCTGCGCCGTTGGGGTACACGAGCGTGGCCTCCTGCTGCTCTCGCCACATGCCCTGGCGATAACCCCAGAGCGTGATGCCGTGGACGCTGGGGTTCTCCCAGAACGCGGGGAAGAGGCGCTGGAAGTCGATCAACTGTTGCGCGGGCGGGCCGTCGATGTCCATCTCGTTGAAGTACAGGGGCACGCCGGTGCTGCCCAAGCGGTTGATTCTGTCCACCATCTCGTTCACGGGACCGCGCGTGGTAAAGGCGTGCGCTTGCTCGGCGATCGCGTCGATCAGCTTCTCTTGCTGCAGGCGCTGCACCACCCGCAGGTACAGGTCCGTGCGCGTATCGTTGTTGATGACGCTGTACTCGTTGAGCATCAGTTTGACGCTCGGGGGGAAGACCTCTCGAGCCATGCGAAAGGCGTTCAGGATCCAGTCGAAACCGCTCTCGCCAGCTCCGCCCAGCGCGTCGACGTAGTTCCCCTCGTTCTGCGCCGTCGGGGGTTGGTTGTCGAACTCGTTGACGACCTCGAGGAACGTCAGCCGCGCGCCGTAGCGCTCGTTCACGGCTTCGAACCACCTGCGGATCTCCGCGAGTTGCTCTTCGGGTGGCAAGGTCTCAATCCAGGTCGGTTGCTGACTGCCCCACACGAGCACATGAAAGCGGAAGGGGAAGCCGTTGGCCTCTGCCAGGGCCAGCGCCTCATCCACGCCCGCCCACTGGAATTCGCCGCGCACCGCTTCGACCGAACCCCACTTGCCGGCATTCTCCGGGACGACCTGGTTGAAGTAGTTCTCCAGGAAGCGGCGCTGGCCGCCGCAGCACACCATGCCGAGAAACTTGGCGGAGGCCACCGCGAAGGGTGGTTGGTTCGGCGGCGGCTCAAAGGGGTCGGGCAACTTCGGGTTGGGGACGAGCACACCCGGCCGCCCCGCATCGAGTTGATCCGTCGTGAACCCGACCGTATAGCCCTCCCCCACGCGCGCAAATGCGAACTTGTCGATGTCGAGGCCGTCTTCTCGCGTGGCAAAGCTGAAGGTTTGGCTGAGCTGGCCCTCGGGGACGTTGAAGCGCAGAGCGTCGAACAGCGCCCACTTCCAGCTGCCCGGTGTACTGTTGCCGCCGAGCGCACGGACGTACGCCGCCGGCTGGTAGCGCATGCCGCCGGCGACGTCATAGCCGGCGATGGCGTTGACGTTTTGCCAGCTGGGTGCGCCGTCGCTCGGGACGTTGATGAACAAGCTGTCGTCGCTGCCGCCGCCGGGTCCGATGCGCACGCGAGCGTAGATCTGATACTCTCCCGAGTCTCGGAACAGGACCGATTGGCTCGCTACTCGCGTATCGTTCAGGTCTGCCGGAGCATCGGTGGCGTTCACGCCAGCAGTGACGTAAGTGATCGAACTGTCCATGGCGTCCGTGACACGCATCACGTCGGCGCCGAGTTGACCAGCTTCGGCATTGACGATGAGCGGCATCGTGGGCAACCACGCCGCAATGTCTTGCCCTCCACAGGCGCCAGCACTCAGCCCGAGCAGGGCGCCAGCCAACGAGCAGCGTCGTAGCGCTGCGAACACTGGCTGATTTCCGTCAGAGCGGCTGATGCGAGAACGTTCTCCGAACATGTAGGCCTTCCGAGCGTCGCGGCGGTCCGACGTGTGCCGCCGGTGTGAAAAGGCTGTAGGGTAGCGTTTCCAGTTGCCGGCTCCTACTGCGAGAGCCGCAGAAAAGCCGGAACGAGCTGTCGGTTTTGGGAAAGACGTGCCGGAATCGCGCGTGGACCCTTCCGGTCTCATGCGACAGTTCTCATCCAGTCGAATTGAGCTGCCCATGCCGCGGCGCGGCGGCCTACCGGGATAGGCTCTTAGTCGAGCGGGTGCTCAGCGCGCTCGCGCCGAGCTTCATCGGCTGACAAATGTGGTGAGGCTGCTCGCGTCGAGCGTCACGCTCACGCGACCATTGGCGAGGTTGACCTGGCCGTCGGCGGCGGCGTTCTTCGTCTGCGACGTGGTGAACCGGTTGAAGCCCGTCACACAGGACCCAAAAACGTCGAGATTGACCGTCTGGGCCGCCGTACTCTCGTTGAGGGCGACCACCACCACACGTCCCGGGCCGTTCTTGAATGCGGTGACCTGCACCGTGGTAGCTGGCGGCTGGCTCGCGGCGACGCGGACATAGCCGGGGCGAACGAAGCGGGCATACTGGGACATCAGGTAGCCTCGCTTGCTGACGCGTCCGTCCTCGGTGAGCAGGCCGTAGCTGCGACGGATGTACCACCAGACATAGGCGTTGAAGTTCGCCCGCATCGAGTCCTGGATCTCCGCGCCCACATTCAGCGCGTTGGGCCAGGCATTGGCGGAGTTGTTGCTGTCGGTGTAGTGCTCCGTCATCCACACTTCTTTGCCCCGCTGCCGCGCCAGCGGGTAGTCGGACAAGCCACTGCCGTAGACGTGGCCGCCCACGATCTCGAATTGAGCCGCCGCTGCAGCGTTGTTGAGCAACGGATCGGTCATCTGTCGGTTGAAGTTGAAGGACTCCGCCGCAATCAACCGAGTGTCCCCGAAGCGCGACCCTTGCTCGATCAGGAAGTCGCTCAGTTGCGCAGCCGTCCAGTCACAGGACTCGTAGTCTACGTCGATATCCGGCTCGTTCTGCAGCGAGAGGGCTGCGAGCGGCACGCGATTGTCCGCCATGAAGTCGCGAAAGGCGAGCAAGTGTGCGGCGTACGCGCCATAGTTGGCGCGCGCGAGCTCTCCGCCGACGGTATTGTTGTTCGTCTTCAGGTTCGCCGGCGGTGTCCAGGGCGTGGCAAAGACCCGAGCGCCGAGCGCCAGGGCGCGTTGTGCGGTCGGCACCTCCGCGGCGAAGTCATCGGGATCGAACGGGATGCGCACGCGCAACAGGGACAGCCCGAGCTGGTCTGCACCCCTGCCGAAGGCGGTCTGCGCCTGTTCCGGGGTCAGATCGTCGATCCAGCCGGGCACATTGATGCCGCCAAAACCGCTGATGGTCTGGAGCTCCGTCGCCAGGTTTACGTTGATGTCGGTGTCGGTGAGGGAGCCCGAATTGCCGAGTGGGGTGCACGCGATGGGCGGCTCCAGCGCGGGCTGCTCCAGGCGTGGTGGCGCTTCCTCTCGGACCTCGGGGCTCTCGGCAGGCGCCGGTGGTGGCGGGGGCAGGCTCACTGCCGGCATGCCCTCGCCAATGGTGGCTACGGGCTCCGGCGCCGGGGGTGGAGCCGGTTCCAGCGCGCTGGGCGGCGGCTCCGAGCTGGCGGGGGGCAAGAAGGGCTCGACGCTCGGTACGCTGGCGAGCACGCCTTCATCGCTACAGCTGGCGCTGCCGAGCACCAGGCTCAGAGCGGACGCGAAAACGGCGAAAGGCCGGAGGCCGGGAGCTTTGGCTCTCATAGCAGCAGTGTCCAGCAAGGACCCCGGCGCGTCCATGCCAGCATCACCAGGATTGCTTTCACGAAATCGCCGGCGAGCCGCTCTGCCGCCGCGCGTCTTCGGATCCGGTTAGGGAGAAATGCTCGTTTGCGTGACGCGAGCCACCTGGCACCTGGAGCGTTCGCCGACGATGAGCTCGTTGCCCGGCTACGCGCAATCAGCGCCCCAGATCCTGAGCACGACCTACCTCTGTACGATCGCCAGCCCGTACGGATCGTGGAGCCGAGGGCCCCGCCGATCCGACGTCATGCACTGAAGTTGCCCGCTGCCTGGGTCCTGCGGCTGTGCCGCCAGCCATCACGTGCAGGGCTTAGTCGGGCTTTGCGACGGGCGGTGCAGCACATCGCCCGCTTTCCTCCACCATCTCGAGCACGAAGCCGCGCTGAGTGCGCCGTCGTTGCGACGGTGAGCTCAAATCAAGCGCCGGTGCGCTGCCCACTGGCTGAGCTCGCGGCGGTTCGAGAGCTGAAGTTTGCGCAAGACGGCGGACGCATGCGACTCGACCGTCTTGATGGAGATCGAGAGGCGGCTCGCGATCTCTTTGTACGCGTAGCCGCGCGCCAGCAGGCGCAGGACTTCGCGCTCGCGCAGCGTGAGCTCGTCCAGCTGGGGATCGGGGGCGGCGAGCGGCTGGCTCGCGAATGCATCCAGCACGAAGCCCGCCAGGCGAGGGGAGAACACGGCGTCGCCGGCCGCGACGCGCTCGATGGCGGCGAGCAGCTCTTCTGCGGAGATGGCCTTGGTGACGTAGCCGCGGGCGCCGGCGCGGATCACCTCGATCACGTCTTCGGCCGCGTCCGAGACGGACAGCGCGAGGAAGCGCGCCGGCGTGTCGGGCAGACCCTGGATCACGGCGGGAGCGTTGCCGCCGGGCAGGTGGACATCGAGCAGCACCACCTCCGGCCGCTCTCGTGCGATCACGACGATGGCGCTCGCCACGTCCGCGGCTTCGCCCACGACCTCGACCCGATCGCCGAGAGCGGAGCGCACGCCCGCGCGCACCAGCTCGTGGTCGTCCACCAGGACGATGCGCCGCTTCATGTGCTCTCCGTCGCCGCAGCGGTCGCACCCGGACGTGTCGTCGCGGAGCTTCGCGGCAGAATGATCGCCACCTCGCAGCCCTGACCCGGCGCCGAGACGATGCTGGCGCTGCCGCCGGCGCGCTCCATGCGCCTGATCACCGACTCGCGCAGACCGCGGCGGTCTTCCGGCACCTGCTGGCGATCGAAGCCGCGGCCGGTATCGCGCACGAAGATCTCGAGCCGCTCCGGCGTCAGCTCGCCGTACACGTCCACGCGCGGCGCGCCCGAGTGCCGAGCGGCGTTGACCATGGCCTCGCGCGCCGCTGCCAGGGCGCTCTGCAAGCGCTCATCGAGCGGCGCGTCGCCGACGACCACGACTTCCAGCGTGCTGCCGTGCAACTGTTCCACCTCGCCCCCGAGCTGCAGGAGCGCGGCGCGAAAGCTGCGCTCGGCGCCCGGCTGGCTGCGCCCGTACAGCCACTCGCGCAGCTCGCGCTCTTGCCGGCGCGCGAGGTTCACGGTGGCCTGCTTGTCGTCAGCGTGGCGCTGGATCAGGCTCAGGGTCTGCAATACCGAGTCGTGCAGGTGCGCGGCCAGCTCGGCGCGCTCGTCGGCACGCGTGCGCTCGAGCCGCTCGTGGCTCACCTGCGAAGCGGCTCGCCACAGCCAGGGCGCCACGATCAGCACCACGGCGGAGAGCACCGCCGTCGCGATCAACAAGGCCTGGGGCGCCACCGACAGGCTGAAGTTCAGCACGATGAAGCTGATCACGCCCGCCGCCACCAGCAACAGGCCGCCCGCTGCGCGCAGCAGCTCGTGCGGAGCAGACCAATCGACCTTGCCGCTCGACCAGGCGAGCAACATGCCGAAGGACGCCACCGCCACGGGCCAGAGCGCCGCATCGCCGACGCCCGACGCCAGCCAGCGACGCGAGAGCCAGAGCAGGCCCGCGCCGATGAGCGCGATGGCGAGCGCACGGCGCGCGGGGTTCTGGGCCTTGGGCACAGGCGTGTACAGGGCGCCCGGATGGCGGCGCGCGTAGTACGTGAACCAGAGCCAGGCGCCGGCGTAGAGCGCGAGCCCCGCTCCACCCGACAACGTCAGGAGCACGAACAGCAGGCGGATCCAGATCGCGCCGACGCCGATCTCGCTGGCGATGGCAGCGGCGACGCCGCCGAGCCAGCGCTGATCGGAGCGCAGGCGCGGCACTTGCCAGTATGCCGGCGCCTGCTGCAGGCCCTCGCAGCTGCCCGTGTCCATGCGCAACAGCATGCCACGCAGCTCCGGCGGCCGCATCAGGGCTGCTCCGAGAAACTTCCGGGGAAAACCCTGGTCCGTCGCGCCCGGGCTCAGGGTAAATTCAGGGTCGCTCCCCAATACCCGGCCCGCGTTGCCGAGCGCACAATCTCGGCATGGACGTCAGCATGAGTGAAACGGACTCGACGCGCGCCGAGGGTTCTCGGTCGCTACCTCCGCCGCCTGCGCCTCCGGGTGCGGCGGCGTCCTCGCCCAAGCGCCTGTACCGGGACCCGCACAGCTGGCTCGGCGGCGTCGCGAGCGGCCTCGCCGCCTACTTCGACGTCGACCCGGTGATCGTGCGCTTGCTCTGGATCGTGGCGCTGCTCACCGGCATCGGCTTCCCCGCGTACCTGGTGTGCTGGGCCGTGATCCCCAAGGCCAAGGTCTGGCCGCCCGCCGGCTACGCGGAGCGCGCGCCGTCGGACTCGCGCACGGCCACGCTCAGCTCCGGGCTCGTGATCGTGGCGCTGGCGGCGCTGATCGGCAAGGGCGTCAACGGCATGGGCGATCTGCTGCTGCCAGCGGCGCTGGTCGGCTTCGGCGTGTACCTGCTCAATCAGCGCAACTTCGAGCAGCGCGACGCGAGACGCGCGGCGAGCGCGCCGCGCGCAGACACCTTCACGGAGGCTGACTTCGTGGACGCCGGAAGCGCCGCCAGCGCTGAGGAAGACAGCAGCGCGGCAGCGCGCAGCGGGCTCGTCACGCCCACCGTGCTCAGCTTGCTCGCGATCGGCGTCGGCGTGTGCTGGGCGCTGCATGCTGCTTCCGTGTTGCAGCTCTCGGTCTCGAGCGTGGCCGCCGGCGGGCTCGTGATCGTCGGGGCGGGCTTGCTCGCGTCGCTCTGGCTGGGGCGGGCGCCCGGGCTCATCTTCGCGGGCGTGGCTCTGGCCGGCGTGCTCTTGCTGGCGTCTGTCGTCGAGCCGTGGATCGCGGAGCAGCGCTGGCTTCACGCGGATACCTGGCAGCCGCTCGTGCTCGATCAGCTGAAGGCGTCCGCCGGTGACCGCAACCACCAGCCGCGCACGCTGGACGACTTGCAACCCGTATATGAGCTCGGCCTGGGCGATCTGACGCTCGACCTGAGCGAGCTCGATTTCAGCGGCGAGACGCGCGAGGTGCGCGTGAAGCTCGGCCTGGGCGAGCTGAACGTGATCGTCCCCAGCGGCACCCGCGTGCAGGCGCATGGCGAGGTCGGCCTGGGCGAGGCGACGGTACTCGAGCGCCACGAGGAGGGCAGCAGCATCCGCATCGACAGCACCGATCCCGGGCGGGAGCAGGGCTCGCTGCGCGTCGACTTCAACGTGGGCATGGGCGAAGGGACGGTGCGCCGTGCGCAATGAATTGTCGAGCCTCGCGCGCCTCTGGCCGCCGCCGCGCCGCGACCCTGCTGCGCTCGGCTTTGGCCTGGGGTTTCTGGTCTTCGGCCTGGCGGGTCTGGCACGCTCCGCCGGCGCCCAGTTCGGTACGGTCTGGTTCTATCCGCTGATCTTGATCTCGCTGGGCGTCGCGGGCTTGCTCAGTCTGCTCTGGCGGCGCCGGACAGCAACGGAGTCGGCGCAATGAGCGTTGCCGGGACTCAGCTGTCGCTCTGCTCGAGCCGCCCGAGTTGCTGCTCCAGCTCGGCCACGGCGCTCTGTGCGCGCTCGACCACTTGTCGGGCGCGCGCCAGCTCCCCCTCCAGTCGTTCCACGGATGCAACGTTCTCGGCGAGCTGAGTGCGCGCCCGGCTCAACGCCCCTCGCGTCTGCTGCCGTTCCCGCTCTCTCTGCTCTCTCTGCTCGCGCTCCTTTTCCTTGCGCGCGCGCTCCTCTCGCTCCCGCCGCGCGGACGCCTGCCGCTCCGCCTCTGTGCGCGCCGCCTGTGCGCGAGCCGCCGCGCGCTGCGCAGCAGCCTGCTCCTCGCTAGCCGCAACCGCTCCGCCGCTCTCTGCCGATCCGGTTGCCGACCCCGCTGGCGCTGCTGCCGACGGCTCTCGCTGCGCGCTCGCCTCTGCCGTTGCCCCTGCCGCCGCGTCCTCCGCTGCTGGCATGCCGGATCCCCCCAAGCCCTCCAGCGCCTCGAAGCCCGGCGGATCCCGATCTGCGCTGAGTGCGCCCGGCGCTTCCGGCTCGAACCCGCCCGCCGCGGCCAGCGCCGAGAGCGTGGTCGTCACGCGCCGTAGCGTCGCATCCGTCGCTGCGTGCCCGCCTTCCGCGAGCAACGCCGCTGCGCGCGTGCGCAACGCCGCCAGTGCCTCGCGCTGCGCGGCGCTCGCGCTGCGATCCCCGCGCCGCAACCGCTCACTCTGCGTCAGCAGCTGCTCGAACAGCGGGCGCGCTTGCCACCAGAGTTGATTGACGGCCCACGCCGAGAGCGTCGGGCGAGCCAGCTTGGCGCAGCGTGCGGCGCCCTCCTTGTCGCCGCTCGCCTTGAGTTCCGCGGCCAGCCGCTTGCGCTCGCCGACGAAGAGATCCTGCGGCGAGCGATACAAGGTTGCCACCGCGTCTGCATAAGCCAGAGCCATGTGGCGAGAATATTCTGTCCCGAGGCTGCATCCAGGCACTACTTTGCCGAAAAGGCCGACGTCGGCACGGCTCCGCCCCGACGAAACGTGCTCGAGATCTGGGTTTGGCCGGGCCTGCTCTTGCCCGGCGTTGCGCGACTCCTCGGGGCGCTGGGCGTTCGGTTCAGGCAGCGGTCGCCGAGGTCGAAACTCGAGCCGAGTTCCGCGCGGGCGGCCACTTTGTCGGTGCTCCGTTTCTCCATCTGCCGGGACGAATACGACACCATGCAATACCTCTCCAGTCGGTCCGCGCTGTGCGCACTTCTGCCGTTGCTGCTGCAGTGCGGCAATTCGTTGGGCGGTGGCACCGACGAGGTGCGCGAGGGAACAGGCGCGGCGCAGCCGGGCGGGGTCCAGGAAGTGGCCGGGGAGGAGCCGGGCGGCGACCCCGACCCCGCGGCTGCCGAGCCCGTGGGGACGACGAGCCCCGGCGGAACCAGCGAGACGCTGCCCGGTGACATCGATCTAGCGCCTCAGCAGCCGGCGGCCGAGGAACCGCCGACGGACGGGCTGACGCGTCCGTCTCCACCCTTCGTGCCGCCGCCGCTCGACTGCGGCCCGGACGGTTGGGCCGTGGAGAATGCCGGTCCTCCCTCCAACCGGGTGAACTACGTGATCCTGGCGGACGGCTACGGCGCCAACAGTGTCAACACCACGCTCGAGCAGCACATCCAGCGCTACCTCGATCGGCGCTTCAACCACGAGAGTGGAGAGCCGTACGGTCGTTACCGCAAGTTCGTCAACATCTGCGTCATGAAGGTGGTGAGCGCGAGCGACGGCATCGGCAACGGGCCCACGGCTTTCGACGGCGGCAATGGCGGCGACCGGCTCGCGCGCGTGAACGGGCAGAAGGTCACCGCCTATCTGGATGCCAACCTGCCCGAGACGCTCGAGGTGGACTGGAAAGCCGTGGTGCTGAATCAAGGCCTGTGGGAAAATACGGGCGCCGCCACGATGCTGTGGTCCGGAGCCAATCGCGACGCGCCCGGCGCGGCGCTGCACGAGGGCGGGCACGGCTTTCATCAACTGGCGGACGAATACTGTGCAAGGGCCACAGGCGCGGGCTGCGGTCAGAACGTCGCAGGGGCAGCCGGCCAGGAGTACGCAGAGGTCAACTCGAGCGGCAACCCCCTCACCACCGGCGGCAAGTGGAATCTGTGGCTGGGCAGCGTGCAGAAGGGCCTGAAGGTGCCCGACCTGGGCGCGACGGGCCTGCAGGGCGCGTTTGTCGGCAGTCGCTACGCCGATACGGGCCAGTACCGTCCGTCGAGCAACTCGATGATGAACAGCCTGTTCGGCAGCAACGTCAACACGAGCTTCAACTCGGTCTCGCGAGAGCAGATGATCTTCAGCATCTGGCGCGCGGTGCACCCGGTGGACGCGACGGAGCCCGCCCCGGGCAATGTCAACCAGCCCACGACCCTGAGCGTGCAGGTGGTCGATCCCGCCGTGATCAGCATCGACTGGGAAATCGACGGACAAGTCGTGGCGGAGCGCGCGGGTGGCACGCTGGATGTGGCCGCAGCTCGACTGGAGCCGGGCAGCCACACGATCGTGGCCCACGCCTACGACAACGCCAGCGAGGACCTGGTGCGCTATCGCAGCGGCAAGTGCCAGACGACCGTGACCGGCCGTTACTGTCACGCCACGGGTTGGTTGAACTCGAGCCAGCGGGTGGAGTGGACGGTCAATGTTCCGTGAAGCGGGTTCTGCCATACTTGATCCTGGGCGTGCTCGCAGCCTTCGGGTTGCTGTACGGGTTACGCCCGCGGCACGAGCAAGTGGCGCTGTCGTCGGCGGCCGTGTTGCCGGCGGTCGTGTCGCCGGCAGCCGTGTCCGTGGCAGCCACGGTGCGATCGCCCGTAGCCGTGTCTACCGCGGCGCTCGCACGGGCGGCGCCGCCGCAGGCGCTCGTGGCGGAGCCGTCGAGCGTCGCGACGTCAGCCGCGGATCCGCTGCGAGACGCGCCGGAGCCAGAGCGCCCGCACCCGATCACGGCAGCACACCTGCGCATCTTCGAGGAGAACAATCGCATCGCGGCGTTGAACGGCGCCATGGATGTCGAGGACTTCGAGGCTCTGCGGCGCCTGAACGCAGACTACCGGCGTGCGTATCCCGAGGACGAGCAGCTGCTGCAAGAGGGCTACGACCTGATCGCCGATTGCCTCGAACGACGCACACCTTCGGTCGTGGCGGCCGCCGAGCGCTTCTGGCGGGAGAAGCGCTCTTCGAGCCTGCGCCGCTACGTGCGGCGCCACTGCTTGTCCGCCACGCCTTGATCCAGAGGGCCTTGACGCAGAAGGCCCTGATCTGGAGCGCCCTGATCCGGAAGGCCCTGATCCGGAGCGCTCGGTTGTCGCGCGAGGCGCAGAAACGACAAATGAACAGGAGGGAAGACAGCGTAAACGCTGAAACGTCCACTTGATTGTGATGTTGCAGCGAGCAACATGGGATTGCGAGCGCAGCGCGTGCGTCTGCCTTGCTTCGCTGTGCGGGCTCGGGTAGTGGTCGAGCATGGCGGCCGGCGTCGAGCGGACGGCGCGCTGGGGCGTGGGCCTCGGCCGAATGGATGATGAGGCGCTCGCGCGCGCTCTCATCGCGCAGCAACCGGCAGCGGCTCGGGTCGCGTGGCAGCGCTTTGCACCGCTGGTACGGCGCATCGTACGGCGAGGCATCGGCCCGGTCGGTGAGGTCGAGGACCTGGTGCAAGACGTGTTCTTGCGGCTGTTCACCAAGGTGCACACGCTGCGCGAACCGAAGGTGCTCGAGGCCTTCGTGATCTCGATCACCACGCTCACCCTGCGCCAGGAGCTGCGGCGGCGCAAGCTCAAGAGCTGGCTCGGCCTGCGCCCCGACCCGGCCGCGATCGACCTGCGCGTGGTTCATCCCGACCCGTTGGCTCGCGAGGCGCTGGAGCGCTTCTATGTTCTACTGGATCACTTCAGCGCGCGAGATCGAACGGCCTTCGTGCTGCGTTTCTTGGAAGGCATGGAGCTGAACGAAGTCGCTTTGGCGCTCGGCGTCTCACTTGCTACGGCCAAGCGTTGCCTGGCTCGCGGGCAGCGCCGCATGCAGACCTACGTCGAGCGCGACCCGCTGCTCCGAGATTACTTGACCTCCGCCTTCGGCCGCCGCGGCCGCGAAATGTGAGGCGCGTATCATGAGGCTGCCACGCATGAGACTGCCGCCCATGAGATTGCTGCAATGACTGACCAAGGCGAACGCGCGCAGAGCGACCGCGGCGCCGCCGGCGAGCAGGCCCGGCTCGAGCCTTCCCCGGAGCTCGCGCAGCTGCTGGAGCTCGCGCGCAAGAGCTTGACGGGCCACGCTCCGAAGCGCAATGCGGGCAGCGCGCAGCTGGTGGAGCGCGCGCGCGCGCTGCGTGCTCGCCGCCGGCGCGCGCTCGGGGCGGCGGCCGTAGCCTGTGCGGCCCTGCTCGGCAGCTGGGTATTGTTTCTCTGGCTACGGCCCGACAACGCCGTGGCGTTGCGCTTCCAGGTCGAGAACGGCAGCCTGAGCCCAGCCGGCGTGGTCGAAGCTGCGGCAGAGGCGACACGGGTGACCTTCTCCGACGGCACCGAGCTGGCGCTCGCCGCGCACGGCCGCGCTCGCGTGGAGGCGTTGAGCGCACAGGGAGCGGACGTGGGCCTCGAGCGCGGCAGCGCCAAGATGGACGTCGTACCACGCCCCGGAGCGCGCTGGAGCGTGCGCGCCGGGCCCTATCTGGTGCGCGTGACCGGCACCTCCTTCTCGCTGGAGTTCGAGCCCGAGCAGAGCTGGCTCAAGCTCGACCTGCTCGTGGGCTCGGTCTCGGTGAGCGGACCGCTGATCGACGGCGTGCTGCACGTGAGCGCGGGCCAGCGCCTGCTCGTGCGCCCGGGGGACGCTCTCGTGCTCGTGCAGCGCCGCGAGTCGGACGTCTCGCCATCGCCATCGGCTGTGCCCCCAGCCGCCGTGCCCCCGTCCGTCGTGGCCCCGTCCGCCGCGCAACCCGCCGCCGTCGCTCCGGAGGTCGTGCCCCCGAGCAGCGCGGCTCTTGCCCCGACCGCGCCCGCCAATGCCCGCTTCAAGAGCGCGAGCGAGTCGCACTCCCGGCGTGCGCTGCGTGGGCGCCGCAGTGCGCGCGCAGAGCCGCCCGCGTCCGCTGCCGTGGAGCCCTCCTGGCACGAGCGGGTGGCGGCGGGTCAGTTTGCGGAGGTGATCGCGCTCGCGGAAGCGCGCGAGCTCGCGCGCGTGCTGCGCGAGGCTCCCCTCGACGATCTGGAAGCGCTGGCTGACGCCGCACGCTACGCCCGCCGCAAAGATCTCGCGCGCCCGGCGCTGCTGGCGCTGCGCGAGCGCTTCGCGGGCTCGCGTGCAGCGCGCGAAGCCGCGTTCTTGCTCGGGCGCCTGGAGGAGCGCGCGGGTGCTGCGCGCGGCGCCCTGAGCTGGTACGAGCGCTACCTGAGCGACGACCCGAACGGCGCCTACGCAGCGCAGGCTCTCGGCCGGCAGCTGTCGCTGTCGAACGAGCTCGGTGCGCAGAGAGCGCGCGCGGTCGCGCACGAGTATCTGCAGCGCTTTCCTCGCGGTCCCTACGCCGCCCTGGCGCGGGAGCTGTCGGGTGCGAAGTGACGAAAGCACGCGCCGAGCTCACCGGGCGCGCTGGCTGCCGCTAGCGTTCGCGCTGCTGGCTCACGCGGGCGCGGCCCGCGCTCTGGAGCGCGGTCCCGTACTGCTGTTGCAGCCGGCCACGCTCGACGGGCTCGAGCGCGAGGCGATCTCGCGCCGGGAGGGTGAGCTGCGCGGCGCGGAGTTTCTCGTGATCCGG
>Ga0207675_100002398_pt1 | contig 18555 bp, 23 predicted proteins | sample KBSSwiS42_FD_184305 | JGI IMG/M metagenome (GOLD analysis project Ga0207675, IMG submission 184305) | Switchgrass rhizosphere microbial communities from Kellogg Biological Station, Michigan, USA - KBS Switchgrass S4-2 (SPAdes) (version 2) | ecosystem: Host-associated > Plants > Roots >... | reverse complement strand
CCTTCATCGCGCGGGGTGGATTTAGGAGGGCGCGATGAAGAGAGTCACGGGCATCGGCGGCATCTTCTTCAAGGCCAGGGACGCCACGGCGTTGATCGCCTGGTACAGGAAGCATCTAGGCATCGACGTGCAGGAGTGGGGCGGCGCGGCGTTCACCTGGACGGACGACGCCGGCAACCCTACGAAAGGCACGACTATCTGGTCGGTCAGCGGCACCGGCGGAGACTATTTCGCGCCGAGCACAGCGAACTTCATGATCAACTACCGCGTGGCGGACCTGGCCGCGTTGCTCAAGGTCCTGCGCGAAGAGGGCTGCAACGTACTCGAGAAACCGGACGACTCAGAGTACGGCAAGTTCGGCTGGGTGATGGATCCGGAAGGCAACAAGGTGGAGCTCTGGCAGCCACCCGCAGGGCAGTAGGCCTTGAAAGTTCGGGAGGCGTCACTGGGAGATTTCCATGGCTACCAAACTCGACAAGCCGCTGAAGCGCGAACTGAACGTCAACGACGAGACGTACACGCTGACGATCGCGCCTGAAGGTCTCAAGCTCGTGCTGAAGGGAAAGCGCAAAGGGTACGAGCTCGCCTGGAAAGACCTCGTCAGCGGGCAGGCGGCGCTGGCAGTGGCGCTCAACGCCTCGCTTGAGCAGGCGCGGAGCTGACCGCCCGTCGAGCGGGTCAGCACTGACCCCCGGGGCACGATCATGACCGTACCCGTATGGATGCTGCTGGGTTTTGCCGGCTGGACCGTATTGCTGCTCCTCGGCACGGTGGGCGTGTACCGGTGGAGCCGGATCCTGACGGGAACGCTGCCAATTCGCAGCTTCCGCGCCGATCAGATCGAGGGCGCCGAGTGGTATCGCCGCGCGATGCGGGCGCATGCGAACTGCATCGAGAATCTGCCGGTGTTCGGCGCCATCGTCTTCGCGCTCTACGTCGGGAACATCTCCGGCGGTCTTGTAGACAAGCTGGCCATCGCGATACTGATTGCCCGGGTCCTGCAATCGCTGGTGCACGTCGGCTTCTCGCAGACGAACGCGGTGGCGTCGATCCGCTTCGCGTTCTTCTTCGTGCAGATCGTCGCCTTTCTGTGGCTGATCGGGATCGTGGTCGCCAGGCTGGCTTGAAAACGCAACGACCCGTGACTGACCGCCCGCCCGGCTAGCGAATCGCCTTGAATCGCTCGTTCGCCTCGCGGAACAAGCGTAGTGCCCCTTCCAGGTCGTAGGGCCTTTCCCGCAGCGTTTCCGGATCCCATTCGCTGCGCCCGGACTTGAAGAAGTCGCCTCCGTAAATATGGATCGCGCCGGTCAGGCGCTCGACCGGGTTGGTGACCGAGTGAATCGCGTCGCTCGTGAGACCAAAGACCTCCCGCTCCGATAGCGAGGCCGCGCGGCTCGCCTCGATCACGCCGTCGCTGCGCTGCCAGATGATGTTGTCCTCGCGTCCGGTGTAGATCCCGATCGAGGCCCACATGTTGTGGTTGTGCGGGAGAAGCACCATGAGCGGAGCCCACACCACATTGAGGATCGTAAGATCGTCCGCCCGATGCAGGGTGTGGATGCCCGCTTCCGACGGTTCGCCGAGACCCCTCACCACGGCGCCCGGATTGGACACGGTCCGCTGAAGCACCTCTTCGACCGCCTTCTGGCTCTCCGTTTCCATCCGCGCGCGCTTGACCTCATCCACGAACCGTTCGACGTCCAGTCTTGTGTCCTGCAGCGCGTTTGTCCCCGGGGAGACGCCGCTCATCGCGGAAATCGCCGCAGCGCTGGCGAGGAACGACCGCCGTGACACCGGGCTGCGCACGTGTCGCCGCTTCATGGAGCACCTCCTTTGCCGGGGCCGGATCGTCGCCCCATCGGTTTTCGGGGTCAAGCCTCTGACGCTCCCCGCGCGCGGAGCACCGCTCCGCGGCGATGGCCGCCGCGTCATGCTGGCGATACCATCACACCCCCAACCGCGGGGAGGGACTTCTCATGGAGCAAAGAACCAAGTGGGTTGCGCTGTGCGTTGGATTGCTCGGCGTCTCTGTCGCCAGCGCCCAGGAGCCCGCAGCGCCCAGGCCTGGGCCCGAACACCAGCGCCTCGGATACTTCGTCGGAAACTGGTCCACCGAAGGCGAAATGAAGCCGAGCGACATGGGTCCGGGCGGGAAGATGACCTCGACAGAGAAGTGCGAATGGTTCGAGGGCAGGTTCTCCGTCGTCTGCCACGGCCAGGGACAGTCACCGTGGGGCCCGGGCAAGAGCATCGGCATCATGAGCTACAGCCCCGAGGCGAAGGCTTACACGTATTACGGCGTCGATAACACGGGCATGACGATGGCTTCGGTACCTCGTGGCACGGTCAAGGGAGACACCTGGACCTACGACGACGAAAGCATGATGGGCGGCAAGAAGGTCAAGATGCGCGTCACGATCAAGGAGCTTTCACCCACCGCGTACACGTTCAAGATGGAAACGCAGGGCGCCGACGGCAAGTGGGCCCCGCTCATGGAGAGCAAGGCCACCAAGACCAAATAGCGGGACTCGCGCCGGGGCCGCCGGGCCCCGGTGCCCGTCGGACGCATGGGGCGGCGTGGCAGGAGTATTCAAGGCGCGTGCCGCGATGGTTCGGAGCCGACGAAAACAGAATCGCTGCCGGTCTGCGTGGCTTCGGGCTGCTCGGATTGGGAGCGATGGCGGTGATCATCCTCTCCGGCAACGCGGTCATCGGCGACATGATTGCAATACCGGTCGGTGGCCTGCTTGCCCTCGCGTGGGCCTGGCGTTCGCAAACTCCGCTTCGCGAGATCGGCTACTCGACGCCGGAGAGCTGGCTCGCGACGCTGACGGTTGGCCTGCTCGTCGGCATCGGACTCAAGCTCCTGATGAAGTCGATCGTCATGCCGCTACTTGGCGCCGACCCGATCAACCAGGCGTACCGCTTCCTCGCGGGGAACACGCCGCTGCTGCCGGCCGCCATGTGGGCGATGCTGGTGGCGGGATTCGGCGAGGAGACCGTATTCCGTGGATACCTGTTCGAGCGCCTCGGCAAGCTGTTTGGGACGCGTACGGGAGCGCGGATTTCGATCGTACTGGTGTCGTCGGCACTCTTCGGCCTGGTTCATTATTCCGACCAGGGACTCGCGGGCGTTCAGCAGGCCACGATCGTCGGCCTGGTGTTCGGAACGCTCTTTGCAATGACCGGGCGGATCTGGACGGTCATGTTCGCGCACGCGGCGTTCGACCTGACGGCGCTCGCATTGATCTATTGGAACCTCGAATCCGCCGTGGCTCACGCAATCTTCGAGTAGCACGCGGCGATACGCAGTGCACCCGCGAGGCTTCAGCGGAGACAATTATGGAGATATTCGTGTTTGCCCGGCTTCACGCCCGTCCTGGGAAGCAGAGCGAAGTGTATCGGGCCATGTACGAAGTGCAGGCCCCGACGCGCGAGGAACCCGGCTGCCTGAGCTACGGAGGCTTTCATTCGCTGCGCGATCCGGACGAGTTCTACATTCACACCCGCTGGCGGGACATGGCGGCGTTCGAACGTCACGCCGCGCTGCCGCACACGGTCCGCTTCGTCGAAACCGTCGAGCCGTTGCTCGATCATCCGTTCAAGGTCACGCTGGCCGAGCAACTCTGGTAGTCACAGAGCGCGAGCAGTGGCAAGGAGGCAAGTGATGGGCGTCAAGCGCCTCAAGGACATCCCGGGCTTCAACATCGATCGCGTCGCCGCGGCGGCGGGAAACGACAGAGACGTTCTTCGCCTGGAGAATCTCGACACCGACATCCCGCCGCCTGCCGAGGCCGTGGAGGCGACGCGAGCGGCGGTCGGCGACGACGACGCGAACAGCTGGCTGCCTTTCACTGGGCGCGACGATCTCAAGGAGGCGGTGGCAGCGTACATCGAGCGCCGCGGCGGCCCGCGCTACGACGCGCGCCGGGAGATCGTGATCACCGGCGGCGAGGGCGATGCGATGCTCGACGCCCTCTTCTGCCTCACCGATCCCGGGGATGAAGTCATCCTCACCGATCCGACCTACGCCGGCATGTTGAACCGGGTACGGCTCGCGGGCGCCTCACCGCGGCTCGTCCCGCTCCGGGTCACGGGTGCCGACTGGCGGCTCGACGTGGATGCGCTCGCCGCGGCCGTCGGACCGCGCACACGCGTCGTGTTCGTCAACAACGCATCCTTCCCGTCCGGCTGGGTCGCAAGCGACGAGGAATGGAGCGCCGTCGCCGCGATCTGCCGTGAGCGTGACCTGTGGCTTCTCTACTGGGGCGGATTCGAAGGCGTTCTCTACGACGGCCACCGCATCCGCCACCCCGCGGCGTTGCCTGGTATGCGCGATCGGACTGTTACCGTCGGCTCGCCCTCGCTGGAACAGCGCATGATTGCCTGGCGTGTCGGCTGGGTGGTCGCGCCGGGCGAGCTCGTCAACGACCTGTCGCGTGTCCACATCTACAACGGCCTCGTGCCGAGCGGCTTCGCGCAGGTCGGTACGCGCGCTGCACTGCGGCTGTCCGATGAGCACGTCGCAGCGGCAAACAGGGAATACCAGCGGCGACGCGACGAAACCCTGCGCCAGCTCGACGGTCTGCCGGCGGTGAGACCCGCGGGGGGATGGTCGCTCCTCCTCGACGTCGCGACTCTCGGCCTCGACTGCGTGGAGTTTTCCAACCGCCTGCTCGCGCAAAAAGTTGCTGCGACGCCGATGCGCGGCTGGGGCGGACCGGTCGCCGATCGCCACGTTCGATTCGTCTTCAGCAACGAGCCCGTCGAGAGACTGGCCCTGCTCGGCGACCGCGTTCGCCGTGCGCTCCGGTGATTGCACATGCCATCCTCAAACCCCTCCAGTCATACTGACTTCGACTTCTTCATCGGCAGCTGGGATGTCTCGCATCGCCGTCTCAAGGAGCGGCTCGCCGGCTGCATCGAGTGGGTCGAGTTCAAGGGCACCTCGGTTGTGCAGAAGATCCTGGGCGGACTGGGCAACATCGACGACAACACGCTCGACCTGCCCGGTGGGCACTATCGCGCCGTAACGCTGCGATCGTTCGACCCCGTCAAGAAGCTGTGGAGCATCTGGTGGCTCGACGGCCGGAATCCCGGCACACTGGACACGCCGATGGTGGGGCAGTTCACCGATGGTGTGGGTCTCTTCTACGCCGACGACGAGTTCAACGGCAGACCCATACGCGTGCGTTTCATCTGGTCGTTGCCGAGCCCGGACGCTCCGCGCTGGGAGCAGGCGTTCTCGGTCGATCGCGGCGCGACATGGGAGACGAACTGGACGATGGACTTCGTGCGGTCTGCATAGCCCGGGGAGGCTAAGATAGCGGCATCAGGTCATCGCCATGAACGTAGAGCTCAATCACACCATTGTCTGGTGCGGCGACAAGCAGAAATCCGCATCGTTTCTCGTCGAGATCCTGGATCTCCAGCACCCGGTCAAGTTCGGGCCGATGCTGATCGTGCGGCTCAGCAATGCCGTCTCGCTCGATTTCTACGAGCAGGAAGGCAAGATTTCACTGCAACATTACGCCTTCCTGGTGGGTGACTCCGATTTCGAGCGGATTTTCGCGCGCATCCGCGAGCGGAAGCTCGAGTACTGGGCGGACCCGGGACGGCAGCGGGCCGGTGAGACCTACGAGCACAACGGCGGCCACGGTTTCTATTTCCTCGACCCGGACGGGCATCTCCTCGAGGTCATGACCCGACCCTACGCAATCGAGGGGTAGGCCGGCATTGGCGATGCAGTGAGAAGCCACTGCTCAATCACAACAGGAGAAGGGGGCATATGAGCGCGACCGGGAACTGGCCGAAGAAGACGCGGGAGATGCACAGCCATCATTTCGACTCGACGATCTGGAATGATTTCCAGTTCCGGGACGACGACATCATCATCTCGACCTATGCGAAGTCCGGCACGACCTGGATGCAGCAGATTATCGCGCAGCTGCTGTATGGGCCGGATCCGGAGCTCGAAGTCGCGGAGATGTCGCCCTGGCTCGACATCCGCGTGCCGCCAAAAGCCGTAAAGCTGCCGGTGGTCGAGGCGCAGACGCACAGGCGATTCATCAAGACACATCTGCCGGTCGATGCGCTCGTCTTCTCGCCCAAGGCGAAGTACATCTACATCGGGCGGGACGGCCGTGACGTCGTCTGGAGCTTCTACAACCACCACGTGAACGCCAACGAGGTTTGGTATTCCGCGCTCAACGATACCCCCGGGCGGGTCGGCCCGCCGATCGAGCGCCCGCCCGCAGACGTCGGGCAATACTGGCGAGATTGGATGGCACGCGACGGCTATCCGTTCTGGTCGTTCTGGGACAACGTCCGGACCTGGTACGCGATCCGTACCTTGCCCAACGTCATGCTGGTCCATTTCTCGAACCTGAAGCGCGACATGCCGGGGCAGATGCGTCGCATCGCATCCTTTCTCGACATTCCCATCGACGAATCGAAGTGGCCGACGATCGTCGAGTTCTGCTCCTTCGACTGGATGAAGGCGCACGCCACGCGCAGCGTCCCGCTGGGAGGCGCGTTCTGGGACGCCGGAGCCCAGGTCTTCATCAACAAGGGCGTCAACGGGCGGTGGACGGACGTCCTGACGGCGGAGGAAAACGCGGAATACGAAGCGCGCGCGATCCGCGAGCTGGGACCCGACTGCGCGCGCTGGCTTGCGACCGGTCAGGGTTGACCTGGCGGTCCGCGGACGCGCATGGCAAGAGCGATGGCTGGCAAGCGCACGACGCCCCGTGACATCGACGAATATGTTTCCGGATTTGCACCGGAAGTTCGGCTGATCCTTGAACGGATCCGCTCGACGATCCGCAGCGCTGCACCCGGGGCGCAGGAGACGATCAGCTACCAGATCCCGGCGTTCAGGCAGAACGGCATCCTGGTGTACTTCGCCGCATTCAAGAAGCACATCGGTTTCTACCCACCCGTCAGGGGCGACGCCGCGCTCGAGAAGGCCGTCGCGCGCTATGCGGGAGAGAAGGGCAACCTGCGGTTTCCGCTCGATGAGCCGATTCCGTACGCTCTGATTGCTCGGATCGTGAAGTTGAAGGCAAGGCAGGATCGGAAGGAGACCACATGACGAACAAGGCAATCATGCTTTTCGCGCTGCTCTCGCTTGCGACAGTCGCGCACGCGGCGCCCGAGCCCTCGATCGCCCTGCCCGCCGACCTGGCGAGGGTGCTTCGCGATTACGAGGCGGCCTGGTCGACGATGAATGCAACCTCCCTGTCGCGCCTGTTCGCGGAGGATGGATTCGTGTTATCGAACGGGCACGAGCCGGTGCGCGGGCGTGCGGCCATCGAAGCGTTCTATCGGGGCCAGGGCGGGCCGCTGAGTCTGCGTCCGCTCGCGTTCGGGGCTGACGGACAGGTCGGGTACATCATCGGCGGGTTTGCGGCGATCCCCGGGCAACCCGACATCGGCAAGTTCACGCTGACCCTGCGCAAGGACCCGGAAGGCCAATGGCTGATCGTCTCCGACATGGACAACTCCAACCGGCGGCGGGACTGACGAGACCGTGCCATGGTGAGCCCTGCCGTTACGCTCCGCGCTTTCGTGGAACTGCGGTTCGGACGGTCCGCCTGATGCTGGTTCTCGAATCATCGCGACTGATGCTGCGACACTTCGAGCCAGACGATCTCGGGCCGCTCGCCGCCCTCTACTCCGACCCGGACATCCGCCGCTACTATCCGGACGGTGTTCGCACGCTCGAAGAAACACGCGAGGAGCTCGAATGGTTCCGCAGTGGCCACCCGGAGCGCCCGGAGCTCGGGCTCTGGGCGACGATCTACAAGCCGACAGCGCGACTCATCGGGCGCTGCGGACTGCTGCCGTGGACGCTGAACGGCGTCGACGAAGTCGAGGTCGCGTACCTGATCGACAAGAAGCTCTGGGGCCAGGGACTCGCGACCGAAGCCGCCGGCGCGATCGCGAGCCATGCTCACGCGCGCCTCGGTTTGCCACGCCTGGTCTGCCTGATCCTGCCTGGCAATGCAGCATCGTGCCGGGTCGCTGAGAAGATCGGCATGCGCTATGAGCGGAAGCTCGGCGCCGAGCACGCTCACGCAGCGTTGTACTCGCGGCCGGCGGCGGCCCCCTGCGGCGCGGCGCGGGCGTGAGCGCCGACGGACGGCCCAAGCACGCCTAGCTAGCAGAGAGTCATGGGCGAGAAGCGCGTCGACGTATTTTTCTACGGTCTCTTCATGGATGCGCAGGTGCTCGCCGCGCAGGGGATCCAGGCGACGAAGCCGAGACGCGCTTATGCGGAGGGCCTCAGGCTCCGTATTGGGCAACGCGCGACACTGGTCCCCGAGGGAGGCGCACGCTCCTACGGTATGGTTTACGCGTTGACCAAAGCCGAGCTCGAGCGGCTCTACGCACAGCCGGGGCTCGAGGCATATCGAGGGGAACCGATCGAGGTCCGTGTCTTCGACGGGTCGAAGCTGACGGCGATGTGCTACAGGCTCGCTGCTGCGCCGGAACTCGAGGAAGCCAACGAGGAGTACGCCTCGCGACTGCGAGATGTGCTGACCCGGCTGGGATTCCCACAGGAATGGACATGAATTTCCTCCCCTCGGGGCCGCTGCTCTCGGCGTTCGTCCTGGCCAGCCTGGTACTTGCAATCATTCCGGGACCCGCGGTGCTCTACATCGTGACCCGCAGCCTCGTTCAGGGGCGGCGCTCCGGGCTGACATCGGTCGTGGGCGTCGCGCTTGGCAATCTCGGTAACGCGATCGGTGCATCGCTGGGTCTTGCGGCGCTCTTCGCGGTGTCGTCGGTTGCCTTCACGGTCGTCAAGTACGCCGGCGCGGTGTACCTCGTGTATCTCGGCGTACAGGCGTTGCGCGCGCCGGCGCCGGAAACGCGGGCCGAGGCGTCGCCGCCAGTCCGTCTGCAGCGGATCTTCCGTGACGGGTTCCTGGTCGCACTTCTCAACCCCAAGACCGCGGTGTTCTTCGCCGCGTTTCTACCGCAATTCATGGACCCGGCGCTCCCGGCCATTCCGCAGGGCTTCTTGCTCGGTGCGCTGTTCGTCGGGATCGCCGGCATCACGGACACCGCATATGCGCTCACGGCCAGCACCGTCGCGCCGGTGCTGGCACGGGCCGGGCGCCTGCGTGCGGCCGGGCGTTATCTATTCGGTGGGACGTTCATTGGACTCGGCGTGCTGACGGCCTTCGGTGGCCCACGCACCCACGGGAAATAGTCAGCTTCCCGGTGCCACATCCGCGGAAGCGCCGGCCTCTTCTTCCCTGCCTGCGAACCGAAGCCGATCCTCTCCGCTGCCAAATCGGTACGTGTATCGCAGCGACACAAAATCCATTCCGGGATTCGGCTCGCGGATCCCGGCGTTGGAGAAGTGCTCGATGCGAAGCGCCAGGTCGTGCTCACCGTGCGCGCCCAACGCCTGTCCAACCGCGAGATGACTCTGGAAATTGAGCTCGGTCGAGAATGACCGGCTGCGGCTCTGAAACACCGGCATCAGCACGCTCGGGCCCGAGCCGATCTCCGCGTACCAGCCGCGCGAGCTCGAGCCGGAGAGACGCAGGCTCGGCACGGCGCTCAGCTGCGTGACCCAGGCTTCATCGCCCGATGCATCCTCGTCGGCTCGCCAGCGTCCGACGGCGAACTCCCACCGGCCGCGCAGCAGCAGCCAATCGCGGAGCAGCCAGGCGCGTCTCCAATGCCACTGCGCGCCGACGGACCACGAATCCGTCGCCGTCCCCGCGCCCACCTGTGAGAAGACGGCGTCCGGTTGCCAGCCGAGATCACCGGCCTCGGCCGTGGCGGCCGCGAGCCAGGCGACGACCATGAGCGCCGCGATCTTCACCGCGCACTCACCTGCACGCGCTCCGGAACGCGGGTCGGCCACCCGCCCGCCAGCGCCCGGTACAGCCCGACGAGCGCCGTCGCAGTGCGCGTGCGCCCGTCGGCGAAGGCGTCCTGTGACGAAAGCTGAGTGCGCTCGGCATCCAGCACGTCGAGCAGGTCGGTCGCCCCGGCGTCGAAACGCACCCGTGCGAGTTGCGCCGCGCGGGCGCTGTCTGTGGCCGCACGTTCGAGATGCTGGTCCTCGATGCGCGCGTGCGCGAACACCACGAGCGCGTTCTCGGTGTCTTCGAGCGCCAGCAGGACGGCTTGCTCGTAGCCCGCCAGCGCGCCCGACGCGTTGGCGTCGGTGGCGGCGATCCGCGCACGCACCCGGCCGACGTCCAGAAATGACCAGTCGACGCCCAGGGCCACGAGCCGTGTTTCGCTGTCCCGCTCGAAGAGCGCGCTGCTGTCGAAGGCCTGCGTCCCGATCAGGCCCGCGAGCGTGAAGCGCGGAAACAGGTCCGCGGTCGCCACGCCGATCCGTGCGGTGGCGGCATGCAGTCGCTCCTCGGCCGCGATGACGTCCGGACGCCGACGCAGCAGTTCGCCAGGCGTGCCGGGATCGAGCCGGTCCGGAAGCGTCGGCAGCGATGCTGGCGCGTCGAGCTCGGAGATCAACGCCCCTGGTGCATTGCCGGTCAGCACGGCGAGGCGGTGCTGCGTGACCGCGACCGCCGCCTCGAGCGCCGGCACGCGCGCCAACGTCGACTCGAGCTGGGCACGGGCGCGCGAGGTGTCGAAGTCGGTGCCGCGTCCCGCGGAGAGACGCACCTCGACGAGCTGCAGCGTCTCGCGCTGGTTGTCGGCGTTCTCGCGCGCCACGCGCAGGCGTTCCTGAAGACCGCGCAGCTCGAGGTAGCTTCGCGCCACGTCGCCCGCGATGATCACCTGCAGCGCCGCCAGGTCATGCGCGTTCGCACGCGTGTCGGCGCGTGCCGCCTCGACGTCGCGGCGGATCCGGCCGAAGAGGTCAAGCTCCCAGGCGGCGACGATCGAGCCTGAGTAGCTGTCGCTGTCGCGACCCTCGCGCGCGGCGCCGGACAGCTGGTCTGCGCTCACGCGGCTATCGCGCGCGGTGGCGCTGGCTGTGACCGTCGGAAAGCGGTCGAACCCGGTCTCGCGCGCGAGCGCGTTCGCAGCATCGTAGCGGGCCAACGCAACGCGCAGGTCGTGATTGGCGAGCAGCGCCGCCTCGACCAGTCGGGTCAACACCGGGTCGTCGAAGCCAGCCCAGAACTCGGCATCGGGATCCGGGGTCGCGACGACCTCCGGCGCGGCGACATCGCCATCGGTCAAAGCGGCGTCGCGGGCGAAACGGCCGGGTACGGGCACCTCGGGACGCACATAGTCCGGGCCGACGGCACAGGCAGCCACCATCGCCGTCACGACGGCGAGCGACAGCGCGCGCAGGATATGGAACTCAGGCATGGGCGACCTCCAGGGGCAGCTCAGGCTGCACAACGGGCCGGCGACGAGTCACGAGCCTGCGCAACGCGACATAGAACACGGGGGTCAGGAACAGGCCGAAGAGCGTCACGCCGAGCATCCCGGCGAACACGGTGATGCCCGTGACCGAACGCACCTCCGCGCCTGCGCCGTGCGAGAGCACCAGCGGCACGGTACCGGCGATGAACGCAACGGAAGTCATCACGATCGGGCGCAGACGCAGGCGGCAGGCTTCCAGCGCGGCCTCGATGATTCCCCTGCCCTGGATTTCCAGCTCGCGGGCGAATTCGACGATCAGGATCGCGTTCTTGCAGGCGAGACCCATGAGCACGACGAGTCCGACCTGCACGAACGTGTTGTTGTCGCCGCCGGTGAGCTTGACGCCGAGCAGCGCAGAGAGCATGCACATCGGCACGATCAGGATCACCGCCAGCGGCAGCGTCCAGCTCTCGTACAGGGCGGCGAGCACCAGGAAGGCGAGCAGGATCGCAAGCGGGAACACGACCAGTGCCGCCTTGCCCTGGGTCGCCTCCTCGTAGCTCAGGTCCGTCCACTCGATATTCATGCCGTTCGGCAGCACGCGGGTCGCCAGCTCCTCGATGGCGGCCATCGCCTGACCAGAGGACATCACGCGCGGATCGGCCTCACCGAGCATGTCGGCGGCGGGATAGCCGTTGTATCGAATCACGGGATCCGGGCCGTAGGATTCGCTTACCGTCACCATGCTGCCGATCGGCACCATCTCACCGCGATCGTTGCGGGCACGCAGGTTGGCGATGTCCTCGACACTGTCGCGGAACGGCCCGTCGGCCTGCGCAATCACCTGCCAGGTGCGGCCGAACAGGTTGAAGTCGTTGACGTAGGCCGAGCCCAGGTAGGTTTGCAGTGTGTCGAACAGCTCCGTCAGCGGCACGCCCTGCGCCTTGGCCTTGACCCGGTCCACGTCGGCGTCGAGCTGCGGCACGTTCGCCTGGTAGCTCGTGATCGGAAAGCCCAAGCCCGGCGTCTGCGAAGCCGCGCCCTGGAATGCGCCGACGGCGGTTTGCAGCGCGCCGTAGCCGAGATTGGCGCGGTCCTCGATGAAGAGTGCGTAGCCCGAGCCGTTGCCGAGGCCCTGGATCGGCGGTGGCATCAGCGAGAAGGCGAATGCCTCCTGGATGCCGGCGATCTTCTGGTTGATCTCGGCGTTGATCTGCGCGGCACTCAGGTGGCGCTGATCGAACGGCTTCAAGGGGAAGAACACCACGCCGCTGTTGGGCGTATTGGTGAACTGCAGCGGGTTCAGACCGGGGAATGCGACCTCGTTCTGCACGCCCTCCGTGTTCATCGCGATCTCGGCCACTTTCTTCAGCGCCGCATCGGTGCGCTCGATCGAAGCGCCTTCCGGCAGCTTGACCCCCGCTATCAGGTACAGCTTGTCCTGCAGCGGAATGAAGCCGCGCGGCACCCACTGGAACACGAGCGCGGTCGCCACCAACAACATGGCGTACACGGCGAACACCCGGCCACGCCCGCCCAGCATGCGCGACACCGACCCCTGGTAGCGATCCGAATTGCGCTTGAAGAAGCGATTGAACGGGCGAAACGCCCAGCCGAACAGCCGCTCGATCAGGCGCGACAGCGCGTCCTTCGGCGCTCCGTGCTCCCTGAGGAGGCGCGCCGCCAGCGCCGGCGACAAGGTCAGCGAATTGATTGCCGAGATCACCGTTGAGATCGCGATGGTCACGGCGAACTGCTTGTAGAACTGGCCGGTGACACCGGTCAGAAACGCCATCGGCACGAACACCGCACACAACACCAGCGCGATCGCGATGATCGGCCCCGACACCTCCTTCATCGCCTGGTGCGCCGCGGCCAGTGGCGTCCGGCCTTCTTCGATGTTGCGCTCGACATTCTCCACCACCACGATCGCGTCATCGACGACGATGCCGATCGCCAGCACCAGCCCGAACAGCGTCAAGGTGTTGATCGAGAAACCAAGCACGTACAACGCCGCGAACGTACCGACGATCGACACCGGCACCGCGATCAGCGGGATGATCGAGGCGCGCCAGGTCTGCAGGAAGAGGATCACCACCAGCACGACCAGCAGCACCGCTTCCATCAGGGTGGTCACCACCGCCTTGATCGAATCGCGCACGAAGATCGTGGTGTCGTAGATTGACTCGTATGCGATGCCCGGCGGAAAGCGCTTGGCGAGCTCCTCCATCCTGGCGATCGTCGCGTCCCGGATCTCGAGGGCATTGGCGCCTGGCGCCTGGAAAATGCCGATCGCGGCCGCTTCCTTGCCGTCCAGCCGCGCACGCAGCGTGTAGTCGCCGGCGGCCAGTTCCAGCCGTGCGACGTCGGCGAGGCGCACGATCTCGCCGTCGGCGCCGCTCTTGAGCACGATGTCGCCGAACTCCTCGGTCGTGCTCAAGCGACCCTTCGCGTTGATCAACGTCAGGAAGTCGCTGCCGCTCGGCATTGGCTCGGCGCCGAGCTGGCCCGCCGAGACCTGGATGTTCTGTTCGCGCACCGCGCGCACCACGTCGCCCGCGGTCAGACCACGCGACGCGATCTTGTCCGGGTCGAGCCAGACCCGCATCGCGTAATCGCCGCCGCCGAAGATCTGTGCATCGCCGACGCCGGGCAGGCGCGCCAGCTCGTCCTTCACATGCAGGCGCATATAGTTGCGCAGATAGAGCGTGTCGTACTTGCCGTCGGTCGACACGAGGTGCACCACCATGAGGAAGACGGGCGATTGCTTCTGCGTTGTCACACCCTGCCGCCGCACGTCTTCGGGCAGGCGCGCCAGCGCCTGGGCAACGCGGTTCTGCACCCGCACCGCCGCATCGTCGGCATCGGTGCCGGGACGGAATGTGACCGTCATCTGCAGGACGCCGTCGGATCCGGCGATCGACTTGAGGTACGTCATGTCCTCGACGCCGTTGATCGCCTCTTCCAGCGGTGTGGCCACAGTCTCGGCGATGACCTTCGGGTTGGCGCCGGGATATACCGTGCGCACGACCACCGAAGGTGGCACCACTTCCGGGTACTCGCTGATCGGCAGCAGCGGGATCGCGATCAGCCCTGCGGCGAAGATCACGATCGAAAGCACCGCGGCAAAGATCGGGCGGTCGATGAAGAATTTTGAGAAATCCATTTGTGTATCCCTACCGCGGCGCAGCCGCCGCGCGTCCCGGTTCTAGAGCGCCGCCACCTTCTGTCCCGTGCCCGGTGGATCGCCCATGGCGATCACCTGCGGCGTCACCGGCATCCCGGCGACGAACACCTTCTGCACGCCGTGCACGATCACCTGGTCGGCCGGCTCGAGCCCCGCACTCACGACGCGCAGCCCGCCGACCATGCGACCGAGCTCGATGTCCCTGCGCACGGCCGTATTGCCCGGCCCGAGCACGTAGACGTATTTGCGGTCCTGGTCCGTGAGCACGGCCTTGTCGTCGACCAGAAGCGCGTGGAACACACCGCTGCCTTCCAGCTGGACCCGCGCGAAGAGTCCCGGCGTGAACACGCGATCGGGATTCGGCACGACGGCGCGTGCACGGATGGTGCCCGTGCGCGAATCGACCTGGTTGTCGGTGAAGTCGAGCGTTCCCGAGTGCGGGTAGCCCGTCTCGTTCGCGAGACCGATGCGCACTGGGTTGCGCGATTCGCCGCGCTCGCCGCGACGAGCGAGCTCGTTGTAGCCCAGGTAGGTCTGCTCATCGGCCTCGAAATAGACGTGCACGGGGTCGAGCGAGACCAGCGTCGTCAGCAGCGTCGTGTCGGCCTGCGCGAGGTTACCGACCGTCACGACGGCGCGGCCGGCACGGCCGTCGATCGGCGCACGAACCTCGGTGAACTCGAGATCGAGCCGCGCGCGATCGAGGGCAGCCTCGGCGGCACGCACGGCGGCGTTACCCTGGGTGGCCGCTGCGTTGCGGGCGTCGAACTCCTCGCCCGAAATCGCCCGCGCGTCGACGAGCGTCTGCGCGCGCGCCAATTCGCTGCCCGCCAGCTTCGACTCGCTGCGGGCGCGCTCGAGCTCCGCCCGTGCGCGATCGAACGCCGCCCGGTAGCTGCGCTGGTCGATCAGGAACAGGAGGTCGCCCTTGCGAACCTCCTGGCCCTCCTCGTAGGCGACTCGCTCGACGTAGCCGCTGACGCGTGGCCGGAGCTCGACGGTCTCCACGGCGCTGACGCGGCCGGTGAACTCGTCCCACTGCCGCACGTCGCGCGACACGACCTGTGCGACGCTCACTTCGGGCGGCGGCGGCATATTTGCGCCGTCTGCCGACTTTTCACCTTCGACGGTCTGGCTGAATCCGACCACCATGCCGCTGGCCAGCGCCAGGATGGCGAGCCCGAATCCATACCGGGCGACGAATCTACGGGGTGTCATCTGCATCTACCTCATTGCGGTCAATAAAACTCAGCGCCTTCAGGAACGAGCGCACGTCCGGAAGGCTCGTTCCTTTGGTAGTCGTTGCTGCGGTCGCGGATTCGACGCCTCCTTCGTTGTGCACGGCGAGGCGTGCAAAGCGCACGACAGGGCCCGCGGACTCGCCGGGGCGGTCGCGATCGATCAGCTGCAACGCGCGTCGTCCGATAGCGAGGCCGCTCGGCCATTCGGGGCAGTGATGTGCACACGGTGTCTCACCCCGGACCGGCGCGCCGATCGAAAGCATCTGCACGCGGACATCGAGCGAGCGCCCCTCGTCGTGGAGGACGCAGGCGAGCATGCGCAGCCCGGCGGCAGCGACCGAGCGGAAACCGTAGTTGGACCACGGTGCTTCGGTGCCTGGGCCGCCGATGAAAACGTAGCTGCCAACACGCCGCGCCTCGGCGAGAAGCGGGATCAGGTGTCGCGCTGCGGCAAGGTGCGGCAGCAGGTCGTCGTCGAGGGTGCGGCGCAGCACCTCCGACGGGTGATCGATGAGGCGGCCGCGACCCTGATCACCGCACATCGCGTCAACGACGCCAGCGAGGGGCCGGCCATCCCTGCGGAGCATCTCCGCAAGCCGCGCCCCGTCGGCGTCCGCTGCGATCGTGGTCGCGAGCACCGACGCATCCGCACCGCCGTGCTCGAGGCGGAGTTGCTCGAGCTGCTGCAGGTTCCGGGCCACCGCAATCACGGGGCGGCCCACCTCAAGCGCCGCACGCACCACCCCGCGACCGACCGCGCCGGTCGCCCCGAGGACTACGAGGGGGGTCTTGATTGTCCCATCCGCGGGACTTTTACTCCCAACAGTGGGACGATCGGCTGCAGCCCTTCGACTTCTGCCGACCGAGCCGACACCGTGCGATAATTTCCCAATATCAAGCAACATTGCCGTGTTCTTCCCTTTCACGGCGCGTACGATAGGCGTCAACACGCCACTTGATTAGTCGGTATTTTTGGAAATAATTATCCCGGTGCAGGGCTAATCAACCGGACTCAGGGAATGACCATGTCCAGGGATCTCAACGACACGCTGGTTTTCGTCAAAGTCGTGGAGCACGGCAGCTTCATCTCCGCCGCACGAGCATTGCGGCTGCCGAAGACCACGGTCAGCCGCAAGGTCCAGGATCTGGAGACGCGGCTTGGCGCGCAGCTCCTGCATCGCACGACGCGCAAGCTTGGCCTCACCGAGGCGGGCAACATCTACTTCGAACATTCGCAGCGCATCTCCCGCGAGCTCGATGAAGCCAAGAGCGCCGTCAGCGAGCTGCAGGGCGGGCCGCGCGGATGGCTGCGCCTGACCGCGCCATACTCACTCGGCATCACCTGGATTGCGCCACTGCTCGGAGAGTTTCGCGCGCGTCATCCGGAAGTACGCGTCGACATGGTGCTTTCCAACGAGTCGCTCGATCTGATCGACAAGGAGATCGACGTCGCTCTGCGAGTCGGCAACCTGCCGGATTCGGGCCTCGTCGCCCGACGCCTCACGGTTTTCCGTACGCAGGTCTACGCGAGCCCGAGCTATCTCGCACGACACGGCGAGCCGCTGCACCCGGACGACCTTCAGCACCACCAGACACTCGCACTCGACAAGTACAGCCGCAACGGCGCCGGGTACGTCTGGCCGCTGAATGACGGGACGCGTGTGACCGACTACCGTATCGACCCGGTGCTGGTTGCCAGCGATCCCGGGGCGCTGATGCCCGCGTTGCTCGCCGGCGAGGGCTTGATGCTCGCCGCCGACCTCATGGTCAAGCCGCACGCCGAGCATGGGCAGGTGCAGCGGGTGCTCGCCGGCTGGACCGGCCCGGCCCCGGATTTCAGCGCGGTGTTCCCGCGCGGCCAGGCGAAGTCGCCGAAGGTGCGCGCGTTCGTCGACTTTCTCCTGCAGCGGCTCAACTTCGACACCGACTACATGGAAGTGCTGTGCCCGAACCGGAAGTGCTATGAAGCGGCGCTCCCCGCAACTGCGTTCGAAGAGAACGGCGCCGCCGAACCGGCCGGACTGTCGCACGCCGTTATCGCCGAGGTGGAAGGCTCACTCGACGAAGACGCCGCGGCGGCATAGCGCGGCGCTGCAACCTGGTTCACCATAGGCCTGCGGCATGGAACTGCGATGCGGCCTCTTCGGTGCCGGAGCTTTTTGCGGGTATTCAGTTATGACCATCGCCCCGCGGAATGAGCCGATGAGCGACGCGGATCCGCCGGCTGCTGGCTACAGCTGCACGGTCGAATCCCGCCAGGGATACCTGCACCTCTCGATCAGGGGCGAGAACACGGTCGCAAACGTTCGCCGGATTCTCGGCGACATGGTCGCCGCCTGTGCGCAGCATGGCTCCTCGCGCGTGCTGGTCGAGGAGCATCTGAGCGGTCCGAGTCTGAGCACCGTCGAGGCATTCGAGATCGTCTCGGAAGGCAGTACGACGGCGCGATCGCTGGTTCAGCAGATCGCCTATGTCGATACCAACCCCGAGCACGATTCCTCGCTGCTGCAGTTCATCGAGACGGTGGCCGTCAATCGCGGCGTGCGCGTCCGCCTGTTTGCGACGGTGCGCGAAGCCGAGGCGTGGCTCGCCACTCTGCCTCCCCGATGATCGCGCGCCTCTGGTACGGGCGCGGGCGCGCCGCTAAAGCGGCGCGGTATCGTCGGTGGCGGGTCTTCCGTCGACCCTGAAACCGGCTCATGATGAACATCGGATTGCGTCTCGCAGGAGCAAGGACGTGCATCGCCATACCGCGCGGGTGAGCTGGCTGCGAAACGGCGCGGCGTTTACCGACAACCGCTACAGCCGTGG
>Ga0207675_100002395_pt1 | contig 18566 bp, 14 predicted proteins | sample KBSSwiS42_FD_184305 | JGI IMG/M metagenome (GOLD analysis project Ga0207675, IMG submission 184305) | Switchgrass rhizosphere microbial communities from Kellogg Biological Station, Michigan, USA - KBS Switchgrass S4-2 (SPAdes) (version 2) | ecosystem: Host-associated > Plants > Roots >... | reverse complement strand
CACCGATGGGATCCGCCGCTTCTACCGGCACCCGGTGTCGATGGTCGGCACGGACTCGACGTTCGTCGGCGCCAAGCCCTCGCCACGCTCGTACGGCAGCTACCCGCGGATCCTCGGCCAGTTCGTGCGCGACGAGGCGCTGCTCTCGCTCGAGCAGGCCGTGGCGAAGATGACCTCGATGCCGGCGGCGCGGCTGGGACTGAAGGATCGCGGCACGCTTCGCGACGGCGCTCCGGCGGACATCACCATCCTCGAATTGCGAACGGGCGAGTTCGAATTCGTCGACAACCCCCACACGGTTCGCAAAGGGACGACCAAGCTGTTTACGCGCGCCACCGTGTTCGCAGGCAAGCTGGCCGGGAGATCTGCCTGATTCGCCCCGAGTCGATGCGCGAAGGCGGCACTGTCTGTGTCGAGACGTATGCCCGCCTTCACTTCGGGGTGCTCGACCTTCGTGGGAGCGAAGGGCGATGGTTCGGCGGAATCGGCGCGGCCGCTTCGGCGCCGTCGCTCTGGCTGTCGGCATCCCGAGCCGATGCATTGACCATCGAAGGCGACGACGCGGATCGAGCGGCGGCCTTTGCCCGCCAGTTCCTGGACTACCACCATGTCTCGCACGGCGCTTTCATTCAGGTCCATCGCGCGCTGCCGCCCCATGCCGGCCTGGGGTCGGGCACGCAACTGGCTCTCGCCATCGGTCGGGCGCTGGCCGATCTCTACGACCTCGATGCGCGGCCGGCTGCGCTCGCGCACGCGATGAATCGCGCGCAGCGATCGGCGATCGGTACCTGGACATTTGCTGGCGGCGGTCTCGTTGTCGAGGGAGGTCGACGCGCCGGAAGCAGCGAATGCGGTCCTCTCATCGCCCGGTTGCCGTTTCCCGACACATGGCGCTGTGTCGTCGTCGTGCCGGAGGGACCGCCGGGCATCAGCGGCGCCGATGAAGCCGACGCGTTCGCGCGTCTTCCGAAGCCGTCAGAGCAGGACGTTCATCACGTGTCACATCTGGTGCTCATGACGCTGCTGCCCGCGCTCGCTGATGGCGATCTCGATCAGTTCGGCCGCGCGCTGACAGCCGTGCAGGAGATCACCGGACGCTGGTTCGCGTCGGCGCAAGGGGGTACATTCGCGTCGGGACCAAGCCGAGCGCTGGTGCGTCAACTTGGGGACTGGGGTGCGACGGGTGTCGGGCAGAGCTCATGGGGCCCAACGGTCTACGGCATCGTCGCGGGATCGGAAGCAGCGTCGCGCCTCGCCGATCGCGTGCGCGAGGCGCTTGGGTCGGCTGGTCAGGTGTTCGAGGGACCGTTTCGATCCGAAGGCGCTCGCGTGTGGCGCGCGTGACCAATCGCCAGCGCGCGGCGGGCACCATGCTACGATCGCCCGCCGTGGAGGCCACATGATTAAGGTCAGCGTGTTATATCCAAACGCATCGGATGTGAAGTTCGACATGGCGTACTACCTCGATCGACACATGCCGATGGTGGCGCAGTTGCTGGGTGGTGCGCTCAAAGGCATGAACGTCGAACAGGGCGTCGCGGGTGGGCAGCCTGGTGTGGCCGCTCCATATGTAGCGCTGTGCCATCTGGCGTTCGACTCGATCGATGCGTTTCAATCGGTGTTCGACAAGCACAGCGCACAGATACTTGCCGATATACCGAATTACACCAACGCGCAGCCCACGGTTCAGATCAGCCAGGTGAAGCTGTGATCGAGTTCACGGGAGGCCGGGTATTGGCTGCTGCGCTGGTCTTGTCAGCGACGGCGTCGATGGCGTCCGCGCAGCCACGCGCGATCTATCAGCAGACGCAGTACAAGGGTCAGGAGATCGGCAAGCTCACCGGTGACGTGTACTACGCTCGCATGGACGATTACCTCTCGGTGTTCATGGTGACGCCCGACGGCATCGTCCTTGTCGAACCAATCGGGACCGAATTCGCGACCTGGCTGAAGGGCGAGCTGGCGACGAGGTTCAAGGTGCCCGTGAAGTACGTGATCTACAGTCATCATCACTGGGATCACGGGTCCGGTGCGGCCGTCTACGCCGACACTGCCCGGATCATCGGCCACGAAGCGATGATCGCGCGGCTGGCGATGCCGCCGGCGACGACACCGCTGCCGCAGAATGTGCGCGCGCAGGATCGCAACGGCAACGGACGCATCGAACAGGACGAGGCGCAAGGCAACCTGCAGGCGCAGTTCGCTCTCTACGACGCCGACCGCGACGGTGCGCTGAGCGGCGCGGAAGTGACGCGCGGGCCGCTGGCCTTCGTCCGTCCCCCGGATCTCACGTATCGCGATCCGATCACGATCACGCTCGGCGGCAAGCGCGTGGAGGTGCTCCCGCGACCCACGGCGCACGCCGACGACAACACGATTGTGCGTTTCGTTGACGGGACCGGCGTGCTGTTCGCGTCAGACTGGATCACCGTGAAGCGAGTGCCGTTTGGCGGTGATGTGGCGACGAAGGACGAATTGGCACTGGTGAAAGCCGTCGAGGCTCTCGACTTCGATCAGTTCGTGTGCAGCCACGGCATGCTGGGGAAGAAGGCCGATGTGATCGCCAACATCCGGTATCGCGAGGAACTGCGAGCCGCGGTCGCCAAATCCATTGCCGCCGGTCAGTCAGTCGAACAGGCACAAGCGAGCGTCACGATGGACGCGTACAAGGATTGGGAGTTCTACGCGCAGCAGCGTCCCGCCAACGTTGCCGGCACCTACCGCGCGTTGACCAGCGGTCGATGAGCACGTCCGGGAGCGGCGTTCGAGGGCTCGATCACGTCGCGGTGCCGATGCAGAACACCGCCGCGATGATGGCGTTTTATCGCGGACTTGGACTGGACGTCACCGAGACGCCGCGAGCGTGTTCAGTCCACATCGGCTCGCAGATGATCAACTTCCACCGGCCGGAGACCTGGCAGGATCCGGCGTTCACCTTGCGTGCCCCCGGTACGAAACCGCCGGCAGGCGATTTCTGTGTCGTGTGGGAGGGAAGCGAGGCCGAGTTGAGATCGCTGCTCGAACAGGTCGGCGTGCGCATCGAGGAAGGACCGGTCGAGCGTCGTGGTGGCCGCCGGGTCATGGCCTCGAGCATCTACGTCAGGGATCCTGACGGCAACTTGCTCGAGTTCATGCGGTATTAGCTAGGTAGCTAGGTAGCTAGGTAGCTCGGTAGCTTGCTAATACCCGGCAACCCAGCTACCTAGTAACCCAGCAACCCAGCTACCTATTTACCCGCCGACCCTAGCGGCCGGCGATCCGGAGGCATGCTGAGTGGCGCCAGCCGTGGCGGCGTGCGTGGCTCGCTGCTGGTGCTGGAATCCCTGAGGATCACGCTCAATTCGACAGGCTGACCGAGGACGATGTCGACCGACTGCTTACGCTCGCCGAACTGCGGGTGGCGCACGAGTACCTCGCGCGTGCCGATCGGGACCCGAAGCGCTGCCAGCGGTGCGGTCCCGACGGCTTCGCCTTCGATGAAAATCTGGGCGCCGGCTTCGGTGGTGACGCGCAGTGAACCTTGAGGAAGCGTCACCGGGTACGTCGTGATTTCGCCGGGCTTGATCGTGAATTCAGCATCCTCGCGATAACCGTAGTGGGTGTTCACGAGCCTTACCTTGTAAGACCCCGGTGCCAGCAACACGTGACCTTCGGCGCTGGTGCCGATCTTGCGATTGCCGTCATAGATCTCGAGCGGGATGCGGGATGTGATCGAGAGGAAGCCGGCAGTGATCTCATAGCGTGCGACGGTTCGCTCGCCAGCCTGTACACGGACAGTCCGGCGCAGCGTTCCCGATTCACCTTCGAGAATCAGGGCATGGCGGCCGGCGGCAAGGTTCTTGACCGTCAGCGGCGTGAAGCCCGCCTCGCGGCCATCGAGAACGACACGCGCACCATCGGGAACCGATTCGACGCGCAGCTCACCCGATCCCTTGGCATCAACCGTGACCTCTTCGACGACCTCGGGGGCTGCGGCCGCAGGTGCCGGTGTGGCGGCGGTCTCGGGGGCGGACTTCCGACCCTTGAAGACGCCGAATGCCAGCGCGCCGACGACGGCGACGACGATGACGGCGGCCGCGATCATCCACGGCTTGCGATCCCGATCTTGCGTGTGCATCGGAATCGGCGGCCGCGCGCCTCGCTGATCGGCGACGAATCCATCGTCTGACCAATCGCGTACCGCCAGCGGAGCCGGTGAGGGCCGCGCGACCGGTGCCATTGCTTTCGCGCGCGCCACTTCCTTGGCGACGGCTTCTTCCGCGGCGATGCGCGCCTGCTCAGCCGATGCCTGGCGGAGGCGCAACATCTGGGCGCGCACTTCATCGAGTTCTGCTGTCCGCCGTTGATCGGCCTCGGCCTTGATGGCGGCCACTTCCATCTGCAGCCGCGCATTCGCCTCTTTCTGCGCTCGTTCTGTCTCCTCGCGCAAGCGGGACTCGGCCGCCTCGCGGATCAACGTCGCTTCAGCTTCGATCGCTCGCGCGGCTTCCTCGTCGGCAGCCTCACGCAGCTCGCGTGCTTCCTGTTCCCGTCGTTCGGCCGCGTCACGCTGCGCCTGTTCGAGCGCGCGCTTGGCCGTGTCCGCCTCCTTGCGGACACGCGCGAGCTCGGACTCGAGCCGCGCGTCAGCTTCAGCGCGGAGCCGTTCGACCGTGTTCTCGAGCTCGCGTGCAGCGTGCGTTTCGACCTCTTCAAGCGCCTTCTGCGCGGCGGCGTCACGCTGCGCCGCGCTTGCGCGCTGCGACATCTCGTGGAGGCGGCGGGCCTCCTCGGCCTCCGTGCGCACCCGTTCGACTTCCGCCTGCAGGTGTGCGTCGGCCTCGGCCCTGACGCGGGCGACTTCCGCTTCGAGTGCGACCGCGGCAGCCTCCTCGGCCGATTGCCGTGCCTCTTCGGCCGCGACTTCGCGAAGCCACTCGACTTCCTGCTGCGTTTTCTCTTGAGCGAGCCGTGCTTCGGTGGCCTCCTTGCGCAGTCGCTCGAGCTCGGAGATCAGATTCGCATCGGCATCTGCCTTGGCGCGTGCGAGCTCGGCTTGGAGCTCGCGTGCGGCTGATTCCTCGGCTGCCTTGTCCGATTGGGCATCGCGATCGACGTCGCGCGCGAGATCCGCGGCCCGTCGTGCCTCCTCGGCCTCGGCGCGAAGACGCGTGAGTTCGGTGTTGAGTTTGGCGTCAGCGTCTGCCCTGACGCGTGCCACTTCGGCTTCGAGCTCGTGGGCGGCGGCCGCCTGCGCCGCCATGCGCGCTTCCTGCGCGGCGAGCTCGCGCAAGGTTTCGGTTTCGAGCTGGGTCTGCGCTTGTGCGAGCCGTGCCTCGGCGGCTTCCTTGCGCAAGCGTTCGAGATCGCCCCGCAGCCCGGCCTCGGCTTCAGCGCGAACGCGGGTGACTTCCGTTTCGAGCGCGCGCGCGGCCGCTTCGTGCGCCGCTTTCCGTACTTCCTGCGCGGCTTCGTCGCGACGCTTGTCCGCCTCGCGCTGGGCCTCTTCCTGCGCGCGGCGCGTGTGATCCGCTTCGATGCGCAGCCGCTCGAGTTCCGCAGACAGTCGCGAGTCGGCCTCGGCCTGTACGCGCGCGACCTCGGCTTCCACGGCGCGGACGGCGGATTCCTGCGCGGCGATTTGCGCCTCGATCGCTGCCGCGGCGCGGAGCGCGTTGGTTTCCTTTTCGCTCTGCGCCTGCGCCTGCGCGGCCTCCTGCTGCAGCCGCTCCAATTCCTTGCCGAGTCGGGCCTCGCCCTCGGCTTTCACGCGCGCCACTTCGGCCTGGAGCGCGAGCGCGGCCGCATCTTCTGCGGCCTTACGCGCCGCGTGCGCCGCCGCCTCGCGACGCTCCTCTGCCTCACGCTGCGCCAGTTCCTGCGCGCGACGTGTCTTCTCGGCGTCCTGACGCGAGGCTTCGAGCTCGGCCTTCAACCGTGCATCGGCATCGGCCCTGAGGCGAGCGACTTCTGTTTCGAGGGCCTGAGCAGCCGCGCGTTCGCCGCTTTGGCGTGCTTCGATGAGGGCTTCCTCGCGCTTCTTGTCCGCGTCGCGCTGCGCCTGTTCCTGCAGGGCCCGGGCGGCATCGGCCTCGACACGCAGGCGCTCGATCTCTGTCTGGATCAGGGCTTCTGCTTCGGCACGCGCGCGCGCCACTTCATCGGCCAGCGCCATCGCCGCGGCTTCCTCGGCGATGCGGCGTGCTTCCTCGGCGGCCCGCTGTTCATGCTCGCGACGCACACGCTCGGCTTCTTCGCGAACGCGATCGATCTCGCCCTGGAGTTGCTGATCGGCCTGCGAACGCACACGCGCAAGTTCCGCCGCCAACCGGGCTTCAGTTTCCGATTTCACCCGTGCGACTTCTTCGGCGGCGGCGCGGGCGGCGGCTTCTTCCGCGGCGGCCCTGGCCTCCTGAACCTCGCTCTCGCGCATCGCGGCGGCTTCCGCCTGGATGCGGGCGATCTGCTCGGCTTTCGCGCGCTCGGCAGCCTCCTTCGTGCGCACCAACTGATCGGCGAGCGCCTGGTCGGCGCTCGCTCGGACGCGCGTGAGTTCATCAGCCAGCTTCCGCTCGGCCTCATCGCGCACTTGTCGAAGTTCGGCGGCGAGCGCCTCGCGCGTGGTGGCTTCGGCGGCGGCCCGCGCCTGCGCCACGGCGGCTTCGCGTTGCACGGCGGCTTCCGCTTCTATCCGTGCGAGTTCCGCGGCGCGCTGCTCCGCGGCTTCGGCGCGTACGCGTTCGAGCTCCGCGGCCATCTTTGCGGCGGCCTCGCGCTGCGCCGCGGCCTCGGCTTCGATGCGCGCCAGTTCCGCGGCGCGCTGCTGGGCCGCTTCGGCCCGCACACGCTCGACTTCGGCGGCCATTTTCGCGGCGGCCTCACGCTGCGCCGCGGCCTCGGCTTCGACGCGGGCCATCTCCGTCGCGCGCTGCTGGGCCGCTTCAGCCCGCACACGCTCGACTTCGGCGGCCATCTTCGCGGCGGCGTCACGCTGCGCCGCGGCCTCGGCCGCTTCGCGCACGCGCTCGACCTCGGCGGCCATCTTCGCGGCCGCTTCACGTTGCGCCGCGGCCTCCGCTTCCAAGCGCGCCCGTTCCGCCGCGCGCTGTTCGGCCGCCTCAGCGCGTACGCGCTCGACTTCCGCGGCCACCCGCGCGTCGGCCTGCGCCTGGACAAGGGCGATCTCCGCCGCGTGCACCTCCGGATCGACGCCGTCCGCCGCGGTCCAGGGCTGATCGCCGGAACGGCGCGTTCGGGCGAGGTCGTCAATCGGGATGTGGAGATCGGATTCGTGGTCCTCGTCGATTTCCGGCGTGGTGTCCGGTCCGGTATAGGCGGAAATCGCGGCCGCGATCGGGTCGGGGGCGGGCTCATCTACGATCGGATCGATCGATCGCGTAGCGTTTGATACTGTCGCGACCGGAGTCGTGAATGCCTCGAAGGTCTGATCGCCGGTGACCAGTTCCTCGATCTCGTGCACCGGGTCGGTCTCGAGCGCCGACGCCTGCGAGAGCAGCTCCAGTTCCACCGGATCGATGTCATGCGTCTTGGGCGCTTCAACCGCTGTCGCGAAAAAGTCGCGTTTACCCGAGGGAACGGGAGGAGGGGCGCTCGCGGGCGCCTTCGCCGCAGCGGCTGGCGGAGCCGGCGGAGTGCCGTTTGCCTTTCCGAGAGATTTGCCGATCTGTGAAACGAAGGTGGCACGGTCTCCATTGCGGAGTGCTGGGATGGACAGCGTCGGCGGGGTCCCGTTCCGGCTCACGGACTTGAGGTGGTCCACCACCCGGTCGCGGTGACGATCGGAGATGGATTCGCTGAAGAGAACCAGGTCAGGGAGTTGGCGATTGATGGCGACGACGGCAGCGTAGGCAGACGTGACCAACACGAATTCCGCGCCGACGTCGTTGCGGACGATTTGGCGCAGAGCTTCCGCTTTGGACGCTTCCGGTTCGATGGCTAGGACCCGACCCATGTCAGAGTTCACCCTTTGGCAAGATCGACAGAATCGCAATTGATGTGCCACGACTGTAGGCGCGCGTGGGAGTGTTGTAACTTTCAAATGGGGCTGATGTTGCGGGCGTAGTAGAGAGTAAGGCGCACGCGCTGCTCCCGACGGCTGTGACAACTTTGGTATCGGGATGACGATTTTTCGGATCGCTGTTACGACACTGAGCGCAGGGATGTGAAGATGACCTATTTCTGACATTACGCCTTTGGCGGCTGATAGGACTCAATGCTCCTGACCCCCCGTCTCCTTCTGACCCTTGTCACGAGTCTCGTGCTTGCGGCGACCGTTCACGCGCGCGCCGGGAGGCCGGCGCAATCGGCCATCATCCTTGCGACCACAACCAGCACGCAGGACAGCGGACTGCTCGATGTGCTCGTTCCGCGTTTCGAGAAAGAGCGCGGCATCGCAATCAAGGTGATTGCTGTCGGCTCGGGTGCGGCGCTGCGAATGGCGGCGAGGGGCGATGCCGACGTCATTCTCGTGCACGCGCCCGCGGCGGAGCGTCGATACGTCGAGGCCGGCGATCTGGTCGATGGCCGCGCCGTGATGCACAACGACTTCGTGATTACCGGTCCGGGTGACGATCCCGCCGGCATTCGAGCTTTGACCTCGGTGAATGACGTGATGCGCGCGCTCGCGACGCGCGGGGCGTTCGTGTCGCGTGGGGATGATTCAGGAACGCATTCGCAGGAACTGGCTCTGTGGGCAGCGGCGCGCATCGATCCGCGGTCGATCCAGCGCCGCGAAGAGACCGGGCAGGGAATGGGTGCGACGCTCAGCATCGCCGACCAGCGGCGCGCCTACACGCTTACGGACCGGGGAACCTATCTATCGCTGCGCCGACGTCTCAAACTGGCAATCCTCTTCCAGGGCGACGCCAGCCTCCGCAACCTGTATCACGTCTACGCGGTGAACCCGGCGAAGAATCCGCGAATCCAGCGCGACGCGGCGCGAACATTCATCGACTTCCTCGTATCTCCGCCGATTCAACAAGCCATTGCCGACTTCAAACGTGCTGAGTACGGTGAATCGCTGTTCTTTCCAGATGCGTTGCCACAATAGCTTCACTACTCAATTCGCCAAGCGGCGAGGGTCTTGTGCCTGAAGTGTTCGCCGCGATCGCATTGCGGACCATCCTCGTTTCGGGTGCGGCGACCGCCCTGGCTGTCCTTGTCGGCGTGCCGGTCGGATACGTGATTGCGCGACGGAGCTTCCGTGGGCGGACGATGCTGCTCGGCCTCATCAACACCGGCATGGGAATGCCGCCGGTCGTCGTCGGTCTGGTCGTCTGGCTGCTGCTGGTCAGGAGCGGCCCTTTCGGTGACCTCGAACTTATTTACACGCAGCGCGCCATGGTGCTCGCGCAATTTCTCATCGCCACGCCCATCGTCATTGGCTTCACGACGGCCTCGTTCCAGGCGCTGTCACCGCGATTGCCGGACTTGCTCATCGTGCTTGGTGCCGGTCGGATCCGGCGCCTGTGGCTGCTCGCCCGGGAAGCGAAACTCGGCCTGCTGGTCGCAATCATGGCCGCGTTCGGCGCCATCGTTTCCGAAGTCGGCGCCTCGATGATCGTGGGAGGTAACCTCGAACGAAGCACCCGCGTGTTGACGACGGCGATTGTCACCGAGACCAGCCGCGGAGAAGTCGAACGCGCACTGGCGTTGGGGCTCGTGCTGCTGGTGATGTCGTTCGTCGTCAATCTGTCCTTGACCATCGTTCAGCAGCGCTCACGGACATGATGGACAACCAGGCACAAAGCACTAAGTGACCAGCGAAGCGCGCTACATCGATTTCAAAGCGCGCTAGCCGGCCGGACGAGGATCGGCGAGTCGATGGACATTGAGTTCGAGGGTGTGCAGGTGGAGCGCGGCGGCCGCCGCGTTCTCGATATCCCATCGCTCCGCTTGCGTGGTACGCGGACGACCGCGATCCTCGGTCCGAATGGATCGGGGAAGACGACGCTGCTGCGGTTGCTTGCGGGGCTCGAACGTGCGCGCGCGGGACATGTGAGCTACGGAGGTGCCTCGCATCCATCCGTCGCCTATGTCTTTCAGGAGGAGGTGTTTCTCCGGCAGTCCGTTCGCGAAAACCTCGAGCTGGGGCTTCGCCTGCGGGGGGTGAACAACGGAGAGATGCGGCGCCGTGTCGAGGACGCGGCTGCCCGCCTCGGCATTCCACACCTGTTGGACCGGCGTGCCGATCGCTTGTCGGGAGGTGAAGGCCGCCGTGTCAACCTCGCGCGTGCGCTGTGCCTGAAGGCGCCGCTCGTCCTGCTCGACGAACCGCTCGAAGGACTGGATGAGCGCACGTATTCTCGGCTGCTCGACGATTTGCCCCAGTTGCTCAAGGCATTCGACGCGACGACGCTGCTCGTCACGCACAATCGACATGAAGCGCTGCGAGTGGCGCAGGATCTGGTGGTGCTGATCGATGGGCGCATTCGTGTCGCAGGGGACAAGAGCGCGGTCATGATGAATCCCGGAAAAGCCGACGTCGCCGAGGTGCTCGGGTATTCTGTGCTGGCCGCGAACGGTCATCGAGTGGCCGTGCCGCCGGGGGCGCTGCGGCCTGGGCCGGGTCGCCTGGAATTCTCGATGATCGTCGACGACCTGCTCGACCTGGTGGAGCGGCGCGAACTCGTGGGGCGAGTCGGCGAGACACGAGTTCACGTGGCGATCCCAGGGACCGGTGAGACACCTCAGCGAGGTGACCGCTCGCTCATTCACACCGAACGCTATTACGATCTTGCGTGAATCTTTACGACTCCGACTCTGATGGACATCCGCCAGCTGCAATATCTCGTGGCGCTCGCGCGTGAGAAGCATTTCACACGGGCCGCGCAAGCCTGTCACGTGACGCAACCCACGCTGTCAGGCCGTATCCGTCAGCTCGAACAGGAGCTCGGGGTCCCCATCGTCGAACGCGGTCAGCGTTTTCATGGGTTCACACCCGATGGTGAGCGTGTCCTCAAGTGGGCACACACCATCCTCGACACCTGGGGGTCGCTGCAACAGGAGATCGCGACGCTGCGGAACACGTCGAACTCGCTGTCCGGCCGATTGTCGGTCGGCGTGATCCCGACGGCGTTGCCGATGGCCGGTCTCATCACGAGGGCCATGCGCGACCGGCACCCCGACGTGGAGTTGACCGTGCTGTCCCAAAGCTCGATCGACATCCTGCGATGCCTCGAGGATTTCTCGATCGACATCGGGCTGACGTACCTGGATAACGAGCCAATTGAAGGCATGCGCTCCGAGGCGATCTACATGGAGCGCTATTGCCTGCTGGTGCGCGCCGATCACGAGCTCGCCAACGCGGCGTCCGTGTCGTGGTCCGACGCGGCGCAGGAACCGCTCTGTCTGCTCACGCCGGACATGCAGAACCGGCGCATCATCGACCGCGCCTTTCGCGCCGCCAACGCGGCACCGGTCCCCAAACTGGAGACGAACTCGGTCATCAATCTCTGCGCGAACGTCCACCTGATGCGGCTGGCCAGCATCATCCCGGAGTACTTCCTCGAGGTGATGGGCCCGATCTCCGACGTCAGGGCCGTGCCTCTGACCGAACCGGCTGTCGAGCACAGCGTCGGCCTCGTTGCCGTCGATCGTGACCCGATTTCACCGCTTGTCCTGGCTGCCTTCGAGTGCGGGCGTGTCACCGAGCCACCCGCCATTTCGCGCCGTCTTTCACGGGAATTTGACACAGCGCGACGTTAGCGGCAGGGCATCATCGACGTCGTCCATAGCGTCATCTGCACAATCTATTGGACCTGTAGGAGTGGTCGCGCCGATCCTGAACGGCATGATTTCACGCTGGCTCATCTGTACGTTGCTCTTCGCGCAACCCGCGCTCGCGCAGTCGGTTGTTTCGGGCACGGTGAGCGATCCGCAATCCGCGGTCGTTCCGAATGCCCAGGTCTCGCTGCTCGGCGGACAGGCCCAGATCAGGGCAACTCAGACCGACGTGCAGGGCAGATACAGATTCGAGGGAGTGCAGGCTGGCACGTACGTCGTGACCGTCAGCGCGAAAGGATTTCAGGAGGCCACAAGTACCGAGATCGTCCTCGCGCCAGGTCAGGGGGTGACGCGCGACATCTCACTCGCGCTCGCCGGGGCCACTGATTTCGTATCGGTGGAAGGGCGCGCCCGCGCCGGCTATCGGGTCGAGAGCGTCACCTCACTGGGACCGCTCGGAGCTGCTCCGCTGCTGGACACGCCGTACACGGTGAACGTGCTGCCGAGCGAGCTGATTGCCAACGGACAGGTGAAGAACTTCAAGGAAGCCTCGAAGTACCTCCCGCTCGTTGAATTCCAGGAGATGCAGGGATCGGAGATCCTGCGCCCCGCCACGCGCGGCATGCAAGGCAGCAACATGCAGAACGCGCGCATGGACGGCATGGGGATCGTCGTCACCGGTGCCAACAGCATGGAGTCGCTGCAGCAGATCGAGGTGCTCAACGGAATCGGCGGCGCGTTGTACGGCCCGGCGAATCCATCGGGGATGTTCAATTTCGTGCCCAAGCGCCCGACCGAGGCGCCGGTGCGTCGCTTGTCGTTGAACTACGACGGTCAGTCGGTGGTGACGGGTCAGGCCGACCTTGGTGGACGTGTGGGATCGGAGCGGCGATTCGGGTATCGACTCAATGCGATTGGTGGCAACGGCCAGACGTTTGTCGGCAACAGCGATCTGACCCGCTCGATGGTGAGCCTCGCCGGCGATGTCAGGCCGTTCGACCGTACGGTCGTCGAAGCCTTTTACAGCCACTACAACCTCGAGCAGCGCGGCTTTCCAGGTTGGTTCACCTACGGACGTTCGAACAGAAACACTCCCTTCATCCTGGTGCCAGAGGACGCACCGGATCCCGCACGCGAAGGTTACGGGCAGCCTGACGCAGGTGTCGACCTCGAGTCACGCATTGGTCAGTTGCGAGTGCGCCACGAGTTGAATTCGAACTGGCAGCTGAGTGTCGGCGCCCTCGATCAGCTCGTCGAACGCGATATCAGCACGCAGGTCAACGCGCTGAGCGACAACGCCGGCAACTACACGGCGTCACTGGCGACCGGCTTTGCGCCTCGCTTCCGTGTCTTCAGTAATCTCTCGCACCTGAACGGTCGAATGATGACTGGCAGCGTCAGTCACGATGTCGCTATTGGCGTCACCGGCTACACGTTCAAGACGTACTCGGACGTGACCAATCCGCCGCCGGCCAGTGTGCGTCTCGGCACGGCGAACATCGCATCGCCGGTTGTATTCGAACTTCCGCCGGCCGGCATTCCGACGCACACGAACCTGTTTCTTTCGAGCGCCGTTCATCAACAGGGCTTCAGCGTTGCCGACAGCGTGGGCCTCGCGGGCGGGTGGTCGATACGCGCAGCGCTCAGCCAGGATTGGATCTGGACGGATAACTACAATAACAGCGGTGTGAGGACGGGCGGCTATGACACGGACGGCGTGAGCCCGTTGATCAGCCTGCTGTACAAGCCGCAGCCGCGCACGACACTGTACGCGACATGGGGCAGCAGCCTGCAGCAAGGCGATGTGGCGCCGACGACGGCAGTCAATGGAGGACAAGGGCTCGAGCCCTATCGCAGTCATCAACTGGAGATTGGTTACAAGCTCTCGTTGCCTGGACTCGATGTCTCGACGGCGTGGTTCCGTCTGGAGCGCCCCTTTGCCAATCTCGACCCTGCCGATAATGTCTTCAAGATCTCAGGCGATCAGTTGAATTACGGCGTCGAAGCAATGGTCACCGGTCGCGTCGGAGCGCGCCTCACCACCTACGGAGGCTTCACTGTCCTGGATCCCACGCTGACGAACACTGCCGCGGTCGAAGCCGAAGGCAAACACTTCGTCGGTATCCCAACATGGAAATCGAATCTGTTGACCGAGTATCGCGTCGCCGCCGGCCCGGCCACGTTCGTGATGCTGAACTGGCAGCTGGTCGGCCGACGTCCGATCGATGACGCCAACACCGCTTACACCCCGGCGTACAACGTCGTCGATGCGGGCGTTCGCTATGCCCACGCGCTGAAAGGTGTGGCGACGACGTGGCGGTTGAATGTGAACAACATCGGGAACACGCATTACTGGTCGACGCTCGGTCCAGGGAACATCACCGGGGCGAATGTGGGGAGTTACACCGCGCATATCGGTCAGCCGCGAACCGTCGCGATATCGATGGAGGTGGCGTTCTGATCTCGTTGCTGAACCTAGTGTCTGGCTTCACCGCGCGAGGACTGCCATTCGCCGTGGTCATCCTGTGCGGAGCGACGATGACGCTTTACGGCCAGTCTTCTCGTAGAGGCGGGTCAAGCCCGCCTTCTGGAACAGCGCTGCACGTCTGTCACGCCGGAAGCCTGCTCGCGGCATTCAATCAGGTGGAGGAGGAATTCAAGAAGCAGCACCCGACCGTAACCGTCGTGGACACGTCGGGGGGCAGTGTGGATCTTGTCCGTCGTTTCGCAGCTGGCGGCTTAGAGTGCGACGTCATCGCGCCGGCCGACGATCTGGTGATCGACACAATGCTGAAGCCGGCAAAACTCGCGGACTACACAATCGTGTTTGCGAGCGGGCGGATGGTACTGGCCTACATCGTCAAGGATCCGAAAACCGCGGCATTGCGCGTGTCCGGTTCCTTCAATCCGCCGTCGTCTATTCCGCAGGTCAGCGCAGGCTGGTATGACGTGCTGACCGCGTCGGGCGTACGCATCAGCGGTGCGCACCCGTTCATGGATCCAGGTGGATACCGCGCGCACATGATCTTTGAATTGGCTCAGAAGCACTACAAGGTGCCCGGCCTCTATAATTCGTTGCTGCAGCATTACCAGGTGAACGTTGCGGATCCCTCAGGTCCTGCGGCCGTGTTGGGGAAAGACTTCAGCTTTCAGTTCACCTACGAGCACACCGCGGCGGCGGCTGCACAACGTGACTCCTCGTATAGGTACGTGAGGTTGCCCACCGAGATCGATCTCTCGAGCGTTCAAGCTTCAAGTAGAAGCGGGTCTTCAGATCCGCCTATCGGCGTTACGATTCCAGGCCTCGGCATTCCGGGAAGCAGCGCGTCGGTCTCGATCCCCGCGAGCACTGTCGGATGGGGTGTAACGATTCCGGTAAACAGTCGCAATCGAGAGAACGCGATCGCGTTCGTCAGCAGTCTTCTTGGTCCTGCCGGCCGGGCGGCGCTCATGGCGAATGGTCCAACGGCACTCCCGCGCCCGCGCGTATCGCGTTTAGACTACCAGCGTCTTCCTGACGCGCTTCAACGACTTACGGTCGCTAACTAAACCGGCGTGAGCGTCACGTCGCACCGATAGCTATTTGCTCTTTGCGTTCTTGATGTGCACGCTGTCCTTTTCGTTCTCACAGAACATCTCGAAGATGTCCTGGTCGGCCATCAGCGTATGCGGGATCTTGACGGTGAACGGCTTGGTGTACATCTGCGGATCGTCGAACGTCATCTCGATGTCCATGTGCCCGAAATCGATTCGCCGGAAGCGTTCAGTCACGTGGAGCGCTTCGCTGTGTGGATGTCCAATCAGATCGAGCGAGGTCTTGTCGTTGAACCCACGCGTTTCGATCACGAACACGTCACCTTCCCAACGGCCAACGGAGTAGCCGAGGAACGCCGGAAGGTTGAACTCCTTCGGGAATGCCCGGCCGTCGCTGTAAATCTGGCGATGCAGCGAGCCTGCTTCGTAGAGGACGATGGTCGTCCTGGGCGCCTGCACGATCTTGATCGGTTCGGAGAGGAGACCCGCCAGAGGGAAGCCCGGAACGTCCACGCATACGTTAGCGGGATCGCGCTCGGCCGCCAGCCGGCGCATACGCTCGACAGCCTCCGGCCGCATCGGTGCCTCGTTGGGTTTGAAATCGAGCAGGATGTTGATCGCGTACTTGTTCTGGGTGCCGATCTCCATGCCCGGCACTCCCGTCTTGATCTCCTCGTCGATGAATGCGCCGAACAGGCGTTTCATTTCCTCGGCCGACGTCTGCTCGTGCATCCAGGTACCAGAGAGGTCCGGCCTGCCATCCGCTGTGCGCGGGGTGGGCGCCGTCAGGTTGGGTTTCCCGTCACGCGTCATCGGAGTCCCCGGTGGGGCAAAGTTCAACCACTGCGCGTTCGCGTTGACGGAAAGAGCCACGAACAGGAGAACGAGCCATCGATGTCGCATCACTTCCCTCGTTGATTGGATCCTACCTCAGCAGGAGAGAGGCCGAATGTAGAATGAGGCGAACCTTCAAGGACCGATCATGAGACATATAGCGTTGCCGCATTCGGCGGGCACCTTTTTCATTGTCTTTCTGACGACCCTGAGCGTTACTGCCATCGCTCAGGACAGTGGGACGGCGCTGCCGTCGGCGGCATGTGCGAGCCTGCAGGGGATGTCGATTCCTGCTTCTGCGATTGGGTTGCCAACGGGCGGCGCGGTTGTACAGGCGGCGACGCCGGTCGCCGCATCGGCGAAGGACAATTCCAACGGCGACTTCTGCAAGGTAACAGGCATCGTCAAGCCGCACAACCCGAGCTCGCCAAATCTGGAGTTCGAGGTCAACCTGCCGACAGCGTGGAATCGCCGGGTGCTGCAGATGGGAGGCGGCGGCTATAACGGCTCGCTCGTCACCGGTCTGGCCGGCTTCACGCTGCAGCCCGCCAGCGTGGAGAACCCGCTGAAGCAGGGATTCGTCACAGTCGGAACTGATGGTGGCCACAGGGCGCCTCCCGGATTCGACGGCAGCTTCGCCATGGACGACGAGGCGCTGCGCAACTTCGGCAAGGAGTCGGTGAAGAAGGGGCACGACGCCGCGATGGAAATCATCAAGAAGGCGTACGGCCGCGCACCCGAGCGCTGGTACTTCATCGGTGGATCGCAGGGAGGACACGAAGCACTCGATGCGGCGGCGCGCTATCCCAACGACTACGACGGTGTTGTGGCGCATTACCCGGCTTACAACGTCACGCTGCTTCACCTGGGATCGCTGAATGCAGGCCGGGCGGTGTACGAGGGCGGAGGCGGAGCCTGGTTGAGCCCCGCCAAGACGAAGCTGATCACCGACGCGGTCTACGCAAAGTGTGACGGGCTCGATGGCGCGAAGGACGGCATCATCAGCCAGGTCAAGGCGTGCAACACGGCGTTCGATGTGAAGTCGCTGCGATGCGCGAATGGAACCGACACGGGCGACACGTGCCTGTCCGATGCGCAACTCGGTGCGGTCGCGAAGATCGCGTCCGACTACAAACCGGGCTTTGCAGTCGCCGGCATGGACACGTTCCCGCGATGGCCGCTCCTCGAAGGCGCGTTGTTCCGCGATCGATCGAACTGGGGTCAAGTGCCGCAGCCGTCGAATCCGTTGTCGGGCAAGGAGCCGTTGCTGTATACCGCCGGTGATCAGACGGCGAAGTTCATCATCAGCCGCAACCCGAAGCTCGATTCGATGACCTTCGACCCGAAGCAGTGGCAGTCGCGGATCGCGACCGTCGCGTCGATCATGGACGTGTCCGATGTGAGCCTCGAGAAGTTCAAGGCCAGGGGCGGCAAGATCATCATGACCCATGGCACCGCCGATGACTTCATCACCCCACACAACTCGGAGCTGTACTACCAGCGGCAGGTGAAGCAGTTCGGCCAGGCGGGTGTCGACAGCTTCATCCGCTTCTACATGATTCCAGGCTTCGGTCACGGCTTCGGTCCGTTCAACGCGAAGATCGACGGCCTGAAAGCACTACAGGCGTGGGTCGAGAAGGGTCAGTTGCCGTCTGGTCTTACGGCGATCGACGGCAACCCGAACGCGAACCGCTCGCGTCCTCTCTGCGAGTGGCCGAAGTGGCCGAAGTTCACCGGCGCGGCGGGGAGCGAAGGAAATGCTGCCAGCTTTACCTGCGTGGTGCCATAGTCGAGTGGCGCCATAGTCGCGTGGCGCCGTCGTCCGAGGATTCGCCGCCCGGTCACGACACACCGAGGCACGGAGCGCACCGAGGGAAGAAGGCGGGGGGGACGCAATGCGCAATCTGATCATTGGGTTGGTTCTTGGTGTCCTGCTTGGCGTCGCGTCATCGACGTTGATCGCTCAGCGGAGCGCCGACTCGTACCCGGACGCGCCGACGGCAGATCCGAAGCACTACTCGGTGTCGTTCGAGAACGACGTCGCGCGCTTTATCCGCGTACGCTACGGCCCTGGTGAGAAGTCACCGATGCATCGCCATCTCCCCGGCTGCGTCGTGTACCTGACGGATCAGACGATGAACTTCACGGTCCCTGATGGCGACATGGGGAAGGAGACGGTCGACGCCGGCTCGCTGGGATGCGGCGACGGCAACGTGCACGCGGCGGAGAACCTCGAGGGCGCCGCCGAGTTCATCATCATCGAGTTCAAAGACCGGAAGACGTTTCGCAGCAAGTAGGAACAAGGGTCAGAATCCGGGTGGCGCCGGCCGCGAGCACCCGATGTTGTTGTTGTAGATGAGATCGCGAATCTTGCCGTCGTACTCCGCGTGCGACGTCGCGCCGACCTCCGCCGACGACTTGCGAACGTCCAGGTAGTAGGAGACGTAGTCGCAGAACCAGAGCCCCGGATTCGT
>Ga0207675_100002393_pt1 | contig 18572 bp, 14 predicted proteins | sample KBSSwiS42_FD_184305 | JGI IMG/M metagenome (GOLD analysis project Ga0207675, IMG submission 184305) | Switchgrass rhizosphere microbial communities from Kellogg Biological Station, Michigan, USA - KBS Switchgrass S4-2 (SPAdes) (version 2) | ecosystem: Host-associated > Plants > Roots >... | reverse complement strand
CTGGCAGTGGCGCTGGCTTTTCGTTGCGGGCTCCTGAACATCGGTGCGGAGGGTCAACTGTACGTTGGGTCGTTTGCCGCTGCGTGGGTGGGAATTGAGTTTGGTGGCGTGTTCATCAGAAACGGCGCTGGCGAAATTGTTAACTCGCCAATTGCCAACCTGCCAATAGCTCTCCTGCTGCCACTCTGCTTCGTCGCTGGGCAACCAGACGACATCCTCGAGCTGCGTCGAGGGCCCGGCGAACTCGGTGACGAAGCCCTGACCGCCGGCAGCGTCGGCCGCCTCGGTCACGACCTGATTGTAGTTGCTGGAGGCATTGAACCAGTTGATGCGCGCCTCGTTCAGCTCCAGGGCGTTGTAGTTCAACGGCACGGCCCGGGCGTTCGACAGCGCCCAGGTCATCACACCCATGTCCTGGTTGGCGGCCACCGCCGTCAACTTGATCGGGATCATGGGGGCCTGGGCCGAGTACGTGAGCGCGATGGGGCGAATCGAGCCCGAGTCCGAGCCTTTGACCAGCTTCAGCGCGAGCAAGTACATGCCGTCGGCCAGATACGGGCCGATCAGAGCTCCCCCCTCGGGCGGGACGTCGTAGCCGTTCTGGCGGAGCCAAGCGAGGGCGGGCGCCGCGGGCTCTGGCTCGTTCGGGTTGGTGAGGCTGATCACCGTCCACGCGAATTGCCCGACCACGCCGGAGGCCTCGACGGTCACCCTGCCCTCGGGCGTGTCGAATGCGACCTGCGGCGTGGCCGTCGCGCCGCCTGGGGAGCTATTCTGGCTCAGCAAGGTGCTGCCTCCGCACTCGCCCTCGACCCGCGTCGTCAGGTTATACTGGGGATTGGTCGCGGCCTGCAGGCGCGTGAACGCGAGGTCCGAGGCGACGGCGAGATCGTCTCCCTGGGGCACGGTGCTGATGGGCAAGAGCCAGGAGAAGTTCTTTGACGGGCCCTGGTACAGGATCTGGATCACCGCCGTGATCGTGCCGTCGCCGTTGTCGGCGAAGATGATGCGCTCGGCGGCCTGATTGACTGGCTGTGCCACGGAGCAGAAGAAGCCACCGCAGGCCTGCGCCGGGCGGCTCAGAACGAGGAGCGCCGCCGCGCTGACGGCGCCGGAGACTGCGAGCCGCTGCAGCCATTCGCATTTCATGAGTGCCCCTTTTCTACCACCCTGCGCCGGCGGCGCAGCCAGGCGCTGCCGATCAGCGCACTGCAACCCAGAGCGAGCGGCAGCGAGCCCGTGCTTCCGCCGGGCGGCGTGCCGAAGCTGCAGAAGCCACCCCGCTCGCTCGCCTGCGCGGAGCCGTTGCCCGAACCCGACGGCAGCTCGGCATTGTAGCTGGCCAGCAGGGTGTTGATCTCGTCCGCGTTGTCGTCGACGACGCGGCCTTCTCCGGAGCTGGATTGAGCCAGCACTCGGAAGTTGGCGGGCTGCGCGCTGACCTCCTGGGGCCAGCTACCGGTCGCGTCCGGCGTGCCGCGGATCACCGAGCCCTGCGGCAGCTCGATGCGCCAGGGAGCCTCGAAATCGGCCTGCCCCCGCTGGCACTCCAGCACGCGCGTTGCCTGGTGCACGTTGCTCACCTCGGGTAGATCTGGGTTGAACACGAACACCGGGTCGACGGTCATTTCGGCAGCCGAGAGCGTGGAGTAAAGGCGGGTGGTATACGGCGCGCGGTCGAACAGGCGCCGCACGCTGCGCATCGGCTCGATCACGCTGGCGTCGAGCGCGCTGAAGAGGTTGCTGGGGGAAAATTCAATGCGGCCCGTGTAGCAGCCGGGGCAGGCCTTGAAGTCCTCGAAGCTGACGTTCGGAGGAAGAACCACGGCGCGACGCACCCCTTCCCAGAAGCCGCTGTAGCCCTGGTAGTTGCCCAGCAGTGTCTGAAACAGCTGATCGAAGTCGAGATAGGAGCGGCCCCGTATGGCTTGCCATTGCAGGTCCTCACTTGCCGTCCAGATCGCGTTGGCGAGTGGCGAGGAAGAGCCCGCAAATTCGGTGACAAAGCCCTGGCCGCCCGCGGCGTCGGCCGCCTCGGTGACGACCTGGTTGTAGTTGCTCGAGGCATTGAACCAGTTGATGCGGGCTTCGTTCAGCTCGAGGGCGTTGTAGTTGAACGGCACGGCGCGGGCGTTGGAGAGTGCCCAGGTCATCACGCCCATGTCCTGATTGGCAGCGACGGCCGTGAGCTTGATCGGGATCATGGGCGCTGCCGCTGCGTAAGTGAGCACGATCGGGCGAATCGAGCCCGAGTCGGCACCTTTGACGAGCTTCAGCGCGAGCAGGTACATGCCGTCGGCCAGATAGGGACCGATCAGCGCCGCCCCTTCCGGCGTGACGTCGTAGCCGTTCTGTTGCAGCCACTCGAGCGCGGGCGCCGCAGGATCGGCATTCGGATCGCTGACGCGGATCACCGACCACTGAAACTCCCCCACCACGCCCGAGGCCTCGACAGTCACGGCATCGCCGCAGCCGCCGAGCGCCGGGTTGCCGCTGCAGCTTTCGGCGGCAACGGGTGACACGTCGACGGAGCCGCGCACCGAGCGCGAAACCGCGCAGGGCCCCTCCAGGCGCGTCGTCAGGTTGTACTGCGGGTTGGTCGCCGCTTGCAGGCGCGTGAACGCCAGATCCGACGCCACCGCGAGCTCGTCCCCCTCGGGCACGGTGCTGATCGGCAAGAGCCAGGAGAAATGATCGGCAGGACCCTGATACAGGATCTGGATCACGGCCGTGATCGTGCCGTCAGCGTTGTCCGCGAAGATGATGCGCTCTGCCGCCTGGTTCACGCCCTGCTGCGCGGAGCAAAAGAAGCCACCGCAGGCTCGTGCGGGCTGGCTCTGCGCGCACAGCGCCGCTGCCAGGACCATCGCGGCGCTGGCCGATTTGCGGATGAAACGTCGTGGCAATGGCTTCTCCCCGGGTGGCTGGCGCGAGTCGGCTCAGTCTGGAACGCTGCCCCGGTGGGAGCAAGGTGCGCTCGGCGATTTGCTCCGAGCCCTGAAGCGGGCTGCTTTCACAGCGAGGCGGTGCTGAGGAACGCATCGCGCTCCACGCTCGCTGCCATCCCCGCCAAATTGCTGGCGTCCGCCCGGATCAGCACGGCCAGGCCGTCGCGATCGGCGCCCGGCGGCACGAGCCCTCCCGTCATCACCAGGAGCGGCAGCAGATCGCAAACCCCAGCGTCGTTGCACGCGAGCAACCGCGGGCTTTGCCCGGCGGGGGCGCTGACCATGCGACCATCGGCAGGGTTGCTGATGGTGATCGCGACGAAAGCGCGTTCGCCGAGGCCGCTGCAGCGCACCGCGAGCAGCGCGTGGGTGCCGCCTTGACCGAACGTATATAGTGGCACGGACCCTCCCGGCTCCAGGTGCTCGAAGTCGAGCCCGTCGGGGCCGCTGCTGACGCCGAGGTCGACCCACACTTCGGGGCTGGGCTCTGCTGTCAGGGGCCCGCTCGACGAGCAGGCGATCGACCCCACCCCCAGCCAGCCCAGGCCGAGCGCGCACGCGCCGGGTCGCACTAGCTCGAGCACAGGGCACTATGGCATGCCAGTCGGGCAGCTGCCGCGTCAAAAGCGCTGCGCTCTCGAGCGGTAGCGGGACGCTGCCCATGCTAGCGTTCGATCGGTCCCTTTGTTTCGATCGACGATGCCTTCCTCGCTGGTGACTCGGCATTTGCCCGCTTGCTGGTGCAGAGCCGGGAGGGCAACTTTCTGGTATCCGCTCGCGATCTGCGCGGCGCTCGCTTGTGGCGGCGCGCGCGCCGAGCAAGCTCCGCCCGAGACCTGGGAGGTCGTGAGCGAGAACGAAGCCGCCGCCTTGCTCTCGGTGAACGGTACGTCTTCGGACGACGTCTGGATGGTCGGCGCGGACGATGGCAGCGGCGCGCTCGTGTTGCATGGCAACGGCCTCGACTGGGCGCGGCAAGACGTGGGCGCGCGCGCCGATCTGTGGTGGGTGCAAGCGCTGCCGGGCGGCTCGGTCTATCTCGCTGGGTCGGCTGGGACGGTGATCGAGCGCCGCGGCGGAGAGTGGCTCCGCATGCAGACGCCGCCGCTCGCCGAAGCCACCGTGTTCGGTGTCTGGTCGCCCGCTGAGGGTGACGTGTATGCGGTCGGGTCCGCACAGGGATCGGGCGGTTTTCTCTGGCACTATGACGGCAGCAGCTGGCGTGAGCTGCCGCTGCCGCCCGGCTTGCCGCTGGGCGAGCGGGCGAACCCGCCGAGTCTGTTCAAGGTCTGGGGCGCGTCGGCGTCGGACGTGTGGGTGGTCGGGGATCGGGGCGTGGTCTTGCGCGGTAACGCCCTCGCCGGCTTCCGCAGTATCGACTCGGGCTCGCAGCAGGAGCGACTGTTCACGGTGCATGGTGCAGCGGGTCGTGTCGCGATGGTGGGGGGATCGGCCAATGGTTGGGCGCTCGAAGCGCAGGGCGAGCAGCTGCTGACGATCTCGCCGCCGGGAGCGGCGCCCTTGCAGGGAGTGTGCGTGTCCGAGCGGGGTGACGTGTGGGCGGTGGGGGTGGCGGGCAACGTGTACGCGCGGGACGCGGGCGCGGCCGAGTGGCGTGACGTGTTCACGCACCATCCCGTGCAGTCGCTGCACGCCGTCTGGATCGATCCGGGCGGGGGTATCTGGGCCGTGGGCGGAAACGTGCTCACGCCGGAGCTGGATCGCGGAGTCGCGCTACACTACGCCGCGCGCTGAAGCCCTCTCACTCCCAGGCCTCCCAGGGCCGTCGCGTAGACCGCCGGGAGCGTCCCTTCCTGCAACACCGAAAGCTCGAACGCGAGCAGGAGTGGGGAGACGTGACCATACGGGAAACATGACTCATGGGGTCCCATCGCGCCTGCGTCAGTCGCGGCCGTTGGGCCGCGTCGCGCTGACCGCTGCCACGGATCGGGGGGCTGGGCTGCCGAGTCTGGCCCCGCCGCGGCGGCTGCGCGTGATGACCTACAACACGCATGGCTGCGTTGGAACTGACGGAAAATGCCGGCCCGAGCGCATCGCGGAGGTGATCCGCCGCTTCAGCCCGGACGTGGTGGCGCTGCAGGAGGTGGACGTTGGCCAGCGGCGTTCGGGCAGCCTGGACCAGGCACAGCGCATCGCGGAGCTGACCGATCTCTCCGCGCATTTCACCAGCGCGCGCGATGTGGGCGAGGGCCGCTACGGCAACGCGATCCTCACCCACCATCCCTACGAGCTGCGTGCCGAGGGCATCTTGCCCGTGCTGCGCGGGGAGGTGCGAGCTGCTCAGTGGCTGCGGCTCACGCTCGATCAAGGACATCTGGATGTGGTCAACACCCATCTCAGCCTGCACTTCTTCGAGCGCCTGGTGCAATTTCGCGCGCTGTTCTCCGACGATCCCAACTCGCCCATCGGCCAGCACCCTGCGCCATTTCCGGCGCTGCGCGGCTCGCTCGACCACTTGATCCTGTGTGGGGACTTCAACGCGGGCGTGCTCTCTCCCTTGTACTATCTGCTGCGTCGGCGGCTGCGAGACGCCCAGCGCTCGTCGGGGCGCTGGGGGCAAGCCACGTTTCCCTCGCGGTTCCCCCTGTTTCATCTCGATCACGTGTGGATAGGCAAGGGGCTGAGCTCGGACGCGGTCTGCGTGCCGAGCGACGCCGTCGCTCGCGTCGCCTCCGACCACTTGCCGATCGTGGTGGATCTGGCTTGGCCCATCGAGGCAGGCGAGCCCCTGCCGCTGCGTCCGACAGGGAATCCAGGATGAGCTCGGCGCCGGGCAGCAGAACCATTGCTCCGGGGCTCGTTCTGCCCGGTCTGCTCGCGGAGACCGAGCAAACCGCGCTGCTCGTGGACGCCGAGATCTACTACGCGAGCTTCTGCCGGGCAGCGCTGCTGGCTCGACGCTACATCTACCTGGCAGGTTGGCAGTTCGATTCTCTCGCGCGCTTGTTGCGACCTGATCCCGAAGAGCAGCTGACGCACCCGATCGAGCTGCTGCCGTTTCTGGAGTATCTGTGCGAGCGCACGCCGCAGCTCCAGGTGTTCATCCTGGCCTGGGACTACTCGCTGTTCTACGCCCTGGAGCGCGAGTGGCTGCAGAAGCTGAAGTTCAAGTTTCAGTCCCATCCGCGCGTCCACTTCGAGTTCTCCAGCCACCCGGGCATGGGCGGCTGCCTGCATCAGAAATACGTGCTCATCGACGATCGGCTGGCCTTCCTGGGCGGCCTCGACGTCTGCGATTCACGCTGGGATACGCGTGCCCACCGCGCACAGGATCCCGCTCGCAGCGACGTCCACGGCAATCCGTACAAAGCATTTCACGACATCCAGGTAGCCCTGCGCGGCCCGGTGGTGAGACGCCTGAAGCAATTCTTTCGCGAGAGCTGGGAGCGCGTGCAGAGCGACGAGCTGGCGCCCTCGCAGCCCGCGCCGTTGCAGTCCGTGTCCTCGCAGCGCGTCCTCGCCGAGCCCGCTCCCGCGCCGCTGGCGCAGCAGGTGTTGCCCGCCGAGCCCGCGCGGCCGGAAGCGGAGGCCGAGGCGGGCTCCGCTGCCGGTTCCGACGCCAACACTGGCGCCAGCCCCGACTCGGCGTTCGACCTGGGGCGCATCACCGCGCAGCGCGGTCTGTTCCTGAGCGCGACCCGCGTGGGCCTGAGCCGCACCGACATCACCTGTGCCGGGGCCCCTGCTCGGCTCGAAGTGCAGCTGCTCTTCGAACGGGCGATCCTGAGCGCCCGGCGTCTGATCTACGTCGAGACCCAATACTTCACGTCTCGCGTCATGGCTCAGGCGTTTTGCCGGCGCTTCGCCGATGCCACGGCCGGACCGCTCGACGTCGTGCTGGTGATGCCCGACGGCGCGGATACGCCGAAGGAGGACCTGGTGCTGGGCGCCCGCCAGCGCGCGGTGCGCCACCTGGTAGCGCAGGAGGCGGCTCGCCACGGCCACCGCTTTCGGCTGTTGAAGAGCGCTCAGAGCTCCCACGAGCAGGCGCCGCCGGCGACCTTCATCCATTCCAAGTTGCTGATCGTCGATGATGAGCTGCTCAGCGTCGGCTCGGCCAATCTCACTAACCGCAGCATGAGCCTGGACACCGAGCTGAACGTGACGTGCGCGACGGCGCTCGAGCAGCCCGCCTGCGCCGCGCGCTTGCGGGCCGAGATCGCCACGATCCGCGCGGACCTGCTCGCCGAACACGCGGGCTATGAGAGCCCGCAGGCGTTCCTGGCGCTCGAGCAGCTGATCGAGCGCATCGACGAGGCCTGCCTCGATCCGGCAAGCAAGCTGCGCCAGCAGCAGATTGTGCCGCCGGAGAGCGAGAATCAGCTGCTCAGCGCCATCTTCGACCCCGCGCGCCCGCTGGACTGGGAAAGTGTCGAGCTGAGCCTGGGGAGTGCAGGGGAATGGCTTCGCCCTTGAGCAAATCGCCGGGCCGCCTCGCGGGCTTCGTGTGATTGTCCAAAGACGTAGTTTATCAAGATATGATAGACTCAGGCTATGAACTACGCAGCGCACCCATTTTCCCTGCGGCAGCTGCAGTACGTGGTGGCCGTGGCCGAAGCGCTGAGCTTCCGCAAGGCGGCCCAGCTCTGTCATGTCTCGCAACCGTCGCTCAGCTCACAGCTGGCACAGCTCGAGCAGGTGCTCGGCGTCCGCTTGTTCGAGCGGGATCGGCGTCGGGTGCTCGCCACCGCCGCCGGCAAGGAGGTGATCGAGCGTGCCCGGCGCCTGCTGGTGGACGCGCATGATCTGAGCGCGGCCGCGCGGCGCGCCAGCGATCCGCTGGACGGCACGCTGCGCCTCGGGGTGATCCCGACCGTCTCGCCCTATCTCCTGCCGCACGTCACGCCGGCGCTGCGCGCGGACTTTCCGAAGCTCACGGCCATCTGGATCGAAGACAAGACGGGCGCGCTGGTACAGGGCCTGGCGGCAGGCACGCTGGATGCAGCGCTGCTGGCGCTCGAGGCGGAGCTGGGGGACGTGGAGCACGACGTCGTGAGCAGTGATCCGTTCCTGCTCGCCACCGCCCAGGGGGATCCGCTCGGCCAGAGCTCCCTTGCCGTCGGGCGCAGCGAGTTGCGCGACGCGGACGTGCTGCTCCTCGACGAGGGTCACTGCTTTCGCGAGCAAGCGCTGGCCTACTGCTCGCGCGCCAAGGCGCGCGAGCTCGAGTTTCGCGCGACCAGCCTGGCCACGCTGACGCAAATGGTGGCGAGCGGCCTGGGCGTGACGCTGTTGCCCGCGCTCGCCGTGCCCAGCGAGGCGGAGCGCGCGGGCCTGCGCGTGCGCCCGTTCGCAGCGCCCGCTCCGGCGCGCACTCTGGCGCTGGTGTGGCGCAGGCGTTCGCCCATCGCGCCAGCGCTGCGCCGAGTCGCCGCCACCCTGCGCGCGGCGTATCCAGCCGCGGCAGCGCCAGAGCAACCGGCGCGCGCCGCCCGTCGGCGCGCCGCTCGTCGCGTCGCGAGCTGAGGGCAGGGAGATTGCGGCGTCAGCAGCTCCAGGCGTTCCGTACCGCCCGAGCCGCTTTGGCGCGTGGCCGCCCCGTGCGAGGCCGCGAGCCGCAGCGGCCACCACCAGTCCCGCGTCCAGGGCGACTGCCAGGCGCGGATCGGCGAGAAAGCGTGTGGCCGTGGCCGCGTCGATCGGCTCGCCCGAACACGCCGTCGGCGACGCGTTCGAGCGCGGCCCCCTCGCCGGGCTGCAGCACTCGGATCTCGAAGGACGTCTCGGTCGGCACGGCGCGCTCACTCAGCATACGCCAGCTCTCTCCGCGGCAGCGCCTCCAAGAGCGCCCGAGTCTGCGCCCGCCGTGTCACTTGCAACACCTCCACCCCTGGCCCCGCGTGCTCGAGGGCATCCAGCACCTTCTGGCGGCTGCGCTGCCGGAAGTCCCAGACCCAGCGCAGGAACTCGAGGTCGATCTTCTCCGGGCAGCCCTCCGGCAAGTCCGGTCGCGACGCGAAGCGATAGCGGAACCAGCGCAAGAGCACGCTGACGATGCAGACCCAGCGGGGCAAATCGAGAAATACGATAGCGTCACAGCGCGACAACCGAGTCGACAGAGACCCGCTGAAGTTACCGTCCATCACCCAGTCGTCCGCTGCCACCAGGCGCCGCACGCGCTCTTGCCACTCCGCTTCCGGGGTCGGCTTCCAGCCAAAGCTCCAGTACTCGATGTCGAGGTGGACGACCGGTAGAGCCAGCCGGTCCCCGAGTTGCCGTGCGAACGTGGACTTGCCGGCGCCGCCGCAGCCGAGAACGAGGATGCGCCTACGGCCCTGGAGCGGCGCTGGAGCGAGGAGACTCACATGGGCTCAGATGCCGGCGGCAGCACCCGGTCGCGCACATTTTCGAACATGGCGCTCCTGCTGCGCACACGAACGCGTTCAGAACACAGCCCAGCCGATCTTGACCAGGTAGTAGAACAAGACGAGCTTCGGGATGCGCAGCGCGAGGATGACCACAAACGCGCGCAACGGCAGGCGATACAACCCGCTCAGGTGACACTGCACGGAGAAGGCCACGGGAGTCACGCTGGCGATGAGCGCGCTGCGATAGGCGTTGCGCCCCTCGAGCTGCTTCTGAAACCTGCCACCTACGCGCATCAGCCAGCGCCACAGGCGCGGGAAGCGTGACAGGCGGCGCGCCACCGTGTAGCCGCTCAGGCCGCCCAGCAGTGAGCCCACGGCGATCACGCTGAACGCCGCCAGATCCGAGGTCCCCGAACCCACCGCCAGCAGCATGTAAAACTGCGGCGGGATGGGGCAATGGAAGCCGTCCGCGAGAAACGTGCCGAGCGCCATGCCCGCAAGCCCGAAGTGATCGACGAAGCCGTGCCCGAGGCTCTCCAGCTGCGGGCGGAACTGCCTCACCAGCAGCACCACGACGGCCAGGAACCCCGCCGTGCCGAGCAGCCCGCGCAGCAGCACCTGCCGCGTGGCATGAGGCGTGGAGCTGGGCGTGGACGGCGGAGGGGCGCTGCTCAGCGCGCCAGGAAGTCGCACCGGACTCTTTCCTTCACATCGGCACAGTCGAGTGCACGCCGATCTTCCGGCGGCGGTGGCGAGCTGGGTTCGGGGGGACGCGGCGCGGAGTGCCACCACTGTTCGGCTTGCTCTTCGCTCCAGCTGCCCGCCTCCGCGCAGCGCCGAAGCTCTTCGCCCAGCGCGGCGGCGCTTTGCGGGCGCGCGGACGCATCTTTTGCCAGGCAACTCAGCACCACTCGCTCCAGATCCTCGGGCACCGGCTGGCCCAGCCGAACCGACGGCGCCACGGGCGTGCTGTGCAGATGGTGCCCGCATAGCTCCGCCAGCGTGCGGCCGGCAAACGGCGGCTCGCCGCACAGCAGGAAGTAGCCCACGGCGCCGAGCGCGTAGATGTCCGCGCGACCATCCACCTGCGCTGGTGTCAAGATCGCCTCCGGCGACAGGTACAGCGGGGTGCCGGCGATGGCGTCGACGCTGCTGAGCGTGACGTTGGTCGGGTTCTTGAATTCGCGTACCAGCCCAAAATCGAGCACCTTGACCACGTCGAAGCTGCCGCCGCGCGAGCACAGGTACACGTTGGCGGGTTTGATGTCGCGGTGGATCAAGCCGACGCCGTGCGCTTCGCGCAAGGCTCCGCAGATCTGCCGTAGGATATGGATCACCCGCGCCGCGGACTGCGGCCCCGCCTGCACGACCAGCTGCTCGAGGGTCATGCCGTCGAGCAGCTCCATGGCGTAGTAGAAGCGGCCCTCGGGCGTGCGGCCGTAGTCGTAGATGCAGATGGTGTTCGGATGCGTGAGGCGCGCCGTGAGCTGCACCTCCTTCTCGAAGCGCCGCAGCGCCAGCTCCGAACCCCCGTCCGTCATCAGCTTGATCGCTGTCGGCCGACGCAGCATGGCGTGTCGGGCGCGGTAGATCTCGCCCATGCTGCCCGAGCCAATCTTCTTCTCCAGCGTGTATTGCCCGAGCTGGCGCGCCAGGCTCGCCGTCTCGTGCAGGCCGTAGATGACGCGCGAGGTGACGGTGGCGAGCGCGGTGCCGGCAAAGGACCAGAGCACCGCGTCCACCAGGCCGTGCAGCGACGACCCGAGGCTGCCGTGCAGGGCGGGGGAGCCCACCAGCACTACCCCCGAGACGGTGATCCCGGCAAAGCTGCCGAGCGCGAGCCAGAGCGTACGCAACGGCGTGCTCGGTACGATCACCGCCCGTCCGATCGTCACGTGGCCGATCGCGAGCAGCGACGTGTACGTGCCCCAGGGTTGAGGCACGAAGTGGCCCATGGCGGCGTAGCAGGCGCAGATGCACAAGATGGTGCCCTGGTCCAGGTTGGCCAGTGTGCTCGCCGACAACGCGCGGCGCGTGCGGCAGAGCCGCCACAGGGCGAGCGCGAGCAGCGTGGCGCCCACGTGGAAGGCGCGCCCGGTGGCGCTCATGCGGATGGTCCCGCGCCACATGTCGATGGCGCTCGTCATGACCAGGAACATGGTCGAGATGCAGAAGATGATCTGCCCGGCCAGGCCCAGCCGCTCCTGCAGGAAGCGCAGCTCTTGCTGGGAGTTCACCGGCACGCTGCCGAGGCGCACTCGCGAGCGCTGCCGCGAAGAAGCCGGTGTCGCAGCATAGGCCCCGGACCCGAGCGCACCGGAAGGGGTTGTGGACGACAGGGCCGCCGAGGACAGGGCCAGGGACCCCAGCGCCGGCCCCGACGACGAGCCGGGCGCCTCGGAAGACAGGGTTCTATCTGCGGGGGCGCTCGATGACGGGGCGCCGGAGCCCTGCGAGCGAAGCGTCGGAAAAGCGGGTTCCTGGGGCCTCAGCACGGGCTGTTTCTAGGGCCGACTCGACCCGGGGGCAAGCTTCGCCGGCCGCTGCGCCCAAATCTACGATTTTTCAGGGGCGCGCGCTGAATTTGCCGCGCTGCTTCCGTCGAATCCCAGTTGCGGTTCGGCTATCCTGCGCCGTCGCTGCTGGTGTGTCCTCATCTGGTGCGTTCTCGATGGTGAAGGTGGAGCTCACGCCGCATCTGTTCACGTTCTTTCCCGATCTGAAAGGTCGGCAGCTGCTCGTGGCAGCCGGCACGGTTGCCGAGGTGGTACGCAAGCTGGACGAGATCGCGCCGGGCATCGGTTTTTACATCTGCGACGAGCGCGGCAGTCTGCGCACGCACGTGAATATCTTTATCGGCGAGAACCGTGTCGGCGACCGGCAGCGGCTGACGGATGCCGTGCCGGAGGGCAGCCGCGTCTACATCATGCAAGCCCTGAGCGGAGGATGAAGTTTCCATGAACGCGAGCTCGGATCGGATCCTGGTGGGTACTCGCAAAGGCACGTTCGCGCTCGAGCGCCGCAGCAAGCAGCAATGGCGCCCGGCGCTGCTCGGTCACGCGGGCGTGGTCGTCAACTTCGTGGTGCGCGATCCAGGTACAGACACGCTCTGGGCGGCGCTCGGGCACGGGCACTGGGGGGCCAAGCTCTCGCGCTCGCGAGACGCCGGCAAGACCTGGCAGGACGCGCCGCAGATCACGTACCCGGAGGGAGCCAGGTACCTCGACATGCCTCCTGGCGCGGATCCGGGCCAGGCAAAACCCGCCTTCAAGTCGGCCAAGCTGCAGAAGCTGTGGTCCATCGCCTTCGGTCCACTCGGTCGCATGTACGTCGGCACCATCCCCGGTGGCCTGTTCGTGAGCGATGACGCCGGCGAGAGCTTTGCCCTCAATCTACCGCTCTGGAACCACGAATCGCGCGGCGGCGATCTGTTTCAGGGCGAGGGCAGCGGCGTCAGCCATTGGTTTGGCACTCCCGCTTCCGAGGGTGAGTTCGCGCCGGGCATCCACTCCATCGCGATCGATCCGCGCAATCCCGATCGGCTCCTGGTGGCCATCTCGACGGCGGGCGTGCTCGAAACGACCGATGGCGGCAAGACCTGGCGCAGCCGCAATCGGGGGCTCGTGATGGACTATCTGCCGGATCCCAACGCGGAGTGGGGGCACGACCCTCATTACCTGGAGCTCTGCCCGGCACAACCCGATCACGTCTGGCAGCAGAACCACTGCGGGGTTTTCTACAGCAGCGATGGCGCTGCGACATGGAAGAAGGTGAGCCAACCCACGTGCGGCGTGCACTTCGGTTTCCCCGTGGCGGTGGATGCCGAGCAGGGCAAGACGGCCTGGGTCGTGCCCGGCAAGTCCGACATGCAGCGCACCACCGTCGATGGCGGGCTGTTCGTGGCGCGCAGCAACGACGGCGGCGAGAGTTGGCAGGCGCTGCGCAACGGTCTGCCCCAGCAGGACGCCTATGACGTCGTGTATCGTCACGCGCTGGACAACAGCGGCGATACGCTGGCCTTCGGCAGCACGACCGGCAACCTGTACGTGAGCGAGGATCGTGGCGAGAGCTGGCAATCGGTCGGCAACAACTTGCCGCCGATCTACAGCGTGCGCTTCGCGTAGAAGCTGCGCCCGAAAAAACCACGCTGAGCGGTTGAGAGCAGCCGAGGGCCGGGCACCAAATTGCGACGTGCGGCCGTGCGCGCTTGCCCGCCGGCGCCCTGTCTATTATATTGGACAACATGTCCAAGCTCACGTTGTACAGTGCTCGCGCCTGCCCGTTTGCTCACCGCAGCCGTCTGGTGCTCGCCGAAAAGGGCGTCGCCTTCGAGCTGGTGGAGATCGACCTGGCCAACAAGCCCGCCTGGTTCGGCAACGTCTCGCTATACGGCAAGGTGCCGGCGCTCGAGCACGTCGGGCAGCGCATCGTCGAATCGGCGGTGATCAACGAGTACATCGAGGAGACCTTCCCCGAACCGCGACTCCTGCCGAGAGAGCCGGCACGGCGGGCACTCGCTCGCATCTGGATCGATTTCGCCAATACTCGTCTGGCGGTCGCATACACAAAGATTCTATTGGGCGCGACCGAGGCGGATCGAGAGGCGGGCAAAGGCGAGCTGCGCGCCGCTCTCGAGCGGCTGGAGCAGGAGGCGCTCGGCAAGTTGTCCGGCGCTGGTCCGTTTTGGCTCGGCGCGCAGCCGAGTCTCGTGGATTTCACCTTTTATCCCTGGTTCGAGCGTCTGCCGGCACTCGAACAGCACGCCGGCTTCGAGCTGCCGCCGGCGCTCGAGCGCCTGCAGCGCTGGCGGGAGGCCGTGCAGTCGCGGGCATCCGTTCGGGCCATCGAGAACCCCGTGAGCTTCTATCTGGAGCGCTACCGCGCGTACCCGCGCCCGGCGCCCAGTGAAGCGCAGCAGCGCGCCAAGGCATCCTGAGCGAGCGCAGGGGCACGCGCCTCAGTGCTGCGAATCGGACGACCGGCGTTGGCGAGAGGATGAGCTTGCGAGCTCGGGCGGCCCACGACGCCCCATCCTCGCCTGCCCCAGCGTCCGCCGTGCAACGCGCAGGCAGAGCTCGAGCTCTGCCGCCTTGCCGTACCCGCTCACGGCGTTAGGTATCTCGCCATGACGACCATCGGATTCATTGGTGCCGGCAAGATTGGTAGCCAGCTTGCTCGGCTCTCTGTGGCGAATGGCTATGACGTGGTGCTGAGCAACTCACGCGGGCCCGCGACGCTGGCCGCGCTGGTGCAGGAGCTCGGACCCAAGGCGCGCGCGGGGACGGCGCTCGAGGCGGCACAGGCGGGCGACATCGTCGTGGTGACAATCCCGCTGAAGAACTACGAGTCCGTGCCCGTAGCGCCGCTCACCGGCAAGGTGGTGATCGATACGAACAACTACTACCCGCAACGCGACGGGCACATCGCCGAGCTCGACGACGAATCGACGACGACCGCAGAGCTCCTGCAGCGTCACATTCCGCTCGCGCGCGTCGTGAAGGCGTTCAATCACATCTACGCTGCGGAGCTCACCACGCATGGCCAACCCGCAGGCACGAAGAATCGCCGCGCGCTGGTGATCGCGGGCGATGACCCGGCAGCCAAGGCCACGGTCACGCGCTTGATCGATCAGTTCGGCTTCGACACCGTGGACGCGGGCGTGCTTGCCGAGGGCTGGCGCATTCAGCGCGACACCCCCGGCTACGGTCCGCGCCGCACGGCGCAGGATCTGCGGCGGGATCTGGCGGCAGCCAAGCGCTACTCGGAAATGTAGCAGACGCCTCGCCCCGCTGGCAGCCGGCGCTGGCGCTCTGCGGCGCATACGCGGGATCGGGGCGCCCGGTTTCACGAACAGGAGCGAGCGCTCTCGCTCTGAGCCAGCGCGGCAATTCGGCCACCAAAAATTGACAGCCGCAGCGATTGTGGGCTGAGTACGCCGGATGAAGCGACGTACGCGGGCCCCCTCCTGGCCGTATTGAGCCATGCCACGCCGGAGGATGGGGGCGCGCCAGGTCGCCGGGCTACTGCTCAGCTCCGCCTCGGCCTTCGCCGAACCCGCGGGACCGGCAGCGGCTGAGCCCGCGCCGAGCGCAGCGCCGGCCGCGTCAGCGCCGGCCGCCGAGGTGAAGCCGCCCGAGGTGCTGCAGCAGGCGCAGCCCGAGTATCCCGAGGCGGCGCGCGCTGCCGGGCTCGAGGCTCGCGTGACTCTGCGCCTGGACGTCGACCGGGCAGGCAACGTCAGCCAGGCGGAGGTCGTCGAGCCGCAGGGGCACGGGTTCGACGAGGCCGCGCTGCGCGCCGCACGGCAACTCAGGTTTCGTCCGGCGGAACGCGACCAGCGGCCCATCCCCGTACGCATTCTGTTTCACTATGATTTCAAGCTGGAGCGGGCTCCGGCCGCCGTGAGTGCCAGCTTCGTGGGCAGAGTGGCCGTCCGCGCGCCGACGGGCGCGGCAGTCGCGGGCGCGCGAATCGAGCTGAGTCAGAACGGCGTCGCCATCGAGAGCAGCCAGAGTGACGCGCAGGGTGCGTTCCAGCTAGCAGACTTGCCGGCGGGCACCTACCAGGTGAGCGTCTCGGCGCCGGGATTTCGGCCGCTCTCCGAGCCCTTGGAGCTGCAAGCGGGGCAGGAGGCTCGCGTCGGCTATGCGCTCGAGCCGGAGGTCACAGGCTCCCGTGCGATCGAGGTGACCGTGCGGGGGGAGCGCGTTCTGCACGACGTGAGCTACCACCGCGTCGCCTCGCGCGAGCTCGGGCACGTGGCAGGCAATCGCGGCGACGCACTGCAAGCTCTCGAGAATCTGCCCGGTGTCGCTCGCCCGCCCACGCTCTCGGGGCTGCTGATCGTGCACGGCACCTCGCCCGAGAGCAGCCAGATCTTCGTCGACGGCACGTACGTGCCGAGCATGTATCACTTCGGCGGGCTCAGCAGCGTCGTGCCGACGGACATGCTGGATCACGTCGACTTCTTCACCGGCAACTACGGCGTGCGCTACGGCCGCGGCAGCGGCGGCATCGTGGACATCGCGCTGCGCAAAGTGCGCGCCGATGGCCAGTACCATGGCCTGTTCCAGGCGGATCTGCTCGACGCGCGGGCGCAGCTCGAGGGCCCGTTGCCCGCCGCCGACCACTGGCGCTTCATCGGCGGCGTGCGGCGCAGCCACGTCGATCTGTGGCTGATCCCCTTGCTCGACAGCCAGGATACCTCCTTTCAGGCGGCGCCGGTCTACTACGACTATCAAGCGTTCGTGGAGCACGACGCGGCTGCCTCGCAGCTGCGCTTCGGCGTCTTCGGCTCTGATGATCGCCTGCGGCTGACCAATCGCGGCTCCGCATCCGGTGGGCAGTTCGACCAGGCGAACGCGTTCTGGAACGTGCAGCTGTTGCACGAGGCCCGGCTCGCGCCCGCGGTCCAGTCGCGCAGCGTGGTCTCGTTTGGCTATTTCTTGCAGAAGTTCAGCGTCAGCACGCTGCGCGCCGAGACGCTGGCGTATCCGATCGTGATTCGCAACGAGCTGACGGCCCAGCTCGGCGATCAGCTCGAGCTGCATCTGGGGCCCGACATCCTGTATGCGCCCTTCCGTTCGAAATTTGCGGTGCCCGAGGAGACGGGGGCGAACACGCCCGACTCGGGCTCGTTCTTGCTGCGCCCGCCGCGCATCTTCACGGACGGCACGGCCTATTTTCGGCCGGCGTTTTTCCTGGAGCTGCAAGCCGAGCCGTTCGATCGCCTGCACGTGGTGCCGGGCCTGCGCGTCGACTACACGCACGACACGGGGCGCGTGGACGTGAGCCCGCGCATCAGCGCCAAGTACGAGCTGCTGCGCGGACCGCGGAAAACGACGCTGAAGGCCGCGTTCGGCTACTTCTATGAACCGCCGCAAGTGCGACAGACGCTCAAAGGCTACGGCACAGAGGACCTGGACTCCGTGCGCGCGCTGCAGTCCTCACTCGGCGTCGAGCAGCAGCTCGGCTCTCAGCTCAGCCTGAGCGTCGAAGGCTTCCAGCTCGATCTGGCCGATCTGATCACCAGTCGCCCGGACGACAATGGCAGGCTGCAGTATCAGAACGTTGCGGCAGGTAACGTGATCGGTGCCGAGCTGCTCCTGCGCTACGAGGCCGACGACCACTTCTTCGGCTGGCTGAGCTATACGCTCTCGCGCTCGGAGCGGCGCTGGAGCCCTGGAGAAGCAGAGGTGCTGTTCGACTTCGATCAGACGCACATCCTGGCGGCCGTGGGCAGCTACCGGCTGGGCAAGGGCTGGGAGCTCGGGGCGCGCTTGCGGGCGGTGTCGGGCAACCCCACGACGCCCTGCATCTCGGGCCTCTACAGCGCGTTCGAGAACGGCTATCTGTGCGTGAACGGCGGCTTTCAAAGCCTACGGGCCGCGGCTTTTTACCAGCTCGATCTGCGCGTCGAAAAACGCTGGCACGTCTCCGAGCAGGCCGGCATCACGGCCTATCTGGAAATCATCAATGCCACGGCGCGGGAGAACAAGGACGCGCCGGTGTATTCTTTCGACTTCTCCCAGAGAGGCTACGCGAGCAGCAATCTCCCGCTCTTGCCCAACCTCGGCGTGCGGTTCGACTTCTGATGACCCAGCTGTTCTCTCGCTCCACGCTCCGCCGGCAAGTGCGTCCGCCGGCTCGAGCGGCACGTTTGTCGTTCGGCTGGCTCTTGCTCGGGGGCCTGCCGCTCTCGAACCTGGTGGCTTGCTTTCCCAGCAATCCGAGCTTTGACAACGCGCAGCAGCCGCGCGGCGTGCGCGTGCTCGCGGCGCTATCGGAACCCGCCAGCGGCGTGCCGGGGGGCGATCTGGAGCTGCGGCTGGAAGCGTTCGATGGGGCGCCGCTGCTGGCAGAGCTACGGCGCGCCGCGGGGGTGAGCGACGAGGCGGGTCCGGCAGCGCCCGCGCCGCTCAGCGTGGCGTGGCTCGGCGGCTGCCACAATCCGCCGGGGGATTCTCAGTCGGGTTGTTACCCGCTGCTGCGGCAGATCGCTGCCAGCCTGCCCGATCCGCTGCCCGAAGCCAACGCGGACATCCCGTCCGCGCAGGCCGCGTTTTTTGGCATCGGCAATCACTTCTCGGTGCACGTGCCGGAGACCATTCTCGACGGCCGCCAGCTGCAGACGAGGGCCGCCCCCTTCGGCGTGAGCTTCAGCTTCTTTGCCGTGTGTCGCGGGGTACTGCGGCCGGCACCCGATGCGAGCGGCGCGCTGCCGCTCACCTGCCATGATCGAGAGACGGGCGAGCAGCTCGGCAGCGAGGCCTTCGTACCTGGCTTCGTCACGAGC
>Ga0207675_100002390_pt1 | contig 18585 bp, 16 predicted proteins | sample KBSSwiS42_FD_184305 | JGI IMG/M metagenome (GOLD analysis project Ga0207675, IMG submission 184305) | Switchgrass rhizosphere microbial communities from Kellogg Biological Station, Michigan, USA - KBS Switchgrass S4-2 (SPAdes) (version 2) | ecosystem: Host-associated > Plants > Roots >... | reverse complement strand
GTTCCGCGCCCGCGACGGGGACACGCGCGCCAGTGCCGCCGACATCAGCTTCCCGAACGGGCAGACGCTGTCGCTCGGCAATCCGCAGACCGAAGCCGCGATCGCGGCCGCCAAGCGCGCCGAGCAACATTGATCGGCTGACGCCTCGGCAGATGCGGAAACAATACCGGCAGCCGGGAGCGATCTCGGCTGCCGTTTTCGTTGGCGGGCGATTGTAGTTGCGCCATCCAGCGAACGATAGTTTGGAGACCCCATGCCCAGCCTGCGCCCCGAGATCGATCCCGACGGTCTCCTCGAATATTCGGTCGTGTTCACCGATCGCTCGCTCAACCATATGAGCCAGGCGTTCCAGGCCGTGATGCGGGACGTGCATGCGATGCTCTGCCAGGTCTATGGCGCCGAGCGCGCAGTGGTGGTGCCGGGCGGTGGCACCTATGCGATGGAAGCGGTGGCGCGCCAATTCGCGACAGGCGCCAAAGTGATGGTGATCCGCAACGGCTTCTTCTCCTACCGCTGGACCCAGATCTTCGAGGCGGGATCGATCCCATCGGAAGAATTCGTGTTGAAGGCGCGCCGGCAAGGCGAAGGGGCCTATGCTCCTTTCGCGCCGGCACCGATCGACGAAGTCGTCGCGCGCATCCGTGCCGAGCGGCCGGCGTTGCTGTTCGCGCCGCATGTCGAGACCGCCTCAGGGATGATTCTTCCCGAGGCCTATGTTCGCGCAGTCGCCGATGCGATGCACGAAGTTGGCGGGCTGTTTGTACTGGATTGCATTGCCTCTGGCTGCGCGTGGGTCGACATGACGGCGAGCGGCGTCGACGTGCTGATTTCGGCGCCGCAAAAGGGCTGGTCGGCGCCACCCTCCGCCGGGCTGGTGATGCTGAATGAGCGTGCGCTCGAAGCCTGCCGCGCAGCGAAGTCGACGAGCTTCGCGATCGATCTCGGCAAGTGGCTGACGATCATGGAAGCCTATTTGAACGGCGGCCACGCCTATCACGCGACGATGCCGACCGACGCACTACGCGCGCTCCACACCGCGATGCTGGAAACCAGGGACATCGGGTTCGATCGGCTGGCAGCAGCGCAATGGGAACAGGGCAATGCCGTGCGAGGGATGCTCGCGGAGCGCGGCGTGCCTTCGGTAGCGGCGGAGGGATTTGGTGCGCCGGGCGTGGTGGTGAGCTTCACCGATGATCCGGAAATTCAGGCCGGCCGCAAGTTCGCCGCGCTCGGGCTGCAGATCGCCGCGGGCGTACCGCTGATGGTCGACGAGGGGCCCGACTATCGCAGCTTCCGCATCGGATTGTTCGGCCTCGACAAGCTCAAGGACGTTCCGGCGAGCCTGGCGCGGCTCGAAGCGGCATTCGACCGCATTTTCTGAGCGCTAGCGGAGCTGTTCGTCGACCCAGCGGACGAGCGCCGCGCGGTCGACCAGCCCGGCGTGACGCGCAAGCTCGCGGCCGCCTTGAAACAGTGCAACAGTCGGGATCGACTGGATGCCGTAGCGCTGCGCCAGCGGCTGATTGGCGTCGATGTCGATCTTGACCAGCCGCACACGTGGTTCGAGCGTGCGCGCGGCGGCAGCGAATTGCGGGGCCATCATCCGGCACGGACCGCACCACTCCGCCCAGAAATCGACCAGCACCGGCAGCGTACCAAGCCGCATCAGCCGATCGAATCCGGCAGCGTCGATCGCCGCCGGCTCGCCGCGGAACAGGGCATTGCCGCATTTGCCGCATTGCGGACTCTCGGCGAGCCGCGACGGCGGAACGCGGTTCGCCGTCGCGCAGCTGGGACAGAGTATGATTTCACCTTCGCGCATGTCGGCTTCCGAAACGTTTCGTCGGCCTATGTAGGAAGCAAGTCGCCCGGGCGAAGGGGGAAAGATCGCCTAAGGCGTGCCCGTCGCGAGCGAGCGCACTTCCTGCTCCATCGCCGCGAGCCGTTCGCCGCCGCCCGGATGGGTCGGCGCGCGCAGCAATTGTTGCGGCAATGTGCCCCATTGGCGACGGCGGAATGCCAGTGCCGCGTCAGGCGAATAGCCGGCGGCGATCACTAGCCGGATGCTCAGCCGGTCCGCCTCCAGCTCGGTTTCGCGCGTTAGCCGGGCGTTGCGCCCGAACAGCTTCAGCATGCCGCGCCGAACATGCTCGGCGTCGAGTCGCGCGCGATGCCCGAGGATGTTGTGCGCCAGTTCGTGCGCAAGCACGATCGCGAGCCCGTCGTCGCTGTCGGCACTGGCGACGCGTGCGGCAGTTACCTGGACGTAGCGGCCGTCGGCTTCGGCGTCGGTGCTCGCATCGTCGCGGACATCGAACCGCGACGCGCAGCCGCGTTCGAGCACGAGATGCACAGTTCGCGGTACGCCGTTCCGGACGAGACCAAGGTCGAGCGCGCCGTCCGCGGCGTCTGCGGCGAGCGCCGCATCGACCGCTTCGGCCCGCGCGAAGCTGGGTGCGGCGCCTGTGGGTGGCGGCACCCGCGCTCCAGCGATCGAGACCAACGCGTCCTCGGGCCCGATCCCTGCCTCCGCTGCGGGACTGCCCGCGGCGACCGCGAGGATATGCGGCGTATCGTCGAGACCGAACACCGCCCGCGCCTCAGCCTGCATCGCGCGATCGTAAAGCGAGAGATCGTGCACGACGAATCCGATCAGCGGTACCGGGGCGGGGCAATAGGCATCAGCGTGCAGCGCGAGCCGATAGCCGATCGACTGCACGCGCTGATCGAATTGCTGAAGCTGAAGCAACGTCGACGCGGCAAGCGCCGCAAGCGCGATCGCGCTAGCCACGGCCAAGCTCGGCGAGTGCGTCGCCATAGATCGCTTCGAGCCGCTTGCCGTTCGCGTCGGGAGAGAATTGCGCTTCGGCAGTCGCGCGCGCGCGGTGGCCGATCGCGGCACGCGCGTCTTCATCGGCGTCGAGCTCGGCAAGCACGGCGGCGAGATCGGCGGCATCGCCCGGGGCGAAAGTACACCCGTTCACGCGATCGAGCACGGTTTCTTGCAGCGAACCGATCCGGGAAGCGACGACCGGCGTGCCCGCGGCGAAGGCTTCGAGCAACGTCATCGGCAGCCCTTCGAACCATAGCGACGGCACGACCAGCAGCCGCGCGTTGGCGATCGCCTCGCGCGTAGCATCGCGCGGCATGGCGCCGGTCATGTGCAGGTTCGGCGGCGCGTGGCGGCGCAACTCGGCCTGCTCGGGGCCGGCGCCGATCATCGTGAACCACAGATGCGGCAGGCGCCGTGCGGCTTCCGCGAATATGTGCACACCCTTCTCGGGGGCGAGCCGCCCGACGTAGAGCACGCCCGCACGCGCCTCGGGGGGGACGGCTTCGCTGGGCAGCTCGACGAAATTGGCTTTGACGACGATCCGCTGCGGGGGGATCCCACCGGCCACGAGCTTGCTGCGCGCGAAGCGTGAAAGGGCGATCAGCCGTCGACCAGGCCGATTCCACACGTTGCGCCATTTCGCGAGCTGCTGCATCGCCACGACTGCCGCGGTGCCGGCGCACGAGCCGCGATAGCAATGATGACGCACCGCTTCCCATTTGCCCCTGGTGAGGCACTGCTCGCACGGACGATCGTCGCGTAGCATCAGACCGTTCGCACAAATGCTGCGGTAATTGTGCATGGTGTGGACGGCAGCGGCACCAGCGTCGGCCGCGCCGTCGAGCACGGCGGGCGATAGCCGCGGGAAGAAATTATGGACATGGACGACATCGCTCCCCCAGCGGCGGACTTGCTCCGCCATCCAGGCGCGGCGGAAGGGGTTGTACGGCGTCGTGACGGCGGTGCCGAGCTTCGCCGCCCAACCACGGATTGCCTGGTTGTCGACTTCGACCAGCGTGACCGAATGCCCGCGGCGGCGCAGCAACTCTGCCTCCGCCGCGGCGACGACGTCCTCTCCGCCGGGGTGTTGGTAGCGATTGTGGACGAGCAGGATATTCATGCCCGCGCTCGCGGGTCGATGATGCGCGTCGAGAACAGCACGAACACTGCGAGGCAGTTGAACGAGACGAGAAAGAAGTTCTCGCCGCTCATCGACAGCGCCACGAACAGCAGCAGCGCCGCTGCCGACGCGCCGTCGCGGGCCAGCCGCGAGAAGGCACCAAGGAGCACGATCAGTCCGGCGATACCGAAATCATAGAGCCAGCTCAGATATTCATTGTGCGCGAGTTGGAGCGCCGGGTTGACCGAACGCTGGTTGGCGATGAGGTGCTCGACTGCGCCGGCGCCATGGCCCCAGATCTGCTCGCCGAGCGTGCTGCGTGCGAAATTGTCGACGATTGCGTCGTAAATTGGCGTGCGACCGACGCTGAGAAATTCGGAATTATAGCCGCGCAGCAGATGACTCGCAGCGAGGTCGAAAATGTCGCTGAGAAAGAAGGCGAGCGTCGCCATCAGCGCGAGCGCCGCGAGCGACAGGCGCGCAAGCAGCTTAGCTTCGTGATGTGGGGCGAACAGCTCGAATGCAACTACCAGCGCGCTCACTATCAGGGCCGCGGCGATCGCGTTGCGCTTGAAGAAGAAGATGCACAGACCATAGCAGAGCGCTGCGAGCAAAGGGCGCCGTGACGCCGCGAGCCAAACGGTCAACGCCCCGAACGCGACTCCCAGGATCGACTCGTTTGGCGAGTCAGTAGAGAAAAATCCGTCGCCGACCATGTCGCTGGTCTGCGTGGTGTAGGTGAACGCAACCCAGGCGAGCGCGACGATGAATGCGAGCAATTGGCGCGGCGTGACGTAGAAGCGGAAGATCGCCGGCGCCATGCCGACGAGTGGAAGGCCGATCTTGCGCAGCGCGAAGCTGTCGTTGTTCTGCGATAGCGCGATCGAGACCAGACAGACGCCGGCATAGACGAGCACCATCAGCAACACCGGCATATTGAGCCACGGCAACCGGCGCTCGACGATCGTCGCGCCCAAAGCGACGACGGCGACCACCGCGAAGGGCAGGACCGGCGCGAAGATTCGGCTGTCGTCCTTGATCATCACGAAAAAATAGATGGTAGCGGCGAGATAGGGCGCGCCGAAGGTCCACAGATTGAGCGCGGGGCGACCCACCGCTGCGGCGGCCGGGACCGCGAAGTCCGCGCGTCGCGGCAGGCGGAGCGCGGCGGCGGTCATGGCGCGCGGTCCCACAGGACGCGCCACACGAATTGGGGCGCGATCACCAGATAGCGGCGCCACAATCGGCCCGGTTCGCTCAGCAGGCGGTGCAGCCATTCGAGCGTCGCGCGCTGCATCCACAGCGGCGCGCGCTTGCGCGTGCCGGCGTGGAAGTCGAATGCCGCTCCGACGCCGATCAGCGTCGCGCCGGAAATGGCGCCGTGATAACGATGCATCCAGCGTTCCTGCTTGGGAGTGCCCAGCCCAACCCACACGACATCGGGCGTGGCAGCGTTGATCCGCGCGATCTCGTCGTCGCGGATGGCTTCATCGGTGTCGCCGAACGGCGGCGAGAGCCAGCCGGCGACGATCAGTCCCGGATAGCGCCCGGCGAGCACCAGCGCCATGCGCTCCGCGACGCCGGGGGCGCCACCGTAGAAGAAATGACGCAGTCCTTGCGCGCGTCCGCGATCCGCGAGCGTGTCGACGAAGTCTGGACCAGCGACACGCCGGATCTGGCGATACCCTCGCAATCGGGCGACATGCACCAGCGGCATTCCGTCGGGCAGGACCATCGGCGCGCTGCGATGGATCGCCATGAATTCCGGGTCGCGCTGGGCGAGCATCACGCCGTGCACATCGCGCACGCAGACATAGGCCGCGCGCCGCGCGCGCACCCATGCGATGACGCGATCCGACGCGTCCAAGGGATCGGTGATCGACACCGGCACGCCCAGGATCGGTGCAACTGTGGCACCGTCGCGTACCGGTCGCAACGACGCCATGCCACTGTGCGCGGCGGTCGCGAGCACGCCGAGCATCGACAATGATGCCGTCCAGGCGAACAACGCAAACGCGTTGAGCGGCGACCAGATCGGCGCAGCAATCAGCCACAGGCAGCCGGCGACGAGATTGGCGGCAGCGATGCGCAGCGCGAGCCGCTCACCTTCGAGCACGAGCAGCGCGACTGCAGCGAAGCACCGATAAAAGGCAATGGTCCCGAACAGCAGGAACATCGGTGCGAGCACGAGCGGTCCCGCCGGCGCACCCAGCCCGAGCCAGCCCTGCGCATAGAATGGGCCGATGATGCCAAGGCCGAACGTCGTCGCGAGGAACGCGAACGACCCCACGAGCAGCGCGACGAGCAAGGCGTCGCGCCGCCGTGCTTCGTCCGCGCCGATCCATTTGAGCCGCACGAAGCTGCCGAGCGGCACCATCACCATCAGGATCGGCGTGAGGCACATCTGGAACAAGCGGATCTGCGTCGCGAACCAGGCAGCGGTCGGCGCCGGCGCGTGGGTCTCGAACCAGACGAGCATGACCGCGAGGCCGGCGCCGAGCGTGCCTTCTGCGAGCCCGAACGAAAAGGCGGCGCGGATCATCTGCGCGAATTGCTGCGGCCGCCCGTCGAGCAGATAAGGCCGTTCGCGCAGGAGCAGCAGGCCGTTGCTCAGGCTTGCTAGGGCCACGGGTGCGTGGAAGATCGTGGCGGCGAGCAGCAGATGCGTGGTCAACGCCGGGATCGCGAGCGCGAGTGCATACCATAGGATCTGGAACACGACGCCGAGCGCGGCAGTCCAATAATGCTCGTTATAGGCGAGCCGCGTATTGTCGAACGTCGTATTGAGCCCGGCCTGCACCAGCGGCAATAGCGCGACACAGGCTACGTCGACGCGCTGCCCTTGCGCGAGTTCGGCGCCGATGATCACGATCATCAGCATCGTTGTCAGCGTGCCGTTCGCGGCTGCCAGGCTGACGAATGCCGTCGCTTCGGCGCGATGATCACCCTCGGACGCGGCGGCGCCGATCCGCCGCATGCCCAGCACACTCGCGCCGCCCATCAGAAACACGCCGAGCGTGCCGACTGCAAGTGCCGCGAACAGCGCGGCATAGCCATTGGCGCCCAGCCCCGAAAGAATCCGGGGCAACAGCACGAGCACGAGCAACAAGCTGGGAACCCGCGTGAGCATGTTCATGCCGAGCGACGCGACCAGCTTACGGCGTTCGGGATCGGCGAGGATCGCGTTCATGTCAGAGGATCCTCGAGCGTGCTGGCATCGTCACCGACATGTTGCAGCGGGATCGTGTCGTCGGTGACGCGTTCGCCGGGCAGCCGTCGTGCCCGCCAGATCGTCGCCATGTTTCCGAGGAAGGCGGCCCAGCGCGAAAAGGTCGAGTTCGAGCCGATCAGCACCGCCGCCTCGGCCATTTCCACCAGTTCGTTGACGTCGTCGATGCTGCGCGCGCGTTCGGTGCCGGCGATCGCCAGCAAAGGCGCGAGTTCGCTGTCGCTGCCGTCGGAGAAGACCCGCACGGGCAGTTCGGGATGGAAATGCCGAAGGCGTTCGACCAGTCGGACGTACCAGTCGAGCGGCAGGCGGATGTTCGAAACCGCTGCTTCGATCGCCACGCCGTCGGGCGGGTCGAAGTCACCGAGCCGCACGTGCACTGCAGCGAAGCGCGCCGCGCCCCAGCGCGGTGCATGCGCCGGTGGACGCCGCATGATCTGCAGCAGCCGGTCGCGCAGCAATGCGCGGTGTGGCGCGAGGCCTTCGAACGTGAACGCGGAGCTGCGCACTACCACCAGCGGGCGGGGCGATGCCCGCAGGGGCTGGCCAGGGGCGACATTCTGAATCTGCGCGAACGGCCGCAGCGAGCCGAGCGCGGCAGCTTTGGCAAGCCCATCGATCTCGTCAGGATGCGGGCGGACCATCCGCTCGTAGCGCCGGAAGGCGGCATCGCCACGGAGTTTCGGGTTTAGGGGGAGCGAGCGCCAGCAGGGCGCGATCAGCCGCCGGCCTTCGCGCTCGGCGTGCACCAGCGCGTGGAAATAGGGAAAGAGGCAATTGCCGAACCCGGCGCCGTTGACGCGCACGAAGCCGAGATCGAGTGGGGCAGGGAGCGACGGATAGATCATGCCGCGCACTCCGTGCCGAGTGCAGCCGCGACCATCATGCGATAGGTGCCCGCCGCTGCGTCGATCGAGCGCGGTGCGACGTCGGCGCGTGCAGCCTGGGCGAACCCTGTCCAGCGATCGGAATCGAGCAGCAGCGAACGCGCCGCTTCGGCCCAGGCGCCGCGGTCGAGCGGCAGGACCCGGCCGTTGCGCTCGTCGATCACCAGTTCGTCCGCCGCACCGACATGGTCCGAGACCAGGCACGGCGTGCCGCATTGCATCGCCTCGTTGCATACCAATCCCCAAGGCTCGCGCGCCGACGGCAGCAGCAGCAGGCGCGCGCTCGTCATCACCTCGGTCATCTGCCGCCAGTCGACGCTCGGCTCGTGACGATAGGCCACGCCCGCGGAGGCGAGTTCCGCGAGCAACTCGTGCTGTGCCGGTCCCTTGCCGATAATGCGCAGCGTGAGCCGCGGCAGCGCGCGATGCAGCGCCTTCGCCACGGCACCGAAGAAGCTCGCGTTCTTGACCTTGTTCTCGAGTTCACCGACCCACAGCAGGTCGAAGGCGCGGTCGCCGAAGTCGGGAATGCTCGGCGGTGCGTCCCAGGCCGGCACCAGCGGCATCGCGAAGATTCGCTCGCGCGCGACTCCCTGCGCCGCGAAATAATGGGTGCCGCGATTGCCGCAGGTGAGGACCGCGCGGCAGTCGCGCAGCACCGCAAGTCGCGCGAGACGGTGATAGGGCGAATGCGGCATATCGTCGGCGCCGCCGTCGATGCGCAGCGCGATGGGCGTTCCGGTGCGCCGGGCCCAGCGCCAGCCGAGCAACATCGACGGATAGAAGCCGTTGAGCACGAGCAGCTTCGGCCGAAGCCGGTCGAGCGCGGTCGCGATCCCGCCATTCCAATGGGCATAGCGGCGCGGCCCGACGCGAAAGCTCACGCCTGGCAGGACGGTGTGACCATAGCGCCGTTCCGCATCGAGCACCCAGTCGCGATTGGCCTCGCGGATGGTGCAGGAGAGTACGGCGATGCCCAGGCCATTCTGGCGCAGCCGCGCGAACAGACGGTCGGTGTACGGCGTCACCATGTTGTTGAGTTCGACTACGGCGACCGTGCCGTCGTCGGGAGGCGCGGTGTCGCTCGCGGCGTGCTGCTGACGGTCGAGGAACAGGATGTTGCTCACTGCGTCTAGCCGATCGCCTGGATCGCGATCTCGCCGAGCGCGACGCTCGCGCTGCCGGATCCGCCGGTGGTGCGCAGCATCAGGTCCTGCCTTGTGCATCCGGCGGGGATGGTGAATTGGCTGCCATAGCCGAGCTGGTCGAGCCGCTGCTGGCGGACGCGCGGTTCGAGCAGCGGCATTTCCTGATTTTGCGGCAGGCAGCGCACTGCGAATTCGAAACCGCCCCAGTCGCGCGCATCGCGCGCAAACAGCCGCGCGGCGATACGATAGCGGCCCGGAGAGAGTGCGAGCGCCTGCGCGGCGAGATTGGTTGTGTCGCCGATGCGGCTCGTCGCTGTGAGCGCGAAGCCCCGGCCGTTGGGCGCCGGCCCCACGCTGGCCTGGCCGGTGCCGTCGGGATCGATCCACCATTCGAACCGCGGCGGCGTGCCTGCGCCTTGGCGCGCGTTGGCGACCGCGAAGCGGCCATCGTAGAGCAGATTGCCCGCCGACCAGCCGGCGGGGGGAGCCTTGCTGCGCCACAAGGCGTAGGCCGGGGCGGTCATGCCCAGCTCAAGCATGCGCTCGACCAGCGGGAACAGCTCGAGATCGGTCGCCGGATGTGGCGTATGCGCCGTCTCGGCGATCAGCCGGTCGAGTCCGGCCAATTCACCGGGGGCGGCGCGCCGAAAATCGAGGAACATCAGTCCGCGCCAATCGGGCGTGTCGCCGAGCCGGCGTAGCAGGCTGCGGCGGAAGCCCGGCTCGCCGTCCATTTGCCGGAACAGCGCGAATACTGAGTCGGTTGCCGTATCGCGCCGGATCAGCGCGTCGCCGCGCTGAAGTGCGCTGTCATAGTCGCCGGTATCGAGCGCGGCCTGAAGCAGCCAGATCTGGGTTGGCGTGTCGCGCCAGCCGCCGCGCGCCGCGACATCCAGTGCGGCAAGCCCTTGCGCGGGGCGGCGCAGTGCCAGCTCGGCCATACCCAGCACACGTGCCGCGCGCGTCTGCAAGGGCGATATCGCGAGCGCATGGCGTGCGAGCGCCGCCGCGGCGGCAAAGTCGCGACGCTGAAGCGACGTTTCCGCAGTGCGGGCCAGCCGGTCGGCGTCGGGCGCCAGACGCGCCGCCGTCGCGGAATCACCTTGCGCATTGAGCGCGGCCGCGACGCCGTTGCTGGCGACCAGCCACGCGGCGGCGGCGGTCGCGGCGACAATGCCAAGCTGGGCGAGCCGGCGACGGAGCATGTCAGAAGCGCTCGGTCGACAGCGCCGGCTCGGGCGCACGGTCGCGCGCGCGGCGGCGGCCGCCATATTCGAAGCTATAGCCATAGTCGCCATAGCCGGCGGCGCGCGCGTCGAACATCGTCAGCACGACGCCGAGCAGCTTGCAGCGCGCGCGCTGCAGTCGCCGGATCGCGGTCTTGACGCGCCCGCGATGCGACTGGCTGGTGTCGACCAGAAACACCACGCCTTCGACCGCAGCCGCGAGAAGCGGCGCGTCGGCGAGACCGAGCACGGGCGGTCCGTCGATGATCACTACGTCGAACGATTCGGACAGCGCCTCCACGGCGCTACGCGCCTGGGGCCGGCCGTAGAGATCGGCTGGGTTAGGCGGTACCGGCCCGCTCGGCAGAAAGAACAGGTTCGGCGTGGGCAGCGCCACTGCGGTGTCGAGCAGTCGCGCGGTGCCGTTGAGCAGGTTGGAGAATCCCGCTTCCTGTTCGACGCCGAGCAACGCGGCGAGCGAGGGCCGGCGCAAGTCGCCGTCGACGAGCAGCACGCGCTTGCCGATCAGCGCCAGGCTGCGCGCAATCGCATAGGAAGTGAGGCTCTTGCCCTCGGCCGCCTGGCTCGAGGTCACCAGCAGGCGGCGCGGAACGCCGCCGTCGCCCGTGAATTCGAGCGCCGTGCGCAGCGACGAATAGGCCTCGGACAATGCGGATCGCTGGATCTGCAGCGTTTCGAGCGGCGTCATTGCGCCAGTCGAGACGCGCGGCACCGTCGCGAGCAGCGATACGCCGAGCTTGGTTTCGAGGTCGTCGGGGTTGCGGATCGCATCGTCGAGCGCTTCGCGCAGGAAGATCAATCCAGCTGCGGCGAGCATCCCGAGCAGCAGCGCGAGCGCGGCATTGAGCATCGGCTTGGGCCAGCTCGGCCGCAGCGGCGCCTCGGCGACATCGACGATGGTGATGTTGTTCGCAGTGACGCCCGCCGCCGCGCCGACTTCCTTGTAGCGCTGCAGCAGCCCGTCATAGAGTTCGCGATTGGTATCGACTTCGCGGCGCAGGATTCCGTACTGGATGCTGCGCTGCTGTTCGGCGAGCGTGCCGGCGCGCAGTGACGCGAGGTCGCCCTGGATCGCACGTTCCTGGCGCTGGCTGATCTCATAGCCTTCGCGGATCGAATCGCGGATCGACGTCGCGAGCGCCTGGACCTGGCCCTCGACTGCGTCGAGCTGCGCCTTGGCCTGTTTGACCGACGGATAGTCGGGCAAGTGCGTCTCGAGTTCGCGTTGGTAAGCGGCGGCGAGGTCGGCGCGGGTTCGCGCGAGCTCCTGGATCGCCGGATTGCCGAGCACTTCGGGCAGGTTCATCAGCGGTGTGGCCTGGGCGCGCTCCCAGCGTTGCTGCATGCGGATGCGATCGGCTTTGAGATTGGTTGCCTGGTCGTTGATCGAAATCAGGCTCGAAGTGATCAGCGACCGGCCGCGTTCGCCGGGCGAGCCGGGAGCCGGTCCTGTGTCGATCAGTCCGGCGGCGCGGGCGTAAGCGATTGCGCCACGCTCGGAGGTCTCGAGCCTTGACCGGGCGCGTTCCAGCTGGCTCTCGAGGAAGTCGCGCGCATAGGACGATGCCTTGTAGCGCCGCTCGAGATTGTCGGCGATCAACGCTTCGGCATAGGCATTGGCGACGCGCGCGGCGAGCTCGCGGTCGCGGCTGCTGAAGGAGATCGCGGCGAGGCGCGAGTTGCGCGGCAAGGCGATCGAGAGATTTCCCTGCAATGCTGCAATCGTGCGTTCGCGCAGCATGCGCGCCTGCTCGGCCGGACTGCCGCCGGGCTTGATCTCGACGCCCATCGCCTGGAGAAAATCGGGCGAGTGGAACAGCCCGAGCCTTTCGGCAACGCGGATCGCGAGCGCGCGGCTGTTGAGGATATCGACCTGGGTCTGCAGGAAACGTTCGGAATCGACGACGCTGATTTCGGGCTGGAGCTGGTCGTCCTTCATCACCCGCGTCGATTGCTGCTCGAGCTGCACCGACGCGGTGCCGCGATAAATGCGCGTGGAAACGAAGGTGAGCAGTGCAGCGGCGAGCAGCGAAGTGCCGATGCAAGCAGCGATCAGCCAACGGTTGCGGCGAAGCAGCAGCTTGGCGCGCTCGAAATCGATTCCGGCAGGATGCGCGGGCTCGCTCTCGATCGCTTCGAAGGGTTCCAGCGCCGCGCGCGCGTAAAAGCCGCGGCCGTCGGGTGCCAGTGTCAAATCGCGCCGGAACATCGTCAAAGCCCTCCGAAGACCGCGAACACGCCGAGCGAGGGGAGGGCGGCAAGCGCGTCGCGGAACGCGCCTTTGCTGCCCGAGAAGGGGACGACGACGACATCATCGCCCCGGATCGCCGGATCGGGCGATTTGCCGTGCCGGATTGCGTTGAGGTCGAACGCGGCGACGTTGCGCTGCCCGTCGATCGTGCGGAAGATCATGACATGGCTCAGCTCGGCGGTGCGGTTGGGCCCCTGCGCCATCGCGATTGCCTGGAGCAGCGTCGTCTGCCCCTTGAGCTCGAACACACCGGCTTTGGCGACCGACCCCTCGACCGTGACTTTCTGGGAAACTGCCGAGGTGACGATCACCGAGACCTGCGGATCGCGCAGGTAGCGCTTGGCGAGCCGGTCCTGCAGCTCCTTGGCGAGCTCGGTGGTCGACAGTCCGGCGGCGTGGACACTGCCGACCAGCGGGAACAGCACATTGCCCCCGGCATCGACATCGATATGCTCGAGCGTGAGGTCCTTTTCCTGGAACACGTTGATGCTCAGCGTGTCGCCCGGCCCGATCTGATAGTCGCGCGCTGGACCATTCACGTCGGCCGGCGGGAAGGCGGCGTAGGCGTGCGGGTCTACCGCATGGGATGCACAGCCGGCGAGTGCGACGGTTGCGACCAGGGCGAGAAAGGGCTTGCTAGACATGGAGGTCGACTCCTTCGGGGAGATCGATGGGTTGGACGTTGAGATGCCGTCCCGCCTGTGGTGGCGGATGGCTGGCGGCGTTGAGCAGCACGCACAGCAGTGCGAGCGCCGTCGACAGCGCTTCGGTGCGCAGCGGATAGTCGACCGCGGAATGAAGCAGCAGCACGAGGATGCCGGCGAATGCGAACCAGCCGGTCATGCCCGCGCCTCCGCGCACGAGCCGCACCGCCTGCCAGCCGAGCCACAGGAGGAACAGCGCGGCGCCGGCGATCGCCACGACGCCGCCTTCGATCGCCAGCTGCAGCCAGTCATTGTGCGCGGCGTTGATCCGCAGCGGTGAGACGCCGGCGAGGCTTTCGACGCGCTGATAGGTCAGTTCGAACGTGCCGAACCCCGTGCCGATCGGCCAAACCGATCGTGCGAGATACCAGGCGTCGGGCCAGATGGTGAACCGCAGGTCGCGCACGGCGTGCAGCCGCGAGGCGACGACGCCGAGGCCGGCCCAGCCGGCGACCAGTGCGAGCGTGACGATTGCCCCCGCAACCAGCCAGGTGCCACGCGACACTGGGCGGACACGCGTGTCGTGCCAGGCAGTGGCGATCGTCAGCGCTGCACAGGGCAGGAACAGCACCAGTCCCGTGCGCGACGCCGTCGAGATCACGCCGAGCCCGAACAGCGCCGTCAACGCGACGGCCGCCAGCAGCAGGCGGCGACGCAATATTCGAACGCGCGGGCCGAAGCGATACAGCGCCGCGCCGCCGGCGAGCACGCCCAGGCACAGCGCATCCGCCTGGTGGTTGCGATTGGAGAAGAGACCGAGCGACAGGCGCTCGTGCTGATCGCCATAGAAATAGAGCGAACTGTCGATGCCCGCGGTTGCCTGCAGCCAGCCGAGTATCAGCGACAGCGTCGCGCATCCGAGCAGCACGAGCACGAGCCAGCCGAGCGCTGCGCGGTCGAGACGGAGGCCGATCAGCAGCACGGCAAGCGCGGGAAGCAAGGTCAGCGCCGACTGCACCGTCGCGCTTGGATCGAGACTGAGTGCGTGCCACGGCGCATCGGCGCCGGTGAGCTGGATCGCGGGCCCGGCGAAGTCGCGATCCGGGGGCGCCGTCCACCAGTCATAGGGCAAGGGGATCAGCTGGCTCGCGACAATTGTGGCGGCGACGAGCGCGAGCAGCAGCAACGCGCTCGCACCGGGCATTGCCGCTCGGCGGCGAGTGGACCAGGCCCACCAGCCGATGGCGAGCACTGCGGCGAGTTGCGGGAGCGACTGGACGAGCGTGAGCGTGACGCTTTGTCCGCCGAACAGGAACGCGAGCACGACCAGCGACCCGGCGATCGCGACGGGCCGGTGCCGCCGCGTCCATTGCGCCTGAGCGGCAAGATCGAGCGTGACGATCATGCCGCGCACCCCCGCGCGGCAGGTTCGAAAAATGGGTGCGGCGTCGGGAGCAACGCCGCACCCATCAGGTGGAAGCGCGGCAGGCCCGGCCCTACGGGCTGGCTTTGCGATCTTCCTTGGTTGCAAAGTAGATCGCGGTACCACCCGCGGCTACTCCGGCGATCACGATCGGGATCAATGCCCCGTCGTGGCTCGCATTCTGCAACCTCGGGGAGGCGCGGCGCGCCTGCATCCAGCTCTTGGCGACCGCGGGGGTTTTGGCGGGGCGAACTGTTTCCCCTGCCATAGCGGTCGATGTCGAGCAGAGCAGAAGACCCGCGACTCCAACGGCACAAGCCGTATGTTTCATTCGCTGTCTCCTTCCCGATGGTTGTGCCGGAACGGGCACACAGCAACGATCCCGTTCCGGCATGCGTGTCGGCACAGGCCGAACGCTTCGTGGCCGTGTCCTGGGCGGACGCGACAATGGGGGAATTACGCGGCGGCACGCGAAGCCTCCGCAGTCGTGAAGCGCGTGTAGGATCGCCGTTCGGCGAGCGCGCGATAGAGCGCGAGATATTGGTGCGCGCTCCAGTCGCTATCTTCGGCGAGCGCGCTGCGCTGCGCTGCGTGCGCCAGGCGCAGCCTTGCGTCCTCGTCCAGCGCGAGTGCTGCCACGGCGTCGGCAAGCGCGTCGCTATCGCCGACCGGGACCGCGATTGCCGCGTGCGGCGCCATCTCGGCGATGTTGCCGACCGCGGTTCCGACGGTGGGCACGCCGGCCACCGCAGCTTCGAGCAGCACGATCGGTGCGCCTTCATGGCGCGACGACATCACCAGCAGGTCGGCCTGCTCCACGCGCCGCCGCAACGCGGAGTGCGGCAGGAAGCCGTGGAAGCGGATGCAGTGGCCCAGTCCGAGCGCCGCCGCCTCGCGCTCTACAGCGCCGGCGAGGATGTCCTCGCCAATGATGTCGAGCGTGAAGGCGACTTTGCGGGCAGCGAGCCGCGCCATCGCTGCCAGCAGAGTCGCCTGGTCCTTGACCAAGTTGAGGCTCGCGACATGGAGGAGCCGGATCGGCGCCGCGCGGTCGCGGGGTGCCGGCGGGCGCGCCGGCCATTCGTCGGTCGCGACGCCGAACGCTATTCGCGTCGCTGCGATTCCGAGTGCGCCAGCTTGCGCGCGCATGGCGCGGCTCGGCACGACCACGGCGTGCACCGCCGCGACGATCAACCGCAGCCGGACACGGTCGCGCCAGCGCAGCCGGGCGCCATAGCCGATCGCGCGATCGCGCACGAGATCGCCGCCCGGCAGGGTGAGCAAGAGCGGTATGCCGAGCAGTCGCGCCGGTAGTGCCGCCGCGGCACCCGACGGCAGTGCCCAGAAACAATGAATGACGTCGAACCGGCCGATGCGATGCTCGGCGGCCAGCGCGCGCCACAACCGCGCGACACCCGCGCCGGCGCCGAGATTGTGCACGATTGCGCCGCGTAGTTGCCAGCGCCCCGGTTCGGGCTCCTGGCGAAGCGCATAGACATGCACCTCGACGCCTGCGCGTTCGAACCGCTCGATCAGCCACAACAGGCACGGGATCACGCGTTCGGTGCCGCTGCGATCGACGCCGCCTGGAGTGACGATCGCGACTTTCATGCCGCCGCTCCCGCGTCCAGCATGTCGACATGGCGTAGCAGCAGATCGATTGCCGCAGCCGGGTCACGCCCGAGCGTGAGCTGCCAGCCGCCGCGTGCAACGAGCCGCTCACCAGTGCGCCGGATATCGGCCGCGAACAAGTCGAACCCGGGCTCGGGGTTCGCAAATGCCGCCAGCGCTTCGGTGCGCGCGATCCGAGTGAGACGCGGCGTTTCCCCGTGCGTAAGGCGGCACCAGGCAATCCGGCGCACCGGCCCTCCGGTATGCGCATGCAGCGCGACGCCGAGCTTGCGTTTGCCGTTGCGCAGCCGGACAGTGCCTTGATGCATGCCGGCATCGGCCGCGAAGAGATGGATCGGCCCCGGCGCGCCCCATGTGGCGAGCTCGGGCTGGTGTTGGACATAGACAGTGTCGTCCGACAGCACCGCGAGCCCGGCATCTTGCGCTGCCATCGCGAGGCAGCTCTTGCCGCTGCCGCTCGGGCCCGCGAGCAGGATCGCGAGCTCGCCTATGACGATTCCCGCGGCGTGCAGCGGCGTACGCCCGGCATGGCCCGCCAGGAACAGCACCAGCGGCTCGATCACATGCTCGCGCAATAGGTCGGGCGCGCGGAGATAGTCGCTCGACACGCTCGCTTGCGCCGAACCTTGCCAGGCGTCCGCCACGCCGATCGCGGCCATGCCGTCGAGGAGCAGCACATGGTCGCTTGCCGAGATCGCGACGTCGCCGCAGCCGGTCAGCGCGGAATCGAGCGCAAGCTGCACGTCGAGCCGCGCACCGGCACCTGCGGGATCAGGGCACCAGCGCGCGAGCGCAATCTTGAGCGTCGGCAGCAATGGCTGGGAGGCGGCGATCCGAAGCGCGAGCCCGAGCAGGCCGCATTCCACCACGGCGGCCGGGTGCCGCTCCGGCACTGGGCCTACCCGTGGCGGCGATGATGCCGGACTGGACCAGCTGCTGACTATGCCGCCCTCCCTGCGCTGCAGTCGTTCGAGGCCGTGGGTGCGGGGCGTGCGTGAAAAGGTTCACAAAAACTTTACGGGTCCGAACCGTTCGATCGGAGATTGCTTTTCGGCGTGCGGAACGGAACAACAGGGGGCTGGGGCAAACCCAGGAGAGGATGAACCAGGCATGGAGCGCGCCCCGATGCTACCACTGTTTCCGACTTCGCTCGTGGGATCCTATGCCCAGCCGGACTGGCTGATCGATCGCGAGAAGCTCGCGGGCAGGTTCCCGCCGCGCACGCGCCAGAAGGAACTGTGGCGCGTCGACGAGCAATGGCTCGAGCAGGCGTGGGACGACGCTACGATCATGGCGATCGAGGCGCAGGAACGCGCCGGCCTCGATATCATCACCGACGGCGAGATCCGGCGCGAAAGCTATTCGAATCGCTTCGCGACCGCGCTCGACGGCGTCGACATGGACAATCACGGCACTGCGCTCGATCGCAGCGGTGATCCGGTTCCCGTACCGCGCGTGATAGGGCCGATCAGTCGCCGCCACGCCGTCCAGGTCCGCGATCTGCAGTTCCTCAAGCAACATACCGAAAAGCCAGTGAAGATCACCGTGCCCGGCCCATTCACGATGAGCCAGCAGGCGCAGGACGATTATTATGCCGATCCTGAGGCGCTCGCGGTGGCCTATGGCCGTGCGGTCAACGGCGAGATCAAAGACCTGTTCGCCGCCGGCGCGGACGTCGTCCAGCTCGACGAACCCTATATGCAGGCGCGTCCCGACAAGGCGCGGCAATATGGGCTCAAGGCGCTCGAGGCGGCGCTCGACGGCGTCGCAGGCACCACCGCGCTCCACATCTGCTTCGGCTACGCCGCACTCATCCACGCGCGGCCGGAAGGATATAATTTTCTGCCCGAACTCGCGCAGTCGGGCGTGGCGCAGATCTCGATCGAAACCGCGCAATCGAACCTCGACTGCGCAATTCTCGAGACACTGCCGGGCAAGACGATTATCCTGGGCGTGCTCGACCTGTCGACGCACGCGGTCGAGGAACCCGAGACGGTGGCTGCGCGCATCCGTCGCGCGCTCCCTTACGTCGATGCGCAGCGGATCATCGTCGCGCCCGATTGCGGGCTGAAATATCTCCCCCGCGAAGTGGCTTTCGGCAAGATGCAGGCGATGGTGGCGGGGGCGAAGATCGTGCGGGGGGAGTACGCCGCGCCCATCCCGTGACGCAC
>Ga0207675_100002389_pt1 | contig 18590 bp, 16 predicted proteins | sample KBSSwiS42_FD_184305 | JGI IMG/M metagenome (GOLD analysis project Ga0207675, IMG submission 184305) | Switchgrass rhizosphere microbial communities from Kellogg Biological Station, Michigan, USA - KBS Switchgrass S4-2 (SPAdes) (version 2) | ecosystem: Host-associated > Plants > Roots >... | reverse complement strand
GATCGGCGAGGCCCTCCAGGAGCCGAATTGGCTAGCCGCCGACGACGAGCAGCGCGCGCGGCGCCTCGAGGAGGCTCTCGAGCGCCGCGAGTCGCCCGTCGGCGCAATGTCGTCGGAAGGCCGGCGCACGCTCGCCGTGTTCCAGACGATCGCGCACTGCCGGCGAAAGTACGGCCGCGAGTCGATCGGCCCGTACATCGTGAGCATGGCGCATGGGCCGGACGACGTGCTGTCCGTGCTGCTGCTCGCGAAGTGGGGCCACTTGGGCTCGAAGGGCGAATCCGTGCCGCTCGACATCGCGCCGATGTTCGAGACGGGCGAGGACGTCGAGCGCGCGCCGCGAATCATGGAGCGCCTGCTGAAGGACAAGCTCTATCGCGAGCACTTGCGCACGCGCGGCGATCACCAGATCGTCAAGCTCGGGTACTCCGACAGCCACCGCGACGGCGGTATCGCCGCGACGCGCTGGAGCTTGCAGAAGGCGCAGCAAGCGCTCGTCGAGACGATGGCGCGGCACGGCGTCGCGCTGACGATCTTCCACGGTCGCGGCGGCACCGTGAGCCGCAGCGGCGGCGCTCAGCACGAGGCCGTGCTGGCCGCGCCGCGCGGCGCGATCTCCGGACGGCTGCGCATGACGGAGCAAGGCGAGAACATCAACACGAAGTACGGCCTGCGCGGCATCGCGCTGCGAACTCTCGAGCAGCTCCTCTCCGCCGTCTTGCTCGTCACGGTGCGGCCGCCGCCCGAGAACCCTTCCGAGGCGCGCTGGCACTCGATCATGGAGGAGATCGCCGTCGCCAGCCGCGGCGCGTATCAGAGCCTGCTGTCCGACCCCGACGATTTCATCGAGTATTTCCGGGCCGCGACGCCGATCGACGTCATCGAGCGGATCGGCAGCCGCTCGGAGCGCGCCGAGCACTTGGGCGAGCCGGTTGGGGAAGTGCGCGCGGCGCCCTGGGTGTTCGCCTGGTCGCAGAGCCGCTGCCTGCTGCCGAGCTGGTACGGCGTGGCGACGGGACTGAAGAAAGCGATCGACGCTCACGGCGAGCAAGTGCTCGTCGAGATGTTCGAACAGTGGCATTTCTTCCGTGTCCTCTTGTCGGACGTCGCGACGGCGCTGGCGAAGGCCGATCTCGACGTCGCGGCGCGCTACTCGCTGCTCGCCGGCGCGCGCCACGAGAAGTTCTTCCCCGCGATCCGGCGCGAGTATCGAAGCTGCGTCGATCTGATCCTGCGGCTCACGCGCCAGAACGAGCTGCTCGAGGCGTCACGCACGTTGCGGCGCGCGATCCGCTTGCGGAATCCCTATGTCGATCCGATGAGCTTTTTGCAGGTCGACTTGCTCGAGCGTTGGCGCGCGGGCGGGCGGCAGGACGGTCCGGTGCTGCAAGCGCTGACGGCGAGCATCAACGGCATCGCGCACGCGATGCAGGGAACAGGCTAGACAAGAGGTGCCGGTGTTACGGTTTCGGTTCAACCGAAGTGCCGGAGTTGCGGTTCAACCGAAGTGCCGGAGTTGCGGTTGAACCGAAACCGTAACACCGGCACCTCTTAGCGCAGCGGGGCCGTCTTGATCCAGCGGATGATGCGGCTCGCGAGCTCGTCGGAGCTCACGTCTCGCTCGGCGAGCGTGCGGCCGCGCACGGAGATTCCAGCGCGATGCACGGAATCGGGATCGCCCGAGACGAGCGGATGCCACCAGTCGAGATCCTGACCCGCCGCGACCTTGCGATACGCGCACGTCGTCGGCAGCCAATCGAACGCGCGCACGTCCGCGGGGTCGAGCGCGACGCAGTCGGGAACGAGCTCGTGGCGGCGCGCGTAGCGGCGGCAGCGGCAACGGTCGCGATCGAGCAGCTTGCACGCGACGTCGGTGTACGCGACCCTGTCCGTCGCTTCGTCCTGAAGCTTCTTCAGGCAGCACCGGCCGCAGCCGTCGCAGAGCGACTCCCACTCTCGCGGCGTCATCTCGGCGAGCTTCTTGTTCCGCCAGAACCGCTCCAAGTCACCCGCCTTTGACGATCCTGCCGCCTGCGAGCTCGATGACGTGCCGGCAGCGACCGGCCGCCTCGAGGTCGTGAGTGACGAGCACGAGCGTCGTGCCCGCCGCCGTGTTCAAATCGAACAGCAGCTCGAGGATTTTCGCGCCGGTCTTGTTGTCGAGATTGCCGGTCGGCTCGTCGGCGAACAGCAGCGACGGAGAGGTGACGAAGGCTCGCGCGATGGCGACGCGCTGCTTCTCGCCGCCCGACAGCTGCTTCGGATAGTGGCGCAGCCGATGCTCGAGGCCGACCGCCACGAGGGCTTGCCGCGCGCGCGCCGAAGCGTTCGCGGTGGCCGCGAGCTCGAGCGGCAGCAGCACGTTCTCGATCGCGGTCAAGGACGGTAACAGGTGGAACGATTGAAAAACGAACCCAACCTCGCGGTTCCGCAGGCCGGCGCGGCCGTCCTCGTCGAGCGCCGTGAGCTCCGCGCCGTTCAGCCACACTTTGCCCGACGTCGGCTCGTCGAGGCCCGCGAGCAGCGCGAGCAGCGTGGACTTGCCTGCGCCGGACGGCCCGACGACCGCGGCGGTGTGGCCGCGCGGCACGCCGATCGTGACGGAATCGAGGATGGTCAGCTCACCCTCGGGGCTGTTAACCTTTTTGGTGAGATTTTCGGCTCGTAACAGGAACTCGCCGGTGCTCATGTTTCAACGCCTTGCCGCCTTGCTCGCGCTGACGATCGTCTGCCTTCCGGCAGCGCACGGTGCCGAGCAAACCATCGTCGTGGTGGGCGACTCCCTGAGCAGCGGCTATGGGATAGCCGCGGAGCAGTCCTGGGTCGCGATGCTCGAGGATCGCCTGCAGGCGGAAGGTTACGGCTACAGGATCGTGAATGCCAGCATCGCGGGCGACACTTCTGCAGGCGGGCTCGCGCGTTTGCCTCGCTTGCTCGCGGCGCACGAGCCATCGCTCGTCGTCATCGAGCTCGGCGGCAACGACGGGCTGCGCGGGACGCCCGTCGCGACGCTGCGTGACAACCTTGCAAAGATGGTCGAGCTCAGCAAGCAAAGCGGCGCCGACGTCGTGCTCGCGGGCATTCAGATTCCGCCGAACTACGGCACGACGTACACGCAAGCGCTGGCCGCCGTGTATCCCGAGCTCGCGCAGCGTTTCGACGCGCCGCTCATCGACTTCATCCTGGAGGACGTTGCGCTCCATCGCGAGCTCATGCAGCCAGACGGCATTCATCCGAACGCGGCCGGTCAGAAGATCGTGTTCGGAAACGTCTGGCGCGTGCTGGGCCCGCTGCTGACGCCGCGCGATGCCGGCTAAGCCGTGGCTCACCTCGTACTCGCCGGGCGTGCCCGCCGAGATCGACGCAGGCCGCTATCCGTCGCTCGTCGCGCTGCTCGAAGCGAGCTTCGCGCGGTTCGCCACGCAGCCGGCGTTCACGAATCTCGGCACGACGCTCAAGTTCCGCGAGGTCGAGCGGCTCTCGCGCTCGTTCGCCGCGTCGTTGCAAGCGCTGGGTCTCGAGCGCGGCGACCGCGTCGCGATCATGGTGCCGAACACGCTGCAGTCGCCCGTCGCGCTGTTTGGCATCTTGCGCGCCGGCATGGTCGCGGTGAACGTCAATCCGATGTATACGATCACCGAGCTCGGGCACCAGCTCGCCGACAGCGGCGCGCGCGCCGTCGTCGTGCTCGAGAACTTCGCCCACACCGTCGCCGCGGCGTTGCCGCAAACGAACGTCCAAACCGTCATCGTGACGCGGCTCGGCGACCACTGCTCGCCGCTGAAGCGCGTCGTCGTCAACTTCGTCGTGAAGCACGTCAAGAAGCTCGTGCGGCCGTGGCAGATCCCGGGCGCCGTTTTTTACCGCGACGCGCTGGTGCGCGGCTCGGCACTGAAGTACACCGCGCCACGGCTCGATGGCCGCGATCTGGCTTTCCTGCAATACACGGGCGGGACGACGGGTCGCGCGAAGGGCGCGATGCTGACGCAGCGCAACATGGTCGCGAACACGCTGCAAGCCGCGGCGTGGGCACGGCCGTACTACAGCGCGGATGCCGGAGTCGTCGTGACACCGCTGCCGCTCTATCACGTGTACTCGCTGACGGCGAATCTCTTCTGCTTCGTCGAGCTCGGCGGGCACAACTTGCTGATCACCGATCCGCGCGATTTCAAGGGCTTCGTCGCGCTGCTACGCAAAACGCGGTTCGCGTTCATGACGGGCGTGAACACGCTGTTCAACGCGCTGCTGCACACGCCGGGCTTCGCCGAGCTCGATTTCTCGTCGCTGCGAGTCGTCATGGGCGGCGGCATGGCCGTGCAGCGCGACGTCGCGGCGCGTTGGCAGGCGGTCACAGGCGTCGTGATCGCGCAGGGTTACGGCCTCACGGAGGCCTCGCCGATCGTCACGGGCAACCCGTTGCACGTGAAGGAATTCAACGGCTCCGTCGGGCTGCCGTTCCCGTCGACGGAGGTCGCGATCTTCGACGAGAGCGACCATGAGCTGGCGGCCGGCGAGGTCGGCGAGATTTGCGTCCGCGGTCCGCAGGTCATGGCCGGCTACTGGGGCAAGCCCGACGAGACGGCGAAGGTCATGTTCGGCGACGGGTGGCTGCGCACGGGCGACATCGGAAGGCTCGACGCAAACGGCTATCTCTTCATCGAAGACCGGAAGAAGGACGTCATCGTCGTGTCGGGCTTCAAGGTGTATCCGAACGAGATCGAGGACGTCGCGACGCTGCAGCCCGGCGTTCGCGAGGCGGCCGCGATCGGCGTGCCGGACGCGCAGTCCGGCGAGGTCGTCAAGCTCTTCGTCGTGCGCGGCGACGAGAAGCTGACGACGGCCGACGTGCTCGCGCACGCTCGGCGCCACTTGACCGGCTACAAGGTGCCGCGCCACGTCGAGTTCGTCGCCAGCTTGCCGAAGACGAACGTCGGCAAGGTGCTGCGGCGCGCGCTCAAAGAGCCTCAGGAAAACGCGAGCGAGCCGAAGTAGAGCGCGAGCCCGACGAGACCGCCGACGAGCGTGCCGTTGACGCGGATGAATTGAAGATCCGTGCCGATGTTGAGCTCGATGCGCCGCGACGTGGCCGCGGCGTCCCAGCTCTCGATGGTCTCCGAGACGATCTCGGAGAGCGGGTCGCGGTAGTTGTCGACGACGTGCAGCAACAGCTCCTTGAGCCAGTCGTCGAGCTCGGCCGCGAGCTTCGCATCGGCACGCAGTCTCGTGCCGAGCGCGCCGATCTCGCGCGTGAGGCCCTGCGTCAACGGCGACGTCTCGTCCGCGAGCGCGGCCGTGAGCTCCACGCGCAAACGCTGCCACAGCTCGAGCGCGTAGCTCCTGACGGCGGGGTGCGAGACGATCTCGTCCTTCAGCGCACGGCTCTTCGCGGCCAGCTCGGGATCGCCCGCGAGCGCCTGCTGCAGCGAGTGGAGACGCGCCTTGATCTCGGCACGCGCGGGGTGCGTTGCGTCGGCGGCCATCGCCTCTAGCAGCTCCTCGAGGCCGCCCACGAGCTTGTCGAAGATCTCCTGGTCGACGAACTTCGGCAGCCACCACGGGCTTTGCTCGTGGATGCGCACGCGGATCATGACGCGGCTCTTCTCGAGCTCGATACGGCCGAAAGCGACGAGCTGATCGATGATGAGGTCGGAGCGCTCGCCGGTCGTCAACACTTCGAGCACGGTCGCGACGGCGCGGTTGACGGGAACGTCGTCGAACGCGGCACGCACCGTCCCACCGAGCGCGCCGCGCAGCTCGCCGCCGCTGTCGTCCTCATGCAGCGCCCAGGCGAGCGCGAGCCCTACGTCGCGGCTCACGCGCTTCGCGTTGTCTCCTTCCTCCAGCCAGCCGGCGAGCCGCGCCGCGAGATTGGCGCGGCGGAGCCGCCGCTCTACGGCCTCGCGCACGAGGAAATGGTCGCGGATGAACCGCGCCAGCGCGCGGCCGATCTCGTTCTTGCGCGAAGGCACGATGGCCGTGTGCGGAATCGGCAGGCCCAAGGGCCTGCGAAACAGCGCGGTCACGGCGAACCAGTCGGCGAGGCCGCCGACGAGCGCGGCTTCAGCAAAGGCGCGTATCGCTCCCAAGGACGGAATAGCGCTCGCGAACCAGGTGGTGCCGACGTAGACGACGGCCATGACGAGGAGCAGCGCCGTCGCGAACAGGCGCATGCGCCGTAAGCGGCGTATCAGCGCTGGATCCGGCGAGCCGAGTGCGGCCGGACGGCCGCTCATCCAAATACGCCCGCAATCTCCTCTTGGATTGCCGAGGCGGCGCGATACGGATCGGCGGCATCGCGAATCGGCCTGCCGACCACGATGTGATCCGCCCCGGACTTGAACGCGAGCGTCGGCGTGACGACGCGGCGCTGATCATCGGTTCTCGCGCCGTCGGCGGGCCGAATGCCGGGCGTCACGATCAGCGCTTTCGCAGGAAGCGCGGCGCGCAGCGGCGCGGCTTCGAGGCCCGAGGCGATGACGCCGTCGCAGCCCGCCGCGACGGAATGGCGCGCGCGCTTCAGCACGAGCTCCTCGACGGTGAGCGCGATGCCCATTTCGGCGAGATCCGCCGCGGCGACGCTCGTGAGCACGGTCACCGCGAGGATCTTGAGGTGCTCGCCCTTCGCTTGCGCCGCGGCCTCGGCGACCGCGCGGTCGCCGTGCACGGTCAAGAACGCGGCGCCGCAGCGCGCGAGCTGGCGCACGGCCGCCGTGACGGTAGCGGGAATGTCGTGGAGCTTCAGGTCTGCGAAGACTTTCTTGTCGCGAGCCAGCAGCCAGTCGAGCAGCTCGAAGTAATGCCGCGACGTCGCGAGCTCGAGACCGATCTTGTAGAACACGACGCTGTCGCCGAGCCGCTCGACGAGTTTCTTTGCGCCTGCAAGATCGGGGACGTCGAGCGCGAAAATCAGGCGTTCGCGATTGGCGATGCGGCGCGGAGTTTCGGGTCTTACGGCGGCCACGAGCGAATTCTAGCAGCCGCTAGCGGCCGGCGCGCAGCGAATCGCGCGTCTGCAGCGCGAATCGGTCGGTCATGCCGGCGATGTAGTCCGCGACGACGCGGGCGGCCCCCGCTTCGTCGCCTGCGGTCGCGAGCGCCTTGGCGTTCGCCGCGTGCTCGTCGGGCATGCGGTCGTAGTCGGCCGTCAACGACTCGAACAGCAACTTCACCGTATCGCGCGCTTGCGCCGTCATCTGCTGCACGCGCGGGTGCATGTACAACGCGTCGCGCAGGAACCGCTTCAAGAGAAGCCGTTCTTCGCGGAGCGCCGCGCTCGACTCGATGAGCCCGTGCGGCAACGCGCGCACCTCGTCGACGCTCTGCGGTGCCGCGGCCGCGATCGCCGCCGCGCTCGCGGCGACGAGGTCGGCCACGAGCCGCCCGATCATCTCGCGTACGAGCTCGCTGCCCTGCAGCTGCGGCTTGAGCTTCGGGTGCGTTCTCTTGATGCGCCGCAGCGGCTCCTCCAAGAACGGCAGCGTCGCGAGCTGCTCGAGCGTGACGAGGCCGGAACGCAGCCCGTCGTCGACGTCGTGATTGTTGTAGGCGATCTCGTCGGCGATGTTGGCGAGCTGCGCTTCGAGGCCCGCCTGCTTGCGATCGAGGAAGCGGCGGCCGACGTCGCCGAGCTTGAGCGCGTGCTTCAGCGAGCAGTGCTTCAATATTCCCTCGCGGGTCTCGAACGTCAGATTGAGGCCGCGGAAGCTCGCATACCGGTCCTCGAGATGATCGACGACTCGCAGCGACTGCAGGTTGTGCTCGAATCCGCCGTGCTCGCGCATGCATTCGTTGAGCGCGTCTTGACCGGCGTGGCCGAACGGCGTGTGCCCGAGGTCGTGCGCGAGGCTGATCGCCTCGACGAGGTCCTCGTTCAAACGCAGCGCGCGCGCCGCCGTACGCGCGATCTGCGCGACCTCGAGCGAGTGCGTGAGTCTCGTCCGATAGAGATCGCCCTCGTAGTTGACGAAAACCTGAGTCTTGTAGACGAGGCGGCGGAAGGCCGTCGAGTGAATGATACGGTCACGATCGCGTTGAAACTCCGTGCGCAGCGCGGGCGGCGGCTCGGCATGACGGCGGCCGCGCGAATGCGCAACGGTGGCGGCATACGGCGCGAGCTCGTTCTGCGCCTCGGTCACTCGAGCTGCTCGACGAGCACGGCGCGCAGCGCATCCAAAGCCGGGGAGCGAGCGACGACCGCGTTCCCGATCGCGCGGATCAAGATCAGCTTCAAGCCGGCGCGGTCGGCCTTCTTGTCACCGCGCATGTGCTCGAGCAGCTCGTCGGGATCGACGCCCGACGCTTTCGTCGGCAGGCCCGCCCGAGCCAGCAAGCGTTCGACGCGCTCGCAGTCGCGCGCCGCAAGCCAGCCGAGCGCGACCGACGTCCGTGCCGCGAGCGCGATGCCGATCGCGACGGCCTCGCCGTGTAGCCAGCGCTCGTAGCCGCCGATCGCCTCGAGCGCGTGACCGAACGTGTGACCGAGATTCAGGAGCGCGCGCCGGCCCTGCTCGCGCTCGTCTTCGGCGACGATGGCGGCCTTGATCTCGCAGCTGCGCCGGATCGCGTGCGTCAGCGCTGCGGCGTCGAGGCGCTTGAGATCGTCGACGTGCTCCTCGAGCCAGCCGAAGAACGGCGCGTCGACGATGATGCCGTACTTGACGATCTCGGCGAGTCCGGCCCCGAGCTCGCGCGGCGGCAGCGTGCGCAGCGTGCTCGTGTCGGCCAACACCGCGACGGGCTGATGGAACGACCCGATCATATTCTTGGCGCGCGGGTGATTGACGGCCGTCTTGCCGCCGACCGAGGAATCGACCTGCGCGAGCAGCGTCGTAGGCACCTGGACGAAATCGACGCCGCGCTGGTAGCTCGCCGCGGCGAACCCTACGAGATCGCCGACGACGCCGCCGCCGAGCGCGACGAGGCAGCAGTCGCGGTGAAAGCGCGCGTCGATGAGACGATCGATGACGGTCGTGAACGTCGCCAGAGTCTTGTGCCGCTCGCCGTCGGGAACGATCAGCGTCTCGAGGTCCCGCCCGCGCAGCGCCGCTTGGACGGCGGCGAGATACAGCGGCGCGACGACGTCGTTCGTGACTATCAGGACCTGCTTGGCCGCGATGCCGTAGAGGTCCGGCTTGCCGAGCAAGCCGGCCCCGATGTGGATGGGGTAGCTGCGTGACCCGAGTGCGACGACGATGGTTTCCACGCGCCGAAGGTTCTCAATTGGGCCCGGGCTTTGCAACGCGTTCTTTGAGGCGCTGATGGATGTCGGCCGCGACGGCGCGCACTTGGCGCCCCGTCGTCTCGATGCGCAGGTCGGCGGCGCTCTCGTAGAGCGGCCGCCGGACCAGCATCATGCGCTCCAGCACGTCGCGCGGGTCGTCGTTCATCAGCAGCGGCCGAGTCTTCGCGGCCTTGGTCCGGCGCACGAGCGTGTCGATCGTCGTCTCGAGGTACACGACCGTGCCCGTCTTGGCGAGCCGCTCGCGGTTGCCGGCGTCGAGGATGACGCCGCCGCCCGTAGCCACGACGACGTCTTCGAGCGCCGTGAGCTCGGCGATGACGTCGCGCTCGCGCGCGCGAAAACGAGCTTCACCCTCCTTCTCGAAGATGTAGCGGATGTCGACGCCCGTGCGCTTCTCGATTTCGGCGTCGCTGTCGACGAACTGTAGCCCCAGCAACGTCGCGAGCCGCCGGCCCACGGCGGTCTTTCCCGAGCCCATGGGACCAATCAGATAGACGTTGCGTTGCCCGAGCATGGCGCTACAGGATACTGAAACGAAACGGCCGCCCAAAGGCGGCCGTTCCGAACGAACCAGCTGGCTGGTAGCGATTAGTTGATGCGAGCTCCGTCGCGCAGGATCTTCGGCGTCACGAAGATCAGGAGCTCCGCGTTGTTGTTCGTCTGCGTGTTCTTGCGGAACAAGTAGCCCAAGCCCGGAATGTTGCCTAGGCCCGGGACCTTGGTGACGGAATGGCGCAGCTCGGTCTCGTAGACGCCGCCGAGCACGACGGTCTGGCCGTCTTCGACGACGACTTGGGTCACGAGCTCGCGCGTGTCGATGCTCGGAATGAACCCGCCGGCGCCGCCGCTCGGCACGAGCTCGCCTACGGAATCCTTCGTGACCGTGAGGTCCATGATGATTCGGTCGTCGGGCGTGATCTGCGGAACGACGGTGAGGCTCAGCACGGCCTCTTTGAACGACGTCGTCGCGGCGCCGCTGGACGACGACTCCTGGTACGGAATCTCCGTGCCCTGCAGGATGCGCGCCTCGCGCTGGTTCGTCGCTACGATGCGCGGCGTGGACACGACGCGGCCCTCGCCTTCGGCCTGCAACGCCGAGAGCTCGAGGTCGACGAGGTAGTCGTTGCCGAGGATCGCGAGAGCGATCGAGCCGGCGGGGCTGGCGACGGGCAGGTTCACGTTGTAGCGAGTGGCGAGCGGCGGAACCGGGACCGGCAGCGCCGAGCCGGCCGGAACGCCGATCGTCGGCGTGCCGACCATCGCGCCCGCGCCGATACCCGAGCCGGTCATGCCGATGAGGCCGTTGCCCGAGTTGTCGTTCGCCGCCGTCGCGCCGAAGCGAACGCCGAGCTCGCGGCTGTAGTCGTCGTTGACGATGACGACGCGGCTCTCGATGAGCACCTGGCGCACGGGAATGTCGAGCGTCGTGACCAGCCGCCGAACGTTGGCCAGGCTCGTCCCCGTGTCGTTGACGAGCAGCGTGTTCGTGCGCTCGTCGATCGCGACACTGCCGCGCTCCGAGAGCAGCGTGTTCTCGCCCTCGCCTTGGATCAGCGTCGCGAGCTCGGCTGCCTTCGCATAGTTGACCTGAATGAACTCGGAGCGCAGCGGCTCCAGGGTCTGCATCGCTTGCAAGGCCTCGAGCTCGGCCTGCTCGCGCGCCGCGATCTCCTCGGCCGGCGCCACGATGATGACGTTGCCGTTGCGCCGCATGTCGAGGCCCTTCGTCGTCATGACGATGTCGAGCGCCTGATCCCACGGCACGTTCTGCAACCGCAGCGTCACGCTGCCTTGCACCGTATCACTGACGACGATGTTGAGACCGCTGAAGTCTGCGATGAGCTGGAGAACCGCGCGCGTCTCGAGATCCTGGAAGTTCAGCGTGAGGCGCTCGCCGCTGTATTCGCGTTCCTCGTCGAACCCGCCCGTGCTCGCGGATTGCTGCGCGGGAGGTGGCTTGAGCTCGAGGGTGAATAGGTTGTCGGATTGATACGCAACCTGGTCGTACTCGGCTGCCGCCGTGACGACCAGCCGCGCACCGTTATTGGCGCGCGAAGCGTCGACGGTGAAGACCGGCGTCGCGAAATCCTGGACGTCCAGCCGACGCAGCAGCTCTGGCGGCAACGCGGTGTCCTGGAAGTCGACGACGATGCGGCCGCCTTCTTGGCGGACGTCCACCGTCGTGCGCGGATCGTTGAGCTCGACGACGACCTGGCCGGCGCCGTCGGCGCCGCGGCGGAAATCGATGTTACGGATCGAGCGATCGCCCGGCGCAGCAGCGGCCGCGCGCGCGGGAGCGGCGCCGCCCTGTCTTGGTTGCGCAGCGACGGCCGGCGCGCCGCCGGGCCCTTGGCCGAGCAACACGACGACGTCGTTGCCTTCGACGCGTGTCTGATACGAAACCATCGCGCTCAAGTTCAGCACGACGCGCGTACGGCCGTTCGCTTCGGCGGCGAGAACCGTCGTGAGCGGGCCGACGTTCGCGTCCTGGCGGCGCGACTCGAGGGCGAGCGTCGTGTTCGGCAAGTCGAGCGAGATCCGCGCGGGATCGTCGATCGTGAACGCCATCGGCTCGGGAGCGGGGCCGCTCAAGTGCAGCCGCAGCTCGACTTGTTGTCCCGGCAACGGCTGAACGTTGATGGCCTCGAGGCGCGGCCCATCCTGCGCCGGCGCAGCAAGGGGCAAAAGGCCGACGCCGAGAAGGCAGCAGAGGCTGAAGGCTGGGTACAGCCACTGCCAAACTTTCTCGCGACGGACGGGCGCTGACATATTCATACAGTTAACTCCCTAAGCTCCCCTGCGCTTCAATCGGTCAGTCCAATCGCAGCGGGTCGTTCCAAGTACCCGCCAAGACCGTCGGAGATGATCTCCACCAATTGAATCTCTGAATCCGTGATGGAAACGATGCGGCCGTAGTTCTGACCCATGTGGTTGCCGACGGCGACGCGATGCACGAGCCCGTCCGTCGTCTGAACCAGGCCGAAGCTCGCGCGTCGATCGGCGAGCGTGCCGACCATGCGTAGCGTGTCGAGCGGAAACTGCTCCAGAAACTCGCGCGGCCGATCTTGATCGGGACCGTCGACGGCGTTCGGATCGTTGCTCAAGCGCCGCTGCGGCGCATCCGGCGTGAACGGCGAGCGGCGCGCGCCGGGCTCGTACGCATACGTCGGCGCCGGCTCGACCGGGGGCAGCGGCTCGATGCGGCCGCCGGGCCGCGCTTTGACCTCGTCGATATAGGCGCGCAAGTCATCGTCGCGGCCGCCGCACGCGCTCAAGGCCGCGGCCACGAGGCCCACGGCAATCCAGCGCGAGAGTACGCTACGCGTCTCCATTAACCCTCCGTCGCTTCCTCATCCAGGTAGCGATAAGTCTTCGCCGTCACGTCGAGCGTCAGCTGGTCAGGGTTGTCCGAGCCGCTCGTCGGGCGAATCGTGATGTCATGTAAGGTCACAATGCGCGGCAGTGCAGCGATGCCGCTCACAAAATTGCCCAGCTCGTGGTAGCTGCCCGTATAGCGCAGCTTGATGGGCAGCTCCGCGTAGAAGTCCTTTTGGATCTCGCCGGTCGGCGTGAACGTCTGCTCCTCGAGGCCGGCGCCTAGGCCGGTCTGCGAGATGTCGACGAGCAAGCTCGGGACCTCGGTCTTGCCCGGCAACTGCCGCAGCATCGCGCCGAAGTCGCGCTCGATTTCCGCAAGCTGCGCACGGAAGGAGTCGAAATTCGCAGCCTTGCGCTGCCGATCCTCGAACTGGCCGCGTAGCGTGACCTCTTCCATCTGCGCCGCCTCGAGCTTCGGCATCTCTGCCTTGATCACCATCATCCAGATGCCGACCGCCACAGCGGCCGCAAACACGAGCGCAACGGCGCCGGCGCGGATCGGTAGCGGCCAGCGGCCCGGATCATTGGTGTCGAGTGAGCGGAGTTCGTCGACGATGCTCATTTTGGCGCTCCTTGGGCGATTTCGCCGTCAGGCGACGCCATGGGCACTTGCTCGGCGAACACCGTGAACTGCGCGTTGCGCTCGGTGCCCGCCGTCACGAAGTCGACGCCTTCGAGGCCCGGTGCGCGCAACCATTCGGAATCGTCGATATTGCGCATCAACGCGGAAACGCGCGTGCTCGACTGGGCGTTGCCTTTGATCTCGATACGGGTGCCTTGCTGCGTGACGCCGGTCAGGTAGACGCCCTCGGGAATGGCGTTGACGAGCTCGTCGAACAGGTGCACGACCTCGGGGCGCGAGCGCTGCAGCTGCGTGATGACTTGCAGGCGCGCGCGCAGGCGGTCGCGTTGCGTCTCGAGGTTGCTGATCTCTTGGATCTGCTTTTCGAGCGCAGCAATCTCCGTCCTCAAGACCTCGTTGCGGCCTTGCTGCGCGCTCGTCCAACCCTGCACCGTCAGCTTGGACAGGTAGATGACGCCGACGGCCACGATGAGGCTGCCGGCAAGCGCGACCATGAATTCTTTCTTGCGCTTCTGGCGCAGCTCTGCGCGCCAGGGCAATAGGTTGATTCTTGGCATTAGTCGAAGCTCCTCAAGGCGAGACCGCATGCGGTCAACAACGCCGTGGCGTCTCTATCCACGCCTTGCGATTTGGCGCGGCCCGAAATCTTCATCTGCCCGAGCGGATCGCCGATTTGCGTGGTGATGCCGACGCGGCTGCCGATGACGTCGGCGACGCCCGGGATGTTCGCGCACCCGCCGCAGATAAGGACTTGATCCGGCTGCTCGCGGCCGCTGCCCGACGCCAGGAAGAACTGCAGCGAGCGGCTGACCTGCTGCGACATGTCGTCGATGAAGGCGTCGAGCACTTCGGGTTGATAGTTGCTCGGCAAGCCGCCTTCCTTCTTCGCGCGGCCTGCGTCCTCCATGCTCAAGCCGTAGGTCCGCATGATTTCCTCGGTGAGCTGCTGCCCGCCGAACGCGAAGTCGCGCGTGTAGATGACCTTCAGATCCTTGAGCACGCTGAACGTCGTCGTGCTGGCGCCGAAGTCGACGATGGCGATGAATTTGTCGGCGCCGGCGTCCGGCATCTGGTGCGTCAAGAGCTGACACGCGTTCTCGACGGCGAAAGCCTCGACGTCGACGACGCGGGCCTGCAGACCTGCGGCCTCGACGGCGACTTGGCGCTGCTCGACGTTCTCGGTGCGGGTCGCGACGAGCAGCACGTCGACCATGTCGGGATCGCGCTCGCTGTCGCCGATGACCTCGAAGTCGAAGCTGACTTCTTCCATCGGGAACGGAATATATTGATCCGCTTGCAGCTCGACCTGACCCTCGAGGTCGCCCGAGCTCAAGTTCTTCGGCATCTGGATGACTTTCGTGATCGCGGCGTCGCCGCTGATCGCGATCGCGGCTTCGCGCGTCTTCGTGCCGGCGCGTTTGTGCGCGCGGCGAATGGCTTCCCCGACGGCTTCGGCATCGACGATCGCTTTCTCGTTGATGGCGTTGGGCGGCGTGGGCTCGGCGGCGTAGGCTTCGACCCGATACCCGCGTCCGCTGGCGACGAGCTCGATGAGCTTTACCGACGAGGTGGTGATGTCGAGGCCTACCAAGGATCCTTTGCGACTCGTGGCAAACACTCTCTTTTCCTTTCCAACACGGGAGGTTGGGTTAGAATCCTACACGTGCCTTCAACTGCCCAATTTAACTATATCTCACCCGAGATATACACCGTTGTGACGGGTCTCTCGAACCGTCCATCGAGCCTAAACCCGTCGCCGAAGCCTAGCCGTCGCGGAATTTGCCGGCTGTGACCGGATTCCCGACTCGGGCGGGACGAGCGTTCGGTGTTGCGGGTGAGTCGCGGAGAAGTGGTTGGCGAAGCGTCGAGTCGGTTCCAAAAACGACAGCCCGATTTTCTACCGCTTCGGCAACCCCGCTATCCTAGTTGCGGCTGTGGCCGCACCCGTAGACCGGAGGCTTTGCGTCCCCACCTTTCGATGGGTTTGCCCTGACGCGGCGGACTATGCACAAAGGCCTCAGGTGTGGCAAGGGCGTACAATGCAACTTCTCCGATGAAATCTTACCCGCAGATTTTGTTGACAATTCTGGCCCTCGCGCTGGGGTTCGGGCTGGTCATGTCCGGGCTATTGATCGGCGTCTACTACTACGTCGCGCCCGGGTTGCCGCAGGCCGCCGAGCTGCGCGAAATCAAGATCCAGGTACCGCTCCAGGTCTATAGCCGCGATGGCCGGCTCATCGACGAGTTCGGCGAGCAAAAGCGTACCCCGGTCGCCTACGAGCACATTCCCCCGCTGCTCATCAAAGCCGTCCTGGCGGCCGAGGACGAGCACTTCTTCGAGCACCCCGGCATCGACTGGCGCGGCGTCGTCCGCGGCACGATCAACGAGGTCCTCGGCAGGCCAGGCGGCGGCAGCACGATCACTCAGCAGGTGCCACGCACGCTCGACGTGCTCAAGAGAGCCGGACTGAACAGAGGTTTCATCGGCCGCGTCGTCGCGAAGTACAAGGAGATGATCCTCGCGTACCGCATGGAGCAGGAGTTCACGAAGGAGGAGATCCTCGAGCTCTATCTGAACACGACGTTCTTCGGTCAGCGTGCGTACGGCGTCGCGACGGCGGCGCAGACCTACTTCGGGAAGAACCTCGACGCGCTTTCCGTTTCCGAGGTCGCCATTCTCGCCGGCATTCCGCAGCGCCCTGCCGAGTGGAACCCGATCTACAGCACCGAGAACGCGCAGACTCGGCGCGCCTACGTGCTGCGGCGCATGAGCGAGACCGGCGCGATAGACGACGCGCAATACCAAGCTGCGCTCGCGGAGCCCATCGTCGCGCGGCGGTACGGCACGCAGTCGCAGCTCGAAGCGCGGTACGTGGCCGAGATGGTTCGCGCCGAAATGGTCGCGCGCTTCGGCAACGCCGCGACGACGGCGGGGCTCAAGGTGACGACGACGATCGACAGTCGGCTCCAGGCCGCGGCGAATCGCGCGATGCACGCGAACTTGACGGCTTACGACGAGCGCCACGGATACCGCGGACCGCTCGCGCGTTTGGAGCTGCCGGCGGGCACCGTGGATGCGGAGGATCCGCTGGCGCCCACGGAGGTCGACGCCGAAGCGCTGCGCAGGTTGCTCGACGACTATCCGACCTTGCTCGACTACGAGAGCGCGATCGTGCTCGGCGCCGACGATGTCGGCGCACGCGTGTTCTTCGCCGCTCAGGGCGAGGAGTCGATCGGTCTCGACGCCGTCGAGTGGGCGGGGACGTTCATCAACGACGATACGATGGGACCGAAGCCGACGACGGTGGCCGAGGTTCTGAAGGCCGGCGACGTCGTGCGGTTCCGGCGCACCGCCGAAGGCGGCTGGCGGCTCTCGCAGATCCCCGAGGCGCAGGGCGCGTTCGTCGCGCTCGATCCGTTCGACGGAGCGATCGTCGCGTTGAACGGCGGCCTCGACTTCTTCTTGAACAACTTCAATCGAGCGACGCAGGCGCGGCGGCAGCCAGGGTCTTCATTCAAGCCGTTCGTGTACTCGGCCGCGTTCGAGAACGGCTATACGCCGGCGACCGTCGAGCTCGATGCGCCCGTCGACATCGGCTATCAGCCGGAGCTCGAGCGCGTCTGGCGGCCCGAGAACTTCAACGGCCAATACTTCGGCCCGTCGCGGCTACGCGAGGCGCTGATCAAATCGATGAACTCCGTGACGATCCGCATGACGCAGAAAGTTGGAGTTCCGACCGTTCGTAGCCACGTCAAGCGCTTCGGGTTCGACGACGAGGCCGTGCCGAACGACTTGTCGCTCGCGCTCGGGGCCGGCGGCGTTGCGCCGCTGAACATCGCGGTGGGCTATGCGACGTTCGCTAACGGCGGCTACAAGGTCATGCCGTATTTCATCGATCGCGTCGTGACGGCCGAAGGGGAAGTCTTGTACGAAGCGGAGCCGCTCTATTGCCCCGAGTGCAATACGCCGCCCGAGACGCCGGTGCAGCTCGAGCCCGAAAAGCCGGAGCTCGTTGCGGATGCCATCGAGCTCTATCCGAAACAGCGGGCCGCGCCGCGGATCATCTCGGCGCAGAACGCCTACTTGATCGGCGACATGATGTGGGACAACGTGCGGCGCGGTAGCGGCGCTGCCGCGCGCCGCGACCTCGGCCGCAACGACCTCGCGGGCAAGACGGGCACGACGAACGACGGCCGCGACCTCTGGTTCGTCGGCTTCAACGCGAACATCGTCGGCGCATCGTGGGTGGGGTTCGATCAATTCCGGCCGCTCGGTGCCTACGAGCAAGGCGCCTCGGCGGCGCTGCCGATGTGGATCGGTTTCATGCGCGAGGCGGTCGCGGCGACGGCGGAACAGCGGCCGAAGCGCCCGCGCGGCATCGTCGAGTTCCGCATCAATCCGCAGACGGGGCTGATCGCCGACGATCGCACGCCGAACACGGTGTTCGAGAAGTTCGATATCGACCATGTGCCGGAGCGCGAGGAGGGAGGTTTCCACGGGCAGTTCGACGCCGTTGATCCGGGTGTCGAACCGCTGCCCGCGGCCAAGGACCCCTTCTCCGATTTGTAGCGCAATGGGCGGGCGTCGTCGAACTTCGGCGTGGCTCTCGTCTGACCTGCGTCAGCAGCTCGCCGACGAAGCGGCTCGGCTGATGGCCGAGCACGGCATCCAGGACTTCTCGTTGGCGAAGCGAAAGGCCGCCGAGCGCCTCGGCGTGCGCTCGAGCGAAAGCGCGTTGCCGAGCAACGCGCAGATTCACGAGCGGCTCATCGAGCGGCAACGGCTCTTCGAGCCCGAAGCCCACGAGCAGCTGTTGGAGAAGCTTCGTCTCGTCGCGTCGGACGTCATGGGCGTGCTCGACGGATTCCGGCCGAAGCTGGTCGGCCCCGTGCTCGAGGGGACGGTCACCGTGAACTCGCCGATCGAGTTGCACGTCTTCAGCGACTCTCCGGAAGCGGTGGCCGCCGCGCTCGAAGGCCGCGGATTCCGCTTGCACGACAGCCAGCGGCGTTATCGCTTCGGCCGCGAGGAAACGACGGAGATCCCGGGGTTCGACCTCATGGTCGACGACGAGGAGCTGCAGGTCATGGTGTTCCCCGAGCGGGGACCGCGCCACTCTCCGTTGAGCCCCATCGACGGCAAACCGATGCGGCGCGCGTCGCGTTCAGTCGTGCTCGCGTTGCTCGAGCCCGGACTACGTAGCGAGCCTCCTCCGACGAGCTAGCTGGCCGCCTTGCTGTAACGGCGGCGGAATTTGTCGACGCGGCCGCCGCTGTCGACGATCTTCTGCTTGCCCGTATAGAACGGATGGCACGACGAGCAGACTTCGACGTGGAGGTCTTGGCCGAGCGTCGAGCGCGTCGTGAACTCGTTGCCGCAAGAGCAAA
>Ga0207675_100002387_pt1 | contig 18603 bp, 9 predicted proteins | sample KBSSwiS42_FD_184305 | JGI IMG/M metagenome (GOLD analysis project Ga0207675, IMG submission 184305) | Switchgrass rhizosphere microbial communities from Kellogg Biological Station, Michigan, USA - KBS Switchgrass S4-2 (SPAdes) (version 2) | ecosystem: Host-associated > Plants > Roots >... | reverse complement strand
GGCGGCGAGCCGATGAGCGGCGCGTGCAAGATCTGCAGCGGCATGTCGCCGGGCAGCATCGCCACCGCGTCGCCGCCCAGGTAAGCGAAGTCGACCCACCCCGCCGTCTGCAGCGACGTCGGAAGCGTGAGCGAACCGACCGAGGTGAACGTGTTCGTGTCGAGCATGCGCAGGATCGGCCCGCCCACCTGGGGATTCGGGCACAGCATCATCACGCGGGTCGGGTTGCGGATCGCGACGATGCAGCTGGAGAAGTTGAACCGGCCGGCGGGGAGAGGGTCGTCGGGATTGCTCAGGTCGACGACCTCACCCGAGCTCGCGTAGGCGAACCCCGAGCTGTACGCGAGTCCGGAGAGGTAGTTGCCCACCAGCCCGCCATACGACTCGTACGTCGCGCCGACGGTGCCAATCTTGATGACGACGAGGTTGTAGTACGTGTCGCCGATCCCCAGCAGGTATCCCGGGGGTCCGTTGGTGAGATAGAACGCCGCGACCTCGGGCGGCTGGATGAAGTTCGCTCGCGGCAGGCCGTCGTCGAGGATGAACACGCCGCGGCCGCCGTAGTTCGACCCGTAAACGCCGACCGCGAGCGATGCGGTCGTGCCGGGCAACACGACCATCGAGAACGGCACCGACTGTTCGCCGGTCGTCAGCAGGTTCGGCAGCGCGTACGCGGTGCCAGGCGAAGGTGTCGGTCCGGGCGTCATGCGACGCACGCGGTGGTCGCCCGCGAGGCCGACCCACAGGACCGAACCGTCGTCGGACAGCGCCAGCGGTTGCGGATCGTTGCCGACCGGAACGATCGACGTCACCGCCGCCGTCGACTGGTCGACGGTGACGATGGTGCTGGGATGCGAAATCGCCTGACGGTGCGCGGCGACGTAGATCAGGTTGCGGCCGGCATCGGGGGCCAACCGAAGGCCGTAAGCCGAAACCGTCGAGAGCGCGCAACCCGGGCACGGATTGGGCGCGCCGCCCGTTCCGCCCGTTCCGCCCGTTCCGCCGGTTCCGCCCGCGCCGCCGGTTCCGGGGATCGGCGTGCCGAGCGCGGGATCGTGGATGATCGCCAGCTTCGTGGTGTTGGTGTATCCCGAGTAGTCGGAGACGATGAACGCCGCCGCATCGGCGCCGGCGTAGACCAGTTTCCCGAGGTAGTTGTTGGCTGTGCCGATGCTGGCCGGAACCGACGCCGATCCGATCTGCGTCGGCGTCGCCGACGTGGCCGAAAAGATCCGGACGTCGGTCCGGGTGAACGGGAACATGTTCGTGCTGGTCGTCGACAGCATCAGGACCGACTGCGCGTCGCGAAGCGCCACCGGGCCGCGGTACGACAAGGTGGTCGCCCGGAACGGCGAGGTCACGTTCGAGACGTCGACGACGTCGCCGGTGTCCGCGAACACGCGGTTGCCGGCGTAGACGAGAGAGTTCGCGTAGTCGCGAACCAGCGAGTTGAAGGTCGTCGTCGTGTCCACGATCCCCGCGGACGTGACACGAAAGACGAAGAACGCGCCCGGGAAGCTGTTGGCCCCGGCGCCAAAAACAATCCCGGGAGGACCGCCGACAAGCGCGGACGTCATGGTCGTGGGCGTGGCGCCCATCATGCGTTGCACGCCGTCATCGAACACGCGGACGTCGCCGACGTACGCGTATCCATTGATCAGCGACATCACCAGCGCCAGCGGCGAGCCCGGAATCGGAGCCATCGCGCCCACGTCGTAGAAGACGTTGGTGAACGCCTTCGGGAGGTGAACCAGCGGGCCGACCACCGGCGTCGCGCCGAGCGTCACCTTGCGGAACGCGTGCGCCCCGTCGATCGCGACCCACAACGTCGAGTCGTCGGAGGAGAGCGCCAGCTTGTTCGGATTCGAACCGATGAAGATCGTCGAGGTGACGGCCGCCGTCGACGGGTTGATGACCACGATCCGGTTCGGGTACACGTCCGCTTCGCCCGAGACGCTGGCGTAGAGCTCGTTCCGCGTCGCGCTGTAAGCGATGTCCCGGACGGGGATCTGCAGGAGCGTGGACCAGCAGGTGAGGCAGACGCCGCCGGTGCCGCCGGTGCCGCCGGTGCCGCCGCTGCCGCCGCCGCCGCTGCCACCGCCGCCGCTGCCGCCCCGCCCCGCCAGGCCCGTCGTCCCGCTGATGCCCGACATGCCGCCGCCGGTGCCGCCGAAGCCGCCGCGACCGAACTCGCCGCCGAAGGCGCCGACGCCCGTGGTGCCGCCAACGCCGCCCCGGCCGCCGACGCTGCCCCCAGTGCCACTGACGCCGCCCCGACCGCCGGTGCTGCCACCGCTACCACCGCTGCCGACGACGCCACCGGTGCCACCGGTGCCACCGCTGCCGCTGCCGATGACGCCGCCGCTGCCGACGACGCCGCCGCTGCCGATCGCGCCGCCACGCCCGGCCGCGCCGCCGATGCCGCCAATTCCGCCGCGACCGCTGGCGCCGCCCGTGCCGACGGCCCCACCCGTGCCGACACCGCCGCTGCCAACGGCGCCGCCCCGGCCAGCCGCGCCACCACTCCCGCCGCCGCGGCCACCGGTGCCTTGCCCTGCGCCGCCGCCGCCGTTACCGGCGCCGCCGTCCATCTTCGCGTCCGCTCCGCTGTCGTTGCTCAGCGCGCGCGATCCGCACGAAGCAACAAATAGGAGAGCCAGCATTCCAAAGCGGAGCAGCGACCTCTTTTCCATGACTCCTCGGTCTTATGTTGAACCCTCACCCAGCTCCTATCCCGCTAGCGCGGGCGAGGGATCACCACTGGGCGAACGGGCTGAATGGTAACTTGATCTGAGGGCAGCTTTCACTGGAGATGCCACCAGCTGAGCCGAAAGGCTCGCCGCCGCAAGCACCCTATTCCCCCAAGTGCCCATACGAATCCTCGTCGGAGCAGTTTTCTTTGCCGCCGATCTATGACCTCGAGATCCGTGGCGAGGAACACACCAAGGACGCCTCGTTACGGTGCGTCGTCGGGGCAACCGGAGCTTACGCGCCGTTGCCGAGCGCCCGCTGTACGGTCTCGGCGAGCGTTTCCATGCCGTAGGGCTTGGACAGCCAGGTGAGGCCCTTCCGGACCGCCAGCGCCGCCCGCTCCGTCGGTGCGTGGCCGCTCGCGACGATGACCTTCTGGGTGGGGAACAGCCGGTGGATCTGATCGACGATCTGCAGGCCGTCGTGAACCTCCCCCAGCACCATGTCCATGATGATCAGGTCGAACGGGCTCTGGCCCGAGCCGGCCGCACGGCTGAAGAGCTCATAGGCGCGCAAGCCGCTGTCCATGACGTCGACCTCGTACCCGAGGCGGACCAGCACCCGCCGCCCGGTGCGCAGCTGAATCGGCTCGTCATCGACGATCAGGATGCGCGCGGACCCGCGCGGCGCGGCCGGCACCTTTTCCCGGGGCTCCAGGCCGTCGACCAGCGGGAAGTAGAGGGTGATGGTCGTCCCCACCTCGGGCGTGCTGGCGACGTCGATGAACCCGTCGTGTTCCTTGACGACACCGTGGACGATCGCCAGCCCCAGTCCCGAGCCCGAGGTCTCCTTGGCGCGCTTCCGGGTGAAGAAGGGTTCGAAGACCTGGCCCAGGTCGTGCGGTTCGATGCCGCAGCCGTCGTCCGAGACCGACAGCGTCGCGTAGCGACCGGCCGGAACGGTCTCGTACCCCGTTCGTGGCTCGAGGACGTCGACCTTGGCGCTCTTCACGACGACCTCGCCGTTCCCGCCGATGGCCTCGGCCGCGTTGCGAATCAGGTTGTCGACCGCACGCGCGAGCTGGGACTCCGATCCGCGGACGACGAGCGGCTCCGGGCTGAGGTCCGCGATCATGTTGACGTGCGACTTGCTGCCGTCCTCGACGAACCGGAGTGAGCTGTTCGCCCAGCCCGACTTGATCACGCGATTGATGTCGATGTTCTCCTTCACCGTCCGGCCCTGGCGACCGAGCGCGAGCAGGTCCTTGATCGTCTGGGCGGCGCGCAGCGAGGCGACCTTGATGGTCTCCACGTCGGCGCGCAGATCGCGCATCGACTCATCGCTGCGCTGAATCTCCGCGAGCTGGGCGATGATGAGATCGGGCAGCGCGACCAGCGGTCCCAGCGCGTTGTTGAGATCGTGCGCGACGCCGCCCGCCAGCACGCTGAGGGCCTCCATCCGCTTCGTGGCCGCCAGCCGCTCCTGCACGCTGCGTTCGTGCAGCAAGCTGGTCTGCACCAGCTCCTCGCGCAAGCGGATGCTCTTGAGCGCGGCCGCGATCTCGTTGCGGAACGCCGCGTACGCGTTGATCCCGTCTGAGTAGCTGAACGCGATGACACCCAGCAGGTGGTTGCCGAACGCCAGCGGCAGGACCAGGAAGCTCTCCTGCCTGTCATCGGTGAGCGCGCCCGGCGGCAGCAGCTGGCTGGCGACGTAATCCGCGGCTTCGCCTTCCTGCAGCGCGCCGTCGCGCAGGCACATCGCGGGACGCAGCACGTGCTTGTCCCCATTCGTCACGCACGCCAGATACGCGGTGCGGACGCCCGCGCTGGGCAGACCCTTGACCAGCGCGTCGCGCAGCGACGCCAGATCGAAGGCGATCGATGCCTGCTCGCCGACGCCCAGCAGGCGCAGGTAGTTTTCGTCCAGCAGCAACCGGTGCTGCATCTGGCTGGTCGTGTTCGAGAGCGCGACCACGTTCAGGCCGTCGAACAGGACGCGCTCGACCTGCATGTTCGAGAATCCGCGCAGCTCGTCGCGCAGGTAGCAGATCGCGCTCTGAAGCATCCGCTGCCGCTCGTTGTCGGTGCCGGCGTCTTCCAGCAGCGCGGCGATGACGTCGTGGAACGCCTCGTTGCGGCCACCGATCTCCGCGCGGAGTCCGTCGAGCAGCTGCGTCGCCGCTTCGGCGCCGTTGGAGAAACCGGTGCTGAGAAGGCCCGCCAGCACCGGCCACAGCGTCTCCAGCCGGTGGGCCATCGATCCCGTGTCGGTCGCGTGCGACGGGGGCGCGATCTGCGAATCCCGCCGGTACGCCTCGTAGCCGCACCCGCACGATTGTCGGCGGACGAACCGCGCCGCGACCTGCGTGCGCGCCGGGACCGCCCGGCCCGCCGCCTGCTCCTCGATCGCGCGCACGGCCCAGTCCGCGACCTGTTCGAACGGTTGCGCGACGGTCGTGAGCGGCGGGTTTCCCAGGCGCGCCAGCATCAGATCGTCGAAGCCGGTGACGCGAACGTCCTGGGGCACGCGCCGCCCCTGCTTGCGCAGCACATCGATCACGCCCGTCGCCATCTCGTCGTTCGCCGCCACGACGGCGTCGATGTCCACACCGCGCGCGAGGATCTCCTCCATCGCCACCTTGGCCGAGTTGGTGCGGAAGTAGCCGGGCGCCGTCAGCGCCGGATCGTAAGCGATGCCGTGCCGTTCCAGCACCGCCCGGTAGGCCTCGAAGCGAACCTCCGCCTCCGGGTTCTTCGGCGTGCCGGAGAGAAAGGCGATCTTGCGGCAGTCGTGATCGGTGATGAGGTGCTCGATCACCGCTTCCATGCCCGGCCGGTTGTCGAGGACCAGGCTGGGGACGCCGGGCAGCTCGATGCCGATGCTGCACATCTTCGCGCCGGCGAATCGATCGACGAACCTCGTCACGCCGCCGGCGCCGCAGTAAGTCGACAGCAGCGACGACACGACGATGATGCCGTCCACCGAGTCGGAGCGAAGCAGCTCGTAGATGGTGTTGTCGGCGACGTCGGTCGGCTGCGGGGCCTCCACCGGCCCGCCGTAGATCAGCAGCAGATGGTGGCCCGCCTCGCGGCCCTTCGCGTGGATGGCGTCCCGGAGTTGGGCCTCGTACCCGCCGCTGAACGCGTTCAGGTGATCGAGCAGGACGGCAATGCGAAGCCGGTGCGGCGCTGTCATCGAATCCGGGAGGGGCATCTCGCTATCCACAACCAACCCACGAGCATTTCCGGAAAGAGATCATCGGCGGGATAGCCCACGAACTTGTGACCGAGGGGCACCGCGCGCAAGGCCAAATATGCTTGAAGTCTGCGCGGTTAGGCGGGCTCAGCCGTAACGGCGATTTTCCGCGCGCCGATCTGGCCAAATCCGGGCACTTGATCGTTTTCTCCCTGGATGCCGTTCGCGGTCCCCATGCCGACCCCGTCGCCTTCGTCCGAAATCCCCCGGCCCTCGGCCCTGCCGGAGGGAACGGCGGAGGACACGGCGTGGCTGGATCGATTCCACCGCGGTGACCGGCGCACGCTGGAGGACTGCTACCGGCAGCACTTCGCAACCGTCGAGCGCGCGGCGCGCACGGTCCTGACCCGCGACGAGGCCGAGACGATCATCCACGAGGTGTTCTCGCGGCTGGTCGCCGCGCCCGAGCTGCGGCGCTCGTTCCGGGGCGGCGCGTTCGGCGCGTGGATCGCGACGGTGGGGCGCAACCTCGCCATCGACTACCGGCGCCGGTCGGGCCGAGAGATCTCGGTCGGCGACCCGCCGGAGACCGCCGCGGCCGACGCGGTCGGGAGCTGGCAGGACGCCGCGGACGCGCGACTGCTGGTGGAACGGTTTCGGCGCGAGCACCTCGAGCCGAAGTGGGCGGGCGTGTTCGAGCTGCGCTTCCTGCAGCAGCTGCCCCAGCGCGATGCCGCGTCCCGCCTGGGCATCAACCGGACCACGCTCGCGTATCGCGAGCTTCGCATTCGCCATGCGCTGCGACGATTCCTGCTCGACGACGAGCCTGCCAGTGCAAGTGAAGAAGGAAGTGAAGGACGTAAAGGAAGCACACCATGACGACAGTGAACGCCAGTTCGCATCACGCGGCGCGCGCCGCCATCAGCGCGCATTTCGCCGGGCGCGCGTCAATGGGCGCCGAGGCGGGGATGCGCGCGCACCTGCCCACGTGCGAGGACTGCCGGGCCAGATACCGCCGGCACCACCTGCTGGCGCGGCTGGATCCGTCGGCGCCGTCCGCCCAGGAACGCATCGGGCGCGGGCTCGGCTTCGAACCGCGGCGCGCGCCGGCGCCCTCGCGCTGGCTGGCGTTCGCGTTGCCGCTCGCCGGCGCGGTCGCCGCCGCCCTGATCGTGTGGGCGCCGGCGGAGCGCTCCCGCGGCCATCACACCGTCGCCGAGGAGCCGGTCGCGCGCGGAGCGGCCGTGAACGCAGCGCCAGAGCTGTTGATCTATCGCTTCGCCGCGGGTGCATTCTGGCGCGCGCCCAAGCTGGTCGGCCGGTCGATGCACGCCGGCGACGAGCTCGCGTTCGCGTACAGCAACCCCGCGGGGCGCCGCTACGTCGCGATCTTCGGCGTCGACGAGCTGCGCCGGGTGTACTGGTTCCACCCCGCGTGGCCGGTGGGCACGCCCGCGCCGCGCGCGATCGCCGCGGCGGCCGGGCCAGGACCGTACGAGCTGCCCGAGGCGATTCACCACGACGTGGCGGGGCAGCGGCTGACGATCCGCGCCGCGTTCGCGGATCACCCGCTGGGGGTCAGTGATGTCGAGGCGGCGGTGCAGGCCGGCGCCGACAGCGGCGGGCTCGCTTCCCGACTGGGCGCGGACGTGCTGATCACCGAACGCGTCGTGGACGTGCGCCCGTGAAACGCGCGCTCGTGTGTGGAGCCGCGTGGGCGCTGCTCGCCACGGCGGGTGCGCCCGCGTGGGCCGCCCCGGCGCCGGCCACGCCCGATGGGACGCCCGCGCCGGGCGCGCCCGCGCAGGCGTTGTTCGCGCTGGTCGTCGGCGTCAACGCCAGCTCGTCGCCGGGGGTCGTTCCGTTGCGCTACGCCGACGACGACGCCGCCCGATACCTCGAGCTGTATCGCGCGCTGGGCGCTCGCACGTACCTGCTCTCGCGCCTCGACGAGAACACGCGGCGCCTGCACCCGCAGGCCGCGGCCGAGGCGGTTCCGCCTCGCCGGGCCGAGCTGCGCCAGGCGGTGGAAGCGCTGACCCGCGACATCGCGCAGGCGCGCGCCGCCGGCGTGCGCTCGACGCTGTACGTGCTCTACGCCGGTCACGGCGACGTCAGCGATGCCGGCTGGTCGCTGACCCTGGAAGACGGACGCCTGGACGGCAGCGCGCTGCTGTCCGAGGTCATCGAACGCGCGGGCGCGGAGCAGACGCACGTGATCGTGGACGCGTGTCACGCGTATCTGCTGGCGCTGCCGCGCGGCCCGGGGGGCGAGCGGCGGCCGGCGCCCGGCTTCGTGGCGCTGGAAGCGTCGTCGCGCGCCGGGCGCGTCGGGTATCTGCTCTCCAGCTCAGCGTCGGGCGAGAGCCACGAGTGGGCGGGCTTCGAAGCCGGCGTGTTCAGCCACGAGATGCGTTCCGGCCTGTACGGCGCGGCCGACGTCGACGGCGACGGGCGCGTGACGTACGCCGAGATCGCCGCCTTCGTGGCGCGCGCGAACGCCGCGATCAAGGGCGAGCGCTACCGTCCCAAGGTTTACGCGCGGCCACCCCGCGACGGAGACCTGCTGCTGGACCTGCGCGCCTCGCGCGAGAACGACCTGCGCCTCGACGGCTCCGCCAGCGCCGGGCACTACCTGATCGAGGATACGCGCGGCGTGCGGATCGCCGACTTTCACGGCAACGGCGTCACGCCCGTGCGCCTGGTGCGGCCGCCGGGCGAGGGCGCGCTCTACCTGCGGCGGATCGACGACAACACCGAGCAGTCGGTCCCGCGCACGCCCGGGCCGGTGCTGCTGGCGGAGCTGCCGCGGACCGCATCGCACGCGGCCAGCCGCGGCGCCGCCCAGGACGCGTTCAACAACCTGTTCACGCTGGCGTTCGACAACCAGGCGGTCGCGGATTGGGTGCAGCATTCGGATGCGGAGCGCCTGGAGGTCGAGGCGGCGGCGCGCGACCAGGAAAGGCAGCTCCAGAACGCGCGCCTCCGGCGGACGCTGGGCTGGACGGCGATCGGCACCGGCGTCGCCGCCGCGATCGCGGCGGGCGCCGTCGAGCTTTCGGCGCGCTCGCTCCACAACAATGCACCCCTGGTGGAGAGCCAGCGCGACGCGGCCGCGCGCAACGACAGCATCGCCACCCGCAACGCCGTCGCGACCGGTCTGGTCATCGGCAGCGCCGTCACCGCCGGCGTCGGCCTGTGGCTGCTCTGGCCGCGGCACACCGCCGCCAGCGCGTCCGAACCGCCGGTGATCGGGTTCTCGGCCTCGCCCACGTCCGCGGACGTGCAGGCGCAGTGGCATTTCTGAAAGGTTTTGGCCAAACCCGCCACTCAGATCGTTTCAGGGTCGACGACGGTCGAAATGCGGTCGCGAAAGATCTCCTTCTACGCGGTTCTGGTGGTGGCGGCGGCCGGCTGCACCGACGAGGTCCGCGTCACGGGCCGCGCGTGCCCGTGCGTCGCCGATCAATTCTGCTGTCCGGTGTCGAACACCTGCGCCGCTGACGAGGCGGCGTGCGACCGCTTGCCCACCATCGCGCCCTCGTCGCTGACGTTCACGCGCCTCTCGGCGACCAGCGGGGAATTCTCCTGGGACCCGGTGGGGGGCGCGACGTCGTACGCCCTGTACCTGAACGGGATCGAGACGGCGCGAACGGCGCTCACGACCGCCACGCTGGAGATCGGTACGGGTGAGGTCGACGTGCGCGTCGCGGCGCTGAACGACGTGGGCCCCTCGCCCAAGAGCGGTTCGTTCCCGGTGCTGTTCGACGTCTCCGTTCGGGCCTGCGCGTCTGACGCCGTCGAGGCGCGCTGGAAGACCGCGGCGTCGACCGACACGCAGCTCTCCGTCGAGCGCGCCGGCGAGAACACCATCGCCTGCGTCGATCCCACCCTTCGGCAGGACCACCTCTACGGCGACGTCGCCGGCTGCACGCAGATCGGCGTGCCGTCCGGGACAGCCGGGGTCCTCGATCCCGCGTCGCCGCTGACCGTCAACCTGATGTCGCGCGACGAGCTGGGATTCCTGGGCAAGTACCAGACGACCTTCACGATGCCCGGCCAGAGCTGCCTGTGCGCGAGCAGCTCGAAGCGGACGCTGGGCGGGTGCAACCGGACGCCGATCATGGGTCCGATGGGCTTCCCGGATGTACCGGCGTGCGGGCGGGCGTTCGATCTCGAGGCCGGCAAGCTGGTCGACAACACGAACCAGGGCGACATGTACCTGGAGGCGACCGAGGACGCCGACGGGTGGCTCAGCGAGGTCCGTCTGGTCGCCCCGCGCGGCGTCGCGGTCCTGAACAACACGGCGATGTGCGACGTCGTCCAGGCGCCGGCGAGCGGTTATGACCAGAACGTCGTGATCCACGCGGCCGCGTCGGGCCGCGACCGGCCGCCGCAGGCCGAGCGCACGACGACCTTCGTGGTCAAGACGCGAAACGACCGCTACGCCAAGGTCAGCCTCGAATGCAACTGTCCGACCAGCGCGACCGAAGCCGGCTTCGGCGATCTGGGGATGCGGTTCGGCTGGCGCGTCACCGCCGCCGGCTCGATGGTTTTCAACGACTGACGTAAACCCCGCGCCGTCAGTCCGCGTCGTTCGCGTCGCTGCTCCCTGCATCACGAGGGAGCAGCGGCGCGAGGGCGCGTTCGAGGGCGTCGAGCCCCGCCGCGCCGGCCGCGGGCGTCACGCGCACGCCCGCGCCCACCGGGACGACGGAAGCGGCGGCGCGTTCCAGGGGGCCGCGGTCGCCGAGGCGCTCGAGCAGCGCGGGCCCCAGCCAGAGCGGCCCGTCGCCGACGCCGCGCAGGTAGCGCTTCTGCCAGGACGTGAGCAGCAGGTCGCCGTAGATCCCGGTCGCGCGCTCGTAGGGCGTTCGATCGATCGAGCCCGCCACCCCGTCCCACCGCGCCACCAGCGCCTGCACGCCCTGGGCGCGCGCCATCAGATCGTCGACGATCGCGTGCAGCGCGGCGGCGGCGTCCGGAACCGCGCCGGTGAGATCGAGCGACAGCGCCAGCGTGGGCAGCTCGCGATCGCCCGCGTCGAGCTGCGCCGGGATCATTCCGGTTCCGAACGTGAATCCGTGCACGTGCGGATCGGGATCGCCGTCCGGGCCGAAGAGGCTGCCACCGACAGGCAGCGAGCAGGAGACGCGCTGCTCGCTGGCAAACTCTTTCCGCAGTTTGGCCCAGCGGGGGCTGGTGAAGAAACCGGCCGCCTTGCTCGAGCCGCTCCCGACCCTGCCGGCGTCGCGGCGAAAGACGGCGATACTCCACTTCCCGAGCGGGCGAGCGAGCAGCGCCGACCACTTCTCGACGGCATCGGCGGCGTGAGCGGCCGCGGCGGCGCGATCGAGATCGAAGGACACCAGCGCGGCCAGGCTGTCCGAAGGATCGAGCGCGCGCAGCGCGTCGGCTTCGACGTCGGCGCGAGCGCGCAACGGACGCCGCGACGCCGCGCGCACCGACAGCGACATCGTGTGCGCGCACTGGCCATCCTGCTGCGCCGCGAGCGGAACGAAACCAACGTGCAGCTTCCCGGCGCCGGGCGCCACCACCGCGCCCTTCACGATCGCGGACACGCCGGACCGGCCCGCCAGGTCGACCAGCGTTCGGGGGTCGAGCCGCCGCGCGCTCTTGTCGTAAATGTCATGGCCCGCGCGCAAATCGAGATCGGCGAAACGCGCCATCAATCCGGGGATGCCGTTTTCCGCGGCGAGCGGAACGGTCACGCGCGGAGCCTGCGGCCGGCTCAGCGTCATGCCGACGATCACCTCCACCTCCGACGGCGCGACCAGACCCCGATCGATCGCCTCGCCCCAGACGACGATCGCCAGGCCGCGCGAGGCGCCGCCGACGTTGCGCGCGTCGCAGTGGAGCTGCAGCGGCTCGCCCACCGACAGCTCCGGCTCGGGCATGTAACCGCCGCGCTCGAAGCGCGGCGGTCCGCTCGCCGTCTGTTCGGCCTTCGGGCGCTCCGCCATCCGCAGGCGGAGAATCGTCTGCGCCCCGGACACGCCGTGCCCGGCCACGGTGTAGCTGTATCCGGTCCCCGCCAGCCGTCCGTTCCAGCCGAGCGCGGCCGCCGTCTTCGCCAGCACCGTTTCCGCGTGCAGCGTCTCGTCGCTCCAGATCGCGCGCACCGCCGCGGCCGTGACGCCGTCACGAAGCAGGTGGCTCCAGCGCTCCGGATGTCCGGCGGCCTCGGCGGCCGCCTTCTTGCTCACGCGTTCGTCGAAATATCCGGGAGCGTTGTTGTAGCGATCGGCGCGCTTGCCGTCCTCGAACAGCCGCATTTCGAGCACGTCGCTGTCGTGCACCAGCACCGTGACCGCGCTGGTCTCCAGCTCCGCCGACAGCGCGCCGGCGAGCGCATCCAGCCGCTTGTCGTCCTGCCCTTCGGTCCCCTCGTCGTAGATCGTGAGCCACCGCCCGTCGCTGTCGCCATGGCCGCCGCCGATCAGCACCGTTCGATCGGCCTTCCCTGCCTTGTCCGCGAGCACGAATCCGTCCTCGAGCGCCACCTCCTTGATGGCGTCGGTGACCACCGCGATCACCGCCGCGCGCGACTGCCCGGCCAGGCGGCCACCGCGCAGAAGCTGGACGTTCGTGAAGAAGCTCCCCATGCGATTCAGGCCAGATCTTGGGCCAGACGCATCAGCACCGACAGCTCGCAGGCCAGCAGGGCGGCGGCGGCGGGCTGCCAGCGGACGTCGCGCAGCTTGGCGTCCAGCTCGTTTGCCAGTCGGTTCACGCGGTCGGGCAGGCGCGCCAGGCCCAGCGCCTCGCCGTTGCGCGCGGCTTCGTGCAGGCGGCGCGCGACCGCGTCGTCGCTGCGGTTGAGGCCCACCTGCAGCAGGCCCGCCAGCGAATCCTGCAGCTCACCGAAGTAGGCGGCGACCGGTTCGCGCGCGACGTCGCCCTCCACGCCTTTCGCGCCGCGGATCTCCTCGGGCGCGCGATCGACCCACGGCTGCACGGCGGTCCGCTTGCCGTCCACCTCGAACACGACCATCGTCGGCTCGATCGCGAGCCCCGCGTGCGTGAGCGCGACGTGGCCCGCCACCATCCGGACCTGATCGTGCGCGAGACGCGACAGCAGCAGCTCGAAGCCGTCGTGGGCGCGCCCGTGATACGGGTGGGTCAGCGTCGCAGTGCGCCCCTCGGCGTCGTTCACCGTCGCGACGATCCGCTGGCGGGCCTCGTCGAAGTACGCCTGCTCGGCGCCGGCCACGGCCAGCACGTGGAAGCTCTCGGCGGCGCGCCGCGGCCGCAGGCACGCCGGCGGCAGCGCCGCCAGCCGCGCGCGCAGCTCGTCGAAGTCGTCGACCAGCACGGGCTCGCGCAGCTGCTCCCAGGCGTAGCCCTGCGGCGTCAGCGTGCAACGGCTGCGGCCAATCGCGATCACGCCCGCGGCCGTCCGCTTCGCCTTCGCCAGCAGCATCTGCGATCGCCCGACCTGCGCCAGGCCCACGCCCTGCGTGAAGGGCACGTCGCCCAGACGCGCGAACGGACGCGGCTCCTTGTCGTCGGGCTCGTCGGCGAAGTCGCGCGTCATCACCGAGACAGCGCCCGAATCCAGATCCTGCAGATACGCAACCAGGCGCGCGCTGCGGCGGCGGACGCGGACGCCGCACCCCAGACCCACCAGCCGCGTCGTGCCCAGCTCGATCGTCCGGTCGTCGGCGCTGCCGCGCACCAGCGGCTGCGGGACGGCGCCGGTGCCGGCGCGGATCGCGTCGACGCGCCCGAGCAGCTCGCCGACGGTCTCGATCATCCGCTCGGGGCTGAACAGGGCGTCGTGCGCGGCGTAGCGCGCCAGCTCCTCGCCGAACGCGGCGACGTTCTCTGCGGGCCAGGTCAGCTGGGCATCACGGCAAGCCGATTCCAGCCGCCGCAGATCCGCGTCCAGGTGCGGCGGCGCGCCCGCCAGCCCGTGCGTGAACCACGTTTGCGCCGCGGCGTCGATCGCGTCCAGCGCCGCCGACGGCGCGGGCGTGGGCTGGCCGGTGACGACGAAGCCGGCGACGGTCTCCGCGGGCAGGCGGCGGAACGCCCACACCGCCACCGCCGCCATCGTGGGCGCGACCGCGGGCGCGCAGTCGGCGGCGGCGTAGCGGATGTCGCCCGGCACGCGGAAGCGAACGTTGCACGACAGCCCGTGCAGACGCGCCAGCGGCTTCGCGCTGCGGACCAGCTCGGCCAGCACGCCGGCCTCGAACAGCTTGCGCGCGCTCTCCAGCGCCGCGCGCGGAAGGTGCTTCTCCAGCTCGGCGTCGGAAATCGCGCCCGGATCCCACGGCGCGGACGAACGGGTCACCCGGTGCGTGCGCTGGTAGTGGAGGACGGTGCGCACGATGTGGCGGCAAATCCCGATCGCGAGGCAGCTGCAACGGCTCTCCCGCAGCGTCTTGCCGCCCGGGATGTCGATCTTCCAGCCGTCGGACCACTCGGCGTGAACGGCGCCGTCGGCGGCCTCCGCCAGCTGACACGTCAACTTGTCGTCGGCGACCTCCTTGGCGGCGCGGTTGACGCTGCCCCGGTTCGAGAACGCCGCCAGGTCTTCCTCGGTGACGGCGCAGAGATCGTCGCGCACGGCCGCTACCTCACCTTCTCCGCGACCCAGCTGGCGAGCTCGCCGGGCGTCATCGCGCCGACGTGCGCGCCCAGGTTCACCAGCTTCGCCGCCATGGCGGTGTCGTAGCGGGGGTCGGCGTCCTGATCGAGGGCGGCCAGGCCCAGCAACGTCACCCCGCTCTCGATCAACCCGCCGGCCACCTGCAGCAAGCGCTCCTCGGGCGCGCCCTCGTAGAAATCGGTGATGAGCACGATGATGGTGCGCCGCGGGTTGTCGACCAGCCCGGCGGCGTAGGCGAGCGCGCCGCCGATGTCCGTGCCGCCGCCCAGCTGCACCTTCATGATCGTCTCGACCGGATCGCCCGCCTGATCGGTGACGTCGACGACGCTGGTGTCGAACAGCACCATGTGCGTGCGCAGGCTGCTGATGCCGTGAAAGATCGCTGCGGTCACGGCCGCGTGGATCACGCTGTCGGCCATGCTGCCCGACTCGTCGACCAGCACGATGATCTGCCAGCGGTCGGCCTGGCGGCGCACGCGCGAGAAGAACAGCGGCGCCTGGATCACCAGCCGCTTCGACGCCGGATCGAAATGTTTGAGATTTGTTCGGACCGTGCGCCCGACGTCGAAGTTCTTCGCGACGCGCAGCATGGAACGGCGGCGGCGGTTGATCGCCCCCAGGAAGGGCGTCTCGATCGGGCGCGCCAGCTTGCGGAACAGCTCGTCGATCACCTTGCGCACCAGATCGCGCGCCAGCTTCAGCACCTCGGCGTTCATCAGGTGCTTGGTGCGCATGATCGCCTTCAGCAGCGTCTGACTGGGCTGCGCGCGCCGGAGGGCGTCGGCGTTCGTCACCATCTCTTCCAGCTTGTAGCGTTCGAGCGCGTCCTTCTCGATCCGCTCGATGGTCTTCTTCGGAAACAGCTCGTGGACCATGTTGATCCAGTCGGGAACCGTCAGGTCGGATTCGCCGAGGCTGCCCACGTCGCCGGCGCCGCTCTTCGATCCCGAACCACCCTGGTTTTTCCCGCCCCCCCGGCCGCCCCGCCCGGCGCGTACGTTGCGACGCGGTCCGTACTCGCGGCCATAAAGGAAGCCGAGCGCCCGCTCGCACTGCCCCCACTTCTCCGACAGCCCGCCCAGCGTGTCCTCCGTCCCCTCGCCCAGCACCAGGCGCCAGCGAATCATTCGCCTCCGGTTTTCGTCTTCGGCGCTCACTTCGCCCCCCGTAGTCCGTAGCGCCCGGCGGTCTCGAACAGGCGCCCCTCGAAGGCCATCGCGCGCACCGCGCTCTCGCCGTCCACGGTCAATGGGGCCAGCGGGGCCAGCACCTCCGCGGGCGGCGCGCCCGCGAGCTTGAGCAGCGTCAGCGACAGGTGGTGCTTCTCGCGCGGCGTGAAGTAGGTGAAGGCGAGCCGCAGCGACGGAACCGCCTCCAGGAACTCGTCGTCGTCGTAGCCGAGCAGCACGCGGTCCAGCGCGTGCAGCAGATCGGACTTGCGCTGCACCGACTCGCGCGCCAGCCCGAACAGGCCCAGCAGGTAATCGCCCAGACGCGCCGGATCGGAGAAGTCCGCCACCGACTGCAGCACCTCCTTGTCGGCGGCGGCCCCCATCGTCCACAGGCCGCCGGTCGCCGCGCCACGCACGGCGGGCATCTGTGTGTCGTCGACGGCGGTGCGGCGGAACACGTCCAGCAGGTCGTCGCGCGACAGCGCCTCCGGGCACGCCTCCAGGCATTCGACCAGCAACGCCACGCCGCCGATGATCGGGTCGACGTTCCCGGCCGAACGCGCGCCCATCTCCAGCAGCCACAGGCCGCGCTGCCACGCCTCCGCGACCAGCGGCTGAAAATCGATCGGGGCTTGGCCGGGATCCGCAACCGTGAGCACGCGATCGTACCGGTGCAGGTACAGCAGGTGGCGCAGCGCCGTCGCCACGTTCGGGAAGTCGTTGTCGGCCCGGATCAGCGCCGACATCTGTCCGGCCAGCGCGGAGGCCTGCGCGCCCAGCCCCGCCAGCGCCGCGTCGACAAGCAAGGCGGCCCCGCGCGCGCAATCGCGCTCGATGTCCGCGCTTCGCTCGACGAGGACGTTGGACGCGGCCTCGCGCATCGTCGCGCCATAGCGGGCGGCCTCCACGGCGGTGGCGTCGAAGTCGGGAGACCAGACGATGTGCCAGCGCTCCCAGACGCGCGAGAGATCGTCGCGCTCCAGGAAGTCGGTCCCGTCCGTGCGCTCGAAGCCGGCGATGCGCAGCAGGCGCAGCTGGTGCAGGACGACGCTGCGGGCGCGATCGGGCGCGCGCTCCAGCTCCAGATCCAGATCGCGGGTCGTGTCCGGTAGCAGACCGTGCTCGTCCAGCCGGGCGCGCATCTCGACGACCAGCGGCGGGCGCGACGTGCCCTCGGCCAGCTTGCCGCGCTCGCTGCCGCGCAGGACGTCGTGGATCGCTTCGAGCAGCGGATGGCTGCCGCCGCGCGCCAGCTCGTCCTTCAACACGGCGGCGGTCAGCCCGTCGACGATGTCGCGCCGCCACACCTGGGGGTGGCCGCGCAGCGCGGCCAGCGCGCGCGCCGTCGTGTCGACGCCGATCAGGTCCGCGGTGCTCAGCACCTGTCCGCGCTGGCGCAGCGAACGCGCGACGTCGAAGATCACCTCGCGGTGGCGGAAGGCGCCGCGGCTGCGATCGCGCCAGGCGCGCTGATAGAAGCCCGGCCCCGGCATCCCGGATTCGTAGCCGGTCAGCCGGTCGAGCCGTTCGTACGAATAGGGCGTCAGCGCGACTCCGGCGTCGCTGTCAGGCGGCGCGACGTCCGGCGGGTTCGCCGCCCCCGATGCGACGGCATCGCAAAGAGCGAGGCTGTGGTAACCGCCCGTCACAACCAGCAGCCGCCCCGGGAATTCGTCCATGGCGGCGAGGATCTGCGCCGCCATGAACGCTTCGCGCTGGTGATCGCTCGATGAAGCGTTCGCGTCCGCCATGCGAATGGCGAGGCACAGGGTGTGGGCGCGGCGCAGGTAGTCCGCGGGCGCCAGCGGCCCGACCTCGAACAGCTCGTCCCAGGCCGCGTCGAAGTCGTCGACGCCGAGGCTGGCGCACAGGTCGTCAATGTACGGGCTGCGCCGCAGCTCGGTGTCCGCGTAGCGGTTGGCGCGCTGGTCGTCCAGCGTCGCGTGAAACGGAAGATCGATGAAGCGCGCCGGAATGCCCTGCTTCTTCGCCGTCGTCAGCGCCAGCCACTCGGGCGAGTACTCGCAGAACGGATAGTAGGCGCCGCGGCGGGTGCCGTCGGGCGCGCGCGCGTGGCAGTAGATGGCGATGGGCAGGCGGTGCGGGAGGAACAGCTCGTCGAGGCGGACGTTGAAATCGGACGGGCCTTCGATCAGGACGGCGGCGGGCGCGACCTCGCGCACCAGCGTCTGCACCGCGTGAGCGGCGGCGGGGCTGTGGTGCCGTACCGGCACGAAGACGACGCGCCCGGAGACATTGCAAAGGCGGTCCAGTACGTCTGCTGCGCTCACGCGCTTACTCGTCGAGGACCTGGCGCGCCTCGTACAGCTCGGCCCACCCAGCGCTCTTGCGGTCCTTCACGACGTGGTTGAAGTAGTGCCGCAGCTTCTTGAGATCCTCGGCCGAGTCCTTCAGCGCGGACCCGATCATGTTCTTCACCAGGTGCGCCGCCTCGACCTTGCCGCCGCCGTAGTAGTAGGCGTGGATGCCGGCGGCGTACCCGACGGAGACGCCTTCGGCCGTGCTCATCACGGTGGTGAGCGGCTCCAGCGCCTTGCCGCCGGTGGTCTTGCCCGAGCGCAGCTCGTGAAACATGGTGACCAGCAGCTCGGTCTTGTCGGGCGGCAGCGTCACCGGAATGCCCGCGCGCCCCAGCATGCGGTCGGTCTCGCGCTGCACCAGCTCGATCTCCAGGTTGATGTCGGCGATCGCCGGGACCGTCTCGAAGTTGAACCGCCGCTTCAGCGCGGCGCTCATCTCGTTGACGCCGCGGTCCAGCGTGTTGGCGGTGGCGATGATGTTGAACCCGTGCAACGCGTAGACGTTGGCCGCGTCGTTCTTCAGCTCGGCGATGTGCAGCACGCGGTCGCTCAGCACCGACAGCAGGCAGTCCTGGATCTCGAT
>Ga0207675_100002386_pt1 | contig 18606 bp, 7 predicted proteins | sample KBSSwiS42_FD_184305 | JGI IMG/M metagenome (GOLD analysis project Ga0207675, IMG submission 184305) | Switchgrass rhizosphere microbial communities from Kellogg Biological Station, Michigan, USA - KBS Switchgrass S4-2 (SPAdes) (version 2) | ecosystem: Host-associated > Plants > Roots >... | reverse complement strand
GATTCCGCTGCTGTTCATGGGCGATGTGGTGGGGCGCCTGTTCCGCGAATTTGCCATCACGCTGGCGGTGACCATCCTGATCTCGGCGGTGGTCGCGCTGACGCTCGTGCCGATGCTCTCGGCGCGCTGGCTCCAGGCCGAAGCGGAATCACGCATCCCCCGCTTCGCGCAGCAGACTCGGTTGTTGTTCGAGCAACTGTCGGAGCGATATCGTGCGGCGCTCGATTGGGTGCTGGCGCGGCAGTGGCAAACACTGGTCGCCTTCGCACTGACTGTGACCTTGACCGGGGTGCTGTTCTTCATCATCCCGAAGGGCCTTTTTCCAGTGCAAGACACGGGACAGTTACAGGTCGTCGTGATGAGCGGTCAAGGCGTCTCGTTCGCACGCGCGGCGCAGCTGCAGCAGCAGGTCGCGCAGGCTCTGCTGGCCGATCCCGATGTGCTGAGCCTCAGCTCCAACGTCGGCGTCGATGGCAAGAATCCGACGCTGAGCAGCGCGCGCATGCTCATCAACCTGAAGGACAAGGGCGAGCGCTCGCCGCAAAGCGAGACCATCGCGCGCCTGCAGCGGCGGGCTCGCGAGGTTGCCGGTGTCAGCCTGTTCGTGCAGCCAGTGCAAGATCTGACCATCGATGCCGAAGGCGGCCCGACGCAGTATCGCTTTGCGCTGGAAGGCGCAGATCCGGCGACCGTCGAGACCTGGGCACAGCGCTTGACGGCCACGCTCGCCGGCAGCGACGCGCTCACCAACGTGGTGAGCGATGTGCAGTCGCAGGGCAATGCCGTCACAGTGGCGCTGGATCGCGATACCGCCGCGCGCCTCGGCATCAGCGCGGCGGACGTGGATAGCGCACTGTACGACGCCTTCGGTCAGCGCATCGTCTCGACGATTTTCACGGAGTCCACGCAGTACCGGGTGATCCTCGAAGCCGAGGAGGGCATGCTCGCTTCACCGGAAGCGCTCCAGCGTCTGTACGTCCCCGCTGCCAACGGCGTCGCGGTGCCCTTGGGCGCGATCGCGAGCATCCGCACCGGTCCGGCGCCGCTCTTGATTTCGCGGGTCGCGCAGTTTCCGGCGGCGACCATCGGCTTCGATCTCGCGCCCGGCGTGGCGCTGGGCGCGGCGGTGTCGGCGATCTCGGCGGCAGAGGCGGAGCTGGGCGTGCCGCCGGCCATCACTACCAGCTTCCTCGGCGCGGCAGATGCCTTCCGCGCGTCGCTGTCGAATCAGCTGTGGCTGATCCTGGCGGCCATCATCTGCGTCTATATCGTGCTGGGCGTGCTGTACGAGAGCTTCGTACATCCCGTCACCATCCTTTCCACGCTGCCCTCGGCGGGAGTGGGCGCGCTCTTGGCGCTGTGGATCACGAGCAACGACCTGGGGGTGATCGGCATCATCGGCATCGTGCTCTTGATCGGCATCGTCAAGAAGAACGCCATCATGATGATCGACTTCGCCATCGATGCGCGCCGCCAGCAGGGTCTGGATGCCCTCGCGGCCATCCGCCAGGCAGCCCAACTGCGTTTCCGTCCCATCATGATGACGACGTTCGCGGCGCTGTTCGCCGCGTTGCCATTGATCTTCGGGCGAGGCATGGGCTCGGAGCTACGGCAACCGCTGGGCTTGGCGATCGCGGGCGGCTTGATCGTCAGCCAGGCCCTGACGTTGTTCACGACGCCCGTGATCTATCTCGCCTTCGAGCGGCTGGCGGAGCGCATCGGCAGCCGCAAGCTGGAGCAGCTGGTCGTATGAGCGTATCGGCCGTGTTCATTCGCCGCCCGATCGGCACGCTGCTGCTGACCGCGGGCATTGCCTTGGCCGGCATCGGGGCGTTCTTCGTGCTGCCCGTGTCGCCGCTGCCGCAGGTCGACTTTCCCACGATCCAGGTGCAGGCGTCGCTGCCGGGGGCCAGTCCCGAGACCATGGCGACCAGCGTGGCTGCCCCGCTCGAGAAGCGGCTCGGCACGATCGCGGGCGTGAGCGAGCTGACGTCGTCGTCGGGAGTCGGATCGGCAAACGTGACGCTGCAGTTCGATCTGTCGCGCGACGTGGATGGTGCGGCGCGCGACGTGCAGGCCGCGATCAACGCGGCCCGAGCCGACTTGCCCGCCTCGCTCAAGAGCAATCCGGTCTACCGCAAGATCAACCCAGCGGACGCCCCCGTGCTCATCCTGGCGCTCACCTCGCGGACGCGCTCTTCGACCGAGATCTACGACTCCGTGTCCAATGTGGTCCAGCAGAGCCTGGCGCAGGTCGAAGGCGTGGGAGACGTCGAGCTCGGCGGCGGGTCGCTACCGGCCGTGCGCATCGACGTCAATCCACTGGCGCTCGCGCGTTATGGCGTTGCGCTGGAAGACCTGCGCACGGCCATCACCTCCACGAGTGCGAATCGCCCTAAGGGAGTGCTGGAGGACGGCAGCCACGCGCTGCAGATCTACAGCAATGACCCCAGCCGTCGTGCCAGCGACTACAGCGGTATCGTCATCGCCTGGCGCAACGGCATCGCCGTACGCTTGTCCGATGTGGCGAGTGTCTACGACGGACCGGAGGACGTGCGCACCCTCGGGCTGTTCAACGGGGAGCGGGCCGTCACGGTCGTCATCAGCCGCCAGCCCGGTGCAAACATCATCGCGACCGTCGATGCGGTCAAGCGCCAGCTGCCGATCCTCGAGGCATCGTTGCCCGCAGACATCCACCTGACTGTCGCCTCGGATCGCACCACGACCATCCGGGCCTCTTTGCATGAGGTCGAGGTCACCTTGACGATCGCCACGCTGCTGGTGGTGTTCGTCGTCAGCGTGTTTCTGCGCTCGCTCCGGGCCACGCTGGTGCCCGCCGTTGCCGTCGTGGTCTCGCTCTTGGGCACGCTCGGTGTGATGTACCTGCTCGGCTTCTCGCTGAACAACCTGTCGTTGATGGCGCTGACCGTGGCCACGGGATTCGTGGTCGACGACGCGATCGTGGTGCTGGAGAACATCATGCGCCACGTCGAAGAGGGCATGTCGAAACGCGAGGCGGCGTTGCGTGGAGCGCGCGAAGTGGGCTTCACCGTGGTTTCGATCAGCCTGTCACTGATCGCGGTGTTCATTCCGCTCTTGTTCATGGCTGGCATCATCGGCCGCCTGTTTCGCGAGTTTGCGGTGACCATGTCGGTGGCGGTGCTGATTTCGCTTTTGATCTCGCTGACGACGACGCCCATGCTGGCGTCGTTGATTCTTCCCGATCAGGCGCGCCCGTCGCGCTTTGCGCAAGCCCTGGAGCGGATGTTTGTCCGCGTGCAAAATGCGTACGCAGCTAGCCTCGACTGGGCGCTCGGGCATCGTGCCGTGGCGCTGTTGCTGCTGCTCGGCGGAGCCATCGTGCTCAATATCCTGCTCTTGGTGCGCGTGCCCAAGGGGCTCTTTCCGGAACAGGACACCGGCTCGCTCACCGGCGGCCTGCGCGCCGACCAGAGCATCTCCTTCACGGCCATGCAGCAAAAGCTCGGCCAGATCGTGGGCATCATCAAGGAGGATCCGGCAGTGGCTACCGTGGTCGCGTTCACTGGTGGATTCCGGGCAGGCGGCGGGTTCATGTTCATCTCGCTCGAGCCCCAGGGCGAGCGTGAGCCGACGCGCACGGTGACCCAGCGGTTGCGCCCGAAGCTGGCGCGCGTCACCGGCGTCAGTGTCTTTTTGAACCCGGTGCAAGACATGCGCGTCGGCGGGCGCGGGTCGAACAGTACCTACCAGTACACACTGAAGAGCGATGAGCTGCCGCAGCTCAAGGACGCGGCTCGCCGTCTGACGCAGGCGCTGAAAGCCGAGCCGATGTTGACCGATGTCGACGTCGACCAGAACGATGCGGGCGCGGAGGTGTTCGTGGACGTCGAGCGCGACAAGGCCTCGCGGCTCGGGCTCGACCACCGGACCATCGATGCGGTGTTGTACGATGCCTTCGGTCAGCGCCAGGTGGCGACGATCTATAGCGGCCTCAACCAGTATCACGTGGTGATGGGCGTGGCGACCCCGTTTGCTGGATCTCCTGCGGCGCTCGAGAACGTGTATCTCCCGACCGATGGCAGCTCGACCGCCTCGAGCGCCGCGGCCACGGCGCGAGGCGGCGTGGTCGCCTCGGATACGAGCGCATCTGCCAGTTCCAACGTAGCCACGGGCAGTGCCGCCACGGGCAATGTCGCTACGGGCAGGGCCGCTACCGGCAACGCCGTCAACCTCACGGCGGCGAGCATGACGCCACTCTCTGCGATCGCCAGCTTCAGTACGGGCTCGTCACCGTCGCAGGTCAATCACCAGGATGGCGCCCCGGCGAGCACGATCTCGTTCAACCTCGCCAACGGGGTGACACTGGGCCAGGCCGCCGCGCGCATTGCCGCAGTTCAATCCGAGATCGGATGGCCTGTCACCGTGCGCGGCAGCTTCCAGGGGACTGCGGCGGTCTTCAATCAATCCACGGCCACCATGCCCATTCTCATTCTGTCGGCGCTGCTCGTGATCTACATCGTGCTCGGGATTCTCTATGAGAGTGCCATCCATCCCCTGACGGTGCTCTCCACGCTGCCTGCCGCCGGCGTCGGAGCCGTCGCCGCGCTGATGCTGCTTGGCAAGCAGTTCGACCTGATCGCGCTCATCGGTCTCATCCTGCTCATCGGCATCGTCAAAAAGAACGCCATCATGATCATCGACTTCGCGCTGGAGGCGGAGCGAGCGCGCGGGCTGTCGCCCTTTGTCGCGGTGCGGGAGGCGTCGCTGCGGCGTTTCCGCCCCATTCTCATGACCACGCTGGCCGCGGCGCTCGGCGCGCTGCCGCTCGCGATCGGCTTTGGCGAGGGGTCGGAGCTGCGCCAGCCGCTCGGCATCGCCATCATCGGCGGGCTCATCGTCAGTCAGCTGCTGACGCTGCTGACCACGCCACTGGTGTATCTCACGCTGGACCGCTACCGCCGGCGTTCGCCGAACGAAGCCATTCTGGCTCGTGGCGGCGCAGTTCCGCAGCCGATCGCGCCCTGAGAGCGAGAGGAGAGCCGCCATGATCCGATCTGTCAGCTGCCGCTTTTGCCTGAGCTCCGCGCTGCTCGTCGCAGGCTGCAGCATGGTGCCGGCCTATCAGCGCCCCAGCTCCACCCTCCCCGAGGGCTTCAAGGAAGAGCCCGGCTGGCGGCCCGCCGCCCCTGCGGACGGCAAGCCGCGCGCAGACTGGTGGACATGGCTCGGCGATACCGAGCTCGATGCGCTGCAGGGTCGAGTGCTCGTCTCCAACCAAAACCTGGCGGCGGCGATGGCAGCCTACGACCAAGCACGAGCGGCGGTGAAAGAGCAACGTGCCGCGCTCTTTCCGAGCGTCGATCTGCAGGCGGGCGCGACTCGAGCCGGATCGTTCGGCAACAATGTCAGCGGCGGCGTCGCGGTTGGGACCACGGGTGGCCTGTCCGGCAATGCCTCGTCCAGCGCAGGTCGGCGCTACAGTGCCTCGGTGGGCGCCAGCTGGGAGGTCGACGTCTTCGGCAGACTGCGCGCGAGCGTCTCTCAGGCCGGAGCATTGGCGCAAGCCAGCGCGGCCGATCTGGCGAACGTCACACTGGCTGCGCGCGGAGAGCTGGCGCTCGACTACCTGCAGCTGCGCGCGATCGATGCGCAGGCAGACATTCTCGACGCCGCCATCGCCGGCTTCGAGCGCGCTTTGCAGATCACCAACAATCGCTACGCGGCCGGCGTCGTGGGGCGCGTCGACATCCTGCAGGCCGAAACCCAATTGCGCAACGCACGCGCCGACGCCGCCGATCTCGGCCGGCAGCGCGCCGCGCTCGAGCACGCCACGGCCGTCCTCGTCGGTGAAAGTCCGTCCACCTTTGCGCTCGCCAAGGCCCAGTGGTCACCGCAGATCCCCGATGTCCCCGCGGTCCTGCCCAGTGAGCTGCTCGAGCGCCGGCCCGACATTGCCTCCGCGGAGCGCCGCGTGGCCGCCGCCAACGCCGCCGTCGGCATCGCGCGCTCCGCCTACTTCCCGACCTTGAGCCTGACTGGCAGCGCCGGTTTCAGCTCGTCGAGCGTTTCTTCGTTGTTCGACATTGCCAGCAGTGTGTGGTCGCTCGGCGCAACCGGCCTGATGACGCTGCTCGACTTCGGCGCTCGATCGGCGCGGGTGGATCAGGCTCGCGCCGCGTACGAGCAGACGGTTGCACAATACCGCCAGACCGTGCTCGTCGCCTTCCAGCAGACCGAGGATCAACTGGCGGCCGTGCGCATCCTCGAGCACGTCGAACGGGAGCGCGCGGCGGCAACGACCGCGGCGAACCAGGCGGAGCAAATCACGCTCAACCAGTACAGCGCCGGGACAGTGTCGTATTCCAACGTCATCCTGGCACAGGCAACGGCGCTGACCGCGCGTCAGGCTTCGGTGACGGCGACGCTGAACCGACAGACGGCAGCGATTTCACTGATCCAGGCCATCGGCGGGTACTGGGACGGGAACGTGGACGCGCGCGCCGATGTCGCGAACCAGCCTGCTCCACGCCCCGGGGCCAGCTAGCTTCGCCGCCGCGTCGCCACTCGCTTGACGAGAGCAGGGATACAGCATGTCAACGCGCTGACGCTTGCTCCGATGTGCAGCTGCGTCATTGGAACTGGCGGCGAAATTTCTGCTCGGCTCGCCGACGGCCCAGCTCTTGCACAGAACACCACCCGCAGTTGAACCAGTGAGGCGGCGGAAGATGCGCGCGCGTGAAGCTTCGTTCTCGTGAGCTAGGCCGCGGCAACACACTTATGAATCTAGCGACTAGACGGCGGCGCTCTGAAGTCTTTGTTCAAGCGCTGAGCCGTTGCCCCGTTCCTGGTTGGTGCGCCGGGGGCGGACCGCACGTCGCGTACCGTGCACGAGGAGGAACCAATGAGAGATCGATATTCACCCCTGCTTTGGGGAACGGCCGCTATCGTAGCGGTCGCCTGCGGCGGCGGCCACGATGTTACGACAATTGATGAGCAAACGCAGAGCGATGATCCTTTTGCAAAGCTGCTTCAGGACCTCACCGCGCTGAGCACGCCTTGCGTGTATAGCAGCAGCGCCCGGCAGCTGACCGTCACGATGGCGGCGAACGAGGTGGCGCTGATCAAGCGCTTTCCAGGATCGTCGGCTCCGACCGACGACTTCGTCATGGTCAATGGCTTCGACTGCGCCGGCACCACGGTGCCCGCTGGCACCACCAACAGCCCCGTTCAGAAGGTGAATGTCACCGGTTCGACAGGTAACGAAGCGGTCATCTTCGACTTTACCGACGGCGTCTTCGCGATGAGTACCAGCGCTACCAACGGTATCACCGTGGATCTAGCGGCAGGCAGCGCGGACATGCTCGGAGTTCGTTTGGGGGCGCTGGACGACAACGTCATCTACGGCTCGAGCGGAGTCGCGATCATCAACGCCTCGGCTCCGGCTGACACGTTCAAGGACATCGCTGCCGCGAACGTGGAATTCAACAAGATCATGCTGGGCGCCGGCAACGACACCGTCACCGCCAGCGGCAACACCACGACGGGTGGCGGCGCCTTCGTGCCGACGGGTACACTGGAGCTCTACGGTGGGGACGGCAACGACACCTTCCTGGAAGGCGTGGGGAAGACCTTCCGCGAGCTCGTCTCGGGTGGCAACGGTAGCGACGTCATCAACTACAGCTCGCGCACCTCGGCGCTCAGCGTGACGGTCACCGCGACCAGCGTGGCCAGTGCGAACGACGGCGATCTCAGCTCATCGGCAGGTAACGGGCCGGAGAACGACGATATCAAGGATGATCTCGAGAGCATCATCGGTACGCCGGCCAACGACAGCCTGGTCGGTGGCGGTTTGCAGGGTATCCTGCTGATCGGCGGCCTGGGCAACGACACCGTGTCGGGTGGCCTGGGTGCCGATACCTTGAACGGCGGCGCCGGCAATGACCTGTTCCTCGACGGCTCTCGCGGCACCAACGGCGCTGACGTGTTCATCGGCAGCGACGGCATCGATACCGTCGACTTCTCCGGGCGCACCACTGGGATCATCTGCTCGCTCGATGGCAGCGCGGATGACGGCGAGCTCGGCGAGGCTGACAACGTCGGCAGCGACCTGGAAAACATCATCGGTGGTGCGGGCGACGACAGCCTGACCGGGAGCGCGAGGAACAACCTCATCATCGGCGGGCTCGGCGCGGACAGTATGCACGGCGGTGGCGGCGTGGATACCGTGTCCTATTCCAACTACACGGCTGGGGTCACGGCGTCTCTTGCGCCCACGACCAGCGGCACCGACTCGTCGCAGACCAATGGCACCGGCGCGGGCACCGAGCTCGACTGGATCTTCGGTGACATCGAGAACCTGACCGGCGGTACGGGTGCCGATTCGCTGGTGGGCAACTCCGGTCCGAACGAGCTCGTCGGCGGAGCAGGCAACGACAGCCTGGCCGGCGGTGCCGGCGATGACGTGCTCGAGGGCGGCGCAGCGGGCAATACGGAGGGCAACACGCTCGATTGCGGCGCTGGCGACGACATCGGCTACTCGCAAGGCTCGGGCGTTGGCGCGAGCAAGCTGGACTGCGAGTTCTGAGCTAGGAGAGCGCGCCGCAAGCGGCGCGAAGCTACGAGAGGTGGCGTGGTCGGGGTCTCAGACTCGACTGCGCCGCCTGTCGAGGCCTAGAGCCTATCTCGGTAGGCTCTTAACTCGGACTGCGCCCCGCCGTTATCAGCGAGGTCTCGACAGGGCACCGCGCTCGGAGCGCCCCGCCCTGGGGGTGGTGTAGTCATGTTTCCTTACCCCAAGGACTCGCTCAGTCGCTTCGTCTTTGGCAGCGCTGGTTCAGCGCTCGTCGTCTACCTGCTCTGGTACGGCCTGTCGAACCCGCTCACGGAGGCGGTCGACAAGGTCTACTTTGCGGGCGCAATCACCGTTGGCGTGCTTGCGTTCGCTTTGCGTTTTCGGGGCCGGCTCGACAAGACCCTGATGGTGGCGGGTGCGCTGGGCTTCGGCATCATGGCCTGGGGCCTCGAGACAGTGGAGCACCAGAGCCTCGTCAACACCCTCTGGCTCGGTTTTGGCGGGAAGGTCACGCTGACGTCGTTGCTGATGCTGCCCGCGGCGGAGCTCTTGCTGCGCCGGAGCTCCGCGATCGACAAGCGCTACCGGTATGTCGCGTATGCGCTGCTCTCAGCCGTCGTGCTCATCGGCTCGTCGAGCTTCATCCAGACTCGAAACAGCCTATCGCAACCCGATCATTCGGCATACGTCTTCAACGAGGTGTACGCGGCGGCTGCGGGTCACTACCCGTACACGGACTTTGTCCCGCAGTATCAGACGCTGTTTTCGTATTTCTTCTACCCGTTGATTGCCTTGGCGGGCGCCGAGCGGGCGCTGAACCCGGTGCTGGTCGTGTTTTCCGCGTTGAGCATCGGCACCGTTGCGCTGGGTGTGCTGGCCGGGATCCTGGCCACGCGCGGCCTCAATCGCCTGCTGGCTCCGCTCGTGATCCTGCCGCTCGCGTTCCTGACACAGGGCCCCGACCGAGTCCAGTGGGCAGGCTCGATCAGTGCGCTGCATTCGGCGTTTCCCGTGCGCATGCTCATACCGACGCTGATCGGTGTCCTGATTTCCGTCTTACCGGTGCTCGGCGCCCAGCGCTGGCGGCCGTACCGGCACGTGTTGCCGCTGGGCATGCTGATCGGGCTCGGCTGCTTCCATCAAATCGACTTTGGCCTGGCTGCCGCCGTCGCCGTCGGCACGCTGATCTTGGTTGCGGAGCCCGCGGCGCGGCTGCCGCGTGCTGTGGGCTGCTTCATGCTCGCGGTGGGCGCGGGCTTCGCGCTCGTGCCGCTCTTGCATTGGCTCGCGGACAAGCCGCTGGACGCAGCAAAGATCGGCTGGTTCGTGCGCCAGTTCGGCGGCGGGTTCGGTGCCGAGCCGATACAAGTTCCGGGTCCCGTGCTGGTCGTTCTGCCCTTGCTCGTCGGCTCGACCGCTACCTGTTTGGCGGCGCTGCGCCGGCAACAGCGAGCCCTGCGCGAAGGCGCATGGGCAGAGCTCGGCGTGCTCTCGAGGCTGCAAGCTCGAGCGCCTGCCAGCGGCGCATCGACCGAGCTGCGGCACATCTACCACGCGGCGCTGATCGGGTCCTATTTTGGGCTCTTCGCCATCGCTGCTTTCCCCTACTATCTCAATCGCTCCTACGCTTCCGGACAGCTGCAGATCCTGCTGCTGCCGCTGGGGGTCGCGCTGTGCGCGAGCGCGCAGGTCATCGCTGCCTGCCCGGAGTGGCTGGAGCGCCGCCGCTCCGCTCAGTCGTTGATCCTGCGATTTGCCCTGTGCGTCCCCGTGGCCTGTCTGCTCTTGTTGCCGAGCCCGGCGCACGAGTGGGCGCGCCTCCAGGGAGGCCATGCGGAGACCCGCTGGCCCAGCGAAAAGACGAGCTCCATCATCGCGCTCGGTCAGGCCTGGAAGAAGCTCGGCACCTACGATAGCGTCGGCTACTGGGGCAACGACGGCAACTACATCGAGTCGATCACCGGCGTGCATAACGTCACGCGCTTCAACAGCCCCTTGGACGGCACGATGAGTCCGGCCGCACTGGCCGAGCTGTGCGTAGGCATCGCCGAGCAAGGCTTGCAGACGTTGATCCTGGGCGAGAGAGCGCTCAATCCGACGGTGTGCCACAGCAAGTGGAATTTCAAGCGCAGCCAGACCGGGGTGGTCGTTGCCATGCGCCAACCATAGCGCGGGTGCTCCTGACGCAGCGGCTCAGAGACCCTGCGGGCTCAGGTCGCCCCGGCAGAGCGCTTGCACGAGCTCGAGCTGACGCGGCAGGCACTGCGTCAGCAAGTCATAGCGCTCGACGACGCTGCGGCGTGCCTGCTCGCGCAGCGCCTGGAAGCGTTCAGGGTGCGCCAGCACCTCAGTCACGCGTTCCGCGATGGCTTCGCTGTCGAAGAAGTCGACGAGCAGACCGTTCTTGCCGTCCTGGATGACCTCTTCGACCGGTGCCGTGCGCGACCCCAGCACGAGCGCGCCGCAGCTCATGGCCTCGATCATCGACCAGGAGAGGACGAACGGGTACGTCAGGTACACGTGGCAGCGCGACATGCGGAACAGTTTGATCAGCGTGCCATAGGTCAGCATGCCGACGAAGTGGACGCGCTCGAGGTCGATGCGTTCGCGCACCTCCGCGAGAAACAGCTCGCGCCAATTGCCGCGCGGCGGCGGCGAACCGTAGCTGCAGCCCTCGCCGCCGACGATCACCACCCGTGCCTGTGGCCGCAGCTGGAATAGCCGGGGCAGCGCCCGCATGAACACGTGGTAGCCACGGTAGGGCTCCAGGTTGCGATTGACGAAGGTGACGATTTCGTCCCCCTCTTCCAGCGTCACCTCGGGTGTACCCAAGGTCAGCCGCGGCACGCGCTCCGGGCATACGTTTCGCGTGTCGACGCCATCGAACACCACGCTGATGCGCCGGCGATAGTCCGCGGGGAACTGCCGGCGCTGCCATTCGGTGGGCGACATGCCCCAGTCCATGGAGTCCAGACCAGGCAACAGACCCGCGTTCTTGACCCGGATGCGGAAGCGACTGTCCTGCGCGTGCTCGGGAAACTCGGGGTCGAAGTTGAGATCCGCTCCGTAGAAGAACTCCTGGAAGGCGAGCAGCCGCGCCGCGGGCCAGACGTCCTTGACCATCCAGGTCTCGCCCCAACCGGGGTGGCCGACGACGACGTCGGGGACGAACCCGGCCGTATCGAGCTCGACCATCTTGCGCGCGCAGGCGTGAGCGCGGATGGTCTTGGTGTCGAAATCCTGTGTCCAGGGGTGGGCGCAGCGCCCATGCTGCTCGCCCGGCTGATAGCTGTGGATCTTGACGCCGGGTGGGTTGTAACGCGGAGTGATGGCGAGCGCGCGGACCTCGTGGCCCCGCGCCGCCAGAGCAGCCGAGAGGTAGCGGAACTGTCCCGGGAAGTTCTGGTGGATGAACAGCACGCGCATGCTCTCGGCTCCTGCGCGAGGCTCAGCGAGAGCCCGGGGCTGGCTCGGCTCGGGTGCTGCACGTGCGACATAGATCGTGGTACGCAGCCTCGAGATCGCGCGTCACTCCCCCGTGATCGAGGAGCGGCGAGGCGCGCAATCGCTCGCGCAGCTCGCGGCGCACACGCGCAAGTAGCGCGCCGTCTCGCGCGAGCTCGCTCGCGATCTGCACGTAACGCTGCTCGTCGGGAGCGACCCATTCGTCCAGGCCCGCGATGCGCAGTACCCGGCTCGCCAGTCGTTGCACGAGGGTCGGCCCCTCGAGCGCGACCAGGGGGACACCCATCCAGAGCGTATGCAGCGCGGTGGTCTCTCCGCTGTACGGAAACGGGTCGAGCGCGATATCGATGCGGCTGAAGCTCTCCTGAAAGCCCTCGAGCGAGGACGGCCCTTCGAACAGGATGCGCTCCGGCGCGATGCCCTCTGCTGCGAACCAAGCATGATAGCGAGCGCGCATGCCCGGCTCATTGAACGCCAGGTACTTGAGCAGCAGGTCGCTATCCGGGCAGGCCTGCAGCACGCGCGCGAACGTTGCCACCACGACGCGACCGAGCTTGGCCGGATTGTTGAAACAGCCGAAGCGGACCCTGCCACTCGCCAGGCAAGGAGGCTCGCTCGGCTCGGGACCTTCGGGTGCCAGAAAGCAGTTGGCCGAGCGCGGCAGGCGCACGACTCGCTCCACGAAGTAGCGTTCGGCCTCCACCGGTAAAGAGGCCGCGTCGGCGATGCGGTAGTCCATGGCGGCGAGCCCTGTGGTATCGAAGTACCCGAGCCAGGAGACCTGCACGGGGCTCGGTCGGGCAGCGAACATGGGCAGGCGGTTGCCGCCCGTATGACCGGCGAGATCGACGAGCAGGTCGATGCGATCGGCGACGATTCGTTCGCCGAGCGCGGCGTCGTCCCAATCCGCGCAGGCGATGAAATGTTCCGCCAGGCCCGACAGGCGGGCCGTCACGGCGTCTGGGTGGTCGACGTCGGAATAGCAGAAGATCTCGAAGGCGCTTCGATCGTGCTCGCGCAGCACGGGCTCGAGGAAGAGCGCGACGGGGTGACTGCGAAAGTCAGGCGAAACATAGCCAATGCGCAGTCGTCGCCCCGCCAGAGGCTCGCGCGTGGCGACGTACTCCTGGACGCCGGCGCCGGCGCGCTCGCCGAACTGCTGATGCTCGGCGAGAATGGACTCGGGCGTCTGGCTCGGATCGAGATGCAGCGAGAAGAGCAGATTGGAGGCGGCATCCCAGTGACGCGGGTCGATCTCGAGCGCCTGCCGGTAGCTGGCGATGGCATCGGCGATCGCGCCTTGACTGGACAGCGCCGCGCCCAGGTTGACCAGCGTCGCCGGATGCAGGGGCTCGAGCTCGAGAGACCGCCGGTGCAACCCGGCCGCTTGCATGGGAAAGCCTCGGCGCCGCAGCGCCACGCCCAGGTTCCGGAGCGCCAGCGCGTCGTCGGGGCATTCCGCAAAGAGGCGCTGCCACGACGGGCTTTGCAGGCTGATCTTGTTCGGTACGCTCAACCACTCGGCGAGCAAGCGATAGCTCTGGACGTCCTTGCGGTCGGTTGCGATGGCTCGCAGCAGGTGCTCCAGGGCTCGTTCGAAGTGACCGATGTCCCACGAGAGGCGGGCCACGTCACGCGCGGCGCCGGCGTCCGGCGCCACGGCCAACGCCTGCTCGAAGCACAAGAGCGCGATGAGCGGGCGAGGCTCGCGCTGGCAGCGGGCGAGCGCGAGCAGCGCGTCCGTGTCCTTGGGCTGGGCGAGCGCGCGCAGCACGAGGCGTACGGCGGGAATGCCGGCGGCACGTCGGCCCAGGGAGTCGAGGGCGACCTTCAGGTTGGACAGCGCCGCCGCGCGCAACCGCGGTTCGCCGGCGGCCACGAAGTAGCTGACGACCGCCTCCGTGAGCGCGCCCGCCCCGTGCAGAGCGGCGCCTTCATTCAGGTGCGCTTCCATACACCACGGGTCGTGCCGCAAGGCCTGGCGCGCGGCTCTGAGGGACTCGGGCAAGCGCCCCGCCTCGCGCAAGGAATTGCTGAGCATGCTCCAGATCTCGGGCGCCTCAGGCTCGAGCGCCAGAGCGCGGCGAAAGGCCAGGATGGCGCTGCCCAGGCTGCCGGCTTCACGCTCGGCGCGCCCCAGGTTCACGAGCAACGCCGCGTCGCGCGCGTCGAGCGTGAGCGCACGCCGGTAGCTCGCGATGGCGTCGCTCACGCGCCCGCAGCGCTTCTGGGCGAGCCCGAGCTCGCCCAGGATCGACGCGTCATCGGGCGCGGACTGGCGAGCGCGATTGAACCAGGCGGCGGCTTCTACCGGCTGGTCTGCGTGCAGCGCAGCACGCCCGAGGCCTCGAAGCGCGTCGACGTCATCCGTCACCTCCGCGATCACCGAGCGATAGAGCGGGGCCGCCAGCTGCCACTGCCCCTGCCTGCCGAGCGTATGCGCTCGGGCCAGCGTATCATGCCGACGTTGCTCGCCGGCGGCGGCAGCCCGCGCTGCGCGTTGCTCCAGCTCGGCGCTGGCATCGTGCTCGGACCCCGGCGCTTCCGGTTGCCAGGGCCCTGGGGGGGGCTGCATCAAGGCCGGACCTCATTTCGAGCCGCGTCGGAGCCGCACCAGCGGTGCCACATGTTGCGGTAGGCTGCTTCCAGCTCGCGCGTGACGCCGGCGTGATCGAGCAAGGGGGAGGCCTGAAGACTCGCGCGGATCTCGGGGCGCAGGCGGTCGAGGCGCGTTGCGTCCGAGGCCAGCTCCACCGCCAGGCGCACGTACTCCTCGGGCGAGCCAGCAATCCAGTCGCCGTGCCCGCAGATCGACAGCACGCGGCTCGCCAGGCGTTGCACGAGGGAAGGCCCGCCCAGCACCACTAGCGGCACGCCCATCCAGAGCGTGTGCAATGCCGTCGTCTCGCCGCTGTAAGGAAATGGATCGAGGGCAATATCGATGCGCTCGAAGGCGGCGAGAAAGAGCGGCAGCGGTGAGGGGCCCTCGAACTGCACGCGCTCCTCCGAAATGCCCTCCTCCTTCAGCCAGGCGAGATAGCGCGAGCGCCGGTGGGGGTCATTGAAGGCGCTGTATTTGAACAGCAACCGGCTATTGGGCACGCGGCGCAGGACCTCGGCGAAGACCGCCACCACATCACGGCCCACCTTCATGGGATTGTTGAAACAGCCGAACGTCACGTAGCCCTGGTACAGACAGGGCGCGCGGCTCGGCTCGGGGCCGGGCGGCGGCAGATAGCAGTTGGCCGAGCGGGGCAGCCGCACGACCTGCTCCACGAAGAAGCGTTCGTCGGTTGCACTGACAGAGTGCTCGTCGGCGATTCGATAGTCGATGGCGCCGACCCCGGTGGTGTCGAAGTAGCCGAGCCACGACACCTGCACGGGGCTCGGGCGCGCAGCGAACACCGGCAGCCGGTTTCGACCCGTATGGCCCGCCAGATCCACCAGAATGTCGATCTCGTCCGCGCGGATGCGCTCGATCAGCGCCGCGTTGCGCAGGCCCGCACAGGGCGTGAAGTGCGGCACGAGCTGGGAGAGACGAGCGGTGACGGCATCCGGGTACTCGACATCGGAGTAGCAATGCACGGTGACGACCTCGGGGTCGTGCTCGCGCAGCACGGGCTCGATGAAATGAGCCACGGGATGATTGCGAAAGTCGGGTGAAATGTAGCCGATGCGCAGGCGGCGTGCCGGGTCGCGAGCGCGCGGCGCCAGGGCTGGCTGTGCCGAGATGCTTTCGGCGAGTCGGCGGCCGAAGGCCAGGTGTTCATCGAAGATGGCCTGGCGGCCCTGCTTCGGATCGAGATGCAGGGTGAACAGCAAGTTGGAATACAGCGGCCAGCTCCGCGGCGCGACGCGGAGCGCTTGGCGGTACACCGCAATGGCGTCGTCCGCCAGACCCTGATCGGACAGCGCCGAGCCCAGATTGAGGTGGGCCTCGAGGCAACTGGGGTCGACCCCGATCGCGCGCCGCTGCAGGCGCACTCCCTCCACCGCGAAGCCGCGCCGCTGCGCCGCTGCGCCGAGATTGACCAGCGACTGAAGGTCGTCGGGGCAGTGCTCCAGCACCCCTCTCCAGCGCTGGTCGCGGAACTTGTTCGGATCCTGCCGGGCGAGCCACTCACCGAGCAGCCGATAAGAGCCCAGGTGCTGGTCGTCCAGCTCGATCGCGCGCACGAGGTTCAGCGTGGCGCGCGCAACATGGCCCCGCTCCCAGAGCAGCAGCGCGAGCTCGCGCGCGACGGCGGCGTCGGGTCTGAGCTCGAGCGCGCGCTCGAGGCACACGATCGCGGTGTCCGGGCGCTGGCCGTCGCGCTGCAGGCGAGCCAGCTCCAGAAAGCTGGCCGCATCCTTCGGGTCTTTCAGCAGATTGCGCACCAGCCGCGCTGCGGGCAGTCGAGCCAGTCCCTCGGGCGTGGTCTCCGCGACCGCCAGCTGCAGGTTGTTCAGGGCTGCAGCCCGTGAGGCGGGCATGTTGCTCGCCACGAAATAGCTGACCAGCGCCTGTTCGAGCCGGCCCGACAGGTGCAGCGCGGCGCCTTCGTTCAAATGTGCGTCACCGAGCCAGGGGTTCTTCGACAAGGCCGTCTGGGCCGCCTGCACGGCTTCTCCGTGCTCGCCCCGTTCGCGCAGCACGTTGCTCAACATGCTCCAGGCTTCCGCCGCCTCCGGCGACAGCTCGAGCGCGCGTCGGAACATCACGATCGCGCTGTCGGGGCGCTGCGCCGCATGCTCCGATCGCGCCAGGTTGATGAGCACGCGTGCGTCCTTCGGGTCGAGCTCGTGCGCGCGCCGGTAGCTGCGGTTGGCGTCGCCGAACAGGCCGCTGCGGGTCTGGGCGATGCCCAGGTTGCTGAGGACTCGCGCGTTGTCGGGCGCGCAGCGCTCGGCGCGACGGAACCATTCCAGGGCCTCCGCCGCGCGATCCGTCTGTAATGCCGCGAGGCCCAGCCCTTCCAGCGCTGCGAGCTCATCGGGTGCGTCGCGTACCACCTCGAGATAGAGGCGCGCGGCGGCCGACCACTCACCGCCCTGCGCCGCAGCTCGCGCCTGGAGCAAGCGACGGCTCCTCTCATCGTCGTCCGAGCGAGGCATCAGCGGCGCGCGCTGGGCAGGCTCGCCCGGCAGTTCGGGGGACGGCATCACGAGTGACTCCAAGCCGCCGGGAACGGCTGGCCGAGAAGGCCGCTTAAGCTGCCCTACGGCTTCCATCCCGCCACATCCAGCGGTAGGCCGTTTCCAGCTCCCGGGTCACCCCCGAGTGGTCGAGCAGCGGCGAAGCCTGCAGACGGCGACGCAGCTCGGGACGCAGACGCGCGAGCGCGTCGGGATGGCGCGCCAGGCGGCAGGCGATCTCCACGTAGTCTGCTCGAGATTCGGCGACCCAGCAGTCGAGGCCGCAGATCCTGAGCACGCGGCTGCCCAGACGCTGCACCAGCCGGGGGCCCTCCAGGGTGACGAGGGGCACGCCCATCCAGAGCGTGTGCAGCGCGGTGGTCTCGCCGCCGTAGGGAAACGGATCTAGCGCGACATCGATGCGCGCAAACGCCGCCAGGAACTCGGGAATGGCCGAGGAGCCGTCGAAGTCGAGCCGCTCGGCGGAGATCCGCTCGGCAGCGAACCAAGCGAGGTAGCGCTGTCTCAGCTCGGGGTCACTGAAGGACCGGTACTTGAAGCACAAGCGGCTGCCCGACACCGCGTGCAAGATGCTGGCGAAGGTCTGGCAGACCTCGCGGTTGATCTTGGCCGGATTGTTGAAGCAGCCAAAGGTGATGTGTCCGCGCTCGAGGCACGCTGGTGGGGCAGGCGGTGGGCTGCTGGGTGGTTGGTAGCAGTTCGCCGAGCGGGGCAGCCACACGACGCGTTCGACGAAATGCTCTTGCGCGCCGGCCGGCACGGAGTGCTCGTCGGCGATGCGGTAGTCGATCGCCTCGAGGCCCGTCGTATCGAAGTAGCCGAGCCAGGATACCTGGACGGGGCTCGGGCGCCGCGCGAAGACCGGCAGGCGGTTCTGAGCGGTGTGGCCCGCCAGATCCACGAGGATATCGATCTGGTCGGCGCGGATCCGCTCGCACAGTTGCTCGTGAGACCAGCCGCTCACCGGCACGAAGCCCTGCACGAGCCCCGACAGCCGCTCCGTCAGGTCGTCGGGACACCTCACGTCCGAATAACAGTGGATCTCGAAACGGCTCGGGTCGTGGTGGCGCAGAATCGGTTCGAGAAAGTAGCTGACCGGGTGCGCACAAAAATCGGGTGAGACGTAACCGATGCGCAACTTTCGTTCGACCAGGCTGGCGGGCGCGGGCGCTCCAGAGTGCCCTACCGTCGCGGCGAGCAGCTGGCCGAAAGCTTGGTGTCTAGCGAACGAGGTGGGCGCGTCGAGCTCGGGATCCAGGTGCAAACAGAACAACGAGCTGGAAAAGACATCCCAGCGCGCGGGTGCGAGCTCGAGCGCTCGCGCGAACGAGCGGCTCGCTTCCCGAAACAGCCCTTGCTCGGCGAGCGCGTGACCCAGGTACAGCTGGCTCTCCGGGGCGTCCGGCTCCAGTGACGCGAGGCGCTGGTACAGTCGCAGGGCGGCGCAGGGA
>Ga0207675_100002385_pt1 | contig 18609 bp, 21 predicted proteins | sample KBSSwiS42_FD_184305 | JGI IMG/M metagenome (GOLD analysis project Ga0207675, IMG submission 184305) | Switchgrass rhizosphere microbial communities from Kellogg Biological Station, Michigan, USA - KBS Switchgrass S4-2 (SPAdes) (version 2) | ecosystem: Host-associated > Plants > Roots >... | reverse complement strand
CGCGTCCAGGGCCCGGTCCGGGCCGGCCAGCCGCCCCCCGGTCCCGACCACGGTCCAGACGCCCGGGTGCAGCTCCACCCGGGCCCCCAGCTGGCCGAGGGCGGTGGTCATGGCCTCGGCGTCGTCGCTCGCGGCGGCGCCGCGGAGGTGGCTGGTGCCCTCGGCCAGAGCGGCGCACAGCAGGGCCCGGTTGGTGACGCTCTTGCTGGCCGGGGCGGCCAGGCGCAGCGCGACCGGACCGCCGGGGAGGAGCTCCAACGCGGCCGGCAGAGGCCCGGGGTGGTCCCCCGGTCGGTCGGGGGGGTCCGGGGGACCGCCGGGGTGGTCCCCCGGTCGGTCGGGAACCGGCTCCTCAGCCACCCCAGGCGGGGGCGGTGGTGTCGACCCGGGCCGGGTGGGCCTCCTCGTAGGCGGCGACCAGGGCCCCCTGGGACAGCAGGTAGCCGAGCTCGTCGGTGCCGTCGAGCAGCATCTGGCGGGCGAACGGGTCGACCGAGAAGCCGACCGCCCGCCCCCCGGGCAGGATCACCGTCTCGGCCTCGAGGTCGACGGTGACCTCGGCCTCGGGGTCGGCCTCGACGGCGGCGGCCAGCTCGGCGTGGGCGTCGGCCGGCAGCTCGACCGGGAGCAGCCCGTTCTTGAGGGCGTTGTTGCGGAAGATGTCGGCGAACAGCGGCGCCAGCACGGCCCTGATCCCGAAGGCCTGGAGGGCCCAGGCGGCGTGCTCCCGCGACGACCCCGACCCGAAGTTGGCCCCGGCGAGCAGGACCGCCCGCCCGGTCATCTCGGGCCGGTTGAGGACGAAGCCGGCCCGCGGGGTGCCGTCGCCGTCGTAGCGCCAGTCGGCGAACAGCCCCTCGCCCAGCCCGTCCTTGCTGGTGCCCTTGAGGTAGCGGGCCGGGATGATCTGGTCGGTGTCGACGTTGTCGGCCAGCAGCGGGACGAGCTTGCTGGTGAACGGCCGCAGCGGCTGGGGCATCCCCTACACCCCCCGGTCCACGAGCGGGCGGGCGTCGGCGATCCGGCCGGCGATGGCCGAGGCGGCCGCGGTCAGGGGACTGGCCAGGAACGTGCGCCCACCGGCTCCCTGGCGGCCCTCGAAGTTGCGGTTGGAGGTCGACACCGCGTACTGGCCGGGGGCGAGCTGGTCGCCGTTCATGGCCAGGCACATCGAGCAGCCGGCCTCGCGCCACTCGGCCCCGGCGGCCCGGAACACCTCGGCCAGGCCCTCGGCCTCGGCCTGGCGCTTGACGTCCTGGGAGCCGGGCACGACCAGCACCCGCACCCCCGGGTCGACCCGGCGGCCGCGCAGCAGCCCTGCCGCCTGGCGCAGGTCGGAGATGCGCGAGTTGGTGCAGGAGCCGATGAAGACCACGTCCACGGGGCGGCCCAGCAGCGGCTCGCCCGGTCGGAGGTCCATGTAGGTGAGCGCCTTGGCCAGGGCCTGGCGGGCCGCCGGGTCGCCGGCGTGCTCGGGATCGGGCACCCGGCCGGAGATGGGCAGCCCCATGCCCGGGTTGGTGCCGTAGGTGACCATCGGCTCGAGCCGGCCGGCGTCGAGGGTGACGGCGCGGTCGAAGCCGGCCCCGTCGTCGCCGGGCAGGGTGCGCCAGTCGGCCACCGCCCGGTCCCAGGCCTCGCCCCGGGGGGCGTACGGCCGGCCGGCCACGTACTCGAAGGTGGTGTCGTCGGGGGCGACCATGCCCGCCCGGGCCCCGCCCTCGATCGACATGTTGCAGATGGTCATCCGCTGCTCCATCGACAGCGCGCGGATGGCCGGGCCGGAGTACTCGAACACGTGCCCGGTGCCGGCGCCGACGCCGATCTCGGCCAGCAGGGCCAGGATCACGTCCTTGGCCGTCACCCCGGCGGCCAGGCGGCCCTCGACCCGGACCTCGAAGGTCCTGGGGCGGCGCTGGAGCAGGGTCTGGGTGGCCAGCACGTGCTCGACCTCGCTGGTCCCGATCCCGAAGGCCAGGGCCCCGAAGGCGCCGTGGGTGGCGGTGTGGGAGTCGCCGCAGACGATCGTCATGCCCGGCTGGGTGGCCCCCAGCTCGGGGCCGATGACATGGACGATGCCCTGATGGGCGCTGTGCATGCCGTGCAGGGGGATGCCGTGCTCGGCGCAGTTGCGCTCCAGCCGCTCCACCTGGGCCCTGGCCAGCTCGTCGAGGATCGGCAGGGACCGGTCCGAGGTCGGCACCGAGTGGTCGGCGGTGGCCAGGGTCAGGTCGGGCCGGCGGACCTTGAGGCCGCGGGCGGCCAGCCCGGCGAACGCCTGGGGCGAGGTGACCTCGTGGACCAGGTGGAGGTCGACGTACAGGACGGCCGGCAGGCCGGGCGGCTCCGCCACCACGTGGCGGTCCCAGACCTTGTCGAGCAGGGTGCGTGGGGCTGGCATGAGTGGGCACCTCGGGTCGGTCCGGGGCGGCGTCGCACCCCGGGGGTGGGCGGGACGTCGTCGTCAGCCGCTCATGGTAGCCGAGCAGGCAGCCGATTTGGTGTTCCCCTGCCGGATCTGTATATGGTTCGTGAAGAACATTCCGCTTGACCGATAGGGGGGGTTCGGGTCGTGCGTGCGATCCGCAGGGCGTTGCACCGGCTGCCGCTGTACTGGGAGGCGGGGCTGCGCCGCCTGCCGTTCTTCACCCAGCGGACGGCCGTGCTGCTGCTCGGCGTGCTCGTCGCGGCCCTGGCCATGGTCGGGGGCGTGGTCGCGCTCGTCGGCTGGCCCGGGGCCAACGGCCCGGCCCACCTGGTGCCCGGTGAGCGGGCCGGCCTGGCTCCGGAGTCCCGCCCGGAGCCTGGCGACAGGCCCGCTCCCGGGTCGTCGGGGGCGGGTGCCCGGTCCGGGGCCGACGCCGGCGGCGCGACGGCGGCCTCCCCGTCCCCGGCGAACCAGCCCGGCGACGCGACCACCGCCGCCAAGGCGCCCGGGTCCACGGCCGCCGGCGGGCAGGGATCCCGGGGCGCCGCCTCCGGGACGCAGGGTTCCGCGGGCGCCGCCTCCGGGGCGCAAGGGTCCGGGGGCACGGCCTCCGGGGCACAAGGGTCCGGCGGTGCGGCCGGCGCGGGCGCCGGGGGCCCGCCAGCCGCACCGCCGACCACGTCCCCGCCAACCACCGCCCCCCAGGGTCCCCTCGACCCGGTCGACGAGCTCCTCGGCCCGGTCGTCTCCACCCTGCTTCCCTAGCGCCCGGGCCCGGTCGGCCGCCAGGTGGCCCACTTCCCTTACCGGGCCCGGGCTCAGCGCCCCCGCTCCTGCTAGCCTGATGGCAACGATGTCCAGCTCGCCCTCCACCACCCAGCCGCAGCCGCCGCCCCCGGGCCGCCGCAAGCGCGAGATCCTCGGCGGGACCGGCCTGATCGTGATGGTGGTGGCCATCCTGATCTTCACCGCGGTGGCGATCACCATCGAGCTGGCCTCCAACCAGGGCAAGACCTTCAGGGCCACCGTGTCGGTGCTGGGCCCGGTCGCCGGCAGCCAGAACCAGGTCCGCCTCATGTTCCGGGTGACCAACGCCGGTTCCCGGGCCGGCCGCCCCGACAAGTGCGAGGCCGTGCTCTTCAACGTGAGCGGCGACCGGGTCGGCGTCGGCGCCGTCAGCCTCAAGGACCCCATCCAGCCCGGCGCCACCCACGACGAGCCCGGCATCGGCACCGCCGCCGAGCTCCCCATCAACGGCACCGTCCACTGCCGCGCCCTCGACCCCGGCTAACCTCGCCGGCCTCGAGCTCGCCAGACCGCCTCCGTCAGCTGGAGCTCGGCATCCTCGCCTGCGAGGTGACGTGGTCGACGGGCACCCGGAACCGGCGCTCGAGAATCGCCGGCAGGTTGCCCTTGAGCCAGCGCGACACCCCCGGGGGGAAGGTCGAGAGCACGATCCGGTCGTAGCCGGGATGGGCCTGGAGCTCGTCGCCGACCGCCTCAAGGGGCGAGTGGCTGCCGACCCGGGCCTCGGCCACCGGGACCCCGGCGGCGGCCAGGGACGCCATCGCCTCGCCGGCCCGCCGGCGGGCCAGCTGCCTGGCCTCGCCCTCCTCCCAGTTGTGGAGCAGGTGGCCGGTCGGGGTGGCCGGGACCAGCAGGGTGAAGGTGGCCGCCGGGTCGGCGGCGGCCAGCGCCCTGACCCGTTCCAGCAGCTCCGGGCTCCCGGCCGTCTGGTGGGCGACGATGAGGTAGCGAGCCATGCGCTCTCCCTCCGCTGGGCTGTGGATGTGGTTGTGCGCCCAGCCGGGCCCGGTGTCAAGATCGGGTCATGAGCACCTTCCGGGTCGACTCCGAGATCGGCCAGCTCCGCAAGGTCCTGCTGCACTGCCCGGACCTGGAGCTGGCCCGCCTGACCCCGGCCAACATCGCCGACCTGCTGTTCGACGAGATCATGTGGGCCGAGCGGGCCCGCATCGAGCACCAGGCGTTCGCCGACGTGCTCCGCTCCCGCGGGGTCGAGGTGTTCCAGCTGGCCGACCTGCTGGCCACCGCCCTGGCCGACGAGGGCGGCCGCAAGGAGCTGCTGGACCGGGTGGTCACCGTCGACGGCTTCGGGGCCGGGCTGGCCCCCGAGCTGCGGGCCTGGTTCGACTCGCTGGACGCCGCCGAGCTGGTCACCTACCTGATCGGCGGGGTCATCCCCGAGGACCTGCCGTTCCGGCCCGAGGGGCTGGTCGGGGCCAGCTTCCACCCGACCACCTTCGTGCTGCCGCCGCTGCCCAACCAGATGTTCATGCGCGACACCTCGGCCTGGATGTACGGCGGGGTGTCGATCAACCCGATGGCCTTCCCGTCGCGGCGGCGCGAGACCATGCACCTGGAGACGGTCTACCGGCGCCACCCGTTGTTCGCCGGCGCCGACTTCCCGGTCTGGTACGGCGGCGACGGGATCGACCACTACCCGGCGGTGATCGAGGGCGGCGACATCCTGGTCATCGGCCACCGGGCCCTGCTCGTCGGCATGGGCGAGCGCACCACCCACCAGGGCGTGGAGGCCCTGGCCCGGCGGCTGTTCGACGACGGGGTGCTGGACACCCTGGTCGCTGTCGAGCTGCCCAAGGTCCGGGCCTACATGCACCTGGACACCGTCCTCACCCAGGTCGACCACGACGCCTTCGTCGTCTACCCGGGGCTGCGGACCCAGATGCGGCCGTTCGTGGTCACCCCCGGGCCCGGCCGCCACCTGGAGGTCAGGGCCGAGGACGAGCTGTTCGCCACCCTGGCCCGGGTGCTGGACGTGCCCCGCATCCGCACCTTCGAGACCGGCGGCAACGAGATGCTGGCCGCCCGCGAGCAATGGGACGACGGCAACAACGTGCTCGCCGTCGCCCCCGGGGTGGTGGTCGCCTATGAGCGCAACGTCGACACCAACCAGCGCCTGCGCGACGACGGGGTCGAGGTCCTGACCATCCCCGGCTTCGAGCTCGGCCGGGGCCGCGGCGGCCCCCGCTGCATGAGCTGCCCCCTGGAGCGCGACCCGGTCGCCTGAGCGGCGGCCAATCTCACCCCGTACGGGTGTTGACGGCGCCCCCGGCATGGGCAACGCTTCGGCCAGACGTGCCAGCGCACAAGGGGTGAGGGAGATGGCTGGAAGAACGCCGGCGGCCGGGAGCCGGCTTCCGCTTGGCAAGGCGGTCACCCAGGCGTGGGCGCTGTGGCTGGCCGGGCTCCTGGCCCTCGTCGGCGGCCTCGCCCTGCTCGTCAACCCCGGGGCCGGGCTGCGGCTGGTCAAGTGGACGCTCGGGCTGTTCCTGCTCGGCTGGGGCGTGCTGCGGCTGGTCCACGCCTTCACCGGCCCCCGCCGGGCCCGCACCTGGCTGATCCTGTCGGGGCTGTGCATCCTTGGCGCCGGGATCGTGGTGCTCGCCTGGCCGGGCGTGACCGTGACGGCGCTGCTCTACATCCTGGTCGTTGGCGGGGCCTGCCTGGCCTCGGTCGACCTGGTCGGCGCCATCGTCGACCGCCGGCGCAACCCCTACTGGTGGCTGCACCTGCTCCGGGGCCTGGGGACGCTGGCCCTGGTGGTGGCGCTGCTGGTCTGGCCGGGTGAGACCCTCGGGGTGGTCCGGCTGATCGCCGCCGTCCTGCTGTTGCTGTGGGGCGCGGGCACCCTCGGCGAGGCCTACCAGTCGCCCATCCACGACGACCCCCGGGGCTACCGCGGCGAGCTCAACAAGGAGATCCCGCACCGGCTCATCTGACCTAGGGGACGGTCAGCGGCTCCGGGCCCTCGTCCAGGACGGCCACGGTGTGCTCGAAATGGGCCGCCCAGGAGCCGTCGCGGGTGGCCACGGCCCAGCCGTCGGGGCGGTGGACATAGGCCGGGTCGCCGTCGACGAACATCGGCTCGATGGCCAGGACCAGACCGTCGCGCAGGCGCGGCCCCCGGCCGGGGCGGCCGTCGTTGTCGACCGACGGGTCCTCGTGCAGCAGCTGGCCGACCCCGTGGCCGCCGTGGTCGGCCAGGATGCCGTAGCCGGCGGCGTGGGCGACCTGGCCGACGGCGTGGCTGATGTCGGACAGCCGGTTGCCCACCCGGGCCTGCTCGATCCCGGCCCACAGGGCCCGCTCGGTGACCTCGAGCAGGCGCCGGGTGGCCGGGTCGACCTCGCCGACGGGCACGGTCACGGCGGCGTCGGCGTGGTAGCCGTCCACCACCGCGCCGCAGTCGATCGACAGCACGTCGCCATCCCGCAGCCGGCGGCGGTCGGGGATGCCGTGCACGATCACCTCGTTGACCGACAGGCACAGGCTGGCCGGGAACGGGGTGGGCGCGAACCGGGGGTGGTAGCCGAGGAACGAGGCCGTCGCCCCCTCCCGGCTGATGGTCCTGGCCCCGAGCTCGTCCAGCTCCCGCAGGGTCACCCCGGGCCGGGTGGCGGCCGCCACCCGCGCAAGGGCCCGGGCCACCACCCGGCCGGCCCGGCGCATGGTGGCGATCTCGTCCCGGGACTTCAGGATGACCACTGCCGCTCCTCAGCGTCGTCGCCCCCGCCCGGGCCGGCCTCCTCAGGTCCGGGCTCCTCGGGGCCGGGCTCCTCGGGGCCGGGCTCCTCGGGGCCGGGCTCCTCGGGGCCGGGCTCCTCAGGTCCGGCCTCCTCGGCGGCCGGTCGGCGCCGCTCCCGCAGCGACAGCCAGACCGACCCGCCGGCCACCAGGGCCAGCGAGATCCAGGCGTTGCGGGACAGGCCGGCCAGCCGGTAGGTGGTGTCGGTGCGCAGCAGCTCCAGCCCGAACCGCCCGGCGCCGTACAGCACCAGGTACAGCAGCGACAGGCTGCCCGGGCGCAGCCGCCGGGTGGCCGACACCCGCAGCAGGATGGCGACAACGGCCAGGTTGTAGATCGACTCGTACAGGAACGTCGGGTGGAAGGTGGCGAAGTCGGCGTAGCGGTCGGGCCGGTGGGAGGGATCGACCTGCAGGGCCCAGGGCAGCGAGGTCGGGGTGCCGAACAGCTCCTGGTTGAAGTAGTTGCCCCAGCGGCCGAAGGCCTGGGCCAGAGGGATCGCCGGGATGGCGGCGTCCAGGGCCCGCAGCACCGGCAGGCCGCGCCGGCGGGCCACCCACAGCCCGGTCAGGATGCCGACGGTCAGCCCGCCGTACAGGGCCAGCCCGCCCTGCCAGATGGCGAACACGGCCAGCGGGTTGTCGCGGAAGTCGCCGGTGTGGGTGATCACATACCCGAGCCGGCCGCCCAGGAAGCCGGCCACCACCCCCCAGATGGCCGGCCGCTCCAGCTCGCCCGGCTTGCCCCCGGCCTGGACCCAGCGCCGGTTGGCCAGCCAGAACGCGGCCAGCACACCCACGGCGATGCACAGCCCGTACAGGTGGAAGAACAGCGGGCCGAAGCCGAACCCGTTGGTCGGCGGCGGCGGGATGAAGGCCAGCATCTACGGTTCCAGCACGCCGGCCACGGCCTTGTCGACCGCGGCCAGCACCTCGTCGTCGAGGCGGCGGCCGGCGGCGGCGCAGTTGTCCTCCAGCTGCTCGGGCCGGGACGCGCCCACGATCGCGGAAGCCACCGTGTCGCCGCGCAGCACCCAGGCCAGGGCCAGCTGGGCCATGCTCAGGCCGGCCTCGTCGGCCACCACCCGCAGCCGCTCGACCGCGTCCAGGACCTCGTCGGTGAGGAAGCGGCCCACGAACGGGCCCATCTTGCGCGACGCCGCCCGGCTGTCGGGCGGGGGCGCCTGGCCCCTGCGGTACTTGCCGGTCAGGACCCCCTGGGCCAGCGGCGACCAGACGACCTGGCCGACCCCCTCGCGGGCCGAGAGGGGCAGCACCTCGGCCTCGATGCGGCGGCGCAGGATCGAGTACTCGGGCTGGTTGGACACCAGCCGGTCCAGCCCCAGGTCGTCGGCCAGGACCAGGGCGTCGCCGATCTGGCCGGCGGTCCACTCGCTCACCCCGACATAGTGGACCTTGCCCTGGCGGACCAGGTCGTCAAGGGCCCGAAGGGTCTCCTCCAGCGGGGTCTCGTCGTCGAAGCGGTGGCACTGGTACAGGTCGAGGTAGTCGGTGCGGAGCCGGCGCAGGCTGGCGTGGCAGGACTCCATGATGTGCTTGCGGGACAGGCCGCGGTCGTTGGGGCCGTCCCCGACCGGGAAGTAGACCTTGGTCGCGAGCACATAGGAGGAGCGGGGGTAGCCGGCCAGGGCCTCGCCCATGACCTCCTCGGCCGCCCCCCGGCCGTACACGTCGGCGGTGTCGAAGAAGTTCACCCCGAGCTCGTAGGCCCGGGCCACGCACTCCCGGGCCCGGTCGGCCTCGACCCCGACCCCGTAGGTCAGCCAGGAGCCGAGCCCGACCTCCGACACCCTGACCCCGCTCGCCCCCAGCCGCCGGTACTCCACCCGCCCGCGCCTCCTTCAGCTCGTCTCGTGCTCCGGCCGCCCGACCAGCTGGCCACCGCCGCGGACGACCAGCTCGTCGCGGAGCGCCCACAGGACCGGGAAGAACCGGTAGCGGGTGGTCCGCTGCAGGTAGGCGATGGCCATCCCGCCGGTGCCCCGCGCATGGTCGCCGAGGGTACGCTGCACGAGCGCGACATGCTCCTGGCGCCAGCGGATCCAGCGCTCGTCGTAGTCCACCAGGGCCTCGCAGACCAGGTAGAAGTCGGTCCGCGGCCCCGGGTCGACATAGAGGTCGGCCCACCCGGCGAGGTCGTCGATCCCCAGGCGGGCGGCCGCCCCGGTGAGGGCGTCGGCCAGGGACCGCTGGGCCAGGCGAGCGGCCAGCGGCTCGGGCAGGTGGCCGCCGTACTCGATCTCCAGCGCCTTGAGGTACCCGGGCTCGCGCAGCCCCGAGCGCAGCTCCAGCTCCCGGAACTGGACCGACTGGGAGCCTGAGGCCGTCCCCAGGTAGCTGCGGAACTGGTGCAGGTCCCAGGGGGGCATGCTGTGCAGGCTGCGGGTCTGGTCCAGGGCGTGCTCCAGGGTGTGGTTGACCCGGCCGAGCAGGGCCAGGGCCCGCCCGAAGCCGTCGGCGTCGAGCTGCTCGACGATCCGGCCCAGGTCGTGCTGGAGCAGCTTCATCCACAGCTCCAGGGCCTGATGGACGACGATGAAATGCAGTTCCTCAGGATGGGCCGGCCGGGAGCGCGGCTGCTGCAGGGCCAGCAGCTCCGGGACCCGCAGGTAGCTGCTGTAGGTCAGCTCGTCGGTGTCCACCGACCCCCCTTGGTCGCGACGGTTCCCACCAAGAGCCTATCGCTGGTGGATCCGGAATTGCCCGCGCGTCCCGCGCTACTTAGCATGGGGACAGACGGTGGCCTGTCGAAGGGAGCAGCCGGGTGCGCAGGACCGCGATCCTCTTTGGCGGCATCGCCCTACTCGCCCTGCTGCTGACCCCGGCGACCGGGGCCGCCACCTCCCGGGGAGCCGCCAGGGCGGCCAGCGCCACCGCCGCCGCGGCCCAGCAGCAGCCGGCCGACAGCCCGGCCCTGAACGCCCGCGGCCGCGAGCTGTACCAGAACGCCTGCGCCTCCTGCCACGGCCCCGACCCGAACGGGCCCAGCTACTACCCGGACGTGCCCTCGCTGGCCGACGTGGGCGGGGCGGCCGCGGTCAACTGGGCGGTGCGCACCGGCCGGATGCCCTGGAAGGACAACAAGGGCCCGGCCATCGAGCGCGGTGAGCCCCGCTTCAACGAGGAGGACACCCGCGCCCTGGCCACCTACATCGGCAAGGCGGTCGGGGACACCGAGATCCCCGACGTCGACCCGGCCCGGGGCGACCTCCAGCGGGGCCGCGAGCTGTACGGCCAGGCCTGCGCGGCCTGCCACGGCATGAACGGGGCCGGGGCGGCCCTTGGTGGCCAGAACATCGCCGTGTCCCTCCAGGACGTCCACCCCCAGGACGTGGCCGAGGCGATCAAGATCGGCCCCGGGCAGATGCCGGTCGGCGGCGGCCTGGCCGACTACGAGTTCGGCACCGCCGCCAGCCGCCAGGAGGTCGACGACATCGCCGCCTACGTCGAGAGCCTGCACACCGAGCCCTTCAACCGGGGCGGCGCCCCCATCGGCGGCAAGGGACCGGTCCCCGAGGGGTTCGTGGCCTGGGTGATCGGGCTCGGCATCCTGGTCGCGGCCGCCCGCTGGATCGCCGGGCGCGGCTGAGACCTTGGAAGCGACCGCCAAGCCATGACCGACAGCGACCAGCAGGGGAGCGAGCGGGTGGACGTCGACCGCCAGACCGGACAGGGACCGGCTGACACCGAGCTGACCGGCGACCAGCGCAGGGCCGAACGGCGTGCCGGGATCGCCCTGGTCGTGGCCATCGTCGCCGGGATCGGGCTGTTCGTCGTCTACTTCTCGGGCGGCCAGACCCAGATCGAGGGGATCCTGTTCGCGGTCGCCTTTGGCGCGCTCGGGGTCGCCCTCGGCATCTGGGCCAACCACCTGCTGGACGCCCGCGAGGTCGTCGAGGAGCGCCACGAGCTGACCAGCGGCCCGGCCGGCCGCCAGGCGTTCGAGGACGCCCTGGCCGAGGAGGTCGGGCCGGTCCTCGGCCGGCGCTCGTTGCTGGTCAAGCTGCTCGCCGGGGCCGGCGGGGCGCTCGGGCTGGCCCTGCTGCTGCCGGTGCTGTCGCTCGGCCCGGCCCCCGGCAACAGCCTCAAGGTGACCCCGTGGCGGCGGGGCCTGCGGGTGGTCGACGAGAACGGCGAGCCGGTCACGCTCAACCAGGTCCCCGAGAACGGCTTCCTGACCGTGTTCCCCCAGGGCCACGAGGGCGCCGCCGACGCCCAGACGCTGCTGATCCACGTCCGTCCTGGAACGCTCAAGCTGCCCCCCGACCGCCTGGCCGGGGTGCCCGAGGGCACCCACGTCGCCTACTCCAAGATCTGCACCCACGCCGGCTGCCCGGTGGGGCTGTACCGGGCCGAGAGCCAGACGCTGATCTGCCCCTGCCACCAGTCGCAGTTCGACGTCTCGGACGGGGCCAAGCCGTTCTTCGGGCCGGCCGCCCGCCCCCTTCCCCAGCTGCTGCTCGGCGTCGACGAGGAGAATATCCTGGTGGCCCAGGGCGACTTCACCGCACCGGTCGGGCCCGCGTTCTGGGATCGGGGGCGATGAGCAGATGATGGTCGAGCGGTCGCTCAAGTACGTCGACGAACGGCTGGGCACGGCCAGCCTGGCCCGCAAGACCCTTCGCAAGGTCTTCCCCGACCACTGGTCGTTCCTGCTCGGCGAGATCGCCCTGTTCGCCCTCGTGGTGCTGGTCTTCACCGGCACCTTCCTGACCTTCTTCTACACCCCGTCGGTCAAGGAGGTCGTCTACCAGGGGCCGTACACCCCCCTCCAGGGCACCGAGGTGTCGGCCGCCTTCAACTCGGTGCTGCGGCTGTCGTTCGAGGTCCGGGCCGGGCTGCTGATGCGCCAGACCCACCACTGGGCCGCCCTGGTGTTCGTGGCCGCCATCGTCGTCCACCTGTGCCGGGTGTTCTTCACCGGCGCCTTCCGCCGGCCCCGCGAGGTCAACTGGCTGATCGGCATCCTGCTGCTGTTCCTGGCCCTTGGCGAGGGCTTCACCGGCTACTCGCTCCCCGACGACCTGCTCAGCGGCATCGGCCTGCGCATCTTCTACGCCGTTACCCTGGCCATCCCGGTGGTCGGCACCTGGGTCACCTACCTGCTGTTCGGGGGCGAGTTCCCGGCCGGCGACATCATCTCGCGGCTCTTCGTGTTCCACATCATGCTGCTCCCGGCCCTGCTGCTGGGGCTGGTCGGGGCCCACATGGCCATCCTGGTGCTGCAGAAGCACACCCAGTTCGCCGGCCACGGCCGGAGCGAGCGCAACGTCGTCGGCAAGCGGCTGTGGCCCGAGCAGACCTTCAAGTCGGTGTCGCTGCTGCTGTTCACCACCGCCGTGCTCGCCCTCCTCGGCGGGGTCGCCCAGATCAACCCGATCTGGCAGTACGGGCCCTTCGAGCCGTTCAACGTGACCTCGCCGGCCCAGCCCGACTGGTACATCGGCTTCCTCGACGGCGCCCTGCGCCTGGGGCCGCCCTGGGACCTGGACCTGTTCGGCTTCACCATCTCCGAGGTGTTCTGGCCGGCGGTGCTGTTCCCCGGGATCGCCTTCGGGATCCTCACCCTGTGGCCGTGGATCGAGCGCCGCTTCACCAAGGACCGGGCCGAGCACCACATCCTGGACAGCCCCCGCGACACCCCGGTCCGCACCGGCATCGGCGCCGCCGGCCTGATGGTCTTCTTCATCATGTTCCTGGAGGGCGGCAACGACATCTTCGGGGTCCTGCTCAACGTCTCGGTCGAGACCATCACCCGCATCCTGCAGTGGGGCATCCTGATCGCCCCCATCCTGACCTTCCTGGCCACCTACTGGATCTGCAAGGGGCTCAGCCGGACCCGCCTGCACCCGGCCCACATCAACGCCGGGGTCCGCCTCAGCCGCACCGCCGACGGCGGCTACGAGACGACGTCCCTTGAGCCGACCTCCAGCGACGGGGAGCGCGAGCCGACCCGCACCGGCGGCTAGCTTTCGGGCTGCCTGGCCGAGCTGGGGTGGGGGTCGGGGTCCGAGACCGGGCCCGACTGGGGGGACGGGGCCTCGGTGTCGGCCTGGATGCGGCCGTAGCGGTTCTCGCGGTTGACCGCGGCCAGCCAGCCCCAGGCGGCGTAGACGATCAGGCCCAGGCCGAGGATGACCAGCCACAGGCCGTAGATCAGGCCGGTGAACAGCATGGCCACCCCGAGGGAGGCGGCCAGCGGCCAGATGGTGGGCAGGGGCAGCACACCCAGGTCCTCGGCGCCCAGGTCCTCGGGGCCGGGTGGGTCCTGGGGCGGGATGCCGGCGAGGCGGCGCAAGGCGACGGCCCGGGACTCCCCGGTGCCGCCCCGGTGGCGCTGCTCCTGGACCAGGATCAGGCCGGCGAAGCCCGGCCCGGCGCCCAGCAGGAGCAGCGCGACCGTGCCCAGCCACTCGTAGCTGAGGAACCAGTACACGACCCCGGCGACAAAGCCGAAGATCGACACCCGCAGCAGGATTCCGGCCTCGTCGGTCATCGGCTCACCCTCGGTCCTGGTTGCGTTCGGGGTCGGTGTGGGCGGCGGCGAACGCCGGGTTGTCGCGGTGCCGGTGGTCGAACGCCGGCCGCTCGGAGTGGACCTCGGGCAGGTGGTGGAAGTTGTGGGACGGCGGCGGGGAGCTGGTCACCCACTCCAGGCTGTTGCCCTCCCAGGGGTCGTCCCCGGCGGGCTGGCCGCGCCGGATCGACACGAAGAAGTTCCACAGGAAGATCAGCACCGACACCGCGGTGAGGAACGCCCCGATGGTCGAGAGCACGTTGGCCGTGGTCCAGCGCTCGATGTCGTAGTCGGCGATCCGGCGGGGCATGCCGTCCAGCCCGACCAGGAACTGGAAGAAGAAGGTCATGTTGAAGCCGATGAAGAAGGTGAAGAAGTGCCAGCGGCCCAGCCGCTCCGACAGCCGCCGCCCGGTGAACTTGGGGAACCAGAAGTAGAAGCCGGCGAACATGCCGTACAGCAGCCCCCCGACCATGATGTAGTGGAAGTGGGCGACCACGTAGTAGGTGTCGTTGACGGCGAAGTCGATCGGCGGCGAGGCCAGGAAGATGCCGGTGATCCCGCCGATCAGGAACACCACGATGAACCCGAGGGCCATCAGCATGGCCGTCGACAGGGTGATCGACCCCCGCCACATGGTCCCGATCCAGTTGAACACCTTGATCCCGGTGGGCACCCCGATCAGCAGCGACATGATCGAGAAGTAGGGCAGGTAGACCAGCCCGGTGGCGAACATGTGGTGGGCCCAGACCCCGAACGACAGGGCGGCGATGCCGAAGAAGGCGAACACCATCGCCCGGTAGCCGAACAGCGGCTTGCGGGAGAAGACGGGGATGACCTCGCTGATGATCCCGAAGATGGGCAGGATGATGATGTAGACCTCGGGGTGCCCGAAGAACCAGAAGATGTGCTGGTACAGCAGCGGGCTGCCGCCGGCGGTCGGGTCGAAGAACTCGGCCCCGAAGTTCCGCTCCAGGAACAGCAGCGCGAACACCACCGTGAGGGGCGGGAAGGCGAACAGGATCAGCAGCTGGTTGACCAGCACCCCCCAGGTGAACAGCGGCATCCGGAACATCGTCATCCCCGGCATGCGCATCCGGAAGATGGTCGTGACCAGGTTGACCGCGCCCAGGATGCCGGCCACCCCGACCACCGCCAGGCCGATGATCCACAGGTCCATGCCGGTGCCCTGGAAGAACTCGCTGGTCGACAGGGGCGCGTAGGCGGTCCAGGCGACCGCCGCCGGCCCGCCGGCCACGAAGAAGCTCGACACCACGATCAGGACCCCGAACAGGTACAGCCAGTACGACATGGCGTTGGCCCGCGGGAAGGCCACGTCGGCGGCGCCGATCTGCAGCGGGACCAGGTAGTTGCCGAGGCCGGTGGTCACCTGGGCCGCGAACAGGAAGATCATCAGGGTGCCGTGCATGGTGAACACCTGGTTGTAGGTGTTCTCGCCCATGACCTGGAGCCCCGGGGTGGCCAGCTCCCAGCGGACCAGCAGGGCCAGCAGCCCCCCGGCCAGGAAGACGGCGAAGGCGGTGAAGATGTAGAGCAGGCCGATCTTCTTGTGGTCGACGGTGGTGAGGTAGTCGACGATGCCGCCGCTGGGCTCCTCGTGGTGGGCCTCGGGGAGCGCGGGGAGGGGCAGCTCGGTGGTCGCCATGGTGTCGCCTGTCGCTCCTTAGGTTCCCGGTTGCCCGGCCGCGCCGCGCCGGGTCGCCGCGGCCAGCCAGCTCTGGTACTCGCCCTGGGTGACCACCCGGACCCGGTAGACCATGTCCGCGTGCTGGAGGCCGCAGAACTGGGTGCACTGGCCGTGGAACAGCCCGGTCTTCTCGAAGGTGAGGTCGAAGAAGTTGTCGGTGCCGGGGATGGCCTGGCGCTTGAACAGCGTCTGGGGCACGTAGAAGGAGTGCACCACGTCGGCCGAGATCAGCTTGATCCGGATGGTCTGGCCGACCGGCACGACCATCTCGGGGACCTGCCCGGGGGAGCCGAGGACCTCGGCCCCGGTGCCCTCGTAGGTGAAGCGCCAGCTCCACTGGAAGGCGGTGACGGTGATGTTGACGTCGGCCTTGCCGGACTGGTCGAGCTCCTTGTTCTGGGCCTGCATGGTGAACACGAACAGGACCAGCACGATCACCGTCGGGATCAGGGTCCAGGTGAGCTCGAGGCGGTTGTTGCCGTGGGTCTGGGTGGGCAGCTCGTCGTCGCGCCGCCGGTAGCGGATGACCGACCAGACGACCAGCCCCGACACGACCACGAAGACCACCGCGGCGATGTACATGAACAGGTTGTAGAGGCTGTAGGCGGCCCGCCCCTGCTCGGTGACGCTCTGGGGGGTGCACCCGGCGGCGATGAGCACGAGGGCCGCCAGCGCGAACCAGCGGGCGGCGGGAGCGCGACGACGGGGCTGCATGGCCATCCTCGGGTCGGAGTGGACGCTGCCTCTATGTAGTGGTCCGGGCGGGATCCTTGCAAATCGGGCGGGTCGGAGGGTTGAACGATAGAGTAGCCGGTTGGGCGTCACCGGTCAGCCGATCCCGAGCCCGGTCATCAGGGCCCGTGCCGTGAGACCGAACACGAAGAAGGCCCCGATGGTGAAGAACAGGTGGTAGGGAGGCTTCTCCAGCCCCCGGGTGAAGACGTGGCAGACCCCCAGGACCAGGGCCGGGAAGACCGCGCCGTAGAAGTAGTGCAGCAGCGGCGGGCGGCCGCCGCTGAACAGCAGCACCAGCCCGGCCAGCAGCTGGACGCCGAGTAGCACCTGGAGCACCGTCAGCAGCCCCCAGTAGAGGCGGCCGGCGTCGCGCTTGGTGATGAACAGGCCGATCCCGAACAGGAACAGCACGCCCCAGCCGGCCACGATGGCGAAGCCTTCGACGGTGTGGAACCTGGCCATGACCGCCTTTCGGGTCGCCTCTCGGGTCGCCGTGGTGGAACCGGCCCGATCCTAACCCGGTCGCCGTGGGGTTCGCCCTGGGCGGAACGGGTCGTCGGGGGGCGGCGAGTCCGGTACCGTGCTCGGTATGAGCATCGGGACCTTCACCGAGTCCTTCGACCGGCCCATCGACCCGGTCGACCGGCTGCTGCGGCGCCGGGTCATCCTGCTGTCGGGGCCGATCGACACCGAGCGGGCCAACGACGTCATGGCCCGGCTGCTGTACCTGGAGGGCGAGGACGCCGAGGAGCCCGTCGAGCTGCGGATCAACTCGCCCGGCGGGGAGGTCCTGAGCGGCCTGGCCATCGTCGACACCATCGCCCAGCTGACCTGCCCGGTGGCCACCACCTGCGCCGGCATGGCCGCCTCGATGGCCTCGGTGCTGCTGGCCTCGGGGACCAAGGGCCGCCGGCGGGCCACCGCCAACGCCCGGGTCCTGATCCACCAGCCGTGGGCCGGCCAGTTCCAGGGCCAGGCCACCGACCTGGAGCGGGCCGCCGAGGAGATCCTGCGCCAGCGGGCCCGCATCGACCAGCTGCTGGCCGACGCCACCGGCCAGCCGGTCGAGCGCATCCACCGCGACACCGAGCGCGACACCTGGTTCTCGGCCGCCGAGGCGCTCGAGTACGGCCTGGTCGACGAGGTCGTCGGCCGGTGAAGCTGCGCGAGGCGGTCGGCGAGGCGCTGCGCCGGCGCCGCCAGCACCAGGGCCGCACCCTGCGCGAGGTCGCCGAGGCCGCCGGGGTCTCGCTGACCTATCTGTCGGAGGTCGAGCGGGGCCGCAAGGAGGCCTCCTCGGAGGTCCTGGAGGCCGTCTGCGCCGCCCTTCACCTGGGCCTGGCCGAGCTGTTCTTCGAGGTCGCCGAGACCCTGGCCGTCGCCGAGTCGGTGCCGGTCCCGGCCATCGGGTTCCTCGCCCCCTCCCGCCCCCGGGCCGCCGCCCCCGACCGGGCGACCATGGCCCCGGTCCTGGACCTGCGGGCCTTCGCCGGCCGGCGCACCGCCTGACCGCTTCCCCTTCCGGGTTTGCGAGCGCCGGGGTCGCGGAATGCTGCATGCCCGAGGGCCGCCTGTGGGAGGGGACGCCAGCGTGCGCTACGTCGAGGCCTGCGGCCTGCGGGTGTCGGTCATCGGCCTCGGCGCCTGGCAGTTCGGCTCCCCCGAATGGGGCTGGGGCTCCCAGTTCGGCCCGGCCGAGGCCCTCGCCGTGGTCGACCGGGCCCGCTCCCTCGGCATCACCCTGATCGACACCGCCGAGCTGTACGGCGGCGGCGAGTCCGAGCGGCTGCTGGGCCGCGCCCTGGCCGGCCCCGGGGCCCGGGAGTCGGTGGTGCTGGCCTCCAAGATCACCCCGACCTGGCCGACCAGGGACCGGGTGGCCGCCGCGGCCCGGGGCAGCCTGGCCCGGCTCGGCACCGGCCACCTCGACCTGTACCAGGTCCACTGGCCCAACCCGCTGGTCGCCCAGCGCTCGACCATGGCCGGCATGCGCACCCTCCAGGCCGGCGGCCTGGTCCGCCAGGTCGGGGTGAGCAACTACAGCCTCGGCCGCTGGAAGGCCGCCGAGGCCGCCCTCGGCAGCCCGGTCGTCTCCAACCAGGTCCGCTACAGCCTGCTCGCCCGCAGGCCGGAGCGACAGCTCCTCCCGCATGCGGCCGCCGCCGGCCGGCTGATCGTCGCCTACAGCCCGCTCGCCCAGGGGGTGCTGGCCGCCAAGTACACCGCCGACACCGCCCCCGGCGGGGTTCGGGCGAGAAATCTTCTCTTCTCGGCCGAGAACCTGCGCCGGGCCGAGCCGGTGCTGTCGGCCCTGCGCGAGCTGGCCTCGGCCCACCAGGCCACCCCGGCCCAGGTCGCCCTGGCCTGGGTCGTCCACCACCCGGGGGTGGTGGCCATCCCCGGGGCCAAGTCGGTCGCCCAGGTCGAGGCCAACGCGGCCGCCGCCGATCTCCAGCTCGCCCCCGACGAGCTGGCCCACCTGACCGCCGCCGCCGACCGGTTCCATCGTGAGCTCGTGACCAGCGCCGGCGCCCTCGTCGGCCGGCGCCTGCGCCCGGCCCGCCACCCCGCCGAAGGCTGAGCGCCCGCTATCCGGGGAGGCGCAGCACCACCTGGGTGCCCTGGTAGGGC
>Ga0207675_100002383_pt1 | contig 18615 bp, 17 predicted proteins | sample KBSSwiS42_FD_184305 | JGI IMG/M metagenome (GOLD analysis project Ga0207675, IMG submission 184305) | Switchgrass rhizosphere microbial communities from Kellogg Biological Station, Michigan, USA - KBS Switchgrass S4-2 (SPAdes) (version 2) | ecosystem: Host-associated > Plants > Roots >... | reverse complement strand
ATGACGATCTTGCCCTTGGACCTCGCTTCGCCACCGGCGTCGACCAGCGCCCGTTTTTCGGCCTCGATGTAAGGCAGCAGGTGCGCCACCGCCTGCTTCATCACGCGTGCGCTCTTCACCACCTGCGGCAGGAACATCTTGCCGGCGCCGAACAGCTCGCCCACCTGGTTCATGCCGGCCATCAGCGGGCCTTCGATCACGTGCAGCGGGCGGCCGCCCTGCGCCGAGATCTGCTGCCAGCAGACCTCGGTGTCGGCCACGATGAACTCGTTGATGCCGTGCACCAGCGCGTGAGCCAGCCGCTGCTCGACGGGGGCTGCACGCCATGCCAGCTTGACGCCCTCGTCCTTGGCCGCGCCCTTCACGCGCTCGGCCATCTCGAGCAGCCGTTCGGTGGCGTCGGTGCGGCGGTTCAGCACCACGTCTTCGACGCGCTCGCGCAGTTCGGCATCGAGCTCGTCGTAGACGCCGATCATCCCGGCGTTGACGATGCCCATGTCCATGCCGGCCTGGATGGCGTGGTACAGGAACACCGTGTGGATCGCCTCGCGCACCGGCTCGTTGCCGCGGAAGCTGAAGCTCACGTTGCTGACGCCGCCGGACACCTTGGCCCCCCGCAGGTGCCGCTTGATCCAGCGCGTCGCGTCGATGAAGTCGACCGCATAGTTGGAGTGCTCTTCGATGCCGGTGGCGATCGCGAAGATGTTGGGGTCGAAGATGATGTCCTCGGGCGGGAAGCCGACCTCGTCGACCAGGATGCGATAGGCGCGCTCGCAGATCTGCGTCTTGCGCGCCAGCGTGTCGGCCTGGCCCTGCTCGTCGAACGCCATCACCACCGTGGCCGCACCGTAGCGGCGGATCAAAGTGGCCTGGCGCTTGAACTCGTCGACGCCCTCCTTCAGCGAGATCGAGTTGACGATGCCCTTGCCCTGGATGCACTTGAGGCCCGCTTCGATCACGCTCCACTTCGACGAGTCGATCATGATCGGCACGCGCGCGATCTCGGGCTCGCTGGCGATCAGGTTCAGAAAGCGCACCATCGCGGCCTGGCTGTCGAGCATGGCCTCGTCCATGTTGACGTCGATGATCTGAGCGCCGTTTTCCACCTGCTGGCGCGCCACGCTGAGCGCGTCTTCGTAGCGGCCGTCGAGCACCATGCGCGCGAACGCCTTCGACCCGGTGACGTTGGTGCGCTCGCCGATGTTGACGAACAGCGATGCGGCGTCGACCGACAAGGGCTCGAGCCCCGACAACTGCAGGGGCTCGATCGCGGGCTGGGGTTGAGTGTCGGACATCGCAGGCCTTCGGCATTTGGCCGGCGGCCCGCGCATCACCCGCGCAGCCTGCTGGCCGGGGTGAGCGCCGTTGCGGCTCGAATGCCGCCCAAGGGCGCGGCTTCGCGGCCCGAGCCTGGCGGCGCCTGATCGACGCCGTCGCAACGCTCCTCGAACCGTAGCGCGATTCTACAAATTTGCGCGACACTGATGCCCCCTCGGCGACCGCACCTTTCGAGGGCGGTCAGACTTCGAACACCATGCTTCGCCTCGCTTCGCTCGTCGTCGTCTTGAGCGCACTGCTCGCCGGTTGCGGCTCTGCGCCGACCCGCCCCGTCCCCTCGACCACAGGCACCGTCCCCAGCGCACCGGCCGATCAGCCGCCGCCACGGCCTGGCCAGCCGCCCCCCAAGGTGCTGGCCGGCGAGGTCACGTGGATGAAGCAGCTGTTCGAGGGCACGCCGGTGGCCATCGTGGCCGAGGATGACGGCGCGATGCGCGTCGATGTGCCGCTCAACTTTTCCTTCGATGACAAGGCCACCGCGCCGAAGCCTCCGCTGCGCGCGGTGATGGACAAGGTGGCGCAGACGCTGGCGCGCCAGCCCAGCGCCAAGGTGCACGTCGGCACGCCCGGGCCGTCGGGCCGCACGAGCGCGATGCGCAGCTACCTGATGAGCCGGGGCGTGGTCGGGGTGCGCGTGGTGGTGCTGAACACGCCCCCGGGCGAGGCGGTGACGCTGCGCGTGGTGCCCGGAGCGGTGGCGATCGACAAGCTCGACGACAAGGCGCTGCCGCCGCCGACCAACGCCTTCCCGGCCAAGAAGTCGTGACGCCGCGGCTTCAGGCCGCGTGCAGCAAGGGCGTGAACAGCGGATCGCGCCGGCTGCGCGGCCGGTAGGTCGCGACGCGGCGCGCGATTTCGCGGATGTGCGCGGGCGTTGTGCCGCAGCAGCCGCCTGCGATGTTCAGGAAACCGGCGCCCGCGAATTCCTCCAGCAGCGCGCCGGTGACTTCGGGCGTCTCGTCGAAGCCGGTCTCGCTCATCGGATTCGGCAGGCCGGCGTTGGGGTAGCAGCTGATCCAGGTGTCGGCCGCCACCTTGGCGAGCTCCTCAATGTACGGGCGCATCAATGCCGCGCCGAGAGCGCAGTTCAGCCCCACCGCCAGCGGGCGCGCATGGCGCACCGAATGCCAGAACGCCTGCACGGTCTGCCCCGACAGGATGCGGCCCGACGCATCGGTGACGGTGCCCGACACGATCACCGGCAGCCGTTCGCCGGTGGTGGCCATCAACTCGTCGAGCGCAAAGATCGCCGCCTTGGCGTTCAGCGTGTCGAAGATGGTCTCGACCAGGAACAGGTCGACGCCGCCTTCCAGGAGACCCGCGGCCTGCTCGTGATAGGCCGCGCGCAGCGCGTCGAAATCGGTGTTGCGCGCGCCCGGGTCGTTGACGTCGGGACTGATGCTGGCGGTGCGCGGCGTCGGCCCGAGCGCACCGGCGACGAACCGCGGGTGCTCGGGCGTCGTCAGCGCGTCCACCGCTTCGCGCGCGATGCGCGCTGCCGCCACGTTCATCTCGCGCGCGTGCGCGGCCAGCGCGTAGTCCTCCTGCGCGATGCGCGTCGCGCCGAAGGTGTTGGTCTCGATGATGTCGGCGCCAGCCTCGAGGTACTCGCGATGGATCTCGCGCACCACGTCGGGCCGGGTCAGGTTCAACACGTCGCCGTTGCCGCGCAGGTCGGTGCCGTGCGCCGCGAAGCGCTCGCCGCGGAAGTCGGCCTCGCTCAGGCGGCGGCGCTGCAGCATCGTGCCCATCGCGCCATCGATGATCACGATGCGCTGCTGCAGCAGCTCGGGCAACCGGGCCCCGCGGGTGTAGGAAGTCGCGCGCGTCATGCCGCCATTGTAGGAAAGTGCGCCACCGATGCGCTGGACGCCGTCATCGCCGCGCCGCATGGCCCTCAGGCCAACGGGTCACTGCAGCGCGCTCGGCAGGTGGCTCTGGAACAGCGAATGGCGGAACTCGATGTCGTGGCCATCGTCTTCCTTCATCGCCCACACCGTGAGCATCTGGGCCGGCATCGGTCGCGCGAACAGGTAGCCCTGCAGCTCGTCGCAGCGCAGGCCGAGCAGCACATCGCGCTGGCGCTCGGTTTCCACGCCCTCGGCCACGACCTTCAGGCCGAGCGCGTGCGCCAGCTTGATCACTGCGTCGACCACCGCCAGCGCGTCCGAGCTGTGCTCGATGTCGGCCACGAAGCCGCGGTCGATCTTCAGCTGGCGCGCCGGGAGCTTGCGCAGGTAAGCCAGGCTCGAGTAGCCGGTGCCGAAGTCGTCGATCGACAGCGATGCACCGATGCGCGCCAAGTGCCCGAACGAACGCATCGTTGCCTGCGTGTCCTCCATCGCCACCGACTCGGTGATCTCGAACGTCAACAGCGCCGGATCGACGCGGTGCGCGTCGAGGGCGCGCCGGATGCGCGGCACCAGGTCGTCCTGGCGCAGCTGGTGCATCGACAGGTTGACCGCCACGCGCATGCGCAAGCCCAGGTCGAGCCATTGCCGGATCTGGCGGCACGACTCCTCGATCACCCAGTTGCCGATGTGGCCGATCAGGCCGAAGCGCTCGGCCACCGGAATGAACACCTCCGGGCTCATCAGTCCGCGCAGCGGATGGTCCCACCGGATCAGCGCCTCGACGCCGGTCACCTGACCCGAGGCGGCGTGGATTTTCGGCTGGTAGTACAGGCGCAGCTGCTGGCGCTCGAGCGCGAGCCGCAGCTCGGTTTGCAGCTCCACCTGCTCGCGCACGTCGAGGTCCATGCGCGCTTCGAAGAACGCGTAGGTCGAGCCGCCGGTGCGCTTCGCGGCGTACATCGCGGCGTCGGCATTGGCGATCAGCTTGGCTGTCGAGCCATGTTCCGGGAACAGCGCGATGCCGATCGAGCAGGACAGCTTGACCTCGCCGCGATTGGGCAGCTTGTAGGGCCGCGCCAGCACCTCAAGCGCCTGCTGCGCCACTGCGGCGGCGCCATCGGCGCTGCCCGGTTGTGGCACCAGCAGCAAGAACTCGTCCCCGCCGACACGCGCAGCCGTACCCGACGGGCCGGCCAGCTCCAGCAGCCGCGACCCGACCTCGCGCAGCACCACGTCGCCGGCGGCGTGGCCGAACGAATCGTTGATCGGCTTGAAGCCGTCGAGGTCGATGAACAGCACCGCCATCGCGCTCGGCGTGCGGCCGACGCGCTGCAGCGTCTGGTTCAGCCGTTCCTCGAACAGGAGGCGGTTCGGCAGCGCGGTCAACGGATCGCAGAACGCCTGGCGCCGCAACTGGATGTTGGCTTCGTTCAACGAGGTCGCCAGCGAGCGGTTCTGCGCGCGATTGCGCCAGTCGAACCAGGCGCCAAGCACTGCGATCGCCACCGCCAGTGCACCCACCGACGCCGACACCGTGAGGCCCAGCGCGTCGAGACCATCGCTCGGCGGCACGCCCGCCATCGCCTGGTATTGAATGCCGCGCAGCGCCAGCGCGTGGGCGCCCACCAATCCGGCGCCCAGCACCGCGATGCTGACCGCGGCGTGCGGGCCGAGGTCTTCGCGCGCCTGGCCGCTGACGGTGTGGGTCCACCATTGCGAGAAGGTGGCGGCCGCCGCCAGCCAGCACAGCGCGGCGATCGCCGAGCCCACGCTCCATGACGCCAGTGTGCTGAGCCCCGGCATCACGCGCACGGTGACCGCGAGCGCCACACCGTAGATCGCGGCCAGCAGCCACGGCGTCAGCCAGATGCGCAAGGTGCGCGACAGCGGCGAGCGGGCCACCAGCAAGCTGGCCGCTGCCGCCGCCACGCTGGCGCCCCAGGCGAGCGCGACCGCGTTGAACGAGAACACCTGCGTGCCGCCGAGGCGCGCGCCGAGCAGGGCGAGCGCCTGCGTCGACCACAAACCGGTGCCGACAGCCACAGCGCCGGCGAGCACCCAGCCCCACCCCATCAGGTCGTCGCGCGAGCGCGCGGTCTTCAGCGCGTGCGCCAGCACGCCAGCGGTCAACAGGGCGACCAGCGCGGCGAGCAACAACAACAGAGGACGGGCTTCGACGTCGATCACGGTGCGTACGCGCCGCGGACGCTGCTGCCCGGGCATCGATCGCGATTGTGTCGGCGGCTTTCACCGCGCCGGCAGCTGTAACGGTGACATACGCCACGCGGCAGTCGCAGCGCAGCACCCCGTGTTCGAGGGTTTGCCCGTTGCGGCCAAAGGCCGTTGCGTCAGTGCAGGATCACCGGCTGCTGCGCGAGCGCCGTGTAGCCGGCGATGAAGTCGTCCACTTCCTCTTCGGTGGGGCCGCGCTCGACCAGCGCGCTCACGCCGCGCTTGAAGCCTTCGGCGGCCGCCCCGTTCAGGAAGATGCCGCGACGCGCGAGCTTGTCGACGATCTCGTACCCACCGTGCGGCGCGATCGGCGCCTCGCCGGCGTGGCTCAGGTCGAACTCCACGACGACATAGTGGTCCGAGTTGTAGAGCATGTGCATGCTGCACTCCTTGCAGCCACACCTATGGGCGCCGCGGCGGCTTTCAAGGTGCGAGACCGCGGGTCAACTGCCACCGGGCAGCTGCGGCTCGTCGCGCAGCGTCCACTCCAGCGGCTCGCCGCCGGGCACCTGGGTCTGGCGCAGCCTGAGCGGCCAGTGCCCACGCGCCGGGTCGAGCCACACTTCGATGCGCAGGTCGTACGGGTGCTCGGGCTCGCGCACCAGCCACCACGCCGACGCGACACCGCCGGGCGCCATCAGGTCCTGACGGCCGCGCACGTCGAAGCGCCACGCGCTGAGAGCACCGCGCGTGCCGACCACCCACATCGACAGCTCGCCGCCGTCGCGCAGCGCGTCAGGCGCCGCCTCGGCGATCGCGACCAGTTGCACCAGCCAACTCACGCGATCCTGGGCGCCGGGATGCAACGGCCACTCCCAGCGAGGCCCAGAGAAGCTGATCTTGCGCTGCTCGCGCTGGAAGTTCGCGGCGCGCAGGTCGCGACCGTTGCGCCGATCGGCCATCCGCAGCGGGGCCAGCCCGGCCTCGTCGAAGCCGCCCTGGCTCTGGCGCTCGAGCGGACGCCCGGGCGCGATCGACGCGTGCAGCTGCAGAACGTAGCGCTCGCCATCGACGCGCCAGGTCAGCATCGCCTCGCCGACCGTGCTGCCGCGTTGCAGCGTGAAGTGCAGTTGCGTCGACGGCGGGATGCGGGTCGGATAGACCGGCGTCGGAGCCGCCGCGCTCACCGACTCGCTGTGCGCCGGCGCGGCTGGCTCGGGCTCGGGTGAGCTGGCCGCGGCAACCGGCAAGGACGCAGCGCGCGCAGCAGCTTTCGGCGTCGCCGCCGGCGTCACCCGTCGACGCGGGGGCTGCGGATCGGCCGACGCGACGGTTGGCGCAGGGCTGCGGATCGTCTCGGCAGGCTGCGCGACGACCCCCTCGGCCGGCACCCGACGCACCTGCACGGACGGCGTGCGTGTCGGCGGCGCTGTCGCGACGGTCCACGCACGCCACAACACCGCGTGCGCGAGCAGCACCACGGCCACGCACAGCAGCGCCTGCGCTGCGCGTGACTGACGTCGACTGAAGCGACCCATCGACCCACAACGCCGCAGTGCGTGCATCGGTTGCATCGTGCCATGACTGCTGGCCGACAGCGTCTGCACGGACCACGTCGCCAACTGCCAGAATGCGGCCGATGAAGCAAGGCGGCTGGCGCGGCGCGTTCGGATGGTTCGGCCTGGGCCTGTTGCTGCTGGCCAGCGCAGGCCCCGCGCGCGCGGCCGACACGCCGCCCGCGCCGGCCAGTGGGGTCGCATCGGCGCCCCCCGCGGCGGCGTGCCCGCCCGCCACGGCGGTGCCGACCGCCGATCAAATTCAGGCCGCGCAGCGCGAGGCGCGCGATCGCGGCTTCCTGTGGCGCATCAGCAAACAGGGGCGCACGTCGTACCTGTTCGGCACCTTGCACGTGGGCAAGCTGCCGTGGGTCTTTCCGGGACCGCGCCTGCGCGCCGCGCTTGCCGGCACCGACACGCTCGCGCTGGAGCTCGACGTCACCGATCCCGATCTGTTGCGCAACCCACCGGCGGCCGCGACCGCCGCACTGGCGATTCCCGATGCGATGCGCACGCGCCTGGCGCGCCAGGTCAGCGCCGCATGCCTGCCCGAGCAGGCGCTGCAGAAATTCAACCCGCTGATGCAGGCGATCACGCTGACCGTGCTGTCGGCGCGCTGGGAAGGTCTCGATGCGGCGTTCGCGCAGGAAGTGGTGCTGGCCAACGCGGCGCGCGCCCAGCAGCGACCGATCATCGCGCTCGAGAGTGCCCAGGCGCAGATGGCGCTGCTGCTGCCGAGCGATCCCGAGGAGGCGCGTCATCTGCTGGACCAGGCGCTCGACCAGCTCGAGCGCAACCGCACGCGCCCGCTGTTGCGGCGCCTGGCCGACGCCTGGGCCGACGGCCGCCTGAGCGACCTGGAGGACTACTCCAAGTGGTGCGAGTGCGCCGACACGGCGGAAGACCGAGCGTTCCTGCGCCGGCTCAATGACGACCGCAACGCGCCGATGGCCGAGCGCATCGATGCCATGCACGCGCAGGGCAAGCGCGTGCTGGTGGCGGTCGGTGCGCTGCACATGACGGGCGAGCAGGGGCTGCCGCGCCTGATGGCGGCGCGCGGCTACAGCGTCGAGCGCCTGGTGCCACCGTGATCGCACGCGGGTTGTGACAGCGGCGCGGACGGCCGCTACGATGGCCGATCCACCGATCCACAACCCGCGGAGGTCGCGATGGCCGCAACCGGCACCTCATTGACCAAGCTCGTTCCCGGCTTCGAGTTCCTGCAAGGGCTGGTCAAGAACGCAGGCGCTGCGATACCCAGCGTCGGCCAGTGGATCGCGCCGACGCTCGACCCCGCGGAGATCGACAAGCGCATCGAGGAGCTGCGCACCGTGCAGTTCTGGCTCGAGCAGAACGCGCGCATGCTGGCCGCGACGATCCAGGCGTTGGAGGTGCAGCGCATGACGCTGTCGACGCTGAAGACGATGAACGTCACTGTGGGCGACCTCGGCAACGCGATGAAGCTGCGCACGCCGGCCGCCGACGCCGCCGTCGAGGCGCCCGCGCCGGCCAAGCCGATGCGCAAGGAAAAGGGCGAGAAGGGCGCCGCGGCCGCGCCGGCCGCCGCTGGCGTGGTCGACCCGATGCAGTGGTGGGGCGCGCTGACCCAGCAGTTCACGCAGTTGGCAGTGCAAGCGATGAAGGACGGCACCACCGATGCAGCCAAAAACCTGGCTGGCGCGATGGCCAAGCAGTCGTTTGACGTCGCGGGCAAGACCCTCAAGAAGGCGGCCGAGGTGCCGAGCGCGGTGGCGCGCGGCGCGCGCGGTGCCCTGCATGGCGCCGCCAAGCCGGCGCGCAAGTCGACGCGGCGCGCACCGGCCTGACGTCGATCGAGTTGCGCACACGCCCGGGTCGTTGATGAGCACCACGTTCGTCCATGCGCACGCGGCGCACGGCGATGCGCTGCAGGCGCTGGCGCGCGTCAGCGGCGAGTTGCACGCCGCGGCAGCGCGGCAGGAAGGTTTTCAGCCGACGCTCGGCTTTCTCTACTTCAGCGACCACCATGCGGCGCATGCCGAAGCCATGCTCGAGGCGCTGCGCGCAGCTTGGCCCGGCATCGCGGTGGTCGGCGGCGTCGGCATCGGCGTGGCGGCCAGCGGCGTCGAGTATTTCGACGAACCGGGGCTCGCGTTGATGCTGTGCGACCTCCCACGCCACAGCTTCTCGCTGTTCCATGGCCGCGCACCGCTGGCGCGCGTGGATGCCTGTGCAGCGCTGGTTCACGCCGACCCGTCGACGCACGATTTGCCCGCGTTGATCGCCGAGCTGAGCGAGCGCCTGCCGACGGGCTATCTGTTCGGCGGCCTCGCGAGCTCGCGCGCGCGCACGCTCACATTGGCCGACGGCGTGTTCGAAGGCGGTCTGTCGGGCGTGGCGTTCGCGCGCAACGTGCCGCTGCTGTCGCGCGTGACGCAGGGGTGTCAGCCGCTGTCGCGGCCGCGCCGGGTGACCGCCGCCGAGGGCAACCTGGTGCTCGGGCTCGACGGTGCTCCGGCACTGCCGCAGTGGCTGGCCGAGCTGAGGGTCGACCTGAGCGACGTGTCCACGGTGGTCGCCGCGTTGCGCCGCACCCTGGTCGGCCTCACCGACGCCGGCGATCAGGCGCTGGCGCGCGGCGGCCAGTTCGGCACCGACACGCGCGTGCGCCACCTGATCGGGCTCGACCCGGCGCGACAGGGCATCGCGGTGGCCGATCTGGTCGCGCCAGGTGCGCAACTCGCGTTCTGCACACGCGACGTCGACGCCGCGCGGCGCGACTTGGTGCGGGTGTGCAGCGAGCTGCGCGAAGAGGCCGAAAGCGGCCAGGCCGGCGACGCGTCCGGCACGCCGCGGCGCATCGCCGGCGCGATCTACGTCTCGTGCACCGGGCGCGGCGGTGGGCACTTCGGCGCGCCCTCGGCCGAGATGCAGACCGTGCGGCGCGCGTTGGGCGACGTGCCGCTGGTGGGGTTCTACGCCGCCGGCGAGATCGCGCGCCATCACCTGTACGGCTACACCGGGGTGCTGACCGCGTTCCTCGACTGAGCGTCGCGGCGCGACGTGCGCACGCGCTACAGTGCCGCCATGACGACGTCGGTGCTCGACCCCCAAGCCGTCAACGGCGACGAGCGTGTGCGCCGCCAGGCCGACGTGGTGGCCGCGTTGAGCGCGCTGCTGCCACCGCATGCGCTGCTGTGGCGACGCGAGGACACCGTGCCCTATGAATGCGATGGCCTCACCGCCTACCGCCAGCAGCCCCTGGTGGTCGCGCTGCCGGAAACCGAGGCGCAGGTGGCCGCGCTGCTGAAAGCGTGCCACGCGTTGCAGGTGCCGGTGGTGGCGCGCGGCGCCGGCACCGGCTTGTCGGGCGGCGCGCTGCCGCATGCGCTGGGCGTCACGCTGTCGCTCGCCAAATTCAACCGCATCGTGCGCATCGACCCGCAGGCGCGCACCGCGCTCGTGCAATGCGGCGTTCGCAACGCGGCGATCAGCGAAGCGGCGGCCGCGCACGGTCTGTACTACGCTCCGGACCCGTCGAGCCAGATCGCCTGCACGATCGGCGGCAACGTGGCCGAGAACTCCGGTGGCGTGCATTGCCTGAAGTACGGCCTCACGCTGCACAACGTGCTGAAAGTGCGTGGCTATACGGTCGAGGGCGAGGCGGTCGAGTTCGGCGCCGACGCGCTCGACGCGCCCGGGCTCGATCTGCTCGCGCTGGTGGTGGGCAGCGAGGGCATGCTGGCGGTCACGCTCGAGGTCACCGTCAAGCTGCTCCCCAAGCCGCGCGTCGCGCGCTGCTTGATGGCCAGCTTCGACGACGTGGCCAAGGCCGGCGACGCGGTGGCCGCGATCATCGCCGACGGGCTGATTCCGGCCGGGCTCGAGATGATGGACAAGCCGATGACCGCCGCGGTCGAGGCGTTCGTGCACGCCGGCTACGACCTCGACGCAATGGCGATCCTGCTGTGCGAAAGCGACGGCACGCCCGAGGAGGTGGACGAAGAGATCGCCCGCATGCAGGCGGTGCTCGAGCACGCCGGTGCGACCCGCCTGGAAGTCAGCCGTGACGAGGCGCAGCGGCTGAAGTTCTGGAGCGGCCGCAAGAACGCATTCCCGGCGTCGGGCCGCATCAGTCCCGACTACATGTGCATGGACTCGACGATTCCGCGCAAGCGGCTGGCCGAGATGCTGCGCGCGATCACGCAGATGGAAGGCAGGCATCGGCTGCGCTGCGTCAACGTGTTCCACGCGGGCGACGGCAACCTGCATCCGCTGATCCTGTTCGATGCCAACGACGCCGACGAGCTGCACCGCGCCGAGGCGTTCGGCGCCGAGATCCTCGAGCTGAGCGTCGCCCTCGGCGGCACCGTCACCGGCGAGCACGGCGTCGGCATCGAGAAGCTCAACTCGATGTGCGTGCAGTTCAGCGAGGCCGAGCGCGAGCGCATGCTCGATGTGAAGGCCGCGTTCGACCCCGCGGGCACGCTCAACCCGGGCAAGGTGATTCCCACGTTGCACCGCTGCGCCGAATACGGGCGCATGCACGTCAAGAAGGGCCTGCTGCCGTTCCCCGAGCTGGAGCGCTTCTGACGGCACGCCGACGATGAGCGACGATCCGGCCCTGCGACGCTTGATCGATCGCGTGCAGAGCGCGCGCGCCACGCGCACGCCGCTGTGCCTGCGGGGCCACGGCAGCAAGGATTTCTACGGCGAGGCGCTGCGCGGCGAGCCGCTCGATATGACGACGCTGGCCGGCATCGCGCACTACGAGCCGACCGAGCTGGTGATCACTGCACGCGCCGGCACGCCGCTGGCCGAGCTGGAAGCCGCATTGGCCGAGCACGGCCAGTGCCTGGCGTTCGAGCCGCCCCGCTTCGGCGCCGGCGACAGCGCGTCGAGCGGCGCGCCACGCCGAGGCACGGTGGGCGGCATGGTCGCCACGGGCCTGGCCGGGCCGTCGCGTGCCGCGGTCGGTGGCGTGCGCGACTTCGTGCTCGGGGCGGCACTGCTCGATGCGAGCGGCGAGGTGATGCGCTTCGGCGGCGAGGTGATGAAGAACGTCGCCGGCTACGACATCGCGCGTGTGTTGGCCGGCTCGCTCGGCGTGCTCGGCCCGATCGTCGAGGTGTCGTTGAAGGTGCTGCCACGCCCGCCGGCGCGCGCGACGCTGCGCTTCGAGTGGTTGCAGCCGCGGGCGCTGCAGCAACTGCAGCAATGGGCCGGACAGCCGCTGCCGCTGCGGGCCAGCGCCTGGTGGAACGACATGCTCGTGGTGCAACTGGCCGGCGCCGAGGCCGCGGTGCGCGCCGCGTGCGCCAGCCTGGGTGGCGAGCGCATCGATCCCGCCACTGCCGACGCCTTCTGGACCCGGCTGCGCGACCAGTGCGACGAATTCTTCGTTGCCGCCGACGACGCGGTGCGCAACGGCGCCACGCTGTGGCGGCTGTCGGTCGCCGGCACTTCGCCGCCGCTGGCCACCGAAGGCGAGCAGCTGATCGAATGGCACGGCGCGCAACGCTGGATCGTGAACCAGGCCGACGCCGCCACGATGCGAGCGCTGGCCGCGCAGCACGGCGGACACGCCACCGAATACCGTGGTGCCAAGCGCGCCGGCGTGTTCACGCCGTTGGCTGCGCCGCTGGCGCGCATCCACCGCGAGCTGAAGGCCCGCTTCGACCCCGAGCACCTGTTCAACCCCGGACGCCTGTACCCCGAGCTGTGATGGATCCGCACATGCCCACCCCCGAAGACAGCATGGCGCAGTACTACGCGCAGCGCGCCGCGATCTACGAGCGCGTCTATCACAAGCCCGAGCGGCAGCGCGATCTGCGTGCGATGGAAGCCTGGCTGCCCACGCAGTTCAAGGACCGTCGTGTGCTGGAGATCGCCTGCGGCACCGGCTGGTGGACGCCGCACGGCGCTCACGACGCCGCGAGCTGGCTGGCCACCGACCTCAATCCGGAGACGATGGCGATCGCAAAGGCCAAGACGATGCCACCGGTGGTGCGCTTCGCCACCGTCGACGCCTACACGCTGCAGGGCCTGGGCGACGAGCGATTCGATGCCGCATTCGCCGGCTTCTGGTGGAGCCATGTGCCGCTGGCGCGGCTGCGCGCGTGGCTGGCGCTGCTGCAGGCGCGCCTCGAGCCCGGCGCGGTGATCGTGATGCTGGACAACCTCTACTCCGACGACAGCAGCACGCCGATCTCGCGCCGCGACGGCGACGGCAACACCTATCAGTTGCGTCCGCTGGACGACGGCAGCGTGCACGAGGTGTTGAAGAACTTCCCATCACGTGACGAAGCGCTGGCGGCGATCGCGCCGAGCGCGCGCGACGCGCAGTGGACCGAGCACCGGTACTACTGGACGCTGCGCTACGCGCTCGCTTGAGCCGCAAACCATCGCCATGCAAACCGACCTCAGCCCCGAGTTCAAGGCAACGCCCGAGGGCCAGGCGGCCGAGGCGATCCTGCGCAAGTGCGTGCACTGCGGTTTCTGCACCGCCACCTGTCCGACCTACCAGCTGCTCGGCGATGAGCTCGACGGGCCGCGCGGGCGCATCTACCTGATCAAGCAAGTGCTCGAAGGCGCCACCCCGACACGCAGCACGCAGGTGCACCTCGACCGCTGCCTCACGTGCCGCAATTGCGAGACCACGTGCCCGTCGGGCGTGCGCTACGGCGAGCTGGTCGAGATCGGGCGTCAGATCGTCGAGCAGCGTGTCGAGCGCCCGGCGGGCGAACGCGCTGCGCGCTGGGCGCTCAAGCAGGGCATGACGTCGCCGATGTTCGGGCCAGCGCTCAAGCTCGGCCAGCTCGCGCGGCCGTTCCTGCCGTCGCGCCTGCAGGACAAGGTGCCCAAGCACGCCGGCGCTGCCGCGCACCGCTGGCCAGCTCGCACGCATGCGCGCAAGGTGCTGCTGCTGATGGGCTGCGTGCAGCCGGCGATGATGCCGAACGTCAACTCGGCCACCGCGCGCGTGCTCGATGCCTGCGGCATCCAGACGCTGGTGGCGGGCGACGCGGGCTGCTGCGGTGCGCTGCGCACGCACCTGGCAGATCGCGAGGGCGGGCTGGCCGACATGCGCCGCAACATCGACGCCTGGTGGCCGCTGGTCGAAGGCCTCACCGATGCCGGCCGCGTCGAAGCGATCGTGATGAACGCATCGGGCTGCGGCGTGATGGTCAAGGAATACGGCCAGGCGCTGGCGCACGACCCCCACTACGCCGACAAGGCACGGCGCATCGCGGCGCTGACGCGCGACCTGAGCGAGCTGCTGCCCGAGCTGGTGCCCAAGCTCAAGCCGCGCACGGCGCTCGCCTCCTGGGCGCAGCGCCGACTGGCCTACCACCCGCCCTGCACGCTGCAGCACGGTCAGCAGCTGCGCGGCGGCGTCGAGGCCGGATTGCGCGAGCTCGGCTTCGAGGTGGAACTGCCGGCCGAGAGCCATCTGTGCTGCGGCTCGGCGGGCACCTACTCGGTGCTGCAGCCCGAGCTGGCGCACCGGCTGCGCGAGCGCAAGCTCGGCGAGCTGACGAGCCTCAAGCCGAACGCGATCGTGTCGGCCAACATCGGCTGCATCCAGCATCTGCAAGCGGGCACCGGCACACCGGTGCGCCACTGGATCGAAGTGGTGGACCAGGCGTTGACGGGCTAGGGGCGTCAGCGCGCGCCCTGCGGCAGCCGCACCTTGACCTCGAGCACCTGCTTGCTGTCGTGGCGGCGCTGCATCTGCACCTGGACGTCTCCGGCAGGGACCTTCACGTACTTGGACACCACCTTCGCGAGCTCACGCTGCAACGCCGGCAGGTAGTCGGGTTTGCGCCCCTCGCCGCGCGCGGCGCGCTCCTGCTCGACCACGGCGAGCAGACGCTGCTTGGCCAGCTGCGCAGACTTCTTGTTGCGGCCGAGCAGGAAGGACAGCCACTCCATCACGCCCCCGCGCGAGCGAACAGGCGCTGGAACAGCGTGGGCCGCGCCGCGTGGGTGAAGCGCATCTCGCGGCTCTCGCCGAGGAAACGCCGCACCACGTCCTTGTAGGCCTCGGAGACCGCGCTGGCCTTCATGTGGATCGCCGGCACGCCCTGGTTCGACGCGTTGAGCACCGTCTGCGATTCCGGCACCACGCCGATCAACGGGATGCGCAGGATCTCTTCGATGTCCGCCACCGACAGCATCGCGCCGCCGGCCACGCGCGTCGGGTCGTAGCGCGTGATCAGCAGATGCTCCTTGACCGGGTCGGCGCCGTCGATCGCGCGCTGGGTCTTGGCCGCCAGCATGCCGAGAATGCGGTCGGAGTCGCGCACCGACGACACCTCGGGGTTGGTGACGATCAGCGCCTCATCGGCGTAGCGCATGGCCAGCAGCGCGCCGCTTTCGATGCCGGCCGGCGAGTCGCACACGATGTACTCGAAGCCCATCTCGGCCAGCTCGTCGAGCACGCGCTTGACGCCCTCGGGTGTCAGCGCGTCCTTGTCGCGCGTCTGCGAGGCCGCGAGGATCGACAGGTTGTCGCAGTGCTTGTCCTTGATCAGCGCCTGGTTCAACCGGGCTTCGTCGTGAATCACGTTGATCAGGTCGTACACCACGCGGCGCTCGCAACCCATGATCAGGTCGAGGTTGCGCAGCCCGACGTCGAAGTCGATCACCGCGGTCTTGTGGCCGCGCAGGGCCAGGCCGGAGCCGAAGCTGGCGCTGGTGGTGGTCTTGCCGACGCCGCCCTTGCCCGAGGTCACGACGATGATTCTCGCCATCGCGAAGCTGTCCTTTCGTTGGTGTGAGTGAGCGACCGGCGCCGGACGATCAGCCCGGCAGCGGCTCGACCAGCAGCGTGCCGCCGTCCAGCCGCGCCATCGCCGGGCGCGCGTCGAGCGGCGTCGGTACCGCGGCTTCGCCGGTGCGGTAGACGCCGGCGATCGACAGCAGCTGCGCCTGCATGCAGGTGGTGTAGATGCGCGCGTCGGTGTTGCCCTTGGCACCGGCCAGCGCACGCCCGCGCAGCGGCGCGTAGACGTGGATGCTGCCGTCGGCAATCACCTCGGCGCCATAGCTGACGAGGGCCAGCACGATCAGGTCGCCACCGCGCGCGTACACCTGCTGACCGGAGCGCAGCGGCTTGTCGACGATCAGCGGCGGCGGTGCCGGCAACGGCACCTCGCGGATCGATTCGGTGAGCAGCAGGGGTTCACTGCTGCGTGCGCTGCCGCGCGGCGGGTCGGGAGCCTCGGCCAGCCCGGCGGCCGCAGCCGCGGCCATCTGCTCGTCACTGCCGCCGCGCGCGGCCACCGGCACCAGTTGATGGCTGCGCAGCAGCTCGATCAATGCACCAAAGTCGATCGGCTCGCACGCTTCGCGGACCCGCGACAGATCGATCGCGACCGGATCCTTGTCGAAGAGCCCCGGTGTCGCGGCGACGCGATCGGCCAGCTCGCGCGCCAGCACCGAGAGGTCGATGGTCTTCAGCACCACCGCCACCAGGGTCAGGGCCGCGCTCCTCAGTTCGAGGAGGGACGCGGGCTTCGCGGCAGCGGCAACGGTCATGCGCGGTGGAGGCGAAAGGCGTGGATTCTATCGGCGCGGTGGGGCGCGCGATCCCCCTAGTCACGCATCGCGCAAGCCCTCTTGCGCCCTTGCAAGAAAAGCGCCCGCGTGCGATGACGCCGTCACGCGGTGCGCGCATCGGTGCGCGTGCAGCCCTTCACGTTGCGTGTCCCTCGGCGGCCAGGGGCTGCGGCCGGGCACGCAACGCCCACGCAACGCCGGCGATCAGCAGCACGATCCCGAGCAACGCCAATGCGTGCGGTGCGTGGCCGCGCAGCATGAATGCGTAGGCCAGCGCCGACAGCGTCTCGAACACGATCAGCTGTCCGGCCAGCGTGGTGGGCAGGCGCTGGCTCGCTTCGTTCCAGCACAGCGTGCCGAGCCAGGACGCGAACAGGCCGATGGCCAGCATCAGGCCGGCGAAGAACCACGGCCGCGGGCCCAGCGGCATCTCGAACGCATCGCCGCGCCACGCGGTGAAGCCCCACCACAGCGCATAGCCCAGCAGCGCCAGCGGCAATGTCGCGACGCCCTGCGCGGTGGCCCAGCTGCGCGGGTTGCGCTCGCCGTGCGCGCGCAGCCAGTCTGCGTTGCGGATCGGATACCAGGTCCAGCACGCGACCGCACCGACCGCAAGCAACGCGCCCAGCGCGTAGCGGCCGAGGTCGGTGGTCGGATCGGCGCGCAGCGCCGACAGCTCGCTGTGATTGACGCACGCGATGCCGGCGCCGATCAGCGCCAGCGACGGCGCCAGGCGCAACCACGGCAGCCTGCCGTCGCGCTGCGCATCGCGCAGGTTCGAGGTGATCGCGATCACCACCGGCAAGGTGCCGATGATCATCGTCGGCAGCGGGCCGCCGGCGCGCTGGATGCTGCTGGCGAGGAACAGGTAGTAGACGATGTTGCCCACCAGCGCCAGCTTGGCCGCCTCGAGCCAGTCGTCGCGCGCCAGCTGACGCAGCGCAGCGCGGTCAAGCCAGGCCAGCGGGAGCGCGATCAACCCGAACGCGAGGTAGCGGCCGAACGATTGCAGCGCTGCGGGATATTCGGGCAGCAGCAGCGGGCCGACGAATACCAGCCCCCACATCAGCCCGGCGGCCAACGCGAAAAGGGCCCCGGAGAACAACGCCGCACGCGACATGAGGCCGCGAGTGTCGCTGAAAGCGCCGTGCGCGCCGGCGCGCGCACGCGGATGCGCTCAGGGCGACTTCGCGACCTGCTGCACCGGCAGCTTCCAGGCGCCACTCAGGATTTCGTCGTGGGTCAGGCGCCGCACCTCGACCGCTGCGACGCCGCCGATGCGCAGCGCGCGCGCGGCGGCGCGGCTCAGGTCGATGATGCGGCCCTTGACGAACGGCCCGCGGTCGTTGACCTTGACCACCACCTGCCGGCCGTTGGCCGGGTTGCGCACCAGCGCGTAACTCGGCAGCGGCATGGTCTTGTGCGCGGCGGTCATCGCGTTCATGTCGTAGCGCTCGCCGGTGGCGGTGCGTTTGCCGTGGAACGGCCCGCCATACCAGGAGGCCAACCCGCTCTCGAACATCGGCACGTCAGTGCTTTCGGGCTCGTAGCGCTGGCCCTTGATCTCGTAGGCGTGGTTGGGCGGTCCGCTGTTCAATCGCTCGACGCGCGGCGTGGCCTCCACCGGCGGCGCGGGCGGCGCGGGCTTCGGGGGTGGCGGCGCTGGCGGGGCCTGCACGGGCGGCGGCGCCGGCGGTTCGGGTGGCGGCGCAAGCAGACCGCAACCCGGCAACAGCGTACCGGCCAGCAGGCTGCCCAGCAGCATGGCGCGTCGATGCAAGCGTGCGAGCGAGACCATCGCGCTGCACTGTGGTGAGCACCACGGCGTACAGGTGTTTCGAAGGCGTGTCAGCCGTCGCCTGCGTGACCGGGCGCACGCCGATCGGTGCTGTTACCTCGCGGCCCTTGACAGGCGTGCGCTTGGCTATGCTTGGCGGCACAACGACACATCAGGAGACACGATGGCCAAGGAGCACCTGCTGGCACTCGACCAGGGCACGTCGAGCTCGCGCGCGATCGTGTTCCATGCCAGCGGACGGATCGTCGCGATGTCGCAGCGCGAGTTCCGCCAGATCTATCCGCAGCCGGGCTGGGTCGAGCACGACGCCAACGAGATCTGGGACACGCAGCTCGCAGTGGCGCGCGAGGCGCTC
>Ga0207675_100002382_pt1 | contig 18619 bp, 15 predicted proteins | sample KBSSwiS42_FD_184305 | JGI IMG/M metagenome (GOLD analysis project Ga0207675, IMG submission 184305) | Switchgrass rhizosphere microbial communities from Kellogg Biological Station, Michigan, USA - KBS Switchgrass S4-2 (SPAdes) (version 2) | ecosystem: Host-associated > Plants > Roots >... | reverse complement strand
CGAGCCCCGAGCCGTCCGCCCGCGCGAACCCGACGGCCAGCTCCGCCGGGGTCATCGCGCGCGGCAGCTCCAGCAGCGCCAGCGGGTTGCCCCGCGCTTCGGCCACGATCCGGTCGCGTAGGCGCTCGTCCAGCGGCCCCTGGGTCGCCAGCAGCGCCCACGCGTCGCGGTCACTCAGGCCCCTCACGATCAGCTCCGGCAGCCCCGCGAGGTCCTGTTCTTCGCCGCCCGTGCGGACCGCGAAGATGACGCCGACCGATTCCGCGACGAGACGGCGCGCGACGAACGCCAGCGCCTGCACCGAGGCACGATCGAGCCACTGCGCATCGTCGACCAGGCAGACCAGCGGATGCTCCCCGCTGACCTCGGCCAGCAGGCTCAGCACGGCCAGACCGACCAGAAAGCGATCCGGCGCATGCCCGGCGGACAGGCCGAACGCGCTCCCGAGCGCCTCGCGTTGGGGACCCGGCAGCCGCTCGAGCCGATCGAGCATCGGCGCGCAGAGCTGATGCAGCCCCGCGAACGCGAGCTCCATCTCGGCCTGGACGCCCGCGGCGTGGGCGACGCGACACCCGGTCGCCCGCTCGCCGACGTAGTCGAGCAGCGCCGTCTTGCCCACACCCGGTTCCCCGCGGATGACGAGCGCGCGGCTCTCACCCGCACGGACCGCCTCGAGGAGCCCGTCGAGCGCCGCGGACTCGTGCCGCCGGCCGAGCAACCGTGGCTGCGGGATGTCGCTGGGCATCGGCCCGACCTGAACCTACACCGCGACTGCCGACGTGCCAACTCGGGCGGCCCGGCCGGCCCGGTCCGGTCCGGTCCGGTCCGGTCCGGTCCGGTCCGCGGAGCGTCATCGGCGAGCACGGCGAGAGCAGCTTTCCCGCGTGGTCGAACGCGATGATCGGGCCTGTTCCACTCGTGCGCTTTCCCCTGCCCGCTCACGAGGACCTCGCCGCCATCCAGGCCGAAGCCGCCGAGTTCACCCGCCGCCGCGGACCGGCGGTGGTGACCCGTAACGGCCACACGAGCGCCGCCATCGCCGTCGCGGTGAGCCGTATGTCGGAGTCCGTGCTGAGGGATCAGCGCCGGATCTACACCGAGTTGACTCCCTCGTGCGCGCGGACTAGCGTCGCCGTGGGCTGATGGCCACGCGGATCCCGGTGAGCGGGGCGACGAGAAGCTGAGCGCGCGGCGGTGCTGTTAGGTGTTGCTGGGTCGGCGCACCGAGTGCGAGGCGTTGGAACGGCTGCTCGACGACGTGCGGGCGGGGCGCAGCGGGGCGCTGGTGATTCGTGGAGAGCCCGGCGTGGGCAAGACGGCGCTGCTGCAGTTTGCCCTCGAGTCCGGGTCCGACCTCCGGGTCGCGCGAGCTGTCGGCGTCGAGTCGGAGATGGAGCTCGCCTACGCCGCCCTCCATCAGCTGTGCGCGCCGATGCTGGATCGACTCGAAGGTCTGCCGGCTCCTCAGCGCGATGCGCTTCGCACGGTGTTCGGCCTGACTGCCGGAGGCGCGCCGGACCGGTTCCTGGTCGGGCTCGCAGCGCTCGGTCTCCTGTCAGAGGTGGCCGAGGAGCAGCCGCTCCTGTGCGTGGTCGATGATGCGCAGTGGCTGGACCGCGCCTCGGCGCAGGCGCTGGCGTTCGTGGCGCGCCGGCTGCTGGCCGAGTCGGTCGGCTTGGTGTTCGCGACTCGCGAGCCGAGCGAGGAGTTCGGGCGACTGCCGGAGCTCGTGGTCGGGGGGCTTCGAGACGGTGATGCCCGCAAGCTGTTGGGCTCCGTGCTTCGGGGGCCGTTGGATGAGCGGGTGCGCGAGCGGATCGTGGCCGAGACGCGGGGCAACCCGCTCGCGCTGTTGGAGCTGCCCCGCGGGTTGACACACGCGGAGCTCGCCGGCGGGTTCGGGTTGCCGGACGCCGTCCCGCTTTCGGGGCGGATCGAGGACTCCTTCCGGCGCCGGGTCGAGGCGCTGCCGGACGAGTCCCAGCGGCTGTTGCTCGTAGCGGCGGTGGAGCCTGTCGGCGAGCCGCTGTCGGTGTGGCGGGCGGCCGAGCGGCTCGGGATCGGGGTCCACGCCGCGGCTCCTGCGGCCGCTGCGGGCCTGCTCGAGTTCGGCGCACACATACGGTTTCGCCATCCGCTGGTGCGCTCGGCCGTCTACCGCGCCGCGTCTGCGGAGGAGCGGCGAACCGTGCACCGCGCGCTGGCGCAGGCCACCGATCCCAAGGTCGATCCCGATCGCCATGCCTGGCACCGGGCGCGGGCGGCACCGGGTGCCGACGAAGACGTTGCCGCCGAGCTCGAGCAGTCGGCCGGCCGTGCGCAGGCGCGCGGCGGTCTGGCGGCGGCGGCCGCGTTCCTCGAACGCGCAGCGGCACTGACGCCCGACCCGGCGCGGCGGGTGGGGCGCGCGCTCGCCGCGGCGCGGGCCAAGCACCAGGCCGGCGCCCCGGACGCAGCGCTGAGCCTTCTGGCCAGCGCGGAGGCAGGACCGGTCGACGAGCTCCAGCGCGCCCGAGCGGACCTGCTGCGCGCGCAGATCGCGTTCGCCATGAGCCGCGGCAGCGACGCTCCGCCGCTCCTGCTCAACGCCGCCCGGCGGCTCGAGCCGCTGGACGCGAGACTCGCGCGCGAGACCTACCTGGATGCGCTGATCGCGGCGGTGTCCGCCCACCGCCTCGCCAGCGGCGGCGGTGCACTCGAGGTGGCGGAGGCTGCCCGCGCGGCGGGGTACACGCGCTCGCCCGCGCAGCCCGCTCGCGCTCCCGATCTTCTCCTGGACGGCTGGGTGCTGCTCATCACGGAGGGCTACGCCGCCGCGACACCGACACTGGCGCGGGCGCTCAGCGCGTTCCGCAGCGGCGAGTCCGTCTCCAAGGACGAGGAGATCCGCTGGCTCTGGTTCGCCTGCCACACCGCCTACGAACTCTGGGACGACGAGACCTGGCACGAGCTCTCCATCCGCCAGGTCCAGCTTGCCCGCGCTGTCGGCGCCCTCGCGGAGCTTCCCGTCGCGCTCAACTCGCTCGCCGGGGCCAGCCTGTTCGCCGGCGACTTCGCGGCGGCCGAGACGCAGGTCGAAGAGGCAGAGGCCGTCACCGAGGTGACCGGACACCGCCTCGCGCCCTACGGTCGCCTGTTGCTCGCGGCCGGCCAGGGCCGCGAAGCGGCGGCCTCCGAATTGATCGAGTCCAGCATGGAGGAGGTCGTTCACCGGGGAGAGGGGCTGGGGCTGACGGCCATCAACTGGGCGGCCGCGCTGTTCTACAACGGCCTCGGCCGGTATGCGGACGCGCTTGCCGCGGCGCAGAAGGCCACCGAGCACCCGCGGGACATGGCCCGGGTCCTGCCCGAGTTGATCGAGGCGGCCGCGCGAAGCGGGAACCCCGAGGACGCCGCGGACGCGCTGGAGCGGCTGTCGGAGACCACGCGCACCAGCGGCAGCGACTGGGGGCTCGGGATCGAGGCGCGTTCGGCCGCGCTCGTGAGCGAGGGCGACGCCGCAGAGGGCCTCTACCGCGAGGCGATCGACCGCCTCGGCCGCACCCGCATGCGCGTCGAGCTGGCGCGCGCCCACCTCCTGTACGGGGAATCGCTGCGCCGCCGGCGCCGGCGCCTGGACGCGCGCGAACAGCTGCGCACCGCGCACGAGATGTTCACGGCGATGGGCTTCGAGGCGTTCGCCGACCGCGCCGCGCGCGAGCTGCTGGCCACCGGGGAGACCGCCCGCAAGCGCACCGTCGAGACGGAGAGGCAGCTCACGGCCCAGGAGGCCCAGATCGCGCGGCTCGCCCGCGACGGCCTCTCCAACCCCGACATCGGCGCCCGGCTGTTCATCAGCCCGCGCACGGTCGAGTACCACCTGCGCAAGGTCTTCACCAAGCTCGACATCAGCTCCCGCAAGGAACTCGACGACGCGCTGGGCGATGCCGGACGCACCGCGCTACCGGTCTAGGCGAATCGAGTCCCGCGGCCGCGCCGCCGCGATGGGCCGCTGACGATCGCGTTCGCGCGCTTCTTCGCGTCGGTCTTCGAGACGCCGGTCCGGTCGATGCGCTCCCGCGCGAGCTCGCCGACCTCGCGCCATCGCCGCCGGCCGAGCCACGGTCTGGCGCGCTGGCCGCGGCCTACCACCCCGGGGTCCGCCAGAGCCCCGTCCCCGGCTACGGCAACGACTCGTGCGGTAGACGAACCGGCGGTTACGCCGAGCGTCGTATGCGAAAGAGCCGCCCGAGGGCCGACGACGACCGTCGACTCATGGGCGACGATCCGGGCGTGCCAATGGTCGAGTGCCCTCAATGCGGAGTGCGGCAGTACGCGGCGCCGGCGTATTCGAGGCTTCCCCGCTGCGTCGCGTGTGAGAGCAGGCTGGGCGCGGCGACCGGTCCGCCGCCCGATCGCCTCGTCCCTGCGGCCCTCCCACTGATGCCGCGCCGAGATCGGGAGCTCGACGATGCGACTGCTTGAGCTCGTCAGGGGGTCCGACCCGGCGAGACCGTTCCCGGCGGCATCGGCGGACGTGGAGGTCGAACGCTCAGTGGCGGATCGCCTCTACGGCGATCGCGCGACGATCACGGCGACGCCGATCCTTCGCGGAACCGCGCCCCTGGGCCGCCTGGTCGGCAGCCGCTACCGGCTGGTCGAACGTCTCGGAGCCGGCGGCATGGGCACGGTCTACCGTGCGCGCGACGAACAGCTCGAGCGTGACGTGGCCGTCAAGGTCATTCGCGAGCGCTGTGCCCGCGATCCGTTGTCGGTGCGCCGCTTTCGCCGGGAAGGCCGGCTGGGCGCGCGGTTGGCACACCCCAATATCGTCGCGGTTCTCGACGCCGGCGTGCATCCGCGCGACTTCATCGTCACCGAGCTCGTGTGCGGACTCGACGCTGCAACGCTGCTGCCGACCGGCGGGCGGCTGACGCCGGACGAGGCCATCGACATCGTCGTGCAGGTCTGTGATGCGCTGACGCACGCTCACGGACGCGACGTGGTCCACGGCGACGTATCGCCCGGCAACATCCTGATCGCCGCCGCCGACGGCACCGCGAAGCTCGCCGACTTCGGCCTCGGATCCGACGCCCTCGAGCGCCCCGACGGCCGGGTGCAGGACGTGGCGGGGACACTCGGCTATGTCGCGCCCGAGATCGTCCGCGGCGCCAGGCCATCGCCGCGATCCGATCTGCACTCCCTGGGCGCCGTGGCCTATCGGCTCCTCGTCGGGCCGGGGATGCCGGCGGCCGATCGCGACGATACGGCTCCGATGCCGACCGCCGTAACGCGCATGCGACCGCTGTCCGACGCTCGTCCGGGCCTGCCCCGCGGCGTCTCCCAAGCCGTCATGCGGGCGCTGGCTCCCGAACCGGAGGCTCGCCAGGAGTCTGTCGCGGAGTTCCGCGCCCAGCTGATCGACGGCCATTCGCCGTCGCGTGGGCTGCCCCGCGGGAGGGTCCTGCCATTCGCGGACGCCGCGCGGAGCCGAGAGCGGAGCGCCGCATAGATGACCACCATCGAGCCGACCACCATCCACGCGGCGGTGCGCGACGGCATCGCCCGCGGCGTCGCCGCGATCGGCCTCGCCGGCGTGGCCCTGATCCACCTCCTCGACCTGCCCGGCCAGCTCAGCGAGACGCCCTACATGTTCGTCCTGTACCTCGCGCTGATCGTCTCGAGCGTCGCGCTGGCGGGCCTCCTGATCGGCACCAGCGACGGGCGCGTCTGGACCGCTGCGACGGTCGTTCCGGCGCTCGTCATCGTCGGCTACGTGCTGAGTCGCACGACGGGGCTTCCGCAATCGAGTGACGATGTCGGCAACTGGAGCGAGCCGTTGGGGATGGCCTCCCTGTTCGTCGAGGGCTCCCTGGTGACGTTGGGTTCGGCCGTGCTGCTCGCCCGGCGCCCACGCGGCGAGAGACGCGTCCTCGAGGCAGCGAACGCCGTCGGCAGCGCCTGACCGACCCCCCGGCATGGCCTCGGAGGCCACACGTCGCTCCAAGCTCATCACCGGCGAGGAGCGCGGCACGAGACGACCTGACAGGGCACCGGCACACGGGACGTAGACCTCGCGGGGCACACGACGAGTTCGGCCCCGACAGCCTCGGGAGGCTGTGGCCGCCTTGTTCCGCCGGCCCGGCGTCCGTAGCATCGCACGGAATGGAGTCCATGGGCGCGCGCGAGAGGTCGCGTCATGGAACAGGCCGATGATCGCTTGACCAGACTCGAGCCGGGCGTGGTCTTCGCCGGCTACCGCATCGAGGGCATGCTCGAGCGCGGCGGCATGGGCGTGGTCTATCGCGCGACCGACGAGGAGCTCAACCGGACCGTCGCGCTCAAGATCATCGCGCCCGAGCACACGCAGAACGCCGATGCCGTGCGGCGCTTCAAGGCGGAGGCGCGGCTCGCGGCGTCGCTCGAGCATCCGAACATCGTCCCGATCCATCAGGCCGGCCAGTATCACGGCGTCCTCTATCTGGCGATGCGCTTCGTCCCCGGCACGAACCTGCGCCAGCTCATCGACCAGGGCGAGCTCCCCCTCGACCGCGTGCAACGCATCATCATGGCTGTGGCCTCGGCGCTCGACGCCGCCCACGAGGGTGGCCTGGTGCACCGCGACGTCAAGCCGGCGAACATCCTGATCAGTGGCGAGGGCGACCACGAGCAGGTCTACCTCGCCGACTTCGGGTTGACCAAGCGGCTCGGGTCGGTGGGCAGCCTGACGCGCACCGGCGCATGGGTCGGCACGCCGGATTACGTCGCGCCCGAGCAGGTCAAGGCCGAACCGATCGACGGCCGCGCCGACGTCTACTCCCTGGGCTGTGTGCTGTACGAGATGCTCGTCGGCGAGGTCGCGTACCCCAAAGACAACGACATGGCGAAGCTGTGGGCCCACGTCCAGGACCCCTGTCCGGCGCCGCGCCTCAAGCGCCCTGGGCTCGTCGAGGCCTTCGACGAGGTCGTCGCGCGTGCCACCGCGAAGGACCCCGACGACCGCTACGGCCGCGCCTCCGAACTGGCGGCAGCTGTGAACGCAGCCGTGAGCGAGCAGCGCGCCCACATCGGCCGGGCGGCGCTTCAGGCCACGCACGCCTCTGGCACCGACGAGCACGAGATCTTCGCTGCCGAACCGACGCGGGTGGCGCCGACGCCTGCGGACGACCCGGCGACGCCGCCGCCGGGCAGCGGCGCACCCGCGCCGCAGCCGCAGGCCGTGGCCGCAGGTCCTCCGACGCTCCTTGAGGCGCCGCCGCCCGGCGGGCCGCCCTCGGACGTGTCCGCACCCGACGCGGCCGGTCCGCCGGGAGGACGACGCTCGCCGCGCGTCCTGTTGGCGCTCGGGGTGGTCGGCGCGATCGTGCTCGCCGCGGTCGCGGTGGTCCTGCTCGCCGGCGGCGACGACGAGAAGGGCTCGCCGGAGCCGGCGGCGGTCGTCGCTCCCAAGCTCCCCGCGAACCTCGCCTGGGAGCCCGTCGCGAGCCTGCCCTTCCGGCGCCAGTATGCGGCGTCGACGGCCCTCGAGGGGAAGCTCTGGGTCTTCGGCGGGATCGGGAGCGGAACGTCGAGCACGACGACCAAGATCTACGACCCGGGCGCAAACCGCTGGTCCACGGGACCCGGCCTGCCGCTGGCGCTGCATCACTTCACGGCCGTGACGTACAAGGGCGAAGCCGTCGTGATCGGCGGCTTCGTGCCCGGCGACGAGCTCACGTCCGGTCAGTCGGACGGCGTCTATGTGCTGCGTGAGGGCACATGGCAGAAGCTGCCCTCGCTCAACCATCGGCGCGCCGCGGCCGCGGCCGCGGTCGTGGGCAACAGGATCGTGGTCGTCGGCGGGCAGGCCGACGGCAAGCTCGTGCCGCAGACGGAGGTCTTCGACGGCAAGCGCTGGACCGACGCGGAAAGGATTCCGACCCCGCGCGAGCATCTCGGCGCCGCCTCGGACGGCCGCTACCTGTACGCCGTCGGCGGGCGAGCGCTGTCGGCCGACAAGAGCTCCGCCGCGTTCGAGCGGTACGACCCCAAGAGCGACCGCTGGGCCGAGCTCACGGCCATGCCGAAGCCCACCGGCGGTGTGGGCGTCGCCTACGCGGCCGGCCGCATCGTCGCGGTCGGGGGCGAAGGCACGACGTCGGCGTCCGACGACGTCCAGGGCTACGACATCCAGAGACGCGCGTGGTCGCAGCTGCCGCCGCTGTCGGTCGCGCGCCACGGCGTCACGGTGGCCGTGATCAACGACTCGCTGTACGCGGTCGGGGGTGCGACGAAACCCGGGCACGTCGGCCCCACCGGGCGGTCCGAGGTCCTCGACCTGTCGGGCAAGGCGTCGGCGCCCGTGACCACGAACGTCAAGTGGCGCCGGGTCACGGGGGCCCCGTCGAGCATCGAGTACGCCGCCTCGGCCGAGGTCGGCGGGCGGATCTGGCTGTTCGGCGGCATCGGGGCGAACGAGACGGCCACCCCCAAGATCTGGGCCTATGACCGCGTCCTCAACACGTGGACGCCGGGAGCGCCGCTCCCGAGCTCGCTGCACCACGCCATCGCCGTGAACTACAAGGGCACGCCGGTGGTGATCGGCGGCTTCCTTCCCGGCGGCGCCCTGACGTCGGTGGCATCCGATCGCGTCTACACGCTGCGCAGCGACAAGTGGGAGCGGCTGCCGCCGCTCAAGCACGCCCGCGGGGCGGCGGCCGCCGCGGTGGTCGGCGACAAGATCGTGGTTGTCGGCGGCCAAGCCGACGGCAAGCTCGTGCCCGAGACGGAGGTCTTCGACGGCCGGCGCTGGACCGACGCGGAGAAGCTGCCAACCCCGCGCGAGCATCTCGGCGCCGCCTCGGACGGCCGCTACCTGTACGCGGTCGGCGGCCGCAAGCTGTCCGCGGCCGCGAACGTCGGCGCGCTGGAGCGCTATGACCCCGCGAGCGACAGGTGGAGCAAGCTGGCGGCCATGCCGAAGGTCGTCGGCAGCGTCGGCGTGGCGTTCGTCGCCGGTCGCGTGATCGCTGTCGGCGGTGAGGGCGTCACGACCGCGTCGGACGCGGTGCAGGGCTACGACGTCCGCCGTCACGCCTGGTCGCAGCTCCCCGCGCTGCCGAAGGCGCGTCACGGCGCCACCGTGACGACGCTCAGGGATTCGCTCTACGCGATCGGGGGCGCGGCGGCGGCCGGGCACGTCCAGCCCACGCAGGACGTCTTCGTGCTCGACCTCCGGTGATGCGGCCGGCCGTCACCCCCGGGTGGTCGGCCTCGGAAGGCTGCCCGCCTCCTCCGAGCGCCGTGACACATCGGCACCTGCGGGCGCGCGGAACAGCATGACCGTGTCGCCGAACCGAAGGACGTCGCCGTCGTGCAGCGCGCTCTGGTCCGTGACGCGCTCGCCGTTCACGTAGCAGCCGTTGCGTGAGCTGTCGTCCACGAGCACCCAGCCGCTCGCCGTGCGCGTGATGTGGGCGTGGCGGCGCGATACGTTGCCGTCCCAGTCCAGCGCGAGTCCGTTGTCCGGGAGCCGCCCGATCCTGAGCTCCTGCCCGAGGGGCACGACGCGCTGCCTGCCGGTCGGATCGTGGACGACGACGACCGCCGCGCGGCAGCGGTCCGTGTCGACGCGCTCACGCAGGAGCGCATCGACGCGCGTGAGCTGGCCGGTCTCCGCCAGCGCGATGCTGAGCTTGATCGTGAGCTCGCGCCGTGCCGGGTCGTCGCCGTCGAGCAGCAGGACGGCTCGCTCGAGCAGGCTGACGGCGGCCCGGGTGTCGCCGCGGGCGAGCGCACGCGCGCCCGCCGAGCCGAGCCGCCGGGCGGCGCGGGCACCCAGCTCGCGCCCGCGCTCGTCGAGCGTGCCGAGCTCGCAGCGGTAGCGGTGGGCGCGCTCCAGGTGGTAGCCCAGCATCTCGTCGTGCTCGCCGGCCCGCTCGCCGGCTTCACGCTCGACCCAGTCCGCGTACCGCGCGTGCAGGTCGGCGCGACGCGCCTTGAGCATGCCCTGGTAGGCGACGTCGCGGACGAGGACGTGGCTGAAGCTGAACGTCGGCTCGCCCGCCGGCCGCCCGCCGTCCGCCTCGATCAGCTGCTTGCCCACGAGCGCGTCGAGGTGCGCGTCGAGCTCCGGGCGGCCGCCGTCGTCGATGAGCTCGAGCAGCGCGCCGCGGCCGAAGGACCGCCCGACCACGGCGCCTGCCTCCGCCGCGGCCCGCTCACCCGGCTCGAGACGGTCCATGCGCGCGGCGAGCAGGGCATGGATGGTCGGCGGCAGCGCGAGCAGCGAGGAGCGTACGGCGGAAAGACCGGCGTTGCTGCGCTCGAGCTGGCCGTCTTCGGCGAGCATGCGCACGAGCTCGGCGACGAACAGTGGATTGCCCTCGGCCCGCGCGAAGACGTAGTCGGCGAAGTCGGCGGCCACGGCGTCGTCGGCGAGGAGGTGCTTCACGAGGCGCTTGCTGTCCTCGCCGGTGAGCGCCTGCAGCACCAGCCGCGGCGCGTCGCCGCCGAAGCCGGGCCTGACCTCGAGCAGGTCCCCGCGCGTCAGTGCCACGATCAGCACGGGGACGCCGTCAAGCGTCCGAGCCAGATGCTCGATCAGGTCGAGGAGAATCGGCTCGGCCCAGTGGATGTCCTCGAGGACGATCACCAGCGGGCGCTCGGCGGCGGTCGCCACCAGCAGCTCACGCACGGCCCAGAACGTCCCCGGCGGGTCGGCGGCGGACTCCGACCAGCCCAGCGCGCCCGCGACCCGATCGGCGACCACCACGGCCTCGTCGCCGTCCTCCAGCAGACGCAGGAGCCCGGACTGGACGTCGTGGCCGCTCTCGTGCTCGGCGTCGCCGACCAGTGCGGTTACGACCTCGCGCAACGGCCAGAACGTCAGTCCCTCGCCGTAGGACAGGCAGCGGCCGACCGCGACCGTGGCACTCTCCCGCACCGATTCGGCGAACTCGCGAGCGAGCCGCGACTTGCCGATGCCGGCGGGACCGACGATCGTGAGCAGCTCGCAGCCGCGCCGGTCGACGGCACGCTCGAAGGCGGCGTGGAGGTGCTGCAGCTCGTGCTCGCGGCCGACCAGGGGTGCGGAGAATCCGGGGCCGGTGGATCTGGTGGCGATGTCGACGTCGACGAGCCGGAAGGCCGGTACCCGCTGCGCCTTGCCCTTGAGCTCGAGCGGCGGGAGCGCTTCCACAGTGACCGCTTCCCTGACCAGCTCGAGCGTCTGCTCGCCGATGAGGATCTCGCCCGGCGGGGCGGCCTGCTCGAGGCGCGCGGCCACGTTGACGGTGTCGCCGCTGACGAAGCCATCGCCACGCGAGCGATGGCCGGCGATCACCTCCCCGGTGTTCACGCCGGTGCGGGCCTCGAGGGTGACCCCGAAGTGGCGGTCGAGCTCCTCGTTGAGCTCGGCGAGCGCGACGCGGAGGCCGGCCGCTGCCCGCACCGCGCGCAGCGCGTCGTCCTCGCGCACGGCCGGGACGCCGAACACGGCCATGACCGCATCGCCGATGAACTTCTCGACCGCTCCCTCGTGGCGCTCGATCGCCGCGCTCATCGAGCGGAAGTACTTCGCGATGACGCGACGGAACGTCTCGGTGTCGAGCCGCTCGGCGAGCGCGGTCGAGTCGCACAGATCGCAGAAGACGATCGTGACGACCTTGCGGATGCCGACGGACGCGGGTGATCCCGCCAGCGCGGACCCGCAGTCCGGGCAGAACCGGGCCTCTTCTGGCGTGTCCACGCGACAGGTCGGACACTCGCGCACCACTCGAGTCTACGGCTGGCGGCCTCCGCCCGAAAGCGGCCGTGCGGTCCCGTGGACGGGAGGCTATCCGGCGCGCTCGGCGCGGCGCAGCCCGCGGATCGCCCACGCGAGGAATGCGAGCGCGAGCGCGAGCGAGATCCCGTAGATGAGGCCGGCGTCGACCGTGGCGCCCGATATCAGGTCGCGCCCGCCCTCGACCAGTGGCGTGAACGGGTTCACCTGCGCGACCGCGTGCACCCAGCCGCCGAGCAGCGAGAGCGGCACGTACACCGGCGCGAGGAAGAGCACGACGAAGACCGGCATCTGCATCAGCGGCCCGGCCTGGATCGTGCGGAAGCGCATCGCGATCCCGGCCGCCCAGAACGACGCGGTGAGATTGACGATCGCCGCGAGCACGAGCAGCCCGAACAGGTCGACGCCGTCGCCGGTGATCCGCATCCCGGTGGCCAGCGCGACGGCGAACAGCATCGCGCCGACGATCGCGGCGCGGATCAGCGCGGCGAGCGTGTAGCCGGCGAGGATGCCGAGCCGGTTCGGCGCCGCCAGCATCAACCGGCGCGCGAAGCCGTTCTCGAAGTCGGTCGCGATCCCGAAGCCGGTGAACACGCCGCCGAACGCGCTCGCCTGCAGCAGTACGAAGACGAACTGGAAGGCCGTGTAGCCGGACGGGAAGTCGAAGCCCGGCACGTTGCCGATGTTCGACAGGCCGCCTGCGAATGCGACGAAGAAGAACAGCGGGAAGATCAGGCTCGGCAGCAGCAGCTGCGGGTTCTTCAGGAAACGCTGCGTGCTGCGCCACGCCACGGCCGAGGCGACGTCGGCGAAGCGGCTCATCCGCCCACCAACCTGGTCGTGAGCGCCCGCGAGGCGCCGATGATCGCGACGATGGCGATCACGGCGGCGATGCCGAATCCGAGCGCGAGCGCCTTCCCGTCCCAGCCGAACAGGATCGGCGCGCGCAGGCCCTCGAACAGGTACGAGACCGGGTTGTACGTGGCGATCGTGCGGAACCAGTCCTGCGCGATCAGGTCGCGCGGGAGCGAGCTCGAGGACAGGAACAGGAACACGAAGAAGAGCGGGAAGACGCCCTGTACGGCCTCGCCGGAGCCGGTCCGCAGCCCGACGAACGCCCCCACGGCCGCGAACGCGAGCCCGATCAGCAGCGCCAGCGCGAGCATCACCAGCACACCGGCCGCGCCCGCCGCCACGTGCAGGCCGGCGGCGAAGCCGACCGCGAGGTAGATCACGGCGGCAAGCAGCGCCACCACCATCACGCCCGCGAGGTTGCCGATCAGCAGCGCGGACCTCTGCATCGGCGTCAGCGCGAGCCGCTTGATGAAGCCGGTCTCGACGTCGCGCGCGAGGCTCGTGCCGGCGTTGATCGAGGCGAACAGCGAGCCTTGGATGAACGGGAACGCGATCGCGAAGTCGAGGTAGTTGTCGGTGGGGAACCCCGGCAGCAGCGTCGCCGCGTCGAGCCCGCCGACGTTGATCGCCATCAGCGTCAGCGGGAACAGGATCGGCGGAATCACCATCGCCGGCTGGCGCAGCGTCTGCAGGATCGAGCGGCGCGCCATCTCGCCGCCCTGCTCGAGCAGGCTCATTTCTCGGCCTCGTCGAGCTTGCGACCGGTCTTGGTGAGGAAGACGTCGTCCAGGCTCGGCTGGTGGAGCTGCAGGTCGACGACTGCGAGGTTGCTCGCGTCGAGCGCCCGCACCACCGCTGTGAGGTCGTGGCCGTTGTCGAGCCGCACGGCGGCGACGCCGGGCGGCGCGGGGACGGCGGCACCGAACTGGGCGAGCACGCGCGCGATGTCATCTCGCTGCGAGCGATCCGCCGGCGTCGCCTCGACCGAGGGGCGCCCGATCTCCGCCTTCAGCGCCTCCGGCGTGCCCTCGGCGACGATGTGCCCGTGGTCGATGATGCCGACGCGGTCGGCGAGCACGTCGGCCTCCTCGAGGTATTGCGTGGTCAGGAACACGGTCACGCCGTCCTCGCGCGCGAGCCGAGCGACCTCGGCCCACAGGTCGGCACGGCTCGAGGGGTCCAGGCCCGTCGTGGGCTCGTCGAGGAACAGCACGCGCGGGGAGTGCACGAGCGCGAGCGCGAGGTCCAGCCGGCGCTTCATCCCGCCCGAGTAGCCGCCGACCTTGCGATCGGCGGCGTCGTCGATGCCCACGCGACGCAGCAGCTCGTCCCCGCGGACGCGGCGCTGGCTCTTCGGCAGTCCCTGGAGCGTCGTCTGCAGCCGCAGGTGATCGCGCCCGGTGAGCAGCGGGTCCAGCGCCGCCTCCTGCAGCGCGGCGCCGATCACCGAGCGCACCGCGGGTCCCTCGCGCACGATGTCGTGGCCCGCCACCCGCGCAGTGCCGGCGGTCGGCGGCAACAGCGTCGTGAGCATCAGCACGGTCGTGGACTTGCCGGCGCCGTTGGGCCCCAGGAACCCGTAGATCTCCCCGGGCTCGACGCGCAGCTCGATGCCGTCGACGGCGCGCGGGCCGTTCTTGAACTCGCGGACCAGCCCGTCGATCTCGATGCCGTTGCTCACCCATGCAATCTATGCAGGTTGGAGGATGCGCACCGCGGTGCCGAAGGGATCGCGTCGGCCGAAGTCGAGTGACCCTCCTCGTGGCCATCGTCGTCACTGCTCCCAGGGCGGTACGTCGCCGCGCGCTGCGAGCATCGAGTCATAGCCGGGCTGACGGAACATCTCGTGCAGCTGGCGACGCCGCACGCCCTGGTTGCCTCCGTCGTAGAGCGGGAAGACCATGGCGTCGCGCATGATGCGCTCCAACGGCGCGAGATCCTTGGTGTAGCTGCTGATGCCGACGACGCGCATGCAGTCGTAGATCGTCGTGACGGCGGCCTCCGAGCAGTAGACCTTCGTCATGATCGCGAGCTCCTGGGCCCGCCCGGCCGTGCGCTCGAAGTCATGGCAGGCCTTCCAGGTCAGGTAGCGACAGGCCTCGACTCGCATCTTGATGTCGGCGAGCATGAAGCCGACGTTCTGGTGCTCGATGACCGGCGTGCTGCCGAGCCGCTTCTCGCTGCGCGCGAAGTCGAGGGCGTACTCGAAGGCCGCGCGCATCGTGCCCACGCACGCCGCTCCGATCAGCGCCGCCGTCCAGCTGAAGGCGCCCGCGACGACCCGCTTGCCGTGCGCGCCCGGCTCCCCGATCAGGTTGTCGGCCGGAACGCGGACCTCGTCGAAGTGCACGCGCGGCGTCACCACGCCGCGGTGGCCGAGCTTGTCGTAGACGTCGACCACCGTGATGCCCGGGATCGCTCCCGGCACCACGATGACGGCGAGCGCGTCGTCGGCGCCCGCGTGGGGATCGGTCCGGCAGACGACGGTGTACAGCCGGCATCCGGTCTTGTCCCAGCCGGTGCCGTTGGTCGTGTAGTGCTTCTCGCCGCTGATCACCCACTCGTCACCGTCACGGCGGGCGATCGTCTGGATCCCGCCGGCCGGATCGGGTGAGTCGAAGTTCGCGCCCCCGCCGACGTCCGTGAAGGCGTAGGAGGCCAGCAGATCCCCCTCTGCGTCATCGGCGAACGGCCGCAGGAAGCGCTCCTTCTGCTCCGCCGTGCCGTATTGGATCACGGGCTGCAGGCCAAGCCCGGATCCCAGCAGCGTCGTCGGGACGTTGACATCGACCCGCGTGAGCTCCTCGGCGGCAATCGCGAAGTCGAGCATCGAGAACCCCGCTCCGCCGTACTCGGCCGGGATGAACGACTTGGTGAACCCGGCACGGGCCATCTCGCGGTAGGCCTCCCGGCCCGCGAGGAACGACTCCCATCCGTCGGCGGCCCGATCGATGCTTTCGACGATGGGCTGGAGCACCCCCTCGGCGAAGGCCCGCGCGTTCGTCTGCAGCTCCTGCTGACTGTCGCTCAGGGTGAAGTCGATGGCCACGGCTCGCCTTCCCTCGGGGTTCCCGCGACCCTAGCTTCGCTTGTCGGACTCGTGCGGATTCGCTTTACGTGGGTCGACCTCGGGGTCCGTCTCGTGGTGCGGATCGCTTGTGCTCGTGGCACCGGTCGGGGTGTGCGCGTCCCCGAAGTCCATCTCCTCCGGATCAGCCGGATCGCGCGGGTCGGGCCGCTTGTCGTAGGGGTCCGGCCATTCGGTCGGATCCGGGTCCGTGGCGGGCTCGTTCAGCGCCGCGTGGACGTCGCGCTCGTGTGAAGGCTCCTTCTCAGCCATGCCTTCTCCTTGGTCGCAGTGCTATGCCTGGCGAGCCTACCGCGAGACCGCGTCGGGCCAGATCGGTGTCGTCGGTGTCCCGCCGATGGCCAAGGGGTTGGACGAGAAAGGAGCAGCGTCTGTACCGATGCTCGGGTGCAGGACTGTCCTGTCGGTTAGGTTCGGATCATGGCGATCCTCATCCGGTACGCGCCGTCGTCGCTGACGCGCGAGCAGTACGACAAGGTCAACGAGATCCTTCAGGAGAACGGGCCCGACGGACCCCCTCCAGCCCTCCAGCTCCACGTCTTGTTCGGCGAGGAACCAGACCTTCGCGTCAGTGAGATCTGGGAATCGGAGAGCGCCTGGCAGCAGGCGTGGGATGGCGGCCTGAAGGCCGCGCTGGCAAGGGCCGGCATCGAGCTTCCCGAGCCCGAGAAGCTCCCGGTCCACGAGCTCTGGGGAAGTCGCGCACGTGAATGAGCGGCATCGTCGAGCAGTCGCGCTGGTGGGGTGTTCGCCGCCCTCGCCACCGCCGTCCCCTCGCGGGGGCACAGCGGCTCATACTCGAGTACGTGCGCGTCTTGGTCACCGGGATGTCTGGCGTCGGCAAGTCGGCGCTGGTGCGCGAGCTTCGTCGCCGCAGGTTCACGGCCTACGACGCCGACGACGACGGCTTCAGCGAGCCGCGCGCGGATGGGCGCTGGGGGTGGCGGGTCGAACGGGTCGCCGACATTCTCAAGCAGGGCGAAGCCGGCCCGGACGCGCTGTTCTTCGCGGGCTGCTCAGAGGAGCAGGTGACGCTGCCGTTCGACTACCGGGTCCTGCTCACGGCGCCGGCAGAGATCCTCGTGCAGCGCCTGGCGACGCGCACGAAAGGCTACGGCCGATCGGCAGGGCAACGGGCGCAGGTCCTGACCGATCTCGCCGAGGTGGAACCGCTGCTTCGGCGGTCAGCCGACCTCATCCTCGTCACGACCGACCCGACGCCCCTCGTCGCCGACGCGCTGCTCAGTCATGTGCTCGCGGCGCCTGCCTGAACGTCCCGAACACGGCGAGCGGCTTCTCGTAGGCCACCCATCCGAGCGCGGGTGTCATTCCAGCGCGCTCGTAGAGTCGGAATGCGCCGGTGTCGCTCGCCGCGTCGACGCCGAGCCCGACGTTCCCAACGATCCGCGAACGCCTCTTGGTAGGCGGTATGGCAGTCCGGACGCGGCCTGCTGGTGTCGAGCGTGCCGGGTCACCGCTGCATCCTCGGATCGTGCGTAGGGTCGGCGTACATGGGAGGGCAACGGTGATCGACGGCTTCGGGGCGCAGTTCGTAGTGCCAGGGTTCGTTGCCGTAGATCTGGCATAGCCCGTACTCGGCGCCGTGCTCGGACAACCACGCCGTGGCATTGAAGGGTCCAATGTCGACCGCGTCCCCTGACACGTGCGCAGACGTATTGGGGCTGGCCACCCATCGGGCGGCTTCCTTTTCTGAGCCGTACGTCAAGACCGCCTCGTGGAGCAGGTGTTCCTGGTACTCCGCGGAACGCCAGCCGCTATCGACGAAGAATTCGACCCCGTCGTCCGCGGCATCGGTTGCAGCCTGGCGCAGGGCACGGAGCAGATCAGCGTCGAGGTTGGCTACACCCGGAATCCCGTCATCAAAGACCGTCGTGCCGTCGGGGACCGCGCCGTCGGCCTCGCCCAGTGCACCACGGTGCTCACTGCGAAGGACGTCGATGGGTGATCCGGCCGTCGAGGACGCGGACGCCAGCAACTGGTCGCCGAGAGCTGCGGCGATCGCCGCGAGAACGACGAGCAGACCGGCGACCCGGAGCCTGCGGACCCAAACCCAGCCGGTCGTTGTTCGTGCTGGTTCGCGGTAGGGCACGCCTGCATCCAACGCGGCGCGGCGTTACCAGCACGTATGCGAATCTCGATATGCCCGCGATATGCGCCCGCTCGTAGCATCGGAGGATGCGCGTGTTGCTCGTCGAGGACGAGCCCCTTATGGCGGAGGCCATCCGCGACGGCCTGCGCCTGGAAGCGATCGCGGCAGACATCGCAGGCGACGGCCACATCGCTCTGGAGCTGCTGAGCGTCAACGCCTACGACATCGCGGTCCTCGACCGAGACATCCCCGGGCCCTCGGGTGACGAGATCGCCACACACATCGTCGGCTCCGGCAGCGGCATGCCGATCCTCATGCTCACCGCCGCAGACCGCCTCGACGACAAGACCTCCGGCTTCGGGCTCGGTGCCGACGACTACCTCACCAAGCCGTTCGAACTCCAAGAGCTCGTGCTCCGCCTCCGTGCACTCGACCGCAGACGCGCCCACAACAGGCCGCCCGTGCGCGAGATCGCAGGTCTGCGGCTGGATCCGTTCCGCCGCGAGGTCCACCGCGACGGCCGCTATGTCGCGCTGACCCGCAAGCAGTTCGCCGTGCTCGAAGTCCTCGTCGCTGCCGAAGGCGGTGTCGTCAGCGCCGAAGAGCTCCTGAAACGGGCGTGGGATCAGAACGCAGACCCGTTCACCAACGCCGTGCGGATCACGGTCTCGGCACTGCGCAAACGCCTCGGCGAACCCTCCATCATCGCCACCGTCGCCGGCGTCGGCTACCGCATCGACGTCCACCCGGACACCGGGCGTGAGGGAGGAGACCGTGCATAGAGCCCCTGGTATGAGCGTTCGCCTCAAACTCACCCTCAGCT
>Ga0207675_100002381_pt1 | contig 18627 bp, 12 predicted proteins | sample KBSSwiS42_FD_184305 | JGI IMG/M metagenome (GOLD analysis project Ga0207675, IMG submission 184305) | Switchgrass rhizosphere microbial communities from Kellogg Biological Station, Michigan, USA - KBS Switchgrass S4-2 (SPAdes) (version 2) | ecosystem: Host-associated > Plants > Roots >... | reverse complement strand
GCAAACGGCCGGCGGGGGAGTATTTGCCGAACAGCACGTCGGCGATGGCATTGCCCGCCTCGGTGCCGAGCATCCAGGTTTCGAGGATCGCCGGCGCGCGCTCGGCGAGCTCCGTGAATGCGAGCGGACGGCCGTTCGCGAGCACGACGACGACGGGTTTGCCCGTGTCGAGCACGCGGCGCGCGAGCTCCCGCTGGCTCGGTGGCAGCTCGAGGTCCGAGCGGCTGCGCGCCTCGGCCGACTGATCGTAGTCTTCGCCGATCATGAGCACGGTGACGTCCGCGCTCTTCGCCGCCTTGACCGCGGCCGGAATGCCCGAGAGCTCGCGGTTGCGCGGATCCGCGCCGGGCGCGGCGACGTATTTGATCTTCGGCGCGGCGGCGGTGAGCCCCTGGAGCAGCGTGACCGCTTCCGCCTCGCGGCCCTGCGCCTTCCACGAACCGATCATCGAACGGCCGTCGGTGGCGAGCGCGCCGATCACGGCGATGGAGCGCACCCTGTCCGGGTGCAGCGGCAGCAGCTTGTTGTCGTTCTTGAGCAGCACGATCGACTGCCGCGCGATGGCGCGCGCCGCCTCGCGGTGCTCGGGTGCCAGCAGCTCGCGCGCTTCGCGCTCGGTGTCGTGGTAGGCCATGGGCTTGTCGAACAGGCCGAGCTGCTCCTTGACCCGCAGGATGCGCAGCACCGCCTCGTCGAGTAGTTTGAGGCGCGCCGGATCCTTCGCGATCGCGTCCTTCAGGTCGTCGGCATAGACACCGCCCACCATGTCCATGTCGACACTGGCGTCCAGCGCCAGCACGCCGGCCGCGGCGCGATCCGCCGCCACGCCGTGATTGAGCAGCTCGCCGATCGAGCCCCAGTCCGAGACCAGGAGTCCCTGCCAGCCCCAGCGCTCGCGCAGGATTCCGCGCACCAGCTCGCGGTTGGCCGTCGTCGGCACACCGGCGATGTCGTTGAACGCCACCATGAACGATCCGGCGCCGGCGCGCGCGGCGGCATAGAACGGCGGTAGATAGACCTCCTGCAGCGTGCGCTCGGAGAGATCGGCGCTGTTGTAGTCGCGGCCGCCGCCGGCCGCACCGTACGCGCCGAAGTGTTTGGCGGTGGCCATGAGCGACCCGGGCCGCAGGCTGTTGCCGCCCTGGTAGCCGCCGACCTGCGCCACGGCCATACGCGCGCCGAGATACGGGTCCTCGCCGGCGCCCTCGACGATGCGGCCCCAGCGCGGATCGCGCGCGACGTCGATCATCGGTGCGAAGGTCCAGTGCAGCCCGGCCGCAGTGGCCTCCTCGGCGGCGACACGCGCGGCGCGCTCTTCGGCTTCCGGAGCCCAGGTGGCCGCCAGCGCCAGCGGCACGGGGAAGATGGTCCGGTAGCCGTGCACCACGTCCATGGCAAACAACAACGGGATGCCCAGGCGCGACTCTTCCACCGCGACCTTCTGCAGCCTGGCGAGCGGCTCGGCGCCGGCCACATGCAGATACGAGCCCACCGAGCCGGCACGGACGCGCTCGAGCTCGGCATCGTCGAGACGCGAATTCAGCGATTTGCTGCGCCCGCCGGCGCGCTGCACGAGCTGACCCACCTTTTCGTCCAGGGTCATCTTCTTGAGTAGGATTTCAGGACGGGAGGCTGTCTGTGCAACGGCATGTCCTGCACAGGACAAAAAGAGGACAGCAACAGAGGCCACGGCTGCGTGGCGCACGGGGCTCAACAAGAGCGAATCTCCCCCACGGCGGTGTCAGGAATCTACCCGAAGCCACGGCCCGCTGTCCCACTTTCAGACGAGGAAAAGCCGGTGTTGTTGAAGGTGCATGCAGTCGCGCACTGGTTATGGAAACGGCACGTGCCGCTGCTGCCGCGCGCGCTGACTTTGTTCAATCGCCTGGTATTCGCGGCGCAGTTGCCGGCGCAAACAACCCTGGGGCGCGGCGTGCGCCTGAGCTACTCGGGACTGGGCACGGTGATCCACGCGCGTGCGGTGATCGGCAATCGCGTCGAGATCGGATCGGGCGTGGTGATCGGCGGACGCTCGCAGATTCGCGAGGTGCCGGTGATCGACGACGACGTGCAGATCGGAGTCGGCGCCAAGGTGCTGGGCCCGGTGCACGTCGGGCGCGGCGCCGTCATCGGCGCGAACGCGGTGGTACTGGACGACGTACCCGCGGGTGCGGTGGTCGGCGGAATCCCGGCGAAGCTGCTGCGCACGCGCCCTCGCAGTCACGAAGCGGGCAACCCCGATTCGGCGGATCGGGCGCTGGAAAACACCGGAACATGAATTCCTGGCGCGCGCGCGGCACACTTGCCGCATGCGACGTCTGCTGATTGCGTGGTTGTCATGGCTCGCGGGCTCCCTGGCCTGCGCGGCCAATCCCGACGTCTACCTCGCGCGGCTCGCCGCCGCACGTATCCCGGCGGACGCCGCGGCCGTGGTCGTCGTGCCGCTCGACGGTGGCGCGCTGCGCTGGTCGGCGAATGAAAGCCGGCCCATGAATCCGGCCAGCACCATGAAGCTGGTGACGACTTATGCGGCTCTGCACCTGTTAGGGCCGGCGTACACCTTCCGCACGGAAGTGCTGGCCGACGGGCCGATGGCGGGCGACGTGCTGCACGGCCCGTTGTACGTGCGCGGCGGCGGCGACCCGCACCTGGTGATCGAGAATCTCTGGCAGCTGGTGACACGCGTGCGCGGCTTCGGTATCCGCGACCTGCGCGGCGACCTGGTGCTGGACAAGTCGCTGTTCGATCCCCTGCAACACGATCCCGGCCAGTTCGACGGCGAGGAAGGCCGCGCCTACAACGTCGGCCCCGACGCGCTGCTGGTCAACTTCAAGTCCATCGCCCTGACCTTCGTCCCGGATCCCGCGTCGCGCGTGGCCCGGGTCATGGTGGTGCCCGAGGTCGCGGGCATGCGCTACCCGCGCAGCGTGCCGGCGGTCGAGGGCGGCTGCGGCGACTGGCGCGCCCGGCTGCGCGCCGACATCAACGACCCGATGAACATCCGCATCGGCGGCGCCTACCCGCTGGCCTGCGGCGAACGTGCCATCTACCTGGGCGCACTCGAACACACTAACTACTTCGCCGCGGTGTTCCGCGCATTGTGGGAACGCCAGGGCGGCGCGTGGAAGGGCGCGGTGCGCGAGGGCGTAGTACCGGCCACCGCGCGGCTGGTGGCCACGCAGGACTCCGAGCCGCTGGCGGTGCTGATCCGCGACATCAACAAGTTCTCCAACAACGTCATGACGCAGCAGCTGTTCCTCACCATGGGCGCAGCCGGCGGGCAGCCCGGCAACCCGGAGCGCGGCGCGGCCGCGGTGCGCGAGCTGTTGAAGGCGCGCGGTATCGCGGCGCCGGAGCTCATTCTCGAGAACGGCTGTGGACTGTCGCGCGTGGAGCGCATCTCGGCGGCGACGCTCGGCAACGTGCTGGCCGATGCGTGGAAGAGCCAGTGGATGAGCGAGCTCATGGCTTCCCTGCCCATCTCGGGCGTGGACGGGACCATGCAGCGGCGCAACGTCCCGACCGGGGCGGCACACATGAAGACCGGCATGCTCGAGGACACGCGAGCGGTGGCGGGGTACATCCTGGCCGCGAGCGGCCGGCGTTACGTGGTGGTGGCCATCATCAATCACCCGAACGCCGGGCGTGGCACGGGTGCCCATGACGCGCTGCTCGAGTGGGTTTATCAGGCAGGTTGAGCTTCCGGGCGTGCCCGCCGGGCCGTCATCTATAATCCGCGCCCATGTCAGTCATCCCTTCGCGCGTACCGGTCACGGTACTCACGGGCTTCCTTGGCTCGGGAAAAACCACGCTCCTCAACCGCATCCTGTCCGAGAAACACGGCAAACGCATCGCCGTCATCGAAAACGAATTCGGTGAGGTCGGCGTCGACAGCGAGCTGGTGATCGGCGCCGAAGAGGAGCTGTTCGAGACCAACAACGGCTGCATCTGCTGCACGGTGCGCGGCGACCTGATCCGCATCCTGGGCCAGCTCATGAAGCGCCGCGACCGCTTCGACTACATCCTCATCGAGACCACGGGTATGGCCGATCCCGGTCCGGTGGCGCAGACCTTTTTCCTCGACGACGAGCTCAAGAACCAGTTCGCTCTCGACGCCATCGTGACCATGGTGGACGCCAAACATTTCGAGCAGCACGTCGACGAGCTCAACGAACCCGCCGAGCAGGTGGCGTTCGCGGACCTGGTGCTGCTCAACAAGACCGACCTGGTGGACGATGCGGCGCTGGCGCGCATCGAAGGCCGCATCCGCGGCATCAACGGCACGGCGAAGATTCACCGTACGAAGAACGCCGACGTGGCCATCGAAAAGGTCCTGAACGTCGGTGCGTTCGACCTCAACCGCGCGCTGCAGGTGGACGAAGCCTTTCTCGAGCCGGAGTATCCGTTCGAGTGGGGCGGCGTCTATCAACTCGCCGCCGGCGATTACCAGCTCAGGACGCGTGGGGAACATGATCATCATGCGCACGATCACGATCACGATCACGGCAATGGCCACGACCACGAAGGTCACCAGCACGCGGATCTCGACATCGTGGTGTTGCCGGTCGCCGCGGCGAACGCGGAGGCCCTCGCGGGCGCGATCGAGCCCGCGGTGCGACAGTTCGCAGAGGCGGCGACGGTGGTGGCGTGCCACGGAGCGCTCGATCCGGCACCGTCGCACTGCGCCATCGATGTCTCGCATCCGGGTGCGGACTTCCGGCTGAAGATCGCAAAGGGTGGGGCGTACGCGCTGTTCTGCGAGCATCACCCGGCGGAGTTCGGGTTGCAGCTCGTCGGCCAGCAGGCTGCCGCAGAACGCCGCTTCGCCTCGCATCACCACGAGGACGACATCCGCTCCATCGGTATCAGCGATCCGCGGCCGCTCGACCCCGTCAAGCTGAACCAGTGGTTTGACTATCTACTCAAGACACGCGGGCAGGACATCTTCCGCATGAAAGGTGTGCTCAACGTCAAGGGTGAGGACCGGCGGCAGGTATTCCACGGCGTGCACATGATGTTCGACGCGCAGCCCGAGCGGCCCTGGGGCGCGGCGCCGCGCGTCAACAACCTGGTGTTCATCGGCCGCGGCCTGGATCGCGCCGAGCTGGAAGCCGGCTTCGAGTCCGCGGTCGCGAAATAGCCGCCCGATCCATGTCCGCCAAGAAATCCCTGTCGTTCGCGCTCGAACCGCGCGCCGCGCTGACTTTCGACGACTACGTGGTCGACTGCGCCTGGTCACCCGACGCGGCGCAGTTCGCCGTGGCCGGCGGCGAGGGCAAGGTGGCGCTGGTGTCGGTCGCGCCGGACGCGTTGTCGCTCGAGGTGGTGGGTGAACACCTGTTAGGCACGCTCGCCCTCGCATGGCAGCCGCACGGCCGCCGCTTCGCGAGCGCGGGCCAGGACGGCGCGGTGGCGATCTGGGACGCCGCCAACGTGCGCGAGCTGGTGCGTTTCAGGCCCGGTGCGGGCGCCGCGCAGGCGCTGCAATACGCGCCGAATGGCGAGCTGCTCGCGGTGGCCGCGGGCAAGGTAGTCAGCCTGTGGTCGCCCGGCGGCGAGAAGATCCACGCCTTCGCGCCCGCCGCGAGCACGGCGGTGGCGCTGGCCTTCGACAAGCCCGGCATTGATATCGGGGTTGCCCTGAATGGCGAGATTGCTGTGCACCGCATCGAGAAATCGCGCTATGAAACGCGACGTTACAAATGGCCGGCGCCATCGCTCACGGTAGACTTCAGCGGCAATGGTCGATTTATCGCAAGCGGCATGGCCGACGGCACCCTGCACTTCTGGAATCGCTCTACGGGCAAGGACTCGCAGATGCGCGGCTATGACGGCAAGGTGCAGCTCGTCGGCTGGAGCGACAGCAGCCGTTATCTCGCTTCGTGCACGGGCAACGAAATGGTGCTCTGGGATTTCTCCGGACGCGGGCCGGAAGGCACGAGGCCAATCGTGCTGAGCGGGCACACCGATCGCGTCGCCGGCTTTGCGTGGCAGCCCGGCGGCGAGCACCTGGTGAGCGGCGGCCGCGACTGGCGCCTGGCGCTGTGGCGCCCGGGCAAGGCACGCGAACCCATCGACGTGCAGATGACCGACTCCGAGATCACCACGGTGCGCTGGTCGCCGGACGGCAAACGCGTGGCCGTGGGTGAGAAGCAGGGACGCCTGACCGTTTTCGAACTGGTCGCGAGATGAAAGTCGAGCTGCGCGACCTGGCACCCGACGAGCGCAAACTCGTCCAGCAGCGCTTCGAGGAGCTCGCGGCGAAACGCTTCGCGCCTTCGCCGAAAAAACCGCGCCAGGAAGTGTGGTGGGCGCGTGCACCGCTCGATGGCCGAGCGTTTCCGGAAGGCATCCATCCACCGGAAGGTGAGTCTGCCTTCAACGAATCGGCGCGGCTGATCGGTTTTCTCAACGGCGTCTGCGGCGGCGAGTTCTTCATCGCGAACCTGTCGGCGCCCAAGCCGAGTTTCCGCCATTCCGGCCGTCTCGACGACGGCCTGTCCCGCTGGATCAAGACGCGGCTGGTTTCCAACCCGACCTGCCTGCTGGCCTCGACGGTCGACGTATTCCTGATCATCGACTCGCAGATGCGCTACTCGGTGCTCGGCGCGCCGCCGGAGATCATCGAGAAATTCGAGAAACGTTTCGGCGGTGCCACGGCGCTGCAGCAGCACTTCAGCAGCTACGTCGACCAGATGCGCATCGGCAGCGGCATCGACGACGTGAAGTGGGCGCAGGACTATCTGCAGAAATGGTCCGGCTGGACCTGACTAGTGGCTGGGCTCGGCGCCGGGCAGGACGGACGGCAGGCCGCGGGCGCTCACCGTGGCCTGGTAACGCGCCATGAGCCCCTGGAACGCGCGGTTCCAGCTGAAATTGCCGAGCACGTGGGCGCGCGCGGCGTTGCCGAGCGCATCGAGGTCACGCCCGTACAGCGCGGCAATGGCCGCCGCGAGGTTCTCCGCGGCGCGCGCCGGCTCGTGGTGCGGCTCCGCCAGCACACCCATGGACGGGTCGAGCAACTCGGGCACGGCTCCCGCGCGCATGGCAGCCACCGGTCGGCCGCAGGCCAGCGCCTCGAGGATCACCAGGCCGAAAGTCTCGTGCATCCCGGCGTGCACGAAGGCATCGGCCGAGGCCAGGTAACCGGCGAGCACCCGGTTGTCGCGGCAATACGGCAGCCGCGTGATGTTGCCGGTGCGGCCGCTGCCATCGCCGCCGATCAGCAGCAGGTGATACGGCGCGCCTAACAAGCTGAAGGTCTCGAGCAGCACCGGGATGTTCTTCTCGGCCGAGAATCGCCCGGCGAACACCAGCAGGCGGGTGTCCGCAGGCAGCCCGAGCTCGGCGCGCAGCCGGTTCGAGCGGCGCAGCGGCGAGAAGGTCTCGACGTCGACGCCCAGCGGCTGGTGCGTGGCATGGCTGATGCCGAGGTCGTGCAGGTAGGCGCACATGTAGTGGCTCGGCGCGAGTACCTGCTCGCAGCGCTGGTACGTGAGCCGCACGTACCACTCGATCAGCTTCTGGATGGCGCTGCCCAGGCGCCGGCCGGCGAGCTCGGGAAAATTCGAGTGATAGAAACCGATCAGTGGAATGCCGCGCCGGTTCGCGACGCAGGAGGCGGCCCACGCCGGGTGAAATGCATCTCCCACTTCGATGAGATCGGGTTCGAGCGCGTCGATGGCGCGCGACCAGCGCAACGGGTTCAGCGGCAGGCGATAGTTGAACGCACCGGGAACCAGCCGCCCTTCCACCGTGGAGACATCGCCGGGTTCATGGGTGCTGTGTTCGCCGGGCACGACGATGCTGTGTCGCCAGCTGGTGTGGTTGCGCATCCATTCATGCTTGGCGAGCAGATAACGCTTCACACCACCGCTGGTGGGAGAAAAGAACAGCGTGGCATCGACGATGTGCATGCAGGATGCTCAGTATCGGTCCATTGCAGTAGTGCGACCTATCGGCGCAAACTCGGTTCCCAATGTCGACCACGACCTACAAGACGCTACCGTGGGTCGCGCTGGCGGCCTGCTTCTTGACCCATGCAAAGTGCGCCGATCTGCAGACCGCGGTCAATCGCGTACAACCGAAGGTGCTCGAGTGGCGGCGCGACTTTCACCAGCACCCGGAGCTTTCCAACCGCGAGATCCGCACCGCGAAGCTGGTCGCCGAGCACCTGCGCAGGCTGGGGATGAAGGTGGAGACCGGCGTGGCGCACACCGGCGTCATCGGCCTGCTGGAAACCGGCCGGCCGGGTCCGACCATCGCGCTGCGCGCCGACATGGACGCGCTGCCGGTGACCGAGCGCACCGACCTGCCGTTCCGCTCGACCGCGAAGGCTAACTACCGCGGCGAAGAGGTGGGTGTCATGCACGCCTGCGGACACGACTCGCACACCGCGGTGCTCATGGGAGTCGCCGAGATCCTGGCCGGCATGAAAGATGAACTGCGCGGCAAGGTGCTGTTCGTGTTCCAGCCCGCCGAGGAGGGCGCGCCGCCGGGCGAGGAGGGCGGCGCTTCGCTGATGCTCAAGGAGGGATTGTTCAGCCGCTACCAGCCCGAAGTGGCGTTCGCCTGGCATGCCTGGTCGACGCTCAACACCGGCCAGATCGGCTATCGCAGCGGCCCGTTGATGGCCAGTTCGCAGGCATGGACCGCCGTGGTCCAGGGCAAACAGACGCACGGTTCCAGGCCCTGGCAGGGCATCGATCCCATCGTCACCGCGGCGCAGATCGTCAATGGCCTGCAGACCATCGTCAGCCGCCAGGTCGACATCACGCGCAATCCGGCCGTGGTGTCGGTGGGGGTGATAAAGGGCGGCGTGCGCCACAACATCATTCCCGACAGCGTCGAGATGATCGGCACCATTCGTACTTTCGAGACCGCGCAGTTCGCGCAGGTGACGCAGGCCATGAAGCGGATGATCGAGAACACGGCCGAGGCCAATGGCACGACCGCCACCTTCACGCTCGATCCGTACAGCAACCCGGTGACCCGCAACGACCCCGCGCTCACCCAGCGCGTGCTGCCGAGCCTGCGCCGGGCCGCGGGTGACGCGAACGTGCGCGAGATTCCATTGATCACCGGGGCCGAGGACTTCGCGTACTTCTCGGACCGCGTGCCGAGTTTCTACTTCACCGTGGGCGTGACGCCCCCGGGCACCGACGTGAGCACGGCACCGGCCAACCACTCGCCGCTGTTTTTCCTGGACGAGAGCGCACTGCCGATAGCCACCCGGGCGCTGCTGCAGGTCGCGGTCGACTACCTGAAGTAGTCAGGCCAGGTTTTTCGCGATCGGCAACCGGCGCACGCGTTTGCCCGTGGCCGCAAAGATCGCGTTGGCCACGGCCGGCGCGATCGGCGGTGTCCCCGGTTCTCCGGCGCCGCCCATGGCTTCACCCGAGTTGATGATGGCCACCTCGATCTCCGGCGCCTCGTTCATGCGCAGGATCTGGTAGTCGTGAAAATTGCTCTGCTGCACCCTGCCGTTCTCGAAGGAGATTTCACCGTACAGCGCCGCGGTCAGGCCGTAGTTGATCGCGCTCTCCATCTGCGCGACCACGCCCGACGGATTCGCCGCGAAACCGCAGTCGATGGCGCACCACACCTTGTGTACGCGCACGTTGCCGCCCTCCACCGACACTTCCGCGACTTCGGCGACGATGCTGCCGAAGGAATTCTGGATGGCGATGCCGCGGCCGCGGCCGGCAGCCGGGCCGGCGATCCAGTTGCTCATCGCGGCGGCCTTTTCCAGCACCGCGAGGAAGCGCGGGCTGCCGCCTAACAACCTGCGCCGGAACTCGACCGGGTCGACGCCGGCGAGCGCGGCCAGCTCGTCCATCGCGCAGTTCACCGTGAAGCCGGTGTGCGAATGCCCCACCGAGCGCCACCAGAGGATGGGCACCGTCGGATTGCCTTCGTGCGTGTCCACCAGGATGTTGGGAATCGAGTACGGCATGTCCGAGGCGCCTTCGACGCTGGTCGGATCGAACTTCGATTCCCTGGGTATGAACATCTCGAAGCGCCCGCCGCGCAGCACCGCCTGGCTGACGATGCACTGCTGCCAGGCCACGGGATTGCCGGAGGTATCGACGCCGGCGCGCACGCGCGAGACCACGAACGGCCGGTACGACATGCCCTTCAGGTCGTCCTCGCGGGTCCAGACCACCTGCACCGGCTTGCCCACCGCCTTCGAGGCCAGCGCGGCCTCGACGGGCACGTCACAGAAGCGTTGCGCGCGCCGGCCGAAACCGCCGCCGAGAAAGGCGCTGTGCACCTGCACCTTGGCAGGGTCCATGCCGAGGACTTCGGCGACGGCGTCGCGATCCATCGACTGCGCCTGGGTGCCGAGATACAGGTCGCAGCCGTCGGCGCGCGCGTCGGCGAGGCAGTTGAGCGGCTCCATCGGCGCGTGCGCGAGGTAGGGCAGCTCGTACTCGACGTCCAGGCGTTTCGCGGCTGCACCGAGCGCGTTGCGGACGCTGCCGGTTTCGCGCGCCACCGCGCCCGGCTGCTTCGTCAGCCGTTGGTATTCGGCGCGCAGTCCGGCGGTGGAGAGCGTGCTGTTGGGACCTTCATCCCAATCGAGTACCAGCGCCTCGCGGCCGCGCTTCGCGGCGAAGGTATTGGTGCCGTACACCACCACCCCGAAGGGCAATGGTTTGACGTCCACCACGCCACTCACCGCGCGGGCCGCGGCGTCGTCGACCTGGCGAAGTTTCGCGCCGATCACGGGAGGGCGGGCGACGACCGCGTGCAACATGCCGGGCAGGCGCATGTCGAGTCCGAACTTCGCGCTGCCATCCACCTTCATCGGCGCGTCGAGGCGTTTCTGCGGTTTGCCCAGATAGCGGAACTGCGCGGGCTCCTTGAGCGCAACCTTCTCAGGCAGGGGTTCTTTCGCGGCGGCGTCGGCCAGGGCGCCGTAACGCACGGATTTACGGCCATTGAAGATCTGTCCGTCCTCGGTGCGCAGCGCTGCGGCGTCGACTTTCCAGTGCTTCGCCGCCGCCGCCAGCAACAGGGCGCGGGCACGGGCGCCGGCCTCGCGCAACGGCATGTACGTGGTACTGGTGCTCATGCTGCCGCCGGTGAATTGCAACGGGGCGAACGGCACGTTGAATGCGGGATCGACGGGTCCGAATTCGACCTGCACGCGCTGCGGATCGACGTCCAGCTCCTCGGCCACCGCCATGGCGAGCCCGGTGTAGATGCCCTGGCCCATTTCCGATTTGCCGATCACCACGGTCACGGAGTTGTCGGGCGCGACGCGCAGGTAGGCGTTCGGCCTGAAGGTGTTCTTCGAGACCGGCTCCGATCCGAAGCGGTTCTCGGATACACGGATGCCGACGTACAGCCCGGCGCCGATGACGGCGCCCCCGATGAGAAAGTGACGCCGGTCGATGCGGGCCTGGGATGGGTCGCTCATGGACGAACTCCTGAAGCGGGCCTGAAGCGGGATTGGCCCCGATGTTAAGGTATCGCCCCGCATGCAGCTGGAATTTTTCGGTGCCGCGGGCGAGGTGACCGGGTCGTGCCACATCGTACGCGCGGCCGGGCGCCAGTTGCTGCTCGACTGCGGCATGATCCAGGGCGGCGTGGACGCGCCGCTGCGCAACCGCCGCAACTTCCCCTTCGAGCCGTCCGCCATCGATGCCGTGGTGTTGAGCCATGCGCACATCGATCATTGCGGGCGTCTGCCGCTGCTGGTCCGGCGCGGCTTCCGCGGACCTATCTACACCAACGCCGCCTGCGCCGACCTGCTGCCCATCCTGCTGCGCGACACCGCAGAGCTGGCGATGCGCGAGGTGGAGCGCGAGAACCGCGACCTCGCACGCGGCGAAGAACGCGTCGCGCCGCTGTTCGAAACCGCGGACGTGGAAGCCGTGCTGCGCCAGGTGCAGCCCATATCCTTCGACCAGCCGCGCGAGCTTTTTCCGGGAATCAGCGTGCGTGTGCGCGACGCCGGCCACATCCTCGGTTCTTCGAGCATCGAGATGTGGCTCGCCGAACAGAACGTGAGCCGCAAGCTGGTGTTCTCGGGCGATCTCGGTCAATACGACACGCCCATCCTGCACGATCCATACGCGTTCGAGTCCGCCGACCTGGTGCTCATGGAGAGCACCTACGGCGATCGCCGCCACCGCAACCGCGACGACACCGAACGGGAGCTGGGCAGCATCCTCGCGCAGGCCGCGCGCGACGGCGGCAACGTCATCATCCCGGCCTTCGCCATCGGCCGCAGCCAGGAGATTCTCTATCTGCTGGCCAGGCACTATGCCGAGTGGCACATGTCGCGCTGGAAAATATTTCTCGACAGCCCCATGGCGATTGCCGCGAGCCGCGTCTACTGGAAGCACCCGGATCGTTTCGACGAGGAGGCCACCCGCCTGCGCGCCGGTTTTCGAGGAATGCCGCCCCTGCCCAACCTGGTCCTGTCGGAGACCCCCGACGATTCGCGCGCCATCAACAACCTGCGCGGCGGCGCCATCATCGTCGCCGGTTCCGGCATGGCCAACGGCGGCCGCGTGCTCCATCACCTCAAACACAACCTGTCCCGGCCGGAGTGCCACGTGCTCATCGTCGGCTTCCAGGCGCCCGGCACGCTCGGGCGCCAACTGGTCGACCGGTTGCCGGAGGTGCGCATCCATGGCCAGCGGGTACGCGTCGCCGCGCAGGTGCACACGCTCGGCGGACTCTCCGCGCACGGCGATCAGGCGCAATTGCTGCGCTGGTATGACAGTTTCAAGGGACGGCCACCGGTGTACCTGGTGCATGGCGAAGTCGCGGCGGCCGAGGCGCTGGCCGTGAAGCTGCGCGAGCTCGGTGCGAGCGCCACGGTCACTCGGCCTGGCTTGCAGGTCGATCTTTCGAGCCTGCCCGCGCTGGCACACGACCAGCCCAGTTCCTAGAATCCGCGGCTCTGGCAAATCTCCCTCCACCGACGAAGGCCCATGGAAGCACCCCGCAAATCGATTTTCGACAAGATTGTCGAGTTCCTCGCGCGTGTGGAGCCGCGGGAGCAGCGCCTGGTGATCCTGGCCATATTGCTGCTGTTCTGCGTGTTCACCGGTTATGGCTCGGTGCGACCGGTCCGCGAAACCTTCGGGACGCAACTCGGCACGGAGGCTACGCAGAAGCTGTGGTACTTCACCGCGCTGTTCGGAATCCTCGCGGTCCCTTTCTACGGCTGGCTGGTGGCGAAGTTTCGTCGTTCGATCGTGCTTCCGGCCATCTACGGCTTCATGACGCTGTGTCTCGCGTCGTTCGGCTGGGCGCTCAGGCAGTCGCCGGACGATCCGGTTGTGCTGCGCGTGTTCTACGTGTTCATCAGTGTCATGAACCTGATGACCGTTTCGATTTTCTGGAGCTTTCTCCTCGAAGTTTTCGACAGCACGCAGGCCAAGCGCCTGTTCGCGGTGATCGCGGTGGGGGGAACGCTGGGGGCGATCGTCGGACCGACCTTCACGCGCTGGGCGGTGGCACACGTCGGGCATTCGGGCGTGATGTTCGTCGGCGCCGGGTTTTTCACCCTCGCCGTGATCCTGCAGCGCATCCTGATGAGCGGTGCGCGCTCCCGCATCGTGGCCGCTGAAGCCGCGCAGACGACGGAGCGCGGCATCGGCGGAAATCCCTTTGCCGGTTTCATGCAGGTGGTCCGATCGCCGTACCTGTTCGGAATCATGCTGTTCGTGGTCGGCATTTCATGCATCACCACGTTCCTGTATTTCGAGCAGCTCGAGCAGGTCGAAAAGCAGTTCAAAGACCTGACGCGGCGCACCGAAGTGTTCGCGAATATCGACACCATCGTGCAGGTGCTGGCGGGACTGACCCAGCTGTTCCTCACTGGCCGCATCGTGAGCCGTTTCGGCGTGACCACGCTGCTCGTCACCGTGCCGCTGGTCATGATCGGCGGGCTCACCTGGTACGCCTTCACCGGCACGTTCATTGTGCTGGCCATCGCCATGGTGATTCGCCGCTGGGGCGAATACGCGTTCGTCCGTCCTGGCCGCGAGCTGCTCTTCAGCCTCGTCGACAAGGAGAGCAAGTACAAGGCGAAGAATCTCATCGACGTCGCGGCCTACCGGACCGCCGACGCCACCTTCGCGCAAGCCAAGCGGGGACTCGAAGCCGTCGGCGTCACCGGCATCAAGGAGGCGCTGCTCGTTGCCGTTCTTGCGGCCCTGTGGGGAATCAACGGATGGTGGCTGGGACGTCAGTACCGGCAGAAAGCCGCGACCAGTATCGCCGCGCGCCCATGAATTGAGCGCGCCGGCGCCGCTCACGCCACCGCGGCGTTGTCGGCTTTCTTCTCGTGCGGGAGCGTGATGCGGAAGCGCGTGTACTCGTTCGCCTTGGTGGCGATGCCGACGCGTCCGCCGGCCTTGTTGACGAGGTCGCGCACCAAGTCCATGCCGATGCCGCGTGCGCCGCCCTCACCGACAGTGGTGAAGCCCGCGCGGAAGATCAGGCCCGCGAGTTTACGTGCGTCGAGTGCCGCGGCCGCCTCGGCGGTCAGCACGCCCTGGCGGATCGCCTCGGCGCGGATCTTCTCGTGGTCGAGCCCACGGCCGTCGTCCTGCACGCTGAGCTGATAGCCGTCGGCGCCGACACGCAGGAACTGCACGGCGACCGTGCCGGTTTCCGGCTTGTCCTGCACCGCGCGGTCGGCTGGCGTTTCGACGCCATGGCGAATCGCGTTGTGGATGAGCTGGCCGAGGATCTTCTCCACCGGCCGGCGATAGTGCGTGGGCACGTCTTCCAGTCCCACGCACACCAGGGACACCTTCTTCGAATACATGTCGGCGAGGAACTGGGCCATCTCCTCGAGACTTTCCTGCGACAGGTCGGAGAGCCGCTTGGCCTTCTGTGTCTCGGAGGCCGAAGCCGCCATTGTGGAATCGGCACCCGCGCCCTTGAGCTTGGGCTGGCGGATGGTCGTGCCCGTCATGGTGGCGGAGCGCTGTGTGACGTCGGTGGACGGCGGGCCGGAGACCCCGTTCTGGATGCGCCATTCGCGCAGGCGCGTGACCACTTCGCCCTGGATGGCGAGATGGCTCAGCAGGTCGTCGAGCTTCACGGCGATCGGCAGGAAGTCGTTGCCGGAGAGGACTTCCTTGTCGCGCAGATTGCCGAGCGAGGTCTCGAAGCGCTCGGCGCGTTCGCACACCGACGGCAGTGGCAGCCGTTGCGCGCGCGCGTGGATGCCACGGATCAGCTCGAGGATCAGCACCAGCTTCTCGCGGAACGCCTGTGGATCGCGCGCCGGTAGTTTGAGGATGGCGCGCAGCTGGCCGGCCTTGTCGCGGGCCTCGCCGAGGAAGTTCTCGAGGCGGTTCGCCTCGACGTGCATGACTTCCTTGAGCACTTCGCTGAGCCGCGGATCCGGCGGATCGATGATCGCGGAGGGGTCCGGCTGCAGCGCGGGCTGCGAGGCCGCATGAGCGGTCGCAGAGGAAGTAATCGTCGTGGCGAGATGCTGCGCGACTTCCGGGCTGCCGGTCGTTATCTGCAGCGCGGGCGCCAGCACCAGGGTCTTGTCGATGGGGTTCTCGGCAGCTGCCGGTGTCTCGGGTGGCAGCGACAGGGCGAAAATTTCACCGGATGTGCTCTTGCCGATGTCATGCGTGGGAGACTGGGATTTCGCGGGCTCCGTGGGTGCGGTGACCGTCGTCATCGCCGGCAACGACAACTTGGGCAGCGACGGCACGGAGTCGGCGGTCACATCGAGCGGACCGAGCACGCGCTCCTTGTTGGAGGCGGCAGCGGGCGCGGGTTTGAGCGGCTCGATGATGATGACCGGGTGTTCGCCCGAGCCGACGTCGGTGCTCGCGCTGGCCGCGGCGCCGCTGAGCATCGTAATCGCTTCGGGCGTGAGCGCCGGGCGCGTGCCGGTCTCGCCCGCGAGACGTTTCGCGAACGTTTCCTCGTTGAGGATCGGCACCTCGATGGTGTGCGGCACCAGGCGCGGCGCGGAGATCTTCTCGATCGACACGATGATGTGGTGCACGCGGCCGTCGACAACCAGGCGCGCGAAGCGGATCGCCAGGTGGCGCGAGCCCGAATGCACGCGCGCCAGCGGGTTCTGCGTGGCATCCACCATCGCGGTGGGCTCCGCTTTCCACAAAGTTTCGAGATAGGCCACGGCCTCACGGCGGATCCTGACGTCGACCAGTTCGGCGATCGTCTGCACGAACGCCGTTCCGGCGTTGCAGGTGTGGCCCAGCAATTCCGGCGCGGCCGAAGAGGCTTCGCCCATGAGTTTGTGTTCGCGATCCAGGAACAACACGCCTGCCTGCGACAGTTCCAGCATGGCGTACGCCTGGGCGCGCGCCACCACCAGCTGTTCGTCGCGTGAGCGGATGCTGCCGCGCTGGGTCATGGCGTAGATAGTGATGCCGATCAGGCAGATCAGCGCTGCACCCAGGGCGACGATCGGGAAGTTCAGGAATTCCATGGCGGTCAGCTTCCGGCGCCGGCGGAAACCAGCGTCGCCGGGTCGAGGATGCCGCTGTCACTCATCGCGTGCTGCATCTGCTCGAGCGCCGCAAGCAACTCGTCGCAGGAGGCGATGCGATGCTCACGCGACTTCGACATCAGCCGCTCGAGCAGCGGTTGATAGGCCAGGTGCTGCACCGGCAGCTCGGGTACCGGCGCCATGACGTGCTGCTGCAGGACGTCGATGGCGGATGCGCCGAGATAGGGCTTCTTGCCCGCGAGCATTTCGTAGAGGATGACGCCGAGGCTGTACAGGTCGGTGCGCGCATCCAGCGATTCGCCCTGCGCCTGTTCGGGACTCATGTAATAAGGCGAGCCCCGCAGCACGCCGGTGCGCGTGCTGCCGTCGCCGGACAGCAGGCTGCGCGCCAGGCCGAAGTCGATGAGCACCACGCTGCCGTCGTCGCGCAGCATGACGTTCGGTGGCTTGAGGTCGCGATGAATGATGCCGGCCTCGTGCACCACCTTGAGCGAGCGCGCAACTTCCTTGAGGAAGGCGATGGCCTCGTTCGAGCTGAGCGGGTTTTGCAGGCGCGCCTTGAGGTCGCCGCAGGGAAAGTACTCCATCGCGAGGAATTCGACGCCTTCGTGAATTCCATAGTCGAACAGGTCGATGATCGACGGGTGATCGAGCGCGGCGATGGCTTCGAACTCGCGCTGGAACATGATGGAACGCTGGCCGGTGTCGCTGGTGAGGCTGTCGCTGCCGGTATGCTTGCGCTTGCTGATCTTCAGCGCGACGTTGTGGCCCAGGTCCTCGGCGATCGCCAGGTACACGGCCGCGGCTTCCGACTCGCCGATCTTCTGCAGGATGGCGTAGCCCGGGATCTGGTGATTGGCCGGCGCCACCGGCCTGGGTTCCTTGACCACGGCGGGCAGCGAACCGCTCGAAGCGGGATCGACGCGGGCCGAATCCGTGAGGACAGGTCCGGCGGTGACCGGCGTGACCACGGGTGAATGAATCGGTGCGACGACCGCCGCGACGGGCGGCGACGGCACGGCGCTCAGCGCGGCCCTGGCGACGCGCGCGATGTTCGCGCCGGTATGGGTCGACACGGCTGATGGAGGGGCCGGGGTGGCGGCGGGCGGCACGCTCGCGATCCGGGCCGCATCGGTCAGGGAGGAGCCGGCCAGTGTGCCGGTGTGTCCGGCGCTGAAGGCGGGTGACGAACGCGAGGCGCCCGGCAGGCTCATCGCGGCCTTGTCGGTCTTTTCGGCCTCCGGCGGCTTTGCGCCTTCTGTTTTCGCGACCGTGGCCTTGCCGGCCTCGGCCTGCGCCAGGCGTTCGGCACGGCGCTGCGATTCCTTTTCAATGGCGCGCAGCGTGAGCTTGATCGAGCGCTGCAGCCGCGGCGGAGTCAACAGGCGCTTGGGTAGATAGTCCGCGGCGCCGAGCCGCAGCGTGCGGATGGCCGCGAGCTCGCTGCCGCCGTCGGCCAGGATGATCATCTCCGGGAAGCCGGGCTGGCTGCGCAGTTTGCGGATCCAGTCGAAGCCGTCGGTGGTCGGCTCCTCGATGCCCTCGTCGAACGCCAGCGCCAGCATCACGATGTCGTAGTCGCGCACCGTCATCGCGGTGCGCACGCGGCCGAACGACGTCCAGTCCATGAGCACGATGGTGTCGGCGGTCCAGCCGGATGTGACGGCGTGTTGCAGCCACTGCGCGTACTTCGCGTCGTTTTCGACGATCAGGAATCGTTTTGTGCGCGGCTGCTCCATGCCTATTCTTCCGTGAACCGGATGCGAACCGCGGCGCGCTGGTCGACGGCCTTGCCGCCGCGCATCACGGGCTTGTAGCGCCACTGCTTGACGGCGTTGACCGCGGAACTGTCGAACACGCGGCGCGGGTTGGAATTGGTCACGACGATGTTGCCGGTCGAACCGTCGGCGAGCACGGTGAACTCGAGCTCCACCCAGCCGTTCATGGCGCGGTTGCGCGCAACGGTGGGCGGGAATTTCGGCGCGACGTATTCGATGCGCGGTATGGAACTCGCGGGCACCACGCTCAGCTTCTGCGCCTCGCTGTCGTGCGACCCCGCGAGCTGCGTTTCGGCCGTGTTGAGATCCGGGCTGCTGAACTTGATGGTCTTCGCTTCGATCAGCCACTTGTCGGCCGCGGCGAGGTCGCCGCGG